>Ga0310697_10006700_pt1 | contig 10907 bp, 11 predicted proteins | sample 172DNAGHGlowgp2_FD_203883 | JGI IMG/M metagenome (GOLD analysis project Ga0310697, IMG submission 203883) | Sheep rumen microbial communities from Palmerston North, Manawatu-Wanganui, New Zealand - 1728 DNA GHGlow gp2 (v2) (version 2) | ecosystem: Host-associated > Mammals > Digestive system >...
GCAAGGGCATCGGAAGAAAGATCATCGATACACTCGAAAAGGACGAGTTCTTCACAAGAGCCAAGCGCATTGAGATCCCTGCTTCCATCACAGGTGTCCCCTTCTATCTCAAGATGGGATATAACTACAAAAACGGCATCACAGAGCCTGATGAGGAACATATCATCAGGATGGAAAAGTACAGCTGATAACAAAAAGGGTGTCTCAAATGAGACACCCTTTTTTCCCAATCATTTTTACATCGACATCAGTATCGCTCTGCATGGCGCTCCGTCTGAGCCTCCGAGATTAAGAGGCGCTGAATTAAGAAGATATACGCCTTCATCTACTTCTGAGAGCCTTATGCCTTCAAGGAGCACTATCTCCGCGCCGAGCATTACAAGATGCACGTCCATTGGAGCGTCGAGAGGACCGACAGTCTGTGATTCGTTGCCGAAGAGCTTTATCCCGCGGTCTGCGAAAACCTTGGAAGCCTCTAAAGTCATTGTGGCTTCACCCTTTACAAGGATCCTGTTAAAGCAGTCGCTGTCTGTCTTTTTTGCTGCTTCATCAGCCTTATCCAAGATCTTTTGCGCATCGTCTGCCGTGATATCGCCTTCGTGAGCTGCTACATAGCAATAGCCTACGAACTTATCGATATCGACCTGGTCGATCGTTCTGCCCTCATTTATAAAATGGAAAGGAGCATCGACATGGGTCCCGTTATGAGCACACATATTGAAAGCTGTCAGATTGCAGATCTTGCCGTCGCTGATGCTCAGCATGACCTGTCTCTCGGGAGACGGATCTCCGGGATAGACTGCGCAGCCGAAAACTTCCTGTGAGATGTCGTAGATCTTCATGTTTGTCTCCTCTTTTTATTGCTTTTTAGCCGTGTAACAATGTTACATTGCGTCAACCGCAAGGCTTTTACGCTTCACCGTCTTTTTTGACCAGATTCAGCAGTTCCCTGTTCTTTTCGAGCAGATCGTAGACCGCATCCTCTGATAAGACACCTCTTTTGAGGTCTTTGGGGAGCTTTCCCTGCCCGTCGAGCCTGAAATCAGCCTTCCAGTCTTTGCCTGTGTAATAAGCTTCGAGTTTTTGGATATCAGGCTGGAGGGATTCTAATTCGGAGAGATTCTTTTCGAGCTCTGCCATAACGGATGAAGCACGGTCCAAAATCTCTTCCATCTGACTGATACGTTCTATTGCACGCTGTTCTTTCATATAGCCACCTTATAAATGTCCGGTGCCAGATCAGACCTGTCAATCATACTTTACAGCGAAAAGATAAATCCCGCCAGCGGCGACATGAAGATCATGAGCACAGAAAAGCAGAAGGAGTTGACCGACATGAGCGTAGCTCTCTGCTCAGCAGGCACCATCTGATTCAGAGCGATATCAGATCTGATCTGGATCAGGTCATCTGCAAACGCTGTAAGGAACCCACCGAGCGTCATGACATACCATATGCCTGTAAACTCGCTCACAAGCCCTAAGAGCGCGAGCGAGATGCAGAAGACAAATAACCTGCCAAGTGTCGTCTTCTTCACCCTGCGCGAAGCCAGAGCGCCTAGAATGCCTCCCATCGACATGATGAAGAGCAAAGGCCCCAGCGTCCAGTCAGGAATGCCGGTCATAGGGAGCTTGGCCTGCAGAAAGAATAACAGCAGCACATCGATGCCGCCGACGAGCGCATTTCTGAAGATGAGCCCTGCGACCTTCTTATTGCCCTTAAGAAAGCTAAGACTCCCCTTATAAACATCCTTTATCCTTTTGCCGAGCGAATCACCGGTCTTCTTCAGGATCACCCTGTTCTCCTTTAAGAAGAGGAGCGCTATGAAGTTTACAGCTGATATTCCGAGCGATAAGACCTGTGCATTTCTGTTGCCCATCATTACGGCGAGGCCCGCGCAGAGCGTCGCAAGGCCGTTGGAAATCCTGTAGATCACAGTCTGGGTCGATACGAACCTGTCGTACTTGTTCTGCTGCCCTTCCTCTGACAGCGAATCGTAAGCTATAGCGCTGTCGCTTCCCGAGATGAAGTTATATGACAGCGCCGAGAAGCCGACCGATATGCACACAGCCGCAAAGCCCGGCACAAAGCCTCTTACGAGCGACGAGAACATCGACATGATGCAGCTTAGAAGAAGGCTCTTCTTCCTTCCGAAGACGTCTGCAAACATGCCTGACGGGATCTCAGCCATAAGGCTTACGATATGGAACACCGTCTCCGCAAATCCGACCTGGATAAGCGAATAGCCGTCAGACACGAGAAGCAGTACCCATGCGGCGCCCGCGATGTGAATGTTGAATAAAAAGTTCGATATGTAAAGCAGTCCCAGCTGCCTTTTGATGTTTGTTTTCGACATAAATTAAAAACTCCTTTGATCAGTCTTTGAACAAAGGAGAAGTCATCGATTTACAGTTGAAATTCAGGGTTTATTTCCTATAAACAGGCAGACTTCTCCCATAGGACGCCTTTACGGAACCAAACATAAGATGAATGTTGGTTGTTATCCAATGCATATGAGAGCTGCCTTTCTTAAGATTTTTCAGGTGAAATATAACACATCAGTTTTTTGCTGGCAATAGATATGTTTTGCACCTCGCACTATCGCAAACGGCGAAAAAAACAACATTTGCGACAGAAAACCGGGTATTTTCTATCGCCCCTCAAAAAATGGCATTTGCGACAGTCTGCAGTAAGAATTACCAGCTCGTCTCGGAATGCTCAGCAAGTTTAGAACCCTCGTAGCGGAACTTCATCGTGAAGAATCCTGAGTCCTTCATGGAGCCGAAAAGATAGTCAAACATGATCTTATCGCCTTCCCAGACCGGGAGATTACAAATGTCAGACAAAGGCACCCAGCAAAGCTCACCTTCGTCACAAGCCCCTTCAGGGAGCTCAAAATCATCTGCAACTGATGCCGTGAACACATGCATATATTCAGTCGGATATTCGGATGAGATGAAGGTGATAAGGCCCCTGTAAGAGAAGTTTTCGAGCTCACCGGAAAAAATGGAAGCCTCTTCGGAAAGCTCGCGCAGGACGCATTCTTCTGCGGTCTCATCAGACTCGAAATGGCCGCCTATACCAAGATACTTATCAAGGTTCATGTCGCCTTTTCTGGTCTTGCGGATAAAGAGGCAGTCATTGCCCCTTGTGATGTAGATCAATGTTGTGAGATTTTCCACGCGCATGGCAGAATTATATATTAATATTCTGCTTTAGTCTCGCCGTAATCGATGGAATATTCGCCCTCAGCAAGTGCGATATTGAAGTTTACGCGGTAAATGATATAGGAAGATACGTCGACCTTAAACGTCTCGCAAAGTGCACACCACTTGTCAGCGAGGTTAACAATGACGCTCTCACGGTGCATGGGCGGGAAAGGTGTAACGGGGAACATATGCTTGGAGATGATATCTTTCTCAAGATCGTTAATGTTAAAATCTCTCTCAGCGTTCTTTCTTGCAGTAGTGGGATGTGTGAATCCGTGAACTCTTCTGCCCGGAACAGTCTTGTCATGCCAGTCGTAAAGGAAATAATCGTGAAGGAGCGCGCCCCTTACAAGGCTGTCCTTATCGATGCTGATCTTAAGTGTTCTCTCGAGGAAGTGCGCCATAAGGAGACTGAACTTGGCAACTGACAGGCAGTGCTCAAAAACCGTAGTCTCTCCGTGCTGTGTAAATGTCTTCAAAACCTGCGCTTCAGGGCTCAAGATGATATCTTTGCCACGAGTAAATAATTCCTTCGCAAGTTTATATTCAGTTATGCGCTTTGCAAAATGTAATGCCAATCAATACCTCTTCCTATTTGACAATGTCAAAGAGAAATTTTTACACCTTGATAAGTATAACGCAAAGATGTGATTTTTACCCTATAGATTTCGTAACATTTTTATGTCCTGTTGCTTGGAAAAGTGAGGCAAAATGCGGGTTTGCTAAAATCTTTTTGCGAGGCTTAAAAAAGGGAGTGTTTTCGCGCATGTTTGGGCCGAAAATGGCATTTTGAACGGCGGAATGAACGGCGCTGCCGCATGTTTTGCCGCATATTTGGGCCGAAAACGGCATTTTGAACGGCAGAATGAACGGCACTGCCGCATGTTTTGCCGCATATTTGGGCCGAAAACGGCGTTTTGAACTGCGGAACGAACGGCGCTGCCGCATGTTTTGCCGCATGCCGCCGGAACTTACTTAAAATACGACTTCTTAACCTTGAGGTCCCACCAGATCTTCCAGGTGTCGGTAAACATCTTCCAGACGTCTTTGAACTTGATCCTTCCGAAAGACTGGCCCCTTGTAAAGTTAAGCTCGACCGGCATCTCGATAAGCTTTGCCTTCTGCCTGGAGGCAAGCGCGAGAAGCTCGATGTCAAAAGCATAGCCGTCGATCTTGCGTAAGGGTGCGATCTCCCTGATAAGAGAGCCTTTGTAAAGCTTTAGGCCGGTCTGTGTATCGTGACACTTAAGGCCGAAAAGGACCTTCAGCATGATGTAATAGCAAACCGAGAAGACCTTGCGCGCGAAAGGATATTCGAGCTTGGAATCCTTGTGCATCTTGGAGCCGATAACGATGTCTGCACCGGTGGCATTCATCTCTTCAAAATACATCTTTATGAAGTCGGGCGAGAGGTCTAAGTCAGCGTCGATGAAGCCGACGATGTCGCCCTTGCTGTTTGAGGCGCCCCATGAGACAGCGCCGCCCTTGCCGCGGTTTACATCGTATCCGAAGTCCTTGATGAACGGATTGTCCGAGGCGGCACGCGCTACTTCCGCGCCGGTATTGTCACTGCTGCCATCGTTGATGGCGATGATCTCATAGTCTGACGTAAACGCCTTAAGCGCCTTGTCGATTGTCATGAGATTATCGTAGATGTGTTCGCCTTCGTTATAGGCAGGCACGACGATGCTGAGCATAATTATCCTTCGTTTTCAAAATTTTTGCTGTGGCAGCTGATCAGAAACGTCCGCCGCCGCCACCGGAGAAGCCGCCGCCTCCGCCGCCGGAGAAACCGCCTCCACCACCGCCGGAGAAGCCGCCACCACCTCCGGAACTTGAAGACTCGTGGTGGATTACCTTCTTGCTTACAAAGTTGTCAGCCTTGGCCACAACATTGGAGCCCGGTATGGAATATGTGCCGATCGCAGGAAGCTTGTCGAGTCTCCTTCTTGGAGTAGCAACAAACATTGAGAGAAGTGACATTCCGATAGGGATAATGATCGTAAAGAATACGATCGCACCATAGCTCTGATATGAATATTCTTTCAGGTCTTTGGTGATGCCTTCAACTGCTGTGCCATACTCACCTGATCCGAGCTCTGAGAGATATCTTCTGAAGAGTGAATAGCACTCATCGTCAGAAACTGCGAAATGCGCGGTTCCGTATGTGTAGAGCCAGAAGAACCTTCCGCCCTGATAATCCAATGTAACATCGATAAGGATGCAGACACCGGAGTTGTTCTGAAGAGGTACAGTCTTAACGCTCTTCATATAGTAGTCTTCAGCGAATCTCTTCTCGTCATCGTCTGAATTGGTGTAGTTCTTGCCCTTATTATTTGTGGTAACGATAACTACGTTGATGTCTTTCTCCTTGGAGAGCTTTTTCGCTGCATCTTCGATATTATCGATCTCTTCACTCGTGAAAAGATCTGCGTCATCTACGACCTTAACTGTCTTCTTAGGTGACAGGTTCATGAAGATATAGAAAACAACGCTTGCAATGATGATGCAGATAAGCGCGATTCCGACACCTATCGAAGCACCATTGAGCTCAGATAAGACTGAGAGCTTCGGGCCCTTGCCCTGATTCTGATTCAGTTCGTTAAATTCAACGTTTTCGCTCATCCCCAGAACCCCCTCATGATAATGCCCAGGATAAATCTTGTGATTACTGCAAGAATACCCAGAACGATAAAGAAGAACATCATCTTCTTAACAGGGCTTACCGGTAATTCGCCGGCAACTTCGCCTGTCTGGCCGTTCATTGCAAAGTAGTAATACTTGTTGCGGTATTTATAAGACAGGAACCAGATAGGGAGCAGCGCATAGTTTGCTTCCATTGAATCGATCCTGCTTAGATTCTTCTTTATCCTGAACCTGTCGAAATTGCCCTTCAAAGAATCCTTCAAAGCAGTGTCGATACCGCTGATGCCGCGCTTTGTGGCACGTGCAGCGAGATCTTGAGGTGACTGGTCGTATCTGTCCGCATAAAATCCCGGAAGATATCTGTAATCGTAAGGAATAAGGGCATTAAAATCGAAAGGCTCTATTGCTTCCATCAGGGCGTCGTCGATCCTCGTCTCACCGTCGAGCGGGACATGAGTCCAGCTAAGTTCGCCCTTTCTAGTAAAATCGAATGTCTCGATGATCTCGTCATCGCCTCTGTATCTGATCTTATCGCCCGTTCCGCTCGCGTCGATCGTAGCCTTGATATTGAAGAGCCAGAACGGTACGTAAAGGCCGGTCATCTTCTCAACGTTCTTCTTGGAGACAAATCCGAACGGTGTCCACTTACCCTTTCCGGCCCACTTGATGAAAGCTTCTTCAGCGGACTTTCTGGAATACTTGAAAGGGATCATGTACTGAGGCTGGAACTGCTCTGTAAGTCTCTTTCCCACAAGTGCGGGAGAGCCGCAGAAAGCGCAGAATGTCGCAGCAGTATGTGAATCTGTTACGATCTTTGCACCGCATGCATTACAGACGAATTCGGTCTGTTCAGGGGCCGCTTCCTGTGCAGCCTCGGGCTGTCCCTGTGCGGCCTGCTCTGCCTGCTGCTGTGCGGCATTTGCCTGAGCTGCTTCCAGCGAAGGATCGGTGGGCTCAGCAGGTTTTGCCTCGAGCTCATCTACTGTGATCGTGTTAAGAGAAGCAGGATCAAAAGAAGCTCCGCAGCTGGGACACTCAAGTTTCTGAGTGTCGGCGTTAAGTGTGAGATTGGACCCGCAATTCGGGCATTTGATTGTATCAGCCATACTACTATCCCTCCTGATTAATCAGTATATCACAAACTCATATTCATATATCAGGCATCGGTCTCCAGCAGCGCCTTCAGTGTCTTCGCGTGACTCTTGACCGAGTGCGGATATTCGATCTCTTTATATTCCTGCCCTTTGCGCTTGCAGACAGTCTCAACGAAGTTATCTGCGAGCCTGGGATTCTTAAGGAGCACCGGGCCTATAAGGCTTATTCCGAGAAGGTTGTTCCTTCGTACAGAATCCTTCTTTACCGGGATATTTCCTATTACCTTCAAGGCGTCGAAAACAAGGTCTTCATCAGCATCCGGAACACCTGCCCTGTTTACGAATCCGACGTAGCGGTCGCCGGTCTTCTTATCAGCGAGGATGACGTCGCCGGTGTAACGCTTTTCGAGCTGTTCCTTGAATGAGAAATTGAAGATCCCGAGGCCGTCAACAAAGCTGCCGTCAGGAGATGTGATGCCCTTTCCCAGGATATCGTAGCTGTTGCCTGTAAAGAGCATCGGAACACCGTCATCTATTGCCTTGACGAGCCCGTCCTTAAACTGCGCAAGGTGCTTTGCTGCAAGGTTCCTGTTCGATTCATAACCTGAACCCATATAAACAAAATCAATGTCTTCAAAACTGATATTGGGATCAGTTATCGTGCGCCTGATAATGTTTACTTCAAAGCCCTGGTCCGTAAGTCTCTTTGTGAGGATCCTGACGTTGCCGTTGTCGCCGTAAAGGCTCATGAAATCGGGATACAAGTAAAGGATATTCACGTTCATGCGAGTTCCCTCCTTGTAACGATCGATAAGATCTTCTCTTTGTCAGAGAAGCATGTGATCACATATAAGAATGAATCGAGATTGTGCGAGCAGTATTCGGCCGCATCGGTAACAAGTTCGAACATCTCTATCTTGTCTTCAGGAGCGCCTGCAAGTTCAAACCTTACTGCAAGATCGTCGCAGTACTGGCCGGCGAGGATTATCTTGTCGATATCAGCTCCTTTGAGCTTCTCGAAATTAATATCCCAGAGCCAGCTCGAATCCGAAGTGTAGTACTTGCGGCTGATCGCATCGACAATAAACATAACGCTCTTCTTGCGCTTGTCAGAAACGACAACATCGATAGACCTGTCGTAGGATACGGAATTCTCGTGCTTGGAAAGAAGGAGCCTTCCGTCGAGCTTGCCAAGAGTAAAATCAGATATCCTTCCTGACTTCAGGATGTAACCACCCAATGATTCAGCTGCCTTCTGAGGATCGATTCCTGAAGTTACTGCTGCAGTAAAAGCAGCGAGGATATTGTAGCAGTGGTAGATTCCCGTAAAGAAAACAGGGATCTCATATTTGCCGTCGATCGTTATAGAAGCCTTTCCCGCCTCTTCCTTTGTGGAAGTCAGGGTATGGTCTGTATCGTGGCGTTCAAAGCCGCACTCAGTGCACCTGAACTTGCCGATGTGATTGTAGTGGTAATACTCATATGTCATAGGCTTCTTGCAGACAGGGCAGTACTTGCCGTCGTCGTAGATGCCTTCGTTAGTCTCTTTGTCAGTTGGGAGCCTGTCAGCACCAAAATAGATAGTGCCGGGCCTGTCCTTGCCGAAGCTTGCGACGAGCGGATCGTCGGCATTAAGGATCAGTGTCATGTCATCGTAGACTGCCTGGCTTATGATGCTCTTGATGAACTCGGGATGGCCGTTTCTGGTCATCTGGTCCCTGTAAAGGTTGTTGATCACGTAATACTTGGGATGGAAGAACTTAAAGATATGTCTGGAATATCTCTCGTCAGCCTCAAGAAGGACGACGTCGCTCCTGACTTTGCCTCCCAACGTACAGTCACCGGCAAGGAACGTGACGACACCTTCGATCTGGTTGGAACCCTCTTTGTTATAAGCGACCTTAAGGCCGTTGCTCTTAAGGACGTGGGCGATCATTTCGACTGTGGAAGTCTTGCCGTTAGAACCTGTAACGGCGATGGAAAGTTCCGGCAGCTTTAAGTGTGAAAGTATATCAGGGCAGATCTTAAGTGCATACTTGCCGGGCAAGCTCGAGCCGCGCCCGAAAAGCTTTGCCAAACACCTCACCACTTTGCAAACCAGAATTGCTGTAAACGCTCTTATCTTCATAAGTTGCAATTATAACATGCGGAGCATTATCTTTTAAATAATAAATTGTCCGGCGCGAAAAACATCCTCATTTTTGCCTTAATACGCTGCCGGTTTCCTGTCGGCTTTTGCAGGTTGGCTTGTCGGTTCTAAAAGGAACCTGACGACAATTTGCAGGTAGGATTGGAGAAAAAGTTTTCGAACAGATTTGAACAAAAGTGTTTACATTTTCGAATTGTGGTATATAATTTCGGCATGATTAATTTTGCATTTACATGGCGTGAGTTTTCATTTTTTGCCTTTACGAGTAGGGGTAATTAGTTCACTGCATGTAAATAATTAACTTGATTTACGTAGATTATAGGGCCCCGCAGTGAACAAGACTGTGGGGCTTTTAATTTGTCAGGAGGAAAAAACATGACACAGAAACAGGCCGGAAAGCGAATTGAAGAGATCGATGAGCAGATCAAGGAGCTCTTCAAGGAGAGATTGGAAGCGAGCAAGATGGCAAATGAGACTCTTACGAAGTCTGAGATCGCTTTGAAGAGCAGACGCTATGAGAGGAGCTACCTTGCAGGACTTGAGAGTTCTAACCAGCTGATCGATAACTATGAGAGAGTGCTCTTTTCGACGATGTTCAACCTAAGCCACTCATACCGCAATACGGAGTACGGCACGAGGACTGAGCTCGCAGACCAGATCAGGATGGCTTTGGAGACCACTCCGCAGGAACTTCCCAAATCGCCCATGGTTGCCTGTCAGGGTATTGAGGGCGCTTACTCACAGATCGCTACAGATAAGATCTTCCGCCACGCTAACATCATGTATTTCAGGACTTTCGACGGCGTTTTCCAGGCAGTTGAGTCCGGCCTTTGCAAATTCGGCATCCTCCCTATTGAGAACAGTTCATTCGGTTCAGTTACACAGGTTTACGACCTCATGGTCGACCACAAATTCCATATCGTTAAAGACTACAAATTAAGGATCAGCCACAAGCTCCTCGCAAATCACGGAACGAGATTCGACGATATCCGCGAGGTTTACTCACACAATCAGGCAATCGGCCAGTGCAGCAAGTTCCTTAAAGAGCATCCGGATATCAAGGTAAACATCGTTGAGAATACTGCAGTTGCAGCTAAGAGCGTTGCTGATTCAGGCCGCAGGGACGTTGCTGCGATCTCATCTTCAGACTGCCAGCAGCTTTATGGTCTGGAATCCGTAAGAGACGATATACAGAACACGGACAATAACTACACAAGATTCATCTGCATCACAAAAGATCTCATGATCTTCCCCGGCGCTTCAAAGACTTCCGTCATGCTTGCTCTGGGCCACACACCGGGCGCGCTTGCTGATACGCTTGCAAAATTCTCTTCTCTTGGACTTAACCTCACGAAGATCGAATCACGTCCTATTCCGGGCAAGGATTTTGAATTCATGTTCTATCTTGATTTCGAAGCTTCCGTATATTCAGAAGACGTTATCGCGCTCCTTTGCGAGCTCGATGCTGAACCAACTGAATTCGCTTATCTCGGAACGTATATCTGAAGGTTCAAACGATGCCTGTTTTACACCAAATTTATATATTTCGAAAATGGTGTAAAAACAGCCCCGTTTTTTACACCAAAACCTTTTTATTTTAAAAACGGTGTAAAACCATTAAGGAAATCCAGTTAAAGAATAAAACAGACGGTGCCTCTTACGAGACACCGCCTTTTTGTTTGCTTTTTTTCAGATCATTACCGGCCGAGCTGCGTTGCTATTCCAAAGAACAGAATGAGCATCGCGAAGATGTAATAGAGAAGCCAGACTGCCCAGAAGATCGTAAATCCGATGCCGGAGTAACGGGCTGC
>Ga0310697_10006701_pt1 | contig 10905 bp, 5 predicted proteins | sample 172DNAGHGlowgp2_FD_203883 | JGI IMG/M metagenome (GOLD analysis project Ga0310697, IMG submission 203883) | Sheep rumen microbial communities from Palmerston North, Manawatu-Wanganui, New Zealand - 1728 DNA GHGlow gp2 (v2) (version 2) | ecosystem: Host-associated > Mammals > Digestive system >...
ATCATTGTGCAAGTCGGCAAAAAGTTGTTGCAACTCGCTAGCGGTATAGCACTTGCCGTTGGTCAGGCGGGCGAGCGTGCGCATCCGCTCAACATCGGCAGTAAGTTGTTGTTCCTCAATGCCGATAGCCACCACACTGAAGGTGCCGTTGACGCTGATTTTGCGTTCGCCCATCTGCGTTTCCACCTTATAGGAATAAAGTCCCTCGGGCAGTAGGCCTGCATTCAGCTGATAGTCGTGGTCGCGCTTCGAGAAGGTGTAGTCGTAAGTCTCGCCCGTCAGTTTGTTCACGATTTGGATGGTCAGGTCGGGGTCGGTCACGAGTTCGTTGTTGGGGTTGCGCAACTCGGCGGTGATGACGACGGGCTCGTTGCTGTAATAGGTCTCCTTCGCGTAAATCGCTGAGCCGTCGTTGCCCGACAGCAACAAGTATTTCAGCGATTTGGAGAACATCTCGTCAAAGATCTCATGGTTCTTGTTTTGGTAATACTCAAACAAACGCCAACGCCAGATGTTGGTGCCGAAGATGAATGCCATCTTGCGCCCGTCATTGGCGAAACTCAACAGTGGCAGTCCCGACTTGATGCCCATCACCTCTTGCAGCAGCAAGTCGTCGTGCGACTTCAACGTGTTGATTTCCAGATGGGGCAAAGCCAAAGGCGGGTATTTTGCAATGAGTTGTTCGGCCTTGCTGTCGAAGGTGAAAGTCGCGAAAGCGGTGTTTTGGTGTGCTTTCACGTCCATCAAGGTGTTGGTCGCGCCAGAATGAAGTTCAAACACGCGCTGCAACTTGTTGAGCATATCGCGGTCGGTATCGTTGCCGACAATGAACAACACGGGCAACTTCACGTTTTTCTCCAATTGTTTCCGCAACGCCTCAAAGTCCGACCGTGCAGAAGGCACCTGATGCAGGATGACCAAATCATAGTTTTCAAACTCGGGCAAAGTCTCCTTTCCGAAGCAGAAGTCCACCTCATAGTTGTCGTTGAGTACGCTACGCAGGGCACCTAGGTCAGGATGCGGAGAAGCTGCCACACAAAGCAGCTTATATTTCTGGTCGAGCACTTCGACATAGATGTGACGCACATTGTTCAGCAATTGCTCCTCCTCGGCGATGCCGCTCACCTCAATGTCGATGGCCATCACGCCTTGCTTGGTGGCATCGAGCATGAAGTCAATCTCCTTTGAGAAACGGTTGGAGGGAATCTCGATGTCGCGCTTCTCAATGATACGACCGCTTTCCATGAGGGTTAGTTGGGCCTTGCGTCCAGCCAAATCGCGGGCGGCCACGGTCACACGGACGGGGAACGTTGCGCCAAGCGACACCACCTTATTATAATGCACATTGCGGATGGCGAGGTCGGGATAGGCCACCGTGTCGCCCAAAACGACCGTGTGGATAGGGAATGGGAAGTTCTCCGCCACCAGCTCTGGCTCGAAGCCTCGGTTGTAGATGCCATCGGAGAAGAGCAGCACCGCCCCCACATTGCGCTTGTAATATCTTCTGTCCAAGGTCTTTATAAGCGACGACAAGTCCGTCAGCTGGTCGGAGAAGTCGAGTTGCTCGGAATCGCGTACATCTTCACCGAAAAGGTATTCATCGACTTGGAAATCAGCGTTTAGTTGGTTTCTGAATTGCTCAAACTGTGTCAGATAATCGTTTTTGTAGAAAGCGGAATCTTTGCACAAGGCAACCGAAGCCGAATTGTCGTGCGCCAAGATGATTGTTGGCGTTTCCACCGAGCTGAATTTCTGCCGGATTAGCGGGTTGAAAAGCAGCAGAACCACCAAGCCGACTATCAATGTCCGAAGTGTGAACAATATGGCATTCAGCGCTTTGCCATAGTGTTGTTTCTTATTTCGGAAATACAACAATGTGGCCGCCGCCAGACCAGCCAGCAGCGATAATGCCAACATCCATATTGGGATTCCGATATTCACCGATTGCTCAGATAAGGGCGCAAAGATAGGGAATTTTCGGGAAAGTAAAGATGCGGATTACAAATCCGCGGGTTCTTTGCGGTCGGATTGCAAATCCGACCGAACAAGGATTTTTCGGGAAAGAGGCGATTATGATTACATATCTGACATTTCCAATTGGTCGGATTAGTCGAAATCACTCAACGACGTTTGGTCAAAATCATTTTCAATATAAATATATTGGTCATGGCCATTATGCCCTTGGCTTGCTAAAGCACCTTCGACATAAACATGCCCATAATCATCCATTCTAAAATTCAAGACCTGCTGATTACCGTATAACTCTTTAATAGTAGCCTCACCTCGTAGCGTACGATACATATTCTGCATATCTGACAAGAAATGCTCATAGTTATTTACATACACATCCATTATTACTTTTGCCGAAAAATCATCGCTAACCAACTCTACATGTAACAATCCCGTAGTATCCTCACCGAACGTATCTAAAGATAGTGTAAGCTGAAAACACTCAGCAATAATTCTTCGTGTTTCTTCAATGTTTTTCATACCAAAACGATTTTATCCTGTTCCACATTTTTGTAATAAGGCAAAAAACTCATAGCATCCCATTCCTGTTGGGAATAGGTTTGCACACTGAAATACTCTCCCAAGTCAAATCCAAGTTCCATAATTGGATAGGCAATATTCTGGAAATCGGACGCTTCTTGTGGTCGGTTGAGCAAAATAAGCAAATCCCAATCGGAGCCTTCGTGGTAATCGCCACGGGCACGTGAACCATAAAGCAATAAGTGAGCATCTTCGGGAAGAAGTTGCCTGCCCAACTGTTGAATTTGATATAAAATGTCTGCGTGGCTCATGGTATTTATGCTATTATGCTGCAAAGATACAAATTTTATCGTATTAAACAGATTTCTTTGCGAAGCAAATCCCCATAACCAAAGAAAACATTACTTTTGCGCAAAATTTGCGTCCATGAACACCCTTTCGGTCGTCATCATCACCTTCAACGAGGAGCAGAAAATCGCGCAATGCCTTGACTCCGTTAAGGATATTGCCGACGAAATCATCGTCGTTGACTCGCATTCCACCGATGCGACCGAGGCCATCTGCGACCGCTATGGCGCGAAATTCTTCTGCCAAGACTGGCTCGGCTACTCTGACCAGAAAAACCTCGCCGACGAACTCGCCATCTGCGACCTCATCTTCAGCATTGATGCCGACGAAGCCCTTTCGGACCAACTGAAACAGTCCATCAAAGCACTGAAAGACAAGGAAATCGCCGAGAACGAGGTTTTCGCCATGAACCGCCTCAACAACTACTGCGGTCAGTGGGTCAAAGGTTGTGGACTTTATCCCGAGACCAAGATCCGCATCTGGCGACGGGGCTTCGCCGAGTGGGAAGGCATCATCCACGAATGGCTCAACTTCAAGGAGACGCCGAAGAAGACCCTCTTGCGCGGCGACTTGCTCCATTATTCGTGGGACACGCCCGAAGAGTTCCGCAAGCAACAGTTCCACTTCGCAGAATTGGGTGCGCAGTCGTACTATGAGCGCGGAAAGAAAACAGGCTTTCTGCCTTGGCTATTCAGCCCAACCATCAACTTCATCCGCACTTATATTATAAAAGGTGGTTTCCTCTACGGCAAGACAGGACTCAGCATCTGCCGCACGATGATGCAAGCCAACAGACACAAATACAATCTATTACACAAGAAAATCAAAGAGAAACGATAATGGGAGAACGACAACAGAGCCTTTAACCGTCATGGCGGACAAAGATCCGCCATCTCCTGAACGCGAAGGATTACTCTTGTATTCAGGAGATTGCGGATCGAGTCCGCAATGACGGTCAAGGGTTAAGGTTGTAACCAAAGTAAAAACAGAACCACAATGGAAGAAGCATTTGAACAAGAAGTAGAACGCACGGTAGCGGCACTGAAAGCCGGAAAGACCATCCTCTACCCTACCGACACCATTTGGGGTGTGGGCTGCGACGCCACCAACAACAAGGCCTGCCTGCGGGTTTACGCCGTCAAGCAGAGGCCGCTCAACAAGAGCCTCATCATCCTCGTCGATTCGGTGGAAAGGCTTCAGGATTATGTGGTTAACGTGCCTGCCATCGCCTACGACCTCATCAAAGGCGCCAAAAGTCCGCTGAGCATCATCTATCCCGAAAGCAAGAACTTGGCCAAGGCCGTTTCCGACGACAAGAGCATCTGCATCCGCGTGGTTGACAACGACTTCTGCAAGGAAGTCATCCGTCGCCTCGGTAAGCCCATCACCTCAACATCGGCCAACCTAACTGGGCAACCTTCATCGATGATTTTCAGTGATATCTGCGATGAAATCAAAAACAAGGTCGATTACGTGGTGCAGCTCTACCACAACAGCTTCTGCAAGCCCAAGAGTTCGACCATCATCCGCCTCAACGAGGACAATACGTTTGAGATTTTGAGGCAATAGCAAAGCCATTTCGAAAAAAATGCTATTTTCGCGGCATAAATAAATAAGAAAATGAAAATCAAGCTATTATTTACCACCCTGCTATTGCTTACGGCAAGTCTTAACTATGCCCAAGTCCAACACGAAAGCGACACCGTCATCTTTATCGACGTTGAAGAACCGCCCACTTTCCCCGGTGGTGACTCTGCCCTGGTGGCCTACCTGAAACACAATCTGCATTATCCACCTGCAGAAAAAGAAAAGGGAATTCAAGGCAAGGTGGTCGTCGGTTTTGTTATCGAGAAGGACGGAGTTGTTTCCAATGTCGAGGTGAAGAGAGGCATTGGCGAAGAATGCGATGCCGAAGCGGTTAGGGTCGTAAAAGAAATGCCCAACTGGGAACCCGGAAAACAAAGCGGTATCGTGGTCAGAATGGCTATGGTACTGCCCATCAGTTTCAAGATTGTCGAGCAACCAAAAGCCCCCACCGTCGACAGTTTAAAAAAAGTGGAAAAGATGCCAGAGTTTCCTGGAGGCGAACAAGCATTGATGGATTTCATAGGCACTAACATCAAATACCCCAAAAATGCCATTGACCGCAGAATTGAAGGAAGGGTATTTGTCCAATTCATAGTTGAGCCCGACGGCTCGGTCACCAACATCAAGGTTGCGAGGGGCATTGGAGGCGGCTGCGACGAAGAAGCCGTCCGTGTCGTAAAGATGATGCCTAAATGGATTCCTGGCGAGGCTTTTGGTGAAAAAGTGAGAGTTTCATACTACTTGCCTATCAATTACAAACTGCCTAAGGAACAACCCGAACAAATTCGACGCAATCAAAGGCCATAACAATAATAATTCGTATTTTTGCGGCATCAACCCCATTAAACCCAAACACCCATCAATTCTATCAGTCATGACAACGAAATCTTTTTCCTTTCTTTTATATCTCTTCCTCGTTTTAGGAATAATGAGCTCATGTAAAAAAGACAATGATAATGAAACGCCTATCATCCCTGACGAGCCTAGCCCAGCTTATTCCATTCCGCCCATCGACGAGTACATTCCCCAACGTTTGATCCACCTGTTTGATTCCATCGGGGTCTTGCATCGTGGCAACCAACCGCCTTCCATAATAGGGAACTTCATGGCGGAATCCATAAACATGCTCATAATAAATAAAGTACAGGAAAGCAATTACTTGGGTGCCCCTGCTTCGATACCGAATCCGTTCTATTATGAATTTAAGGAACAAGAAACCAATACGCTTCATGTCAGTTTCAAGACACCTAAAGGCACGCCAGGCCAGTATGACTATTTCCTTGAAAAGTCAGATACCGACAGCACTTATCTACGTTTCAAAGAGAATACCGAGCTCTTCACCGATAATCCCATAGCACCACCTTATTTCAAAAGCAGCAAGTTCAAGGCAGAAGACTTCAGACACGCTTACATCATGGGGAGTGGTGATTATTTTACGGTCTATTTTTATGAGATTCGTGACATTAGTAGCGGGGCCCTTCCTTTAAACGCCATACTCATTTCAGGCAAAATGGCCACCGATGCCGAAGGCGACCCTGTCATCGAAGACTTCTGGTATGGAACGGAAAATATGACATATACCAATGGTGGCCCAAACATTAACCAAATTATTCAACTAGGCTTCCTCCCTCATCCAGGCGACATTATAGTTTTTAACAACACAAACTCCCTGACTCCTGGTAGTTACAACAAATAAAGTATTATTAGATAACATCGCATTTCAACCCATGAAATCCCTAAAACCATTTCTCTTGGCTGCCCTTTGCCTTTTCGCGTTGGCAGCAACAGCCCAAAACCAACCACAGAAGTCCCAGACAAAGGCCCAAATGAACGCCCAAAAACTGGGCACCGTCTTGTATCTCATCGAAAACTTCTACGTCGACACCACCAATATGGACAAGGTGACGGAAGACGCCATCGTCGCCGCATTGAAGGAACTCGACCCGCACTCGGCTTACATCTCGAAAAAGGATGTGGAGAAGGCCAACGAACCGCTTGTGGGCAGCTTCGAAGGCATCGGCGTGACCTTCCAGCTCATCCGCGACACCATCACCGTCATCAGTCCGGTGGCGGGAGGACCATCGGAGAAGGTGGGCATCATGGCCGGCGACCAGTTCATCAAGATTGACGGCGAAGAAGCCACAGGCAAGAAAGTCGACAACGAATACGTGCAGAAGCATCTGCGCGGCAAGAAAGGCACCAAGGTCACCGTAAGTGTGAAGCGAGGCAGCGACAAGGAACTCCTCGACTTCGAGATCACCCGTGACAAGATTCCGTTGAACAGCATCAACGCTGCCTATATGCTTGACAACCATGTCGGTTACATCAAGCTCGACCGCTTTGCGCAAGAGTCGACCGCCGAGTTCAAGGAGGCTTTGGCCAAGCTGCAAGCCCAAGGCATGGAGTCGCTCATCTTCGACCTGCGCGGCAACACGGGCGGCTACCTCAACACCGCCATCGAGCTGGTGGACCAATTCATCACCGAAAACAAGCTCATCGTTTTCACCGAAGGCATTAATTCGCCTCGACAGGAATGGAGAAGCACGAAATCAGGGCTTTATACCATCGGCAAGCTCGTCGTCCTCATCGACGAAGGCTCGGCCTCGGCCAGCGAAATCTTCTCAGGCGCGATGCAAGACCACGACCGTGGCGTGGTCATCGGCCGTCGTTCCTTCGGCAAGGGTTTGGTCCAAAGGCCGTTCAACCTCCCCGATGGTTCGCAGATGCGTCTCACCACCTCACGCTACCATACGCCTTCGGGGCGTTGCATCCAACGGCCCTACGAGAACGGCGCCGAGGATTATGCCAAGGAGATGACCAAGCGCCTAAAGAACGGTGAATATTTCCATGCCGACAGCATCCACTTCCCCGACTCGCTGAAATACAAGACCGACGGTGGTCGCACCGTTTACGGCGGTGGCGGCATCATGCCCGACATCTTCATCCCTGTCGACACGGCATACAACAGCAAGCTCTACACCAACCTCGTCCGTAAAGGCGCTCTCAACCGCTTCACTACCGATTACGCCCTCAAGCACCGCGAAGACATCAAAGCCGAATATAGCGATTTCAAGAACTTCAACAAGAGATTTGAAGTCGGACAAGACCTCGTTGAAGGCCTGAAGAAAGCCGCCAAGGAAGCCAAGGTGGAATGGAACGACGAGCAATTCAAGCACTCCGAGAAATTCATTTTATTGCAGATGAAGGCCTTGATTGCCCGTAATGTTTGGGAAACGCAACAATATTACGAGGTGATGGCCACGATCGACCCAGGCATCGCCAAAGCCTTGGAAATCCTCGGCAGCGACAAAGAATACAAGCGGATTTTGATAGGCAAATAAGCCTTTTCAGCATTTTTCCATCCGATTAATCCATTTTTCCCGAAGTTTTTTTGCCCAAGCTTCGGGATTTTTTTTATTTTTGCCGTTTGATTTTTCAATCAAAGACAGCGTTAAAAACAACAAATCAATAACAACTTATTAATAGATTTACCTATGAAAAGAGTTCATTTACTCACCTCGGCATTCCTGCTGCTAGGTATGCTGATCGGCTCGCAAGCCATGGCCCAAGGGCACATTGAGCTTGGCAGAGCCCAGTCGACGCAAAAGTGCGCCAACGTTTCGCAAGATGGCTTCAACGCCACCTTCTCGTTCAGCAGCATCGACGCTACTGAAGTGAACACTGAAAAGGGCATGTTCTCCACCCTCACGATGGATGGCACCTACCCTTCCGGCAATCTCGGCGAGCCTTCGCTGCCTGCCGCCAACAAACTTATCGCTGTTCCTTATGGTGCGAAAGACCTCACCGTCAGCGTGAAGAGCTATAGCACCAGCACCTACAAATTGGCCGACTACGGCATCAACAAGGTCACCCCGATGCAGCCTATGATCCGCAAGGACCAAAAGCCCGAAGAAGTGCCCTTTGCCTATAGCGAGAAGGCATACGCCACCAAGGGCTTCGTCAACCGTCCCATCGCCCAAGTGCAGATCCAAGGCACGATGCGTGGCATCCAAATCGGCGCCCTGACGGTGAATCCCGTGCAATACGATGCCGCCACCAACACCATCCAGGTTTACAACGACATCGAAGTTGAAGTGAGCTACGGACAATACGACAAGTCGGCTGCCTACGACGAATTTGCCCGCACCTTCAGCCCCTACTTCGCCAACATCTATGACCAGATGTTCAACTGGCGCGATGATGTCTACGACGAGCACCCCGACTTGTGGCAGAACCCCGTCCACATGTTGGTCGTCGCCGACCGCATGTTTGAAGAATGCCTGCAACCTTGGTTTGAATGGAAGACCAAGAAAGGCTTCTATCTCAACGTGAAGTACACGGATGAAATCGGCACCAGTGCCGCTGCCATTCGTGCTGCCATCCAAGACGAGTACAACAAGGACGTCCCCACCTTCCTGATGATTATGGGCGACAAGAACCAAGTGGCCCCCAGTGCCACGGGTAACGAGACCCACTGCGTCACCGACCTTCAATATTCGAGCGTTGATGGCGACCAGTTCCCCGACATGTACCACAGCCGTTTCCCTGCCGAGACCGTTGCACAGATGCAAGCCATGATCAACAAGGCTTTGGAGTATGAACAATACACCATGCCCGACCCGAGCTATCTGAACAACGTGCTCCTCATCGCTGGTGAAGACAGCGGCTGGGGTGTCACCGTGGGTCGTCCCACCATTTGGTATGCCACCAACTACTACTACAACGAAGAACACGGCTACGCCAACGTATACGAATACAGCCACGGCCAATACACGGGCTGCTACAGCCACCTCAACGAGGGCGTTGGCTTCGCCAACTACACCGCCCACGGCTCCAACACCAGCTGGGCCGGTCCGCAATTCACTGTTAGCGACGTCAACAACCTGACCAACGAGCACAAGTACTTCCTCGCCATGGGTAACTGCTGCGAGGCTGCCGACTGGGGCATCAGCGGTACCTGCTTCGGTGAGGCTATGGTGCGTGCCGAAAACAAGGCTGCCTACGCCTACATTGGTTCCTGCCCTTCGACCTATTGGCTCAACGACTATTACTTCGGCGTGGGTGCCACCAGCCAAGCCAATGGTCAAATGCCTGACATCAGCATCACCACCACGGGCTTCTACGATGCCATGTGGACCGACGACATGTACAACACCGTCACTTCGATGATGTTCATCGGCAACCTGGCTGGCAACGCTGCCCAAGCCCTTGGCTACGACATCCATGTTAGCACCCTCTACTGCTGGCAAGCCTATCACACCTTAGGTGACGGTTCCATCCTGCCCTTCCGCATCCAACCCACCGAAAACACTGTCAGCCACATGCCCACACTGCCTATCGGCATAGATTTCTTCACCGTCAGTGCTGCCCCGGGTTCCTACGTTGGCATCAGCAAGGATGGTTTGCTTTATGGTGCTGGCATGATTGGTGAAAGCGGCACTGCCGACATCCAGATCACGCCCATCACCAGCAGCGGCGATGTCACCATCTGCGTGACCCATCCCCAACACATCCCCTACGTCTCCGAAATTCCTGCTGCCGCTATGGAAGGTGCCTACATCGCTGTCGACAACGTGCAATGTGAGCAACCTCTGGTCACTGGTGCCTATGTGGCTCCTACTGTCATCCTGAAGAACGTCGGCATCGAGACTGCTGAAAACGTCAACGTCGTGTTGAGCACCGAATCGGAATATATCGAGCTTATTGGCACCACGGCCACCGTCCCCTCGCTGGCTCCCGACCAAGTCTACACGATTGCCAATGCCTTCTCGTTCAACACCAATGTCAACATCCCCAACGGCACCAGAGTGCGTTTCTTCGTGAACTGCACCTCGGGCAGCAACACATGGGAAGGCAGATTTGACCTCACCTTCGGTGCCCCTGAATTCGCCATGACCAACATCAGCAACACTGAACTCACGCCTGGTGGCAACGGCACCATCACTTTCGACATTGCCAACAACGGTGGCGCCGATGCCGAGAATGCCGTTCTCGAGGTCTACTCCAGTTCCAGCGACCTCACTCTCTCTGCCAACAGCTTTGAACTTAACGACATCGCTACTGGTGCCACCATCAACGTTCCCGTTGGCATTACCGTCAACAGCGGTGTTGAAATCGGCTCGACCTACGAAGTGAACTACCTCGTAACCGCTGGCCACTATTCGACATCGGGTTCCTACACCGTCACCGTGGGCAACATCATTGAAGGCTTCGAGACTGGCGACTTCAGCTTGTACGACTGGACCTTCTCTGGCAACGCCAACTGGTCCATCGTAAACAACGGTGCCTATGCCGGCACCTACTGCGCCAAGTCGGGCTACATCGCTGACAACCAGCAAACCGACCTCGTCCTCACCGTTGAAATCCTTTCCGATGGCAACATCAGCTTCTACAAGAAAGTTTCGTCGGAGAACGGTTGGGACAAGCTCTTCTTCTACATCGACAACCAAGAAAGAGGCAACTGGTCGGGCGAAGTGGCTT
>Ga0310697_10006703_pt1 | contig 10903 bp, 9 predicted proteins | sample 172DNAGHGlowgp2_FD_203883 | JGI IMG/M metagenome (GOLD analysis project Ga0310697, IMG submission 203883) | Sheep rumen microbial communities from Palmerston North, Manawatu-Wanganui, New Zealand - 1728 DNA GHGlow gp2 (v2) (version 2) | ecosystem: Host-associated > Mammals > Digestive system >...
TCTCTATATTTTTTATCTCTATTGTCATAGCAATAAATAGTTTCTTGTGGTTCCATGACTTTCGTCACCTCCAATATAGTATCTTGTATGATACTATATTATATAATATGTCGAAAGATGTTTGTTGGTGAATTATTGTTTTATCACGTACAATATCTTACAAAATTGTATTGCTAAATTGTAGTTATAACAACTTAAACATAAATAGTACTTCACTACATAATCTACCAACCATAAATTATTATTACTTATTAATATGAACAGAATCAGTTACAGTTCCTTCTACATTTGACGGTAAACAAATTATAGGTTTTACTGAATATGTCTTACTTGTTGCACTTTCATCGCCACCTATAGAACCATTATAATTGACAAATCTACAATACGAGCTTGCATGAAAAGTATAATAATCGCAAAGCCAATATCCTTTACAATTTTCAAAAGGTTCAGAGTTTGTTATGTATAAATTTCCACTAACACTCTCTTTAGAATCAAATGTTCTATTTAAGCTTTTATTTAATTGTTTTACTGTAGGACTTCCCGTAGCCGTTGCACCTTCCATACCAGAAGCAAACTCTGACCAAATACTTTCATTCTTTAACCAATCATATAATGGTGATGCATTATCTCGTCCAGACCAAACATTATATTTATATTTACTTATATCTTTTGCTATATTTGTTCCTTTAGGCATTAAATTAGCTTCTAAATATTCATCTAGTACTATATAAACATTATTACCATCGTTAAAAAATATTTTCCAATTATTTATACTTTTCCCATTTACTGTTACACTATAATCTATATTTTTTCCATAATCCTCGTAATTAATTAAATCTATTAATTTTTGTTTTATATCTCCTGTTTTGTAATTACTTGTTTCAGAAATATTAGTTATATAATCTAGTCCTGATGTATCTATTTCTACAAGAGGTCTAACTCCATGATGCCATTTTTCATTATCTGAATAAGAAGTTTGTTTACTAAATTTTCCTGAACTATCTATAATTCTTACTGCATAAGTATTTCCATCTTTTAATGCCGATCCTAACCAAAAACTTCCTTTTTTTGAAGGGTTCCTTTGACTTTCACTAATATTACTCAAATCTTCATATAATGCTACTCTAGTAGTTATATTTTTAGCGCCTAATCTTTCTAAATTAATTCTATATGCGTCTATATATTTTTTAATTTCATTATCATCTTCTTCCATATTAATAATTCCTGTATTATTAATATACTCATTCTTCGAAAATTTAGTTGTATCAGATGCTCCTCTTTGAACTAGATTATCTTCATTTATTGTAATATTATAATATGGAATTGCAGTAATAATAGAACCTTCCTTTTTTATTACTTGAAATTTTTCTAGATTTGATGCTCTTGTTTTTCTTATTCCTATTGTAAAATCATCTCCAACATTTACTTCATTTACATTTTTCCCATTGAAACAAATTGTACTTTTTGAATATATAGTTCCATTATAAATATCTATTAATTTTATATCATCAAAACCTCCATAATTCACCTTTGCCTTTAGTAAAATATTTGAATCTGCTAAATCATCTGATAATTCTATATTTTGTACATTCTCAAAATATTTATCAAGTATACTCATTAATTGTTCTTTAGTTATATTTGATCCTTGATTTTCAGTTATTTGATTAGAAATGTCTAATCGTGCTCTTTCTATAATTTCTGCTTTTAATTTTTTTGTCTTTGCATCACTGGCTTTTGTTAATAATCCATTTTCTCCTGTTAACATACTAATACTTATTCCTGCTAATATAAGTAAAACAATTATAGTTATAACAAGGGCTATAAGTGTAATTCCACGATTATCATTTAAAAGTTTTCCTTTCTTTTTTAATTTAAGATTTTTCAAATTTACCACCTTTTTCCTTTCCACCTCTCTTTTGTAAAAAATATAAATATTATTAAAATCTAAAATAAAACGCAAATAAGACTATTACCCCTTATACATTTATGCTAATTGCATAAATGCATTGGAAATAATAGCCTTACAGCCATATAAATATATTATTAAATTAAATATTAAGTTATATTTTAATATACTATTTTCTTGTTTATAAAGATATACGCGTGTGTGTGATACAGCCTCAACGGTTTTATCCTTTTTATTCATTTGTTGCTACCTCTTTTGTTCTTTATTTTTACAATTTACAGTATATCAGCTTTCTTTTTTTCTTGCAACACATTTTATAAAATTTTTTTGCTTTCAACCTTTTAAGCTTTCTTTTCTATTTTTGTAATAACTTTTTTTGCTTTTTCTCTTTCTAATACAACAACATGACCGACAACCTTGGCACTTCAATTTAAAATCCACTCCAACTCTTGTTATCTCCCACAATTTACTACCACAAGGATGTTGTTTTTTAGTTCTTACAATATCACCTATATTATAATCCATATTTCTCCTAACACTTCCTTTTAAATAGCAACTTTAAATCTTTTTATTATACTTTCTTTTCCTAACACTTGCATTATTTCATACATATCTGGAGTATTTGTTCTTCCAGTTAAAGCAACACGAAGTACTGTACTTACATCTCCTACATGTGCTTTGTACATATCTGGATTAGCTTTAAACTCTTTAACTTCTTTTGCATAACCCAACTCTCCAGCTAAATCTTTTATTTTGTTAAACCATGTTTGCTTATCATCTGTATCATCATAATATTTTTCAATATATAAATTTAATATTTTTTCTATTTCTTCTTTATCATTTATAACTTGATATGGATATTCTTGTTCTTTTGCAAAAAATAAATAATCATACATATACTCAATATTCTCTTTTACATCAGACCATTTTGCAATATCTTTTCTAGGTTTTGCATTTCCTCTTTCAATTCCAAATATTTTTAAAGCATATTCTTTATCTTCTAACATCTTTGTTAATTCCACATCATGTTTTTTTGCCCAATTCAAGCTTTCTTCATATACCTTTTCAGCAGTAAATTTTGATATCACCGTTTTTCCAATATCTAATAATTTTACCATATCAAATAATGCACCACTCACACTCATTTTATTTAATTGAAGATCAAATTCAGATAAATTTTTATCTTTATTCTGTCTTCTCCAATTTTCAAAATTTGAATTTGCAATATTTAATAAATACTCATTAACAGCTTCTGCTGGAATTCCCAATTCTTCATAATAACTAACAGCCGCTTCTGGATCTTTTCTCTTACTCAATTTTCTTTTATTTCCATTATCATTTTTCATAATTGGTGCAATATGAGCATATTTAGGAGCTTTAAAACCAAGCTCATAAAATAATTGTAAATGTAATGGAACTGAAGATAGCCACTCATCTCCACGAATAACATGTGTTGTTCCCATTAGATGGTCATCAACCGCATGAGCAAAATGATATGTTGGAAGCCCATCAGATTTAATAATAATAATATCTTGATCATTTTCTGGAAATTCAACATTACCTTTTATAACATCTTTATGTTTTATTTTTCTATCCTCTCTACCTGGAGATTTAAATCTTACAACATAAGGTTCACCATTTTTTATTTTTTCTATCATTTCCTCAACAGTATAATTTCTACATTTAGCCCAAACACCATAATAACCTGTTCTAACTTTAGCAGCTTCTTGCTTATTTCTTGTTTCATCTAAATCATCTGTTGAACAAAAACATGGATAAGCCTTACCTTGCTCAATTAAATATTTAGCATAAGCCTGATAAATATCTTTTCTTTCAGATTGCTTATAAGGTCCATAATCACCAGTTTCAGTATTTTCAGAAGTCATACCCTCATCAGCTTCAATTTTAAAATCCTTTAAACTATTAATGATTTCAATAACACCATTTTCAACCTCTCTTTTTTGGTCAGTATCCTCAATTCTTAAGAAAAACACACCATCAGTTTGGCTTGTAAGTTTTTTAGCAATCAAAGCTTGGTATAACCCACCAATATGCATAAACCCTGTTGGACTTGGTGCATATCTAGTAACAATAGCACCATCATTCAAATTTCTTTTTGGATATTTTTCTTCATAATATTTAATATCCTTGCTATCTGGAAAAATTAAATTTGCTAAATCTTTATAATCCATATTTCTCTCCCCTTCAATTCAACCATAAGGGACGGTCCTTTTGGTTGAAAAATTATTTATTTAAAATCTTTCTTATTTTATATCTGCTTATTTTAAAAATGTCAACTAATTTTCTTTCAGATATTTTTTCTTCCATATTAAGTTTAATTATTTTTTCATTCATACTTAGATTTTTATATTTTTCCAATATTTCTTCTAAATTTACTATATCATTTTCTTCAACATCATCAAATTGATCATCACTTTCGTAGTTATGGGTATGAATATTAATATATTCTTTCTTAAATTCATCTATTTTGTTTGTTCCAAATATTATTTCAGCTGCATTATGACAAATTAGATTTCTTTTATCTGTTGGCATAAAATACTCATTATAACTTGAAAATTTATATTCTTCCATGCAATTAACCATTTTTGCAGCAATCGGATTCTTATGTATATAAGCTATACAAACCTTAATTTGTTTTTCGTTTAATATTAACTTAGAAAGATACCTATCTCTAAAAACATACCCAACTCTATTATTAGAATTATTATAAAACATTGCATAACTGGTATTTACTTGTTTCATAAATCTTGACATTTGTTCATTATCTTCAACATTTAATAATAAATGTACATGATTATCCATTATACAGTATGAAATGATATTTATGTTATTTTCTTGTGTTTTGTAATACAAGATATTTTTATATTTTTGTTTTAAATAATCATCATTAAAAATATATTCTTTGTTTATTCCTTGAGACATTACGTGAAAAAATTGTCCAGGTAAATTGTTTCTTGCCTTTCTTGACATAGTTCTAAAACTCCTCCTTAATTTAAGAGTTTTAGCCCCCAATCAACTCTATTTTATTTTTTATTTCTAAACTTTTTATTTTTCAACCAAAAGGTTCGTCCCCGTTGGTTCTTTTTTCAACCAAAAGGTCCGTCCCCATTGGTTGACTGCTTGGTTTGTGGAATTACACTTCCATAATAATTGGTATTATCATTGGGTTTCTTTTTGTTTTTGTAAAGATGTAGTCTCTTAGATGTTCACGAGTTACTGATTTTATTGTTGTCCAATCGCGAATACCTCTTTCTTCACATTGTCTTACTTCAAATTTTACTACAGATTTTATTTCGTCCATTAGATTTTCTGATTCTCTTACATAAACAAATCCTCTAGATATAACTTCTGGTCCAGATACTACCTCTCCAGTATTTGAGTCCATTGTAAGTACTATTATAATTAATCCATCTTGTGATAAATGTTGTCTATCTCTTAATACTATACTTCCTACATCTCCAACTCCAAGTCCATCTACTAATACTCTTCCATTTTGCACTGTTCCAGTGAATTCTGCTTTATCTTCTCCTATTTCTAGTACTCTACCATTTGTCATCATAAGTATATTTTCACTTGATATTCCCATACTTTGTGCTGTTTCACTGTGTGCTATTAGTTGTCTGTATTCACCATGTACTGGTATAAAGTACTTTGGTTTTGCTAATGCCATTATTAATTTTTGCTCTTCTTGGCATGCGTGTCCTGATACATGTATGTCTTCAAGTGAACTATATACGACTTCAGCTCCTAATTGCATTAGGTCATCTATTACTCTAGATACGTATTTTTCATTTCCTGGTATTGGTGTTGCTGATATTATTATTAAATCATTTGGTGTTATTTTTACTTTTCTATGTTCTCCAGTTGCCATTCTTGTTAATGCAGACATTGGTTCTCCTTGACTTCCTGTTGTAATTATTACTAATTGTTCATCTGGGTAATTTTTTATCATATCAATATCTATAAATATATTTTCTGGACAATCTATATATCCTAATTCTCTTGCTGTTGTTATCATATTTATCATGCTTCTACCACATACAGCTACTTTTCTATTGTTTTTTACTGCTGAATTTACTATTTGTTGTACTCTGTGAACATTTGATGCAAATGTTGCTACAACAATTCTTTTTGTACAATGTAAAAATAATTTATCAAAAACTTCTCCAACTGAATTTTCAGACATTGTAAATCCTTTTCTTTCACTATTTGTACTATCTGCCATCAATGCTAAAATTCCTTTATTTCCTAGTTCTGCTATTCTTCCAAAGTCCATTATTTTTCCATCAATTGGTGTATAATCAACTTTGAAGTCTCCTGTGTGTAATACTGTTCCAGCTGGTGTAGTAATAGCTAGCATTACAGAATCTGGTATACTGTGTGAACTTCTAATAAATTCAACTTTGAAGTTTTTTCCAAATTTAATTTGTTGCCCTTGTTTTACTTCTATTAATTTTGTACTTTTTACTAATTTGTGCTCTTCTAGTTTGTTTTTTATTAAACCTACTGTTAATTTTGTTGCATAAATTGGTATATTAATTTTCTTTAAAATATAAGGAATAGCTCCTATATGGTCTTCATGACCATGTGTAATTACCAAACCTTTTATTTTATCAACATTTTTTTCTAAATATGTTATATCAGGAATTACTAAATCTACTCCTAACATATCATCTTCTGGAAAAGATATTCCACAATCTACAACTACAATTTCATTTTCATATTCAAAAACTGTAATGTTTTTTCCTATTTCATGTAGACCTCCTAATGGAATGATTTTTAATTTTGATTTCTTAAATATGCTTTCATTTCCTTTTTTATTCATTCCTTTTCTTTTCTTTACACTACCTTCTGCTTTATCTGCTTTTGTTGTGCTTTTTTTCTTTTCTTCTTTTTTAGTTAATTGAGTATTATTATTTTTATTTACTCTATTTGTGCTTTTTCTTAATGTTTTTTCTCTTTTTTCTTGATTTGTATTATTTTCTGTCATATAATCTTCCTTTCTTTTTTTATTTTTTACACGCAAAAAAAATAGTTTAGCAGTTTCTAAACTAATTTTGACCTAATTTACTATTTTTAATTCATTTGTACAAAATTATAATAGAGTTTTATTTTGTATGCAGTCCCTTTTTTCTCTCTTAAACTTCATACTGGCTCCATTTTAATAAATCCGATCAATACTATTACTACTGCTAAACATTATACTATATTTTTCCAATCTTGTCAACTTGGTTTCTTATACATACTTTATTTCTTTCATTTTCTCAAATCACTAAGTCTAATTCAAAATAAAATTCTACTCCATTGTCTTTATTAATTACTCCATAATTATTTCCATAAGCCTGCATTATTGCCTTTACAAAAGAAAGACCTATGCCTGTTCCTCCATCATTTCTATTTCTAGATTCATCAATTTTATAAAATCTATTCCATATTCTGTTTATATGTTCTTCTGATATGTTTTCTCCTGTATTGAAAACTTTAATTCTTACTTTATTTTTTTCTATATTAATCTCATTTGTTATTATTATATCTTTTTGTTTATTTACTTCTTTTACATGTTTTATTGCATTTGTTAAATAGTTACTTATAACTTGCTCTATGTAGAATTCATCTGCTAATACATAAACTTCTTCAGGTGTTTCAAATTTTACTTCTGCTTTGTTTTCTTCTAACATTACCTTAGTTTTTCTTACAACTTCTTTTTGAAGTTCAACTATATTAAATTTAGTATTATTTAGTTCTCTTTTTCCATATTCTAATTTCATTAATTCCAATAGTTGTTTTACCAATTTGTCCATTTTGTTTGATTCATCTAAAATTACTCCTGCATAAAATTTTCTAGATTCTTCATCTGAATTGATATTTTCAATTAATCCTTCACTATATCCTTGAATTAATGCAATTGGTGTTTTTAATTCATGTGATACATCTGATATGAAACTTTTTCTCATTTCATCTAATTTTGATTTTTCCTCAATATCCTTTTCTAATTCTATATTTGTATTTCTTAATTGCTTTATTGTCCTCTCTAATTTGTCTGACATTACATTAATACTTTTTCCTAAATTGTTTATCTCATCATCTGTATCTGTAATTCTATATTTATAACTGAAATCCAAATTAGCCATCTTTTTAGCTATATTATTTAATTCCAATATCGGATCTGTAAATTTTCTTGAAACATAAGAAACAATAACAGCTGCAATTAAAATTGCAAATCCTGCCATTAAATATAAAAACCTATTTGATATTTTTACACTTTCTTGAATTGAGTTTATAGGAATTCTTATATATAGTAAATAACCATTGTCTAATGTAGATGCAAGTAATATATAATTTATACCATTTTGATTATCTCTAATTTTTTTTATAACAAATTTTTCATTTTTTTCAAGTATTTGTTCATCTATATGAAGTTTATTTGTCATTTCATTTATTTGTCCAAATGTCGCATAAAAGTCTTTATGGGATGTGTAGACATTTACATTTTTGTCATTTCTAATTAAAATATCAAAATTATTTTTTATAGAAATTTGTTCTAATTTTGATTCAATATCCTCTGTTTGGTTATTATTATAACATTCATTTACTGTATTATATACTGATTTTAATGATTGTGTTTTACTATATAAATAAAATTGCCCTAATACAAAGTTATTTACTAAAATTAAGAATATAATTATTAATAAAATAACTGTCGATAATATTAAAAATAATTTTATTCTTACAGATTTTAAAGGATTTTGTTTATTCATTCATTTTCCCTTCCTAATTGTATTTTTTGAACGAGTTAAAAGTACTATTACATAATTTCAAATTTATATCCTACACCTCTCATTGTTTTTATGTATTTTCCTTTTTTTCCTAGTTTATGTCTTATTTTCTTTATATGACTGTCTATAGTTCTAGAGTCTCCATAATAATCATAATTCCATACATTATTTAAGATTTTGTCTCTTGATAATGCAATATTTTTATTATCAACTAAATATGTTAAAAGTTCATATTCTCTTAAGCTTAGTTCAATTTGTTTACCATCTACTTTTACAGTTCTTCCTTCTTTATCTATTTCTATTCCATTATAGTCTGTTACTTCTTTTACACTTTTTCCTGTTCTTTTTAAAATAGCTTCTACTCTTGCTACTAATATTTTAGGACTGAATGGTTTTGATATATATTCGTCTACTCCAAGTTCAAAACCAAATAATTCATCTTGTTCTTCTCCTCTGGCTGTTAGCATAATTATTGGAACTTTTGATTCTTGTCTAATTTGTCTTAAAACTGACCATCCATCGAGTTTTGGCATCATTACATCTAATAATATTAAACTTATGTTATTTTTATAATTTTCAAAAACTTCTAATGCTTTTTCTCCATCTTCTGCTTCTAATATACTAAACCCTTTTGCCATTAAAAAATCTTTAATTAATTTTCTCATTCTAGATTCGTCATCTACAATTAAAATGTATTCGTTTATCATTTTTACTCCTCCTACGAAAACTACTTATATTATATATTATAAAGGCTAATTATGTCTATATTGTGAAATAAATAAAATTTATTGATATTTTGTTTGTAGCAAATTTCCATAATCTAAAAGGATTAGCAATAAAGCTAATCCTTTCATTTTTAATTCATATAATCTCTTAATTTTTTAGAACGTGATGGATGTCTTAATTTTCTTAAGGCTTTTGCTTCAATTTGTCTAATTCTTTCTCTTGTTACTTGAAATTCACGACCAACTTCTTCTAGTGTTCTTGCTTTTCCATCCTCTAATCCAAATCTTAATTTTAAAACTTTTGCTTCTCTTGGAGTTAATGTTCCCATTACCTCTTCTAATTGTTCTTTTAATAAAGTATATGCTGCTGAATCATGAGGTGCTGGTGAATCTTCATCTTGTATAAAATCTCCTAGATGGCTGTCATCTTCTTCTCCTATAGGAGTTTCTAAAGATACTGGATCTTGTGCTATTTTTTGAATTGCAACAACTTTTTCTACTGGAATTTCCATTTCAGCTGCAATTTCTTCTTGGGTTGGCTCTCTACCTAATTGTTGTAATAAATGTCTTGATGTTCTTATTAATTTATTTATTGTTTCAACCATGTGAACCGGAATTCTTATTGTTCTTGCTTGGTCAGCAATTGCTCTAGTAATTGCTTGTCTAATCCACCAAGTTGCATAAGTACTAAATTTAAATCCTTTTGTATAATCAAATTTCTCTACTGCTTTAATTAGTCCCATATTTCCTTCTTGAATCAAATCTAAAAATAACATTCCTCTTCCAACATATTTTTTTGCAATACTTACTACTAATCTTAAGTTTGATTCAGCTAATTCTTGTTTTGCCTCTTCATCTCCATCTAATATTCTTTTTGCTAAATCTAACTCTTGTTCAAATGTTAAAAGTGGTATCCTTCCAATTTCTCTTAGATACATTCTAACTGGATCATCTACATTTATTCCTTCATAACTTGTATCTGTAATTTCATCTAATTTTAAATCTTCAACTTCTTTTAAATCTTCTAAATCTGGTTCTTCATCAAAATCTAGCTCATCTTCATCACTTAAATTAACACCTAATTCTTCAAAAGCATCAAATACTTTTTCAATTTGATCTTGATTAACATCATCTAATTCTTTTGCTAAATCAGCATAAGTTATTTTTCCCTGTTCTTTTGCTTTTTTTAAAATCTTATTCATTTTTTCTGTTTTAATTTTTTCATCATCTACTACTTCTTCTTTATTATCTTTTACTTCTTCCAACTCTTCTTTTTTCTTTGCCATTTATAATTTCACCCCTATTTTATTTTAGCTAATCTAATAATTATATTATTTAACTCTTTTCCCAATTCCTTTTTTTTGTTAATATCATTTTCGGTTTCAATAAGCTCAACTATTTCCATCTTTCTTTTTGCCAATTTTTCTTTTTCATAAGCTTTCATAATATCATCAATTGCTTTTTCTACATCTTCT
>Ga0310697_10006704_pt1 | contig 10901 bp, 8 predicted proteins | sample 172DNAGHGlowgp2_FD_203883 | JGI IMG/M metagenome (GOLD analysis project Ga0310697, IMG submission 203883) | Sheep rumen microbial communities from Palmerston North, Manawatu-Wanganui, New Zealand - 1728 DNA GHGlow gp2 (v2) (version 2) | ecosystem: Host-associated > Mammals > Digestive system >...
TTGATACGAATACTTCTCCAGGAGCTTCAGCGTGCGCAGAATCTCGGCCACGTTCATGGCAAAGGCCATAGCGCCGCGACCGTGGAACGGCGGGTTGCCGTCGAACAGCTCGGAGATAGTACCGATAGCGTGATAATCAATTTCATCCTCGTAGCCCACCATCTGACGCTCGATGAACGACAGGCGAGAGCGCTTGTAGAGTTTCAGGCAGGCCTCCATATAGAAACCACCGAGCCACGGCCAGGCCGTTCCCTGATGGTAGGCGTAGTCGCGCTGGGTCTGCGGGCCGACATACATCGGGTTGTAGCCGCCGCTCTTAGGCGACAACGAGCGCAGGCCCTTGGGCGTAAGCAGTTCGCGCGTACATATATCTACTACGTTCTTCATCTGCTGCTGATTCAGCGGCGAGTAGTCGAGTGCCACGGCGAAAATCATGTTGGGACGGACAGACCAGTCCATGTTTGTACCGTCGACATAGTCCAACAGATAGCCGTACTCGTTGACGAACGTCTCAACGAACGACTTCTTGGCCAGGGCGGCGCGCTCCTCGAGCTCGTCGGCCTTCTTCTGGTCACCCTGTTCGGCCAGCATGGCGGCGCAGAACTTCAGGGCGTTGTACCACAGGGCGTTGAACTCAACGATGTAGCCCGAGCGGGGCACGACGGGGCGACCGTTGGCCGTGGAGTTCATCCACGTGACGGCGCGGTCACGACCATCCGAGTACACCAGTCCGTTCTCGTCGAGTCGCAGGTTGGGGTGCCCACCTTTTATAATATAGTCGACGATGTCGGCCACCAGCTTGCCGTAGCGCTTGTAACCCTCGTCCTTGCCGGCGTCCTTCACGTACTGCTGCACGGACCAGATGGCCCACAGGGGAACGTCGGGCTGTTCGATCTCGTAAATTTTCACCGACAGCGGCTTGTCCTCCATGAACTCGCGCAGTCCCTTCTCGGCCGTCTGCATCACCAGCTCGAAGTAGTCGCGCTCGCCGATGGCCAGCGTCAGACCCGGCAGTGCAATAAACGTGTCGCGGGCACGAGACTTGAACCAAGGATAGCCGGCCAGCAGATAGCGGTCGTCGTTGGGCTTGCGATTGTGGAACTGGTGGGCAGCTGTCACCAGGATATGATAGAAGTTGTCGCGAGGCACGCGCAGGGCTACCTCGTCGTCGAAGAGCTTCTTCAGGCCCGTAGCCTTCGTCTGCGACGTAGAGGCAGCGAAGACAATGCTTTCGCCCTTCTTGATGGGCATCTCGAAGTAACCGGGTACGTAGAGGTCCTCGTTCGAGGCGTAGCCACGCTCCTGCTCCTTCGGATACTCTATGCCACGATACCAGTCGGGCATGAACACAAACTCGTTCTTCTTCGAGAACTGCATGTAAAGGTCGGGGTAGCCGGCATACATACAGGTCTTGATGCCGTGGTCCACTTCCTTATACTCCCGGCTGGCCGTCATGTTCTCATGCGTGAACTGGCGCACCGAGCGGAACGCCAGGAACGGGCGGAAACGCAGCGTCGTGGCAGAATGGGCATCGACGAGTGTGTAACGGATTAAGATGCGGTCCTCATAGGCCTGGAAGATGGCCTCCTTCTTCAGGATGACGCCGCCCACACGGTAGGTGGTCGTCGGCACGAGAGTGGCATCAAACTCACGGATGTACTTGTGTCCGTTAGGACTGAATGTGTTGCCCTGATACTTGTGGAGGCCCAGGTTGAATTCCGCTCCATGCTGGATGACCGTACAGTCGAGCGACGAGAGCAGCACATGGTTCTCGTCGTCAAGTTCAGGTACGGGAACAACCAGCAGTCCATGGTACTTACGGGTGTTGCAGTCTACGAGTGTAGACGAACTGTAAGCACCTGAACGGTTAGTACGGAGCAATTCACGACGCAGACTCTCCTGGAGGTTAGTCATCACGGCTTTTTCGAATCGTAAAAAACTCATAGTTCCTGTTTTAAGGTATTAATAGTTTTGCTGTTTTAGATTTGATAGCCCCAAAGGTAATCATTTTTAGTCAGCCGACAAAATAATTAAGGATATTTAATACAACTTTGGCACATACAACGATAATTATTCGTAACTTTGCGCCACGTTTCGACGAAATGTTTCATCAACAATTAATAAATTATTCATTATGACAATCAACGAAATGAACTTTGCCGGCAAGAAGGCAATCGTGCGCGTTGACTTCAACGTGCCCCTCGATGAGAACGGAAAGATTACTGACGACACCCGCATCCGCGGCGCACTCCCCACGCTGAAGAAGATTCTGGCTGACGGTGGTGCTGTCATCATCATGTCGCACATGGGCAAGCCCAAGGGTAAGGTAGACATGAAGAAGTCGCTGGGACAGATTCGCGAGGCTGTGGAGAAGGCCCTCGGCGTTCCCGTGGCTTTTGCTCCCGACTGCGCCAAGGCTCAGGAGGCTGCAGCCGCCCTGAAGATGGGTGAGGCTCTGCTGCTTGAGAACCTGCGCTTCTATCCTGAGGAGGAAGGCAAGCCCGTAGGTGTCGAGAAGGGTACGCCCGAGTTCGACGAGGCCAAGAAGGCCATGAAGGCCAGCCAGAAAGAGTTCGCCAAGACTCTTGCTTCCTATGCCGACTGCTACGTTATGGACGCCTTCGGTACTGCTCACCGCAAGCACGCCTCTACCGCTGTCATCGCCGACTACTTCGACGCCGACAACAAGATGCTGGGCCTGCTCATGGAGAAGGAGGTTCAGGCTGTCGACAACGTGCTGTCTAACATCAAGCGTCCGTTCGTGGCCATCATGGGTGGCTCGAAGGTTTCTTCAAAGATTGGTATCATCGAGAACCTGCTCGGCAAGGTCGACAAGCTCATCCTCTGCGGTGGCATGACCTACACCTTTGCTAAGGCTCATGGCGGTGAGATTGGCGAGTCTATCGTCGAGCTCGACAAGCTGGACGTTGCCCTGGGCGTTGAGGAGCTGGCCAAGAAGAACGGCGTAGAGTTGGTTCTGGGCAGCGACTGCACAGCTACCAATGGTCTGGACTTCGACACGATGACGGTGAAGCCCGGTGCAGAGATTATCACCTGCCCCGCCAACAAGGTTCCCGCAGGTTTCGAGGGTGTTGATGCCGGTCCTGAGAGCCAGAAGGCTTTTGCTGCAGCCATCGACGGTGCCAAGACGATCCTGTGGAACGGTCCTGCCGGTGTGTTCGAGTGCGACGCCTTCACGGCTGGTAGCCGCGCTATCGGCGACGCTATTGCCAAGGCTACGGCCGAGGGTGCTTTCTCTCTGATTGGCGGTGGCGACTCTGTGGCTTGCGTCAACAAGTTCGGTCTGGCCGACCAGGTGAGCTACATCTCTACCGGTGGTGGTGCCCTGCTCGAGGCTATCGAGGGTAAGGTGCTTCCCGGTGTGGCAGCTATCAAGGGTGAGTAATTTACCCTACTAACAAAAAGAAAGGCTCGCTGAATGGCGGGCCTTTTCTTTTTTTGTTGATTGTGGCGAAATATTTACTTAGCCTTCTTAGCAGCCTTGGCAGCCTTCTCGGCAGCCTTTTCAGCAGCCACCTTTGCCTTGGCAGCTTTCAGAGCGAGCTTGCTGTCCGAAGGATCCTTGGCTGACTTCTCGGCCAGTTCGGCATACTTCTTCTGAGCCTTCTCGGCAGACTTCTGAGCCTTCTCGGCGTTCTTGCGCAGCTTTTCGCGCTTCTCGGCTTCCTTCTGCTTCTTCTTCTCAGCGGCTTCCTTCTTCTTCTGAGCTTTTTCCTCAGCTTTCTTTGCCTTCTCGGCAGCCTTTTCAGCTGCTGCCTTGGCCTTCATCTCGATCTGCTGCTCAGGAGTGAGCACGTCCTGTGCCTGAGCGGTCTGCGCTCCCATCATCATAGCGATGGCAAGTGCCATAGTCATTGCGATTTTTTTCATTGTATTCTTGCTTTTAATGATTAAACCGCTGCAAAAGTACGACTTTTTTTCTTATTGCGTACTTCCGCAGCGGCTTTTGGTTGATTTTTTTAGTTTTTTTAAAGAGCGCAGGCTATCCTGACATTACATTATTTTATCCAAGTCGACCGACAGGCCTACGCTGAACGATGTACCTGTGGTCAGGGGCGAACAGTAATAATATTTCTTGGGCTTGTAGTTGAAGAGGTTGTCGATGGCGGTGTTGACATTGATGCCGCGCCAGATGTGGTGCTGTAACATCAGTCGCCAGATGGTATAGCCCTCGTCGACATCCGACCGCCCCGACTGCGGCTTTCCCTGGAAGCGTCCTGAGAGCGCAGCGTCGATGGCATAATATGTCGAGAAACGATGTTCGTAGCCAGCACGCCACGTCATAGAGTGCGAGCGGGGCTGGTAGAAATCCGAGTAATAGACGCTGCCCGTCTCTTTCATCCATGAGTAGTTCAGCTTCAGCATCAAGCCGCAATCCCAGATGTGTCCCAGACTGGCATCCACGCCCCAGACGGTGATGCCGTCCTCGTTCCAGTAGAGTGCACTCTCCATTCCCTCGTATGTCCCACCATCGATGGTGGTGATACGTTTATCGAAGATGTTGCAGTAGCCCATGATGGTGAAGTTATAGCGTCCGTCGAGGAATCCGCTGTTGCGGATGCGGTTCGTCCGTTCTATAGCGACGTTGAAGTTGTTGCTCTTCTCGGGTTTCAGGTCAGGGTTGCCACGGAGCAGATAGCCCATGTTGCCCATGTCGAAGTGCATATACATCTCCTTGAGCGTTGGGGCGCGGAATCCGCTGGCATAGTTGGCACGGAAGGTCATCCACGGGAATTTATACACCACGGCGAGGCGCCCTGTGAGCGCTTTCTGGGCCGATGCCGAGAAGTAGTCGTAGCGCAGACTGCTCACGATGTTCAGCTGTTCGGTGATGTTCCAGTCAAACTGTGCGTAGCAGTCGATGTTGTTCTGCGAGTGGCTCGTGCCGTCAATGAACTGGTAGGTCGACAGATAGTCGTTCATGTAGTCGGCACCCAGGATGAGGGTGTTCGCCGTGCTTCCGACGGCAGAACCGTCGGACGCTCTGTTGCCGAAGGAGTGGCTGTAGAGGGCGTGGAGGACGTGCTGCCGATTGCTGTAGTCGTGGTCGTTGGTACGTGTGCCGTCGGGCATGAAGTTGGCCTTGTCGTACTGGTCGAAGGCGTAGGACAGTTCGAGATAAGAGGAGAGAGGAGAGAGGAGAGAGGAGAGACGGGAGCCGGGAGAGGAGAGATTATAGCGTCCCTTCAGTCCGCCGCTGTATCCGTTGAAATGATAGTCATAGGTGTCGCGCTCGCTGGTGCGGAAGAAATAGCCGCCGCGTCCGATCAGCGTCAACCGGTCTGAGGCGCGCCACGTCAGGCGCTCTTTGACGTTGTAGGTCTTCTGGCCATAGAGACGGCTGAGATTGGAGTCATCATTGAGCACCGACTCGTCGTATGGCCAGCCCTGCGCCTTCTTCAGCAGTTCCAGGGCTATCTCTTCGCTGCTGTGCGCCTTCGGCAGGTCTATCGGGTCTACCTTCGTCTGCTGGAAACTGGTCTGCGAGTTCCACTTCTCGGTGTTGAACGAGAATCTGGCACCGTTACGCCATTCGTGGCCGAAGGTGTTATAGCGCGAGTTGGCGTTGGCCGTCCAGGGTTCCAGGTTCTCGCGGCTGATGATGTTGATGACACCACCCACGGCATTCGAGCCGTAGAGTGCCGACGAGGCGCCCTTCACAATCTCTATGCGTCCCACGTTGTCGAGGCTCAAGCGGCTGTAGTCGGTGTTGTCCATCGTCTCGCCAGCCATGCGCTCGCCGTCGACCAAGAAGAGAACGGCATTGCCACCGAAACCGCTCATATTGAGCGACGTCTCCTGACTCATGGCAAAGCCGAACTCCAGTCCGGGAATCTCCTGTATCAGCAGGTCCTGGATGTTGGTGGCATCGGTAATCTTGATGTCGTGCGACGTGATGAGGCGCGTGACGACGGGAGCATCCTTCAGCGTCTTCGGCGAATGGGTGGCCGTCACCACGACGGGCTCCAAGTCCACGGAGTCGCGGAACGACTGCGCAGAAAGGCCCTGGGCCAGCATCAGGAGAACCAGGATCAGGAAAACGATCATTTCCTCATTCCTGTAAACTGTCCAGCAAAGGTGAATGGCATATTGCCGTACTTCAACGTAAACGTGACCACAACGGCCTGGTCGCTGAAGATGACCGTGACATCACTGACGGTGTACGCCTTCTCAGTTCCGTCGGCATTCTGCACAGCACCGCTGTACGAAGCCACCTTTCCGGTAATGGTATTGCCGTTCTTGGTCAGCGCGACGCCCTTCACAGTCAAGGCGGGGAGCGACATCATGCCCTCGCCGTATTCGGGAATCGTCATGTCCAGCAACGTGTCCGTAGCTTTGGCAAACACGAAGGTTTTCGTGCTTTCATCGACATCGCCCATGACCGTCATCACCTCCTGACCCATATAGGAGCCAGCCACCTGAGCGGCCACGGCTACCTCCGGCTCGTCATCGTCACTACCACATGAACTCACACCCATGACGAGGGCCACAGCAGCAGCCATCATCAACATCAGACTCTTCATCTTCTTCATTTTTTTTACTTATTTTTTTAATTGTTGTGTTGTATAATCATACTCCGAGCCGTAGGCGCTGTGAGGGATGCTGAAGATGGCAATCATCAACAGTACGGCCAGGCACACCACCCATCGGTTGTACTTCCATTTCAGCGTAGCCACGGCGACCATGAAGAACAGGAACGACAGGAGCGTCTTGTTGTCCGTCAGGTCGGTGCCGTAGGGGAACCCTGCCCACCAAGGGCCGAACGCCACATGCTGCACCATCGGCCCAAGGATGAACCCGCCGACGAACAAGGTGCCGACTGTTATCCAAAGCCAACGGCGATACTTCCTGCCCGTGACCACCATCAGGAACGTATATATCGCCAACAGCATCGCCCCAAACATCAACAGGATATGGGGTATCAGGATGCTGGCCGGCACATCGTTGCGGAAGCGTATCACGACAGGCTCGTCGGCCGGATAGTCCTTTCCACCGACGGTGATGTAATACTGCAGTTTCCCAGCGACGGGCTGCATGGGCAAAGAGGTCTGCCACGCGTCGTCCCTCCATTCGAAGTCGACGGTGGTATATGCATCCGACGTCGGATAGCGGCGATAGTGCAACGTCATGTTCCCTTGGGTCTGAGGGACGTCCTTGAGTGTGATGACCTCATCCTGCTGCACACCGCTGCGGGGCAGTTTGATCTTGTACTGCTCCCCATTCACTTCCACCGTCACCTTCTTGGGGTACGTCGGACCGGTCATGCGCTGGTAGACGCTCAACACGAGGGTGATGACAATAGCCAGGATCCAATAGACGGTCTTTTTCATCTGATAGCAGGCGTTAAGTGTACTTCGAACGTGATGGTCTCTTCGCCACGGAGCACCTTCACGGGAATGGTGGTGCCAGCGGTCAGTTCCGACAGTCGCTGCATGTACTCCTCAATGTCCTTCACGGGCTTGCCGTCAATCTCCTGGATGATGTCGCCACTGCGGATGCCGGCATTATGCGCGGGCTTTCCTGCCACCACGATGTCGGCACGCAGTCCGGGCGTGCTGCTGGCGCCCATCACGTCGGGCATCAGACCCAGCGTCACCTTGAACTTCGCGTGCTTCATGGTCTGTGTGCCGGGCACGCTGATATAGTCGGGGGTGGTCGGCATAGCAGCCAGTCTCGTCACCAGCTCCTGTGTGTACGCCAAGGTCTGCTCCATGCCCTCGTAGTTCAGGGTTGAAGGCACGTCGGCAGGGGTGTGATACTCCATGTGTCCACCCGTTGTCAGGAAGAGCACGGGGATGTCGGCAGCCACGAACGATGCCTGGTCGCTGGGACCGTAGCCGTCGGGGACGCAGCTGACGTGAACGCCCGTCTGCTCGGCAACGCTCTCGACCATCGCCTTGAACGCAGAGCTTGTTCCCGTGCCCGACACACTCAGGGCATGGTCGCGCATGCGACCCACCATGTCGAGGTTCACCATCGCCACGATACCCTTCAGACTATCAGGCAGGTTCCTACGCTGGGCGTCGTCCTGCTTCATCCATTCCAGGAACTTCTTCGAGCCCACGAGGCCCTGCTCCTCAGCGCCGAAGAACATGAAGATGATGCTTCGCGGCGAGCCCACCTTCTTGAAATGCTTGGCCAGCTCGAGCACGACGGCATCGCCGCTGGCGTTATCGTCGGCGCCGGGGTGTACGCCCAGCGTGTCGGGCCGCCGCGATCCGGAGCCTTCGCCGCCCATGCCCAAATGGTCGTAATGTGAGCCGACGACGATGTACTCATGCTTCAGGCGCTTGTCCTTGCCCGGCAGCACGGCAATGATATTATGGGTTGTCCGCTGCTCAGGAGCGTTCGTGATTGCCGACTTCTTGATATAGCTGAAGTCGTGATAGTAGCCCTTTTCCTTCTTGGCCTTGACTATCGGCTTGAGCTTCAGGCTACGGAGCTTCTCGACGATAAACTCCGTAGCGAGGGTGTCGCCCTGAGTGCCAGGGTAACGGCCGCCCAGCTCCTGCGATGCCAGATAATTCACCGCTTGCCGCATCTCGTCCTGCTGTGCCTGCACCTGGATGGCAAGTCCAAAGGCCAACGACAGTATTGTTAACTGCTTCCACATAGTTCCTATTCAATCAATTTGCGGGTGCAAAGGTACTCATTTCCCTTTACACCCGCAATCCCCATTTATAATGATTTATATTACTCAAAACATGCTGCACTTTCTGCACTTTCTGCACTTTCTGCACCTAAAACCGTGATGACTGCCCCCCGATTGGCTTCGCTGCTTGGCTTTGCCTAGAGCGGAGCCTCCGTAGCAGTGAGCGGAGCCTCCGTTCCGGCAAGCGGAGCCTCCGTAGAGATGAGCGGAGCCTCCGTTCCGGTGAGCGGAGGCTCCGTTCGGACGAGAGGAGCCTCCATTTTAGGTGTAAAAAGTGCAGAAAGTGCACGTCATTTTTCGAAACCTTTTACTCATTAAGCGCGCCACAATGGGGACACGTGCCCTTATGATAGAGTAAGCCGCCGCAACGACCGCAAATAAAGCGGGGACGGGGACGCCGGAAATAACACCAGAAGGCAAAGACAAAGTAGGCCACCAACAAGGGATAGCCTATATAATACAAGGTGAAGACGCTGAATATGATGTAGGCCACGGCACAGGTGGCACCCAATCCCAACAGATAGAGGATGGCCTCGCCAAAAGGCAACTGCCGACGCACATCGTCGAGCACGGCGACGGCGACGATAACAATAGCCCATACCGAGACGAGGAACAGTCCCAGATCGGTGGGCACGGCGAATGGATTGAGCGTAGGGTGGAAGTAGAAGTGTCGCCACTTCTCGGGCTCAAAGAGCTGGATGCTGCTGTAAAGCGTGGCCGAGGTAGCCACCAAAAGACAGAGCAACGAGGGATAGAACGAGTCGATGTCGTTGAAATGCACCAGCTTGGCCTGCCGCTGTCGCTGTTTCCGATAGACGTAGACAGAGACGACCATCACGACGAAGACCAAGAAGATGAGCAGGTGGGCATCGGAGAAGAAGTCGATAAACTCAGAGATGGGGTCGTCGGGCGACACCGCCGTCAGCAGGTCGCGTTCGTGGATCCAGCCGAAGGTCTGCTGGTCGCGCGCCACCTTCACCCAGACAGAGTCGATGCTGTCGGCGGGCACGGTGGTGATGTCGGCCACTACCAGGTGCTCGTCGCGATAGACCATGAGGGTATCAAGCGGCATGTCGCTGATAGCCTCAGCGGGCACCTGCTGGATGATGGGCATGGAGTCGGCACGCACCAGGAAGTTGTAGTTCTCGGTATAGTGGTGGGTGGTGTAGAACGAGATGCTGTCCAGCTGCTGTTCGGTCAGGTCCCAGGCATCCGGCGACAACTGCCCACGGTTATAGCAGGAAGACAACAACAGGAGAACCGATAAACATGTCAGTAGATTTCTCATTTCTCAATCTTCAGTTGAATAAAGGTTCATTTGGCAGTTACGACAATCGAACTCGAGGCGGAAGCGGCGACCGTCGCCGAGGCGGAGGTAGAGTGGCTCATGCCATGTCGGGTGCGCTCCACCACGTCTGACGCAATAGCCGAGTGAATAGCGGATACAGTGGCGACACTGCATCAGCAGGGCGTCGGGCGTGGGGTGAAGCTCGTAGGCGGTCGGGCGGTCGACACCATAGAAACCGGCGGACACACGGTTGGCGATATTGAGGAGATGGGAAGACCCCTCCCTGCCTCCCCTATAGGGGAGGAGTTGTATGCGACTTTCCACAGAGGCGTGTTCAACAGAGCCGTCCTCTCCGCGCAAAAGTATTTGCTCCTCCCCTATAGGGGAGGCAGGGAGGGGTCTCATTTCATCTACCAGTCTCCTCCGCAGTTCGGCGAGCTGGCTGCTGGGGATGAAATAGCAGAAGTCGTCCGGCAGTTCGACGTCGGAGCACTCGTAGAGGGTGTTGCCAAGTTTGGTGAGCTGGCGGACGATGTTGTCGCGCTGGGGCTTCTCGGCCGTCTGATGCGCGATGGGCAGACTGACGGTGACACCACACGAGGTGAGCGAGAAACCGTCGGCGGTGGGACGCAACGACATCGTGATAGGAATCCGGCGCTCGGCACTAGGCTTGCTGAGCAGGCGGTCGAACTCCTGGTCGCTGTTGCGGTAGAGGCGCACACCGGGGCGCAAGCCCTCAGGCATACGCTGAGGATAGAGCCAGATCTTGGAAGTGACTCCTTGGGAAGAGCCTCCCCCTACCCTGTTCACGCGGAACCCCTGAAGCTGGGAAGGCTGACGGAAGAAACAGAGGCCGTCGCCGTTGGCAAAGCTGGCGGTGCCAGCCACGGTAAACGCGTCGCGCCGCACATCCTTGACCGTTCCCACGAACTCGCCGAG
>Ga0310697_10006706_pt1 | contig 10901 bp, 9 predicted proteins | sample 172DNAGHGlowgp2_FD_203883 | JGI IMG/M metagenome (GOLD analysis project Ga0310697, IMG submission 203883) | Sheep rumen microbial communities from Palmerston North, Manawatu-Wanganui, New Zealand - 1728 DNA GHGlow gp2 (v2) (version 2) | ecosystem: Host-associated > Mammals > Digestive system >...
ATCGTTGGTCGAGCCGTTGAATTCTATCTCGATGAGACTGTGCGGCACACGGTACTTGTCCACGACCTCGATAATGTGGTCGGTGAGGTCCGGTTCATTGAGATTCTTCCGCGAGAGATTGACAGAGATGCGCACCACCTGCTTGCCTTCGTCTGTTCTGCGGCGAATATCGCGGCAGACCTGCTCAAGCATATAGAAGTCGAGCTGGCAGATGTCCGAGCTCTGCTCGAGTATCGGTATGAATTCTCCGGGGAGGATCACCTCGCCGTTGCGCTCCCAGCGGCAGAGAGCCTCCGCGCCTGTTATCTCCTCGGACTGAAGGTCGGTCTTGGGCTGGTAATACACCTTGAATTCGCCGGTAGCAAGAGCTTCCGGGAAGAGCAGCCGCACGCCGTCCTCGGATTCCGAGCCGGTGAGGAGCTTGTCATCAAAGAAGACGATATTCTCCGATGAATTGCTCTTTGCAGCCTTTGTTGAGGCGAGTATCTTGTCCATAATATCGCCGGGATCCTCGTAGCGGAAGCCGTCCGGTATTCGGAAAACGCCCGTGCTTGCGGAGACGTTGACACGCTTTGACTTTGCAGGATCATACAGCACCGGCACGCCCTTGAGTATCTCAAGAACGTCAATGAGCAGGCTGTCATCGAAGAGCGACACGAAATTGTCTCCTCCGACGCGGCAGACGATACCATCATCGCCTATCATTTCCTCAAGCATAGTGAAATAATTCCTGATGACGACATCGCCGGCATTTCTGCCAATTTCCTGATTTATCTGCGAGAAATGGCGCAGATTGAAGTAAATGGCAGTACGTGTGCTGAGCTGCTTCTTTTCGTTGAGCTGCTCCACATAACGGAAAAACGAGCGGATATTGCGATAGCCGTTGTCATCATAGAAGGTGAGACGTTCAACGATCGTCTGCAAACGGTTCCGGCTTATGAATGTCAGCACCATCTTCATTACCAGGTCGACCTTTTCACGCTCCTCCGGGCTGAGCGGAGCCGCCGTTGAAGGCATATACACTCTGCATTTCGCGACACTCATAGATTTTGTGACGATGCGGCGTCCCATAACTTCCTTGCCGCCTTCTCCGCTGTCGTAACAGACGAAGACCTCGCCGCGTCCGGATTTTTCGTGGCTGAGGCTTTTGTAGAATTCGGTAACGCCCTTTGAAACGCGGAAAAGCTTGCATAGTCCTGCAAGAGCGTTGTTTATTCTGTCCAAGTCGAAACCTTCGGTGTCAACCATAGCTGTGATGAGCTTTTCGAGCTCGCGGTAATAGATATTGAGCTTGTCGTTATCCATAATTGCTCCCCCTTACGCAATAAGATGACGATTTATTATATAATTTCATTAATTATAACACATTATCGGAGAAATAGCAAGGGGCAAAGAGAAAAAAACTGCAACCATCAATGCTCTGCTGCGACACGCCATATCAAAAATACTCCCCTCTCAGTGTCAGTGCAATCCGCGGCGATAATATTTCGCTCTGTTCAAGTTTGCCGCGATACAGGCAGCTGCGACACGCCATATCAAAAAAATTCCCCTCTCAGTGCCAGTGCAATCCGCGGCGATAAACTTCCGTTCTGTCCAGCTTTGCCGCGAAAGCAGGAGGCGGCGACACGCCATATCAAAAAACTCCCCTCTCAGTGTCAGTGCAATCCGCGGCGATAATTTTTCGCTCTGTTCAGCTTTGCCGCGATACAGGCAGCGGCGACACGCCATATCAAAAAAACTCCCCTCTCAGTGCCAGTGCAATCCGCGGCGATAAACTTCCGTTCTGTTCAGATTTGCCGCGAAAGCAGGAGGCGGCGACACGCCGCATTGACTTTTTGTGCGGAGTATGATAGAATGAAAGTACAATAATACTGTACTGCTATGCAGTATATGACAGGAGGAAAATTATGAGTTCAAATGTTAGACCCGAAAGCATGGAGAGGATCACAAATGAGGCTCTCGCAAACGCTTTCATCGACGAGCAGGTAAAGGAGCTCCGCGCTCAGATCGGCGACAAGAAGGTACTTCTCGCGCTCTCCGGCGGTGTTGACAGCTCCGTTGTTGCTGCGCTCCTTATCAAGGCTGTAGGACAGCAGCTCGTTTGCGTACACGTAAACCACGGTCTTCTCCGTAAAGGAGAACCCGAACAGGTCGTTGAGGTGTTCCGCAACCAGATGAATGCCAACCTCATCTACGTTGACGCTGTCGACCGCTTCCTCGATAAGCTCGCAGGCGTTGCCGAACCCGAACGCAAGCGCAAGATAATCGGCGCTGAGTTTATCCGTGTATTCGAGGAGGAGGCACGCAAGCTCGACGGTATCGAATTTCTCGCCCAGGGCACTATCTACCCCGACATCATCGAGAGCGACGGCGTAAAGGCTCACCACAATGTCGGCGGTCTGCCTGAGGATATGCAGTTTGAGCTTGTTGAACCGATAAAGCTCCTGTTCAAGGACGAGGTCCGCGTTGTCGGAAAGGCTCTCGGTCTGCCGGATAATATGGTATTCCGTCAGCCGTTCCCGGGTCCCGGACTCGGTGTGCGCTGCCTCGGCGCTATCACACGCGACCGTCTCGAGGCTGTCAGAGAGAGTGACGCTATCCTCCGCGAGGAATTCGCCAAAAACGGTCTCGAAGGCAAGGTATGGCAGTATTTCACAGCCGTTCCGGACTTCCGCTCCGTCGGTGTCAAGGACGGCAAGCGCACCTTCGCTTACCCGGTTATCATCCGCGCTGTCAATACGACCGACGCTATGACTGCTACTGTCGAAAACGTTCCCTTCGAGCTCCTCCAACACATCACAGCTCGTATCACCGCGGAAGTCGAGAACGTAAACCGCGTCCTCTACGACCTCACCCCCAAGCCCTCGGCTACTATTGAGTGGGAATAATGCAAACGTTTGCTGAAATGGCGTAATACCGTACTTTTCAAGGTGCGGTCGAGCTGAATGGCAACGATTTGGCAACATTTCTCTATCATCGGCAACAGTAAAATAATAATTGTCTGAAAAGATAAGAGCTATCTGATTCGTATTGGAATCGGATAGCTCTTTTGTTATTTATAGCTTTGTGAATATCATAGAAAGGTATGAGCGTTGAGATCAAACCTGTCGTCATTAAGACAATGCGGATCTATATCCAATTGATATTTGCTTCAGTCTGCGATGAACACAGAGAATGCCTTGTAAGCCATATACAGGTCAAGCTTTGATATAGCCTCGTAGGGAGCGTGCATCGCAAGCACCGGAACTCCCATATCAATGGTATCAACGTCGAGGTTCGCGATATATGCCGCAACGGTTCCGCCGCCGCCCATATCGACCTTGCCGAGCTCACCGGTCTGCCAGATAACGTCCTTGCTGTCCATAAGGCGTCTGATACGTCCTGCGAACTCTGCGGACGCATCGGAAGTGCCCGACTTTCCTCTTGCGCCTGTATATTTCGTGATGCAAACACCTCTGTTGACATATGCGCAGTTGTTCTTCTCGTTCACCTCGGGATATGTTGGGTCGAACGCTGCATTAACGTCCGCGGAAAGGCACTCCGAAGCCGAAAGTACGTGTCTGCCGTTCGAGCCGAGAGCCTCGGCTATGTCGTGGATGAAGTATTCGAGGTATGAAGAGCAGAGTCCGGTATTTCCGTCGCTTCCGGTCTCTTCCTTATCCGTGAGAACAGTGACGACAGTGTGAACGGGAGCCTTGCAGTCGAGCGATGCTCTGAGTGCAGGATATGCACAGCAGCGGTCATCGTGACCGTAGCCGCCGATAAAGCTCCTGTCGAAGCCGATGTCCCTTGCCTTGAACGCAGGTACAGCCTCAAGCTCGGAGGAGATGAAATCAGCCTCGGTGATGCCGTACTTCTCATAGAGAAGGTTGAGTATATTGAGCTTTACAGCCTCGCTTGTCTCGTCCTCGCGGAAGGGCACCGAGCCGACGAGCAGATTGAGATCCTCGCCCTTTACGAGCTTTGTGCCTGTACGTGTCATCTGCTCTGTTGCGAGATGCGGAAGAAGGTCGGTGACATAGAAAACGGGGTCGTTCTCGTCCTCGCCGATAGCAACAGTGAGCTTTGTTCCGTCAGCCTTTACTATAACTCCGTGAAGAGCGAGCGGTATCGCTGTCCACTGATATTTCTTTATGCCGCCATAGTAATGAGTCTTGAAGAGAGCTATCTCGTTGTCCTCATAGAGCGGATTCTGCTTGAGATCGAGTCTCGGCGAATCTATATGAGCTGCGCAGAGCCTTACACCCTCATCTATCGGAGCTGTGCCGATAACTGAGATTATCACAGCCTTTTCGCGGTTCACGCGGTAGATGCGGTCACCTGCACTCAGCTTCATACCGTTCCTGAACTCGGTGAAGCCGTTTGCCTTCAGAAGCTCGACAGCCTCTGCACAAGCCTCGCGCTCGGTCTTTGCCTTGTCGAGGAATGCCTTGTAATCCTCTGCAAAAGCTCCGCAAGCCTTCTCGTCAGCCTCGCTTATCCTCGTATAGCCGTTCTTGCGTTTGAGGAAGAGCTTTTCCTTGAGTGCTTTTGAAACTTTTTCCTTTTCTGCCATTTGTATCTGCTCCTATCGTCATTCCGCAGCTGCGGAAGTATTAACTCTTTTTATGTATATGTCCTTTATCTTGTCCGATACCTCACGTGAAATGCCATTCACAGTCTCGATGGAATCATCATTTTCGATTATGTAATCCGAATGAGAGATGAAGAAATCCGCATCGAGCTGCGAGCTCATACGCTCATCAGCCTGCTCGGGCGTGAGACCGTCGCGTTCGATTATACGCTTTCTGCGTATCTCGGGCGAAGCGACAACGGATATGATATATTCGCAGAAATCGTCTGCGCGGCTCTCAAACAGCGTGGGAGCGTCGAGCAGTATCAGCTTTTCTCCGCCGCGGGAAAGGCTTTTTATCTGTCTGAGTATCTCTCCGGTGATATAGGGATATATTATAGTATTGAGCGAATCGAGCTTGCACTTGTCAGTGAAAACTATCTTCGCGAGCGCCTTTCTGTTCAGGGTGCTGTCGGCGTTGAGGATACCGCTTCCGAAGAAGTCTGATATTTCGTCGAGGCACTTGCTGCCCTTCTCAACTACGGCTCTTGCGATGGTATCGGCATTTATCACAGCAAATCCGTTATCCGCAAAGACCTGCGAGACCGTGCTCTTGCCTGCACCGGTCTGACCAGTCAGACCGACCACCATTACGCCTTCAAGACTGTTCATATCCTTATCACCTCGAATCCTGCCGCCCTGATGAGGCGGTTATATACTGCAAGTCCGACTCCGTCAGTAGAGGGAGCGCGGACATATACCTTCTCTGCACCGATGTCATCGAGCTCCCTTAGCCGCTGAAAAAGCCAGTGAGCCTGTCCGGAGCTGTCTGCTCCGTAGGTAAGGTGCCTGTACGGAAAGCCGCTCTCGTCTCCGTCGAAAATGAGAGCGTAGATATTGTCACCGTAATTGTCGCCGACGAGCTTCGTAAAGCCGGAAAGATCGGATTCGACCATAATGATGTCCGCTTTCGGCGAATAGTGCTTGTATTTCATACCCGGAGAAGCGACCTTTGCGCCCTCCCCGACCTCGTGGAGTATAGCAGGGTCGATGATGACCTCGCCGCAGACCTCAAGGAGCATATCTCTCGTTACTGCGCCGGGACGCAGTATCCTTACCGTGTCAGCGCTGTCGAAGGAGATAACGGTGGATTCCACGCCGAATTCCGACTGTCCGCCGTCAACGACGGCAGCGATCCTTCCGTTCATATCGCGCATCACGTGCTCGGCTGAGGTCGGGCTCGGATAGCCTGACCTGTTTGCCGACGGAGCTGCTATCGCGCAGCCCGACTGCTCGATTATACTGTGCATCACCGGATGCGACGGCACACGTATGCCAACGGTATCAAGTCCGCCAGATGTCACCATCGGTATGCGCTCGTTTTTGGGCATGACCATAGTGAGGGGTCCCGGACAGAACCTCTCTGCAAGCCTGTATGCGAGCTCCGGTATCTCTGAGGTATACTTCACTGCGTCTGAAAAATCAGCAAGATGGACTATCAGCGGATTGTCCGCCGGTCTTCCCTTTGCAGCGAATACCTCCCTGACAGCGTCCTCGTTTGAAGCGTCGGCACCGAGACCATACACCGTCTCAGTCGGTATGCCGACCACCTGTCCGTCCTTTATCAGCTCAGCAGCGTATCTTATATCATCAATGTTGTTTTTCAGCAATAGAGTTTCCATGCGCTTATTCTTCCTGACTTGCCAGCTTTGCAGCCTGATCTGCCGTTGCAAGAGCGTCGAAGACCTCGTCGAGGTTTCCGTTCATCATATCCTCTAGTCTGTATATCGTAAGACCGATACGGTGGTCTGTAAGACGTCCCTGCGGAAAATTATATGTGCGTATGCGCTCCGAGCGGTCACCTGTCCCGACCTGCATCTTTCTCTCGGAAGCCACTTTTGCTGCCTGTTCCTCCAGCATAGCCTCATAAATGCGGCTGCGGAGTATCTTCATTGCCTTGTCCTTGTTCTTATGCTGACTGCGCTCGTCCTGACACTCTACCACCACATTCGTCGGAAGGTAGGTGATGCGCACTGCGGACTCTGTTTTATTTATATGCTGTCCGCCTGCGCCGCTTGCACGGAAATAGTCTATCTTGAGGTCATTCGGGTCGATATTGAGCTCGACCTCGTCCGCCTCGACGAGCACCGCGACGGTAACTGTAGAGGTGTGGATACGTCCCTGCGACTCAGTCTCGGGAACGCGCTGTACACGGTGGACTCCGCTCTCATATTTCAGCCGCGAGTATGCACCCTCGCCCTCGATAGAGAAGCTTATCTCCTTGAAGCCGCCGAGCTCGGTGGGATTTGCGCTCAGCACCTCCTGCTTCCAGCCCTTTGACTCCGCGTACATAGTATACATACGGTACAGGGAATTTGCGAAGAGCGAAGCCTCATCGCCGCCTGCGCCGCCTCTTATCTCGATTATTACGTTCTTATCATCGTTCGGGTCCTTCGGCAGAAGCAGCACCTTCAGCTCCTGCGTGATGCTCTCCATAGCCGCCTTGCTCTCCTCGAGCTCGGACTGCACCATTTCCTTGAAATCCTTATCGAGACCGCCTGCTTCGAGGAGCTCGGAAGCCTCGCTGAATGAGCTCTCCGCGCTCCTGTATTCGCGGAACTTTTCGATGATAGGGGTCATATTCTTATATTCGCGCATAAGCTGGGTATACAGCTTGTTATCGCTGACGATACCGGGTTCAGACAGCCTTGCGCTTATCTCTTCATATTTCTGCTCCATAAGGGCAAGCTTTTCAAACATTATATCTTTCCTTCCAGAATAGTAACGAAATTAATAATGCTCTGCCGTCTATCCCTCGTCCTCTCTGTTTATCCTTTTTATGCTTTTCTCTATCTTGTTTCTCGGGACCATGAATTCCCTTCCGCAGCCCACACACCTGAGCCTGAAATCCATTCCGGAGCGTATCACGAACATCTCGTTCGCACCGCAGGGGTGTTGTTTTTTCATTGTAAGAACGTCACCGGGTCTTATATCCAACTCTCCCGCTCCCTTCAGAACCGTCATCCGGAAATAATCGTACATTTCACATTATACCCCAAATCCCCTCTCAAATCAATATTTTGAGGGTATATTTTTTCAGTTTTGTGTAAAAATAATAAAAACCCCCATCAAAAATATGTAATACGTATAAGATTTGTGTTGAAAGGAGCATTTTATGGTAACAAGGATAACTGCTGAATTTGAAACGCCCGAATTTGCAGAAGCAGCTCTCGGGAGGATAAGGGGAAGCGTCAGAGGCGTCTACTCTGCAAGTTTCGCCTGCCGCCGCACATCTGACCGCACAGAGCAGCTCAGCCGCGGAACTATGAACACCGTGCTGCCGGCTGCCGCAGTCTCGCAGAACTGCCTCACAGCCGTCCTCACCTCCCCTGCTTCACGCGATATTATCCCCGGGCCGCGCCGCAGCCGCCGTACAAAGGTATACATCGTCTGTGACGGGAGCCGCACACGTGAGATAGGCTCTATCCTCACAGCTATGGGCGGAAGCAGCATCGACTCACCGGCTCAGGAATAATCCTCAGCCTCCGTGAATATGATTATCTCACAAGCTACAATTCTACGGAGGTAAAAAATATGAATTACAGACCGGAGGGCTGCCTTTTCAGAACAGCCGAAAACCAAAGAGCTATATCTTCTGCGGACGGGCTCAGGGAAGCAATGAAAAAGGAGCTCATTCTCGAAGCAAAGGCGGCTGTTTGCAGCAGCTCACACGACCTCATCGTCGAGCTCCCTTGCGGAGAGGGCATTATCCCCCGAAGCGAGGGCGCAGTGGGTGTAAAAGAGGGAAGAACACGCGATATTGCGCTTATTTCGAGGGTGAACAAGATCGTCTGCTTCAAGGTGACAGAGGTGAGCACCGATGAAAGCGGCAGAGTGAGAGCTGTTCTATCGCGTGCTGCCGCTCAGGAGGATTTCATCAGGAACCGTATGAGCAGGCTCGTACCCGGCGACATCATCGAGGCTAAGGTCACTCATCTTGAGCAGTTCGGCTGCTTTGTCGACATCGGCTGCGGTGTTCCGTCTCTTATCCCGATAGACGCTATCTCAGTCTCGCGCATCTCGCACCCCTCCGACCGCTTCTGCAACGGTCAGTTCATCAAGGCTGTCGTCCGCAGCCGCGACGGCGACAGGATATGCCTTTCGCACAAGGAGCTCCTCGGTACGTGGGAGGAGAATACCGCCCTCTTTCAGCCGGGCGAGACAGTCCCCGGCATCGTGCGCTCGGTCGAGGAGTACGGCATTTTCGTGGAGCTTGCGCCTAATCTTGCTGGACTTGCAGAGCTCCGCGGAGGAATAGTCCCCGGCGACAGCGTGAGCGTATACATAAAGGCTATGATCCCGGAAAAAATGAAGGTCAAGCTTGTGATAGTCGATGTATGCGGAGAATGCGCTCCGGACAAGGAGCTGCGCTATTTCACCGACTGCGAACACATCACGGAATGGAACTACGCTCCGGAGGCTTCCGGGAAGAAGATAACTACATTTTTCGCATAAAAAAGCTCCTGCATTACAGCTCTTCCACGTGGGAATGTAATGCAGGAGTTCATTTTTTTAACGGAGGTCGCGCTTTCTGAGAAGAGAGTAGACAGCTACCGAAACTGCCGCTCCGAGAGCTCCCTGCACGGCATTTGCCGGGACTCCGAGCATCGCGGCACTGAACGAGTGGTACAGAAGCGCCTCAAACAGAGCATATCCGACTATCATTATCACCTCTGCGGAGGCTGCCGCTGCGATCCTTGCAGGCAGCGGTGCCGCGCTCTTTCCGGCAGAGCGGATGACAAGACCCGAAACTGCTGCCATCGCCGCCTTGACAATGAGCGTCACGGGTGCATATATCACGTATCCGCCGACTATGTCGGCTATCGCAGAGCCGATGCCTGCTGCGGCGGCTCCGTATACCGGTCCGAGCACCCACGCTCCGAGATTGACGATAGCGTCACCGAGGTTCACGTAGCCCTTCGTTGGAGTCGGTATCTGTATCAGCAGAGTTGCCACAGTCGTCATCGCAGTAAACAGTGCCGCGAGCGTAAGCACCCTGAGTTTATCCTTGCTGTTCGTATTCATATCTATCACCTTCATCAAAATTAGGGAAGCTGCTTTCATACAGCTTCCCTATTATAGCACTATTCTTTACCGATTGCAAGCATTATTTCACAGCCTCGAAGCCCTGTCTGAGGTCCTCGATGATGTCGTCGATATGCTCGGTGCCGATAGAGAGCCTTACTGTGTTCGGCTTTATGCCGGAAAACAGCAGCTCGTCCTCGGTCATCTGCGAGTGAGTGGTCGATGCAGGGTGGATAACGAGCGATTTTACGTCAGCCACATTTGCAAGGAGCGAGAAGAGTCTGAGACTCTCGGTGAACTTCTTTGCCCTGTCGGCTCCGCCTTTTATCTCAAACGTGAAGATAGAGGCTGCTCCGTCAGGGAAATAGCTGTTGTAGAGCTCCTTTGCCCTGCCCTCGGCGAGCGAGGGGTGGTTGACCTTCTCAACATCGGGGTGGTTTTTAAGGAATTCAACGACCTTCAGTGCATTCTCAGTGTGGCGCTCGAGACGAAGGGAAAGCGTCTCAAGTCCCTGAAGGAGAAGGAAGGAGTTGAAGGGCGAGATAGTCGCGCCCTGATCTCTCATAAGAGTGGTGCGTATCTTGAGGATATATGCGAGATCTCCGCAAGCCTCCGTGAATACTACGCCGTGATAGGACGGATTCGGCTGCGAGAGTCCGGGGAATTTATCGTTCTGTGCCCAGTTGAATTTGCCGCTGTCGATGATGACGCCGCCCATTACTGTGCCGTGTCCGCCGATGAACTTCGTAGCTGAATGTACAACTACATCTGCGCCGTGCTCGATAGGTCTGAGCAGGAACGGAGTTGCAAATGTATTATCGACGATGAGCGGTATACCGTGCTTGTGTGCTATCGCAGCGATAGCCTCGATGTCGATGACGTTGGAATTGGGATTGCCGAGGGTTTCAGCGTAGAGGAGCTTTGTGTTCTCCTTGATAGCCTTCTCGAAATTCGCAGGATCGGAAGGGTCGACGAAATCGGTCGTGAGTCCCTGCTCCTTCAGTGTATGCGCAAGGAGGTTATATGTTCCGCCGTAGACGTTGGTGGAAGCAACGATGTGGTCGCCGGCTGTGGCAATGTTCTGGATAGCGTAGGTGATAGCTGCCGAGCCCGATGCTGTCGCAAGAGCTCCTGCGCCGCCTTCAAGTGCAGCGATACGCTCCTCAAAAACGCTTGAGGTCGGGTTCATAAGGCGTGTGTAGATATTTCCGGGGACTGAGAGCCCGAAGCGTCCGGCAGCTGTTGCCGAATCCTTGAAAACATA
>Ga0310697_10006707_pt1 | contig 10900 bp, 6 predicted proteins | sample 172DNAGHGlowgp2_FD_203883 | JGI IMG/M metagenome (GOLD analysis project Ga0310697, IMG submission 203883) | Sheep rumen microbial communities from Palmerston North, Manawatu-Wanganui, New Zealand - 1728 DNA GHGlow gp2 (v2) (version 2) | ecosystem: Host-associated > Mammals > Digestive system >...
GGAGAACTCACTCCTGATTTTACAGGTTTATCTAAAAAAGATTTGCTTCCACTTATGGAACAATCAAAAGGTAAACTCAACATAAACGGAAGCGGTTGGGTAACCAGTCAGAATCCGGAGCCGGGCACTCCTCTTACGGAGAATACAATAATTGAACTCTATCTGGAATAAAAACATACAGCTTTTCAAAGAAAGATTTCCACAGCTTGCTGATTTTTATCATGATATTATAGAAGATATTACTGTCAACGGGGACGAAAAGGATATTTTTTCCTTCTGGAATCTTATGACTGCCAAAAACGGAAGTCTTACAGCGCAGATTAATACAAATATGCTTTTGCATTCCTCATATAATCCGGAACGAGAAGGCATGAGTACAGCTCAGACGCTTGCAGGTAAAAATAAAGAAACAGTGATTTTTATGGGTGCGGGGCTTGGCTGGCAGTTTTGTGCTATGGCAAAAATGATTAACGGAGGCGGCGCCGGTGCTAATGTTGGAACCTGCCCCGTAAAAAAGCTGATTCTTGTTGAGCCCGATCCATTTCATTTTTTTGGAGCGCTTTTTTATATTGACTGGAGTCCTGTTTTTGAAGTAAAGAATCTTGTTATTGCGCTTGGATGCCCCGCAAATTCTATAATAGGACTTTTAGAAGGAAACAGTATAAACATTGGAAAAACCGGACTTAATTCTGCCTACGTTTATGCAATTCCGGCTTTTATTATGCATGCCCGCCCTTATTTTGATTCTGTTATAGCCCTGATAGAAAGAAACCGGGACAAAAATGATATTAATGCGGCTACCTACAAAAAGTTCGAAAAGCTTTGGATTCATAACTCAATGAAAAATATTGAGCAGATAAGCAAACGCAGCACTGTTCAAAAGTTTGCAGACAGCTTTAGCAAAAGCACAAAGGATTTTGTCGTAGTGGCAGCGGGACCTTCTCTCGAAAAACTTTTACCAAAAATGGCCGAGTTTAAAAAGCAGGCTCTTATTGTTTGTGTAGAAACTGCGCTTCATGCCCTTCTTAAAAGCGGAGTTCAGCCAGATTTTATAGTAATAACAGATCCTCAATATTATGCATATAAGCATATTGCAGGGCTTGCAGCACCCCAAAGTATTCTTGTTTGTCCGCTCAGCGTTTACCCTGCAGTATTTCGTTTTAAGTGCAGGGAAATTCTTTTATGTTCAGAAATGTTTCCTGTGAGCAGTTTTTTTGAAAAGCAGCTGGGGACTTTTGGAGACCTGGGTGCCGGTGGTTCTGTTGCAAGCTCTGCCTGGAACCTTTGCCGTATGCTTGGAGCTCAGCGCATTTACTTTGCAGGCCTTGATTTATCCTATCCTCATGGACAAACCCATATAAAAGGAAGCAGCGCAGAACAAAGCTTTCATACCGGGGCAAACAGACTCCTTCCCGTTCAAAAAATGAACAGTTCTTCGCGTTTTGGAGCAAACCCTGAATACGTCTTTGATTACGACGGAAATCAGGTGCTTACAGATGCCCGCATGAAAATGTTTGCCTGGTGGTTTGAAAGCAAAATTGCAGCCACACCGGATGTAAAAACATATACATTAAGCCGCCAGAGCATGAGGATTCCGGGGGTGGAAGTGGCGGATGTCGAACACCTTATGGGGCTTGTTGTGGTTCCTGAGGCTCTCGAAGGACCACAAGTTAAAGATATGTATTCAGAAGGTGGCCCTTCGACAGGCTCAGGGACCACGGTGGGCTCAGGCGAAACCATGTCATTCTCGGGCTTGACCCGGGAATCTGTACTTAGGAGAGATTGTCGGGTCGAGCCCGACAATGACACGGTGTCTGACATTTCTCCAATAATTGACTCTTTCTACTCCGACCTCAAATCACTCACCGCTCTTATAAACAAGGCAGTTGAAACCTGCATTATCGGCGGGCCAGGCCAGACTGCGGCACTTGAAAAAATTGAAGTGCAAATTGCAGCCTCCCCTCTTGCAGAAATTGTAAGATTAGCCTACCCTGACACTTCAGATAAACTTGAAGCTTACAAAAAACTTCAAAAGACAATGGATATATATAATAAGTACATCTAGAGGTTTATCATGAAAAAATTATTATCTTTCCTTCTTACTTTAACTTTTATTTTTCCTGTTTTTTCGCAAAAACTTTATCTTGATATAAAGAGTATTTTTGAGGAAAGTACAAACAAGGATCTTAACTTTGATTCGATTTTTGAAGAGGTATTAAAGACAGCCAAAGAAAATGATATAGAAATTATTGACTATAATTCACTTGATCTTGTGCACTATACCTGGAATTATGGGGTTTACCAAAAAGCAAAAACAGAATCCGAAAAACTCACTGAAAGAAAAAATAAACTTGAAGAAGAATCTGACAGTGAATTATACATTAATAGTTTTAAAAAGACTGTTGATGGGCAGAAAATGAATTATTACGAATACTTAGCTTATCTCGATAATCAGATTACTGCGGCCAAAGAAAAAGAAGCAAAGCAAATTGATCCAGGTATCTGTTACCCTCGTTTGGAAATGAGTCTTTATCCTAGAACTTCATACAACCGCGAGTATTATTATTTTAATGCTGATTTCTATTATAACAAAGAAACAATCGATGGTGTATCCGGTAATTTTACTCCTGATTATCTTCAAACTACCGAAGAAAAAGAAAATCTTATTTTAAGAACAATCACTGCTTTTTTTTCCGCAGTCAATTCTAAAGAAAAAACTCTTGCCCTGCCTTCTATAATTGATTCAAGGGAAATGACAGAGCTTGGCACTACAAGAAACGGACTTGCCGTTACTGCAATCCCACGCAAAGATTATTCCTTCGTAATGAGAATCAAAGATTCTTTATATAATGTAAGTCCAACCTGGGATTTTAATGAGAATTTAACAAAAAAAATTTCAGGTGAAACTAAATACAACAGCTACTGGCAGTTATACAGTCCTGATGGAAAAAACATTTATTTTGCAAATGAAAAGACTCCTGTTGTTTTATGCATGAATGAACAAAACTCTATAACACAACGCCTCCTTTACAAATATCCCGGAGTTGGTACAATGCTCAACTTTTACAATTCAGGAGAACCTTATCTTATAGACAGCGACAACAGAAGAATAATTCTTCCTCAACAGGGAGATAAAGAAACTGAATATATGAAGTATCCGCTTGAATTACCTCATATTATTCCAGGGCAGGATGATACATTTTATTTTCAGGAAGACAGTTTAATCTTTGTATATAGTGCAAAAACTAAAGAATTAAAAAATGTAATTTTTCCACAAAGAAAGGATACAGGCTTTTTTAGTATCCAAAAGGTTTTAAATGACGGTTCCTTCCTTGCAATTACAGAAAAAAATCATTCGCTTAACCGTTTTTCGAAGCATGGTACTTTAATGTGGTCAATTCCAATAGATGAATCGCTGATATATTCTCTTTGTTGTGGTGCCGGCTGGGGAATGTATTACTTTTATGATGTAAGAAGCAATAATATATGGCGGGTTGCAGAAGCAGATACAAAGCTGCCACCAGCCCTTATTGCCATGAAGAACATCAACAAAAAGACTGAGAATGCAACCTTAAGCGAGCTTGCCGCTTCTTACAAAGCAAACGCTGATGTTCTTTATAATTCACAAAGTTATGTTACAGCCCTCGACTATTACAATAAATATCTTGAAATAAGTCCTGCCGATCCTGTAGCAGCAGAAAGAAAATTAAGGTCGGAAGTTGAAATTAACAAAAAAGAGGCAAGCGCCAAAACAGAAGAAGCTCTAGCCCTTTTTGATGAATACGGTGAAGAAACTGCCCGCGAAAAATATCAGGAAGCAATGAAGCTGCTTGAAAAATTAAAGAAACAAGTGCCCTGGGATGAAGAAGTTTTAGAGCTTTATACCGATTTGAAAAATGCTTTTTCGCCTGCTGACGGCTTTACAAAGGCAGACATTCCTTCGGCAGAAATCACTTCCTTCGACTTTTCTGTGCTTTTCCCGGTTCTTATGAATGTATATGCTTCAAACCCGGCCGGCTTAGTTACTATAAAAAATACCGGAGACAGTGCAATTAAAAATGTATCTGTTACTTCTTACGTTAGAAAATACATGGATTTTCCAAGCAAAGGAAACGCAATTGCTTCTATTGCACCGGGAGAAGAAAAGACTCTTGATATAAGCACTGTATTAAATAAATCGGTATTAAAGGTAAGCGAAAACACAGTGCTTCAGATGCAGTTTACAATCAACTGGGAAGAAGACGGAAAGGCCAACAGTTTTGCCCTTACAAGACCTGTTACTCTATACAAAAAAAGTGCCATGACCTGGGATGATACAGCCATGCTTGCCTGCTTTGTTCAGCCAAATGATCCTACAGTAAGTGCGTTTGCATTTAAGGCTCTTGCAAAAAAACAGGGCGATTTTGTTTCGACAAATGTTTCTAAGGCAATTGCACTTTCTAATGCTATAGGTTCAATTCCTCTTACTTACGTTGCTGACCCTGTTACTCCAGTATCGCAGGTAATTGACCTTACTTATTCTGTAGATACAGTGCGCTTCCCTGCCGAAACCCTTTCTTTAAAAGGTGGAGACTGCGACGACATGACAACCTTATATTGTTCTTTACTTGAAAGCGCAGGCATTCAAACAGCCCTCATCACAACTCCGGGACATATTTTTGCAGCTTTTGATACAGGCCTCAAAGCAAATACACTGTGGACTAAGCTTGATGAAGCTTACCGCATAATCGAAATAAACAATCATATCTGGATTCCTGTAGAAACTACAATTCTTTATAACGGTTTTGACTGCGCATGGAAATCGGCTTCTAAAGAAATTGCCGGAAACAAATATGAATATACGCTTTTACATGATGCATGGGAAGTTTATGTTACAGCTGCAAATCCTGATGATCAGCAAAACATTTCATTTTCCGAAGATAAGCTTGATTCTTTGAATAACAGTTCAATTACAGAAGTTTCAAACCAGCTGACTGTTGCAATTGAAAACGCTTCTACAAGTAATACTTCAGAAATGAATACAGCCGCTAAGCTTTTGTATTCTATGGGACAGAAACAAGAGGCCGCAGATGTTCTTGTTACACTTACAAAAGCTGTTCCAGATTACAAGCAGGCCTACGCAAATCTTGCAGCAATTTATCACGAGCTTGGAATGGATAAAGAAGCAAAACAGGTAGCCGACAAAGCTAAACGAATAAACTCAAAAGATACGACATTCGTAAAAACTGTAGATACATTAACGCGAGCAGCAAACGCTTCTGATTTTGAATGGCAGGAATAAGAATTAACTGGTAGCTTTATTGTGATTCATAAACCACATATTTTTTATCGCTGTTGCCCTTTGCCTGATACAATGCAATATCAGCTTTTTTGAAAAGGTCAGAATAGTTTGTTTCGCGACCACTATAAATTGCAACACCAATACTTATAGTAATCAGCTGTTTATTATCTGGTAAAACAACATTCTGCGAAGCGCCTTTGATAATATCCTCTGCAATATTTTTTACTGCATCCATATTATCATTGTTTTTTATAAATACTATAAACTCATCGCCACCAAAACGTCCGGTAACTTCATTTGTAACAAATTTACTGCCAAGAAATCGTCCAAGCTGTGCAATAACTCTGTCTCCAATATCATGACCATATGTATCGTTTATTGCCTTAAAGCGATCTATATCAAGCACAAACATAATGCCCTTGTCGGTCATAGAATCGGTAAGAAAATCGTTTATTTCTTTTGTAAGGGCACTCTTATTCTTTAAGCCTGTTAATTCATCTATATCTTTTTGACGATTAATTTCTCTGGTTAAGACAAATTCCTTTATTCTCAGCGAATTGGCAATAACATTCAAAAAAATTCCCACAATTGTAAAAATTGTTACATTAATTACATCAGTCATCCAGGTATCGTATGATTTTACAGAATGCATCCAGATTAAGAAAACCGTAGACGAAGCAGTTAATTCAATAGCCATCCAGAAAGGTTTATCTATCATGAACATTGGAGTAATTAAAAGTAACGCTATAAACGTTGTAGCAGGAACAACAGGATTGTTAGAGCTTACAAAGCCCCCGAATATAAAAAGCAAAGAAATTGAAAGATAGATTAAAAACTGCGGTATTATGGAATCTTTTTTTAGAATAAGAAAGAAAGAGCTTACAATAGAAGAATAAACAAACGCAAAAAAATAAAAAATCTGATTAACTTTTAAAAGATGATTAAGAAATGAAGTTATAAACAAAAACAAGAATATGATGGCCATGAAAACATGAAGTACACGCCAAACTACAAAATTAGAAACATAAGCATCTTTTTTGACAACATTATATTCTTTTTTTTCGAGCCCACAATAGAGACAATAATTTTTAATATCTCTCAATCTAAACACAATATAAATTATAGCACACCTTTTTGTAATTCACTAGAATATTTTTTTTGTTTTTCATTGTGCTCCGTTTTCATTTTCATTAAAATAGGCGTTGATGAGTAAAGCAAATCAACTTGATCTTACAGAAGGTCCTATTTTACCAAGGCTTCTGCAGTTTTCAATTCCTCTTATTTTATCAAGCCTCTTGCAGCTCTTGTTTAATGCCGCAGATGTAGTAGTTGTCGGGCGCTTTGCAGGAAACAATTCTCTGGCAGCGGTTGGTTCAACAGGCTCCCTAATAAATCTGCTTGTAAATCTTTTCATGGGACTTTCAATTGGAGCAAATGTAGTTGCGGCAAATTATTTTGGAGCTAAGCGTTCCAAAGAACTTGTAGAAACCGTTCATACCTCGATTCTTGTTTCTTTTGTATGCGGAATAGTGCTTACAATTGTAGGAGTTGTAGGCTCAAAATATATCCTCATTTTAATGCAGGCTCCTCACGAAGTTTTAACACTCGCTACCCTTTACTTAAAAATATACTTTGGCGGCATTACAGCCACAATGATTTATAATTTTGGAAGTGCCCTGCTGCGTGCAAAGGGCGACACAAAAAGGCCTTTATACATTTTGTTTGGCGCAGGAATAATGAACCTGGTCCTGAATCTGATTTTTGTAATTTCTTTTAAGATGGATGTTGCAGGAGTTGGCTGGGCTACAGTAATTTCTCAATGCTTTGCTGCAGGCTCAGTTCTTATAATCCTTGTCCGCGAAAAAGATGATTTTAAACTCAACTTCAGACGGCTTTCAATAAACACTCATATCTTTGCAAAAATAGTAAAAATCGGATTACCGGCAGGCTTTCAGGGAATAATGTTTTCTTTTTCAAACGTTATAATTCAGTCTTCGGTAAATCTTTTTGGTGCAGAAACAATTGCCGGAAACGCAGCCGCAGTAAACCTTGAAGGCTTTGTGTATACAGCAATGAACGGATTTTCACAAGGCACGTTAACTTTCTGTTCGCAAAACCTTGGAGCAGGAAAGACCGACAGAATCAAAAAAGTAGTATTAGTTTCGCAGGTATGCATAGCCATAATTGGAGCCTTGCTTGGCGGCTTATTCCTCTTATTCCGAAATCAACTTATAGGAATATTCTCAAGCAGCCCCGAAGTTATTCAGGCAGGAGTCCGCCGCTTCTGGGTAATCATGACAACCTACTACCTTTGCGGTATGATGGACGGACTTTCAAACAGCATAAGAGGTATAGGTCATTCTCTTACACCTGTAATTACCTCCTTGTGCGGTGCCTGCCTTTACCGTATTATCTGGATTTTTACAATTTTCCAGATTCCACAATTCCATAATGTTTATTGTATTTACGTAACCTACCCTATAAGCTGGCTTTTTACATTCGTTGCAAATATAATTTTTTACAGGCATTATATTAAAAAGATTACCCCTTAAAGATAAAAAATACCCCTATGACTTTTTGCTTATCCGTGTTAAAATCACAGCATGAGCAAAAATAAAAAAACAATTTACATATTAGACAGCTACGGACTCATTTTCCGCTGTTATTTTGCATTTATAAGCCGCCCCCTTACCAATTCCAAAGGAGAAAATGTAAGCGCCCTCTTCGGCTTTTTCCGTAACCTCCACTGGATTTTCCAGCATTACAAGCCCGACTATATTTTTGCGGCAATGGATTCCAAGACAAAAACCTTCCGCCACGAAATGTATCCAGAATATAAAGCAACCCGCAACAAAACTCCAGACGACCTTCATGCCCAGATTCCCTGGATCTGCGAGATTCTGCAGGCCCTTGGAGTACCTGTCCTTCAATGCGACGGCTACGAAGCAGATGACATTATTGCAACCGTAGCAAAAAAATGCTCTGACCAGGGCTGGGAGTGCCGCATTCTTTCCGGCGACAAGGACCTTATGCAGCTGGTAAACGACACAACCCTCATACTCAAACCTGAGTCAGGCGCCCAAACCTGGAAGCTCACAGATGCTGCAGGAGTAGAAGCCGAATGGGGAGTTCCTCCTTCAAAACTACTGGACCTTTTGAGCCTTTATGGAGATACTGCAGATAATGTTCCCGGTGTTCATGGAGTTGGTGTAAAAACAGCATCCAAACTTCTTGGCGATTACGGCGACCTTGACGGAATCTATGCCCACCTTGAAGAAATAAAGGGTGCCATGAAGCAAAAACTTGCCGACGGTCACGAAAATGCCTACTTCAGCCAGAAGCTCATCCGTCTTTTTGATACAGTTCCCTGCCCTGATATTGATACAGCCCTCAATGCCGCCCCTCTTACCTTTAATTACAAGGCTGCTGCAGAAAAGCTTATGGCCTATGGGGCACCGGCTGTGGCTAAGAGTTATGCGGAGTTGGGATTAGGAAATACAGGAGGGGGAGGTCTCCCCCTCGGCTCAGCCGGAACGTCTTCGCCTACCCCTTCTAACGGGGCTCAAACGCCGCCCCGTAACGCCCCGCTGGCTGGAACATCAGGTGGCCCTTCGAGAGCCTCAGGGACCACAACTGCAGCATCTGCGGTCCCTGAGCCTGTCGAAGGGCCCTACACCATCCCACTCTCCTTAAAGCAAAACGACACTTCCGGCTACAAGACCATAACAGACATAGCCGAGCTGGAAAAATACATCACCACTTTCCTAAAGCCCGGCAACAAGAAAAAACTCATCGCCTACGATAGCGAAACAACTTCTCTCGACACCTTCAACTGCCAGATTTTAGGCTTCAGCCTCTGCTACCAGGAAGGCAAAGCAGTTTACATACCCCTGCAGCAGGAAGCCACAGACCTTTTTGGCGCAAGTGATTATATTACAAAAGAAGATGCCTACGCCCAGCTGGCCCGCATTTTTACAGACAGCTCAGTCACAGTTATAATGCACAATGCCAAGTTTGACTTAAAGGTTCTTTACAACACAGGCTTTACAAAAATCTTTGACGGCTGTAAGTATTACGACACCATGGTAACCGCCTGGCTCATAAATCCGGAACGAACAGGACGCAACGGCTATTCACTTGAATATCTTGGAGAAAGTATCCTTGGCCTTAAAGGAATTGAATTTTCAGACATAGTAGCAAAGGGCCAGACCTTTGCAGATGTTCCATTGGAAAAGGCTTACCAGTACGCCGCAGAAGATGCAGACTTTACCTACAAACTGGGACTAAAACTCCGCGAGCCTTTTGAAGCAGATAAAAGTCAGACCCTCAAAAAGCTTTTGATGATGGAAATGCAGGTGCTTCCTATCCTTACAAAAATGGAACTTGCAGGAATCCATCTGGACTCAAAAGAACTCAATAATTATAACAAAGAGCTTGTCCGCGAGATTGGACTTATAGAACAAAATATCTACAAAGAAGTAGGCCATGAATTTAATATTGCCTCTCCAAAACAGCTGCAGACAGTTTTATTCGAAGAACGACATCTTAAAGCAGGCAAAAAAACAAAGACCGGTTATTCTACAGACACATCGGTTCTGGAAGAGCTTGCCTTGTATGATCCGGTTCCACGAATGATTCTGGAATACCGCGAACTTGCAAAAATCAATTCTACTTATGTAGAAACTTTGCCAAAGCTTACAGACAAAGATGGCCGCATTCACACAGACTTTGTTCAGACAGGTACCGCAACAGGCCGCCTAAGCTGCCGCGAACCAAACCTCCAGAATATTCCTGTACGCACAGAGGCCGGAAGAAAAATCCGTGCAGCCTTTACAGCACCGGAAGGAAAGGTTTTAATTTCGGCAGACTATGCCCAGATTGAGCTTGTAGTCCTTGCCCACTTAAGCGGGGACAAAAATATGTGTAAAGCATTTATAGAAGGAACCGATGTTCACAAGGCCACAGCCGCCTTAATTTATGGAGTTGCTCCGGAAGCAGTTACCCCTGAAATGCGCCGCACAGCCAAAACAATCAACTTTGGTGTAATTTACGGAATGAGTTCTTTCCGCCTTGCAAATGACTTGGGAATAAGCCGTACCCAGGCCGCCCAATTTATAGACAATTACTTTAACATGTACGCAGACGTAGACAAGTTTATAAAAGACACCATTGCCGGCGCCGAGCAGACAGGCAAAGTCACAACAATCTTTGGCCGTTCCCGCCCTATTTTGGGAATCAACAGCCGCAACAAAGTAGAAAAAGCCGCCGCCGAACGCATTGCCGTAAACTCACCGGTTCAGGGAAGCGCTGCCGACATTGTAAAAAAGGCAATGATAAATGTTACTACTGCGTTAGAAGAGACTAACTCACCTGCCCGCCTTTTACTGCAGGTTCACGATGAATTGATTTTTGAATGCCCTGATGACCAGAAAATCATCGATGCCACAATTGCACTCATAAAAGATAAAATGGAAGGCGCTGTAGAACTTAGCGTCCCACTGCGCGTAAGCATAGAATACGGTAAAAACTGGGGAGAGTTCCATTAATGAAAGAAGTTATAGCCGTCGTAGGTCCCATGGCCTCCGGCAAAAATTACATCTGTTCTCAAATGTAAAAAGA
>Ga0310697_10006709_pt1 | contig 10899 bp, 9 predicted proteins | sample 172DNAGHGlowgp2_FD_203883 | JGI IMG/M metagenome (GOLD analysis project Ga0310697, IMG submission 203883) | Sheep rumen microbial communities from Palmerston North, Manawatu-Wanganui, New Zealand - 1728 DNA GHGlow gp2 (v2) (version 2) | ecosystem: Host-associated > Mammals > Digestive system >...
AAAACCAGTCAGCGCGGGAAGTCCAGGCTAACGTCAAGGCATGGAATAATCACGGCGAACAGGCTACTGCCGATGAGTCTACGGAAGAGGAAGTTGATTCTGGAGATAATAATATGGGTGATTCTGCCGAAGACAAGGTTGTCGATTCTGAAACTGATTCATTGCGGATTGAAGATGAAGAGCAGATTGCAGTTCCTGCTATGAGTTCAACGGTAACCGACGAAGATGGGTTAAAAAATACGGCAGCTGTTGACTTGTCCGCGCAAAGCACCGAGAACGCGACACGGACGATTAGCGATGATGATTTCCTTAAACGTCCGTTTAATCTTGATGATTACAGTCGTCGAATGAAGAAGTAGCTGAAAGTTGTTCGGAAGTTCATATCGGAAACGGAAGACGGACAACAGGTCAAAGCAGTCCCTAGGGAAGTCGTAATGGTCATTCATTCAAATCACCTCGTCAAAAAGTGTTGGTCGGAGGCAAAAGTAAAAGACGACACTCACGGAAAGTGAATGTCGTCTTGGAAGTTCAAACCAGAAAAAGCCCTTGCAGAAAAAATCGCCATGGTATAAAATGAGTAAGATTTTTTTTATAGAGATTTCGTAGTACAAAAACTCAAAATGAGTAGTGATAGAGTACATGAGACTTTCTGGCGGATGAGAAGGCATTCACCAGATGAAGCTCTGCAAGTCCGGTAAACTTGCAGGGCTTTCGCATTTATATGGGGCGTTCTATAATTTTGCCATCCGTAAAATTTAAGTTTTTCTTACCTTCGATATGATTGGGATAAGGAGCAAATTACATGGATATGTTTCGTCGCGCTTACGAATGGAAAAATGCGGCTCATCAGTTGAACCACGAAACACGAGTTTGCCCGAAGCCTTGCCCGGTCAATCGGCCGACACCGGCGAATTCTCCGAACTTGGCAAGCAACATAAATACTTTGATTGAGTTTTTTTCCGTTGCCTCGACATTGTAAAGGAATCGACCGAAAAAAGCCAACGTTCCTCTGTCGCGCCCAAAATAAAATTTTTGGCTCTCGCCGCTCCATTGCGTCAGACGAATCTGCGCAGCAAGTTCGCGAATGATTTTCTTTTCGACGGCGGCGGGCATTTCCGATTGAGTCCACTTGTCGGCGAGCGAAGCAAAAATCAGTTCGGGGCGCGGATAGGGCGCGTCGAATTCATCAATGCGGAAGGACACGGGCGACACAAAGTCAAAGCGAATCTCTTTGGCGGGCGACGCGAGCTTGATGGCAGAAATAAAGTTCTCGACGGAGACGGCGCCCGAATCTGAGCGGATGTCGCCGTCGCAAATAATTTTATCCACGCGCAAAGTTAAGCCGCCCGCTTGAATTTTCTTACCAACCGACACGCTTAACGCCGCCTGAAGAATTTCTTCTTTGAGTCCCGTCACCCGCCAGAAAAATTTTTCTCCGCGACGAATCGCCCAACGTTCCCCGACTGTGCCGACTTCTTGTTCCGGCTCAAGAAACGATACCGTGAACGGTTTCATGTTTTGTTTGTTGTGGACAAAGGAGCCCAGAGCCGTCGAATATTCGTTGAGGATTTTGAAAAAGGCCGCATGCATGAGCCGACCGTTTATCGGTGACAGCGGCGCAGAATTTTCCGTCCGCAAAATGTAAACAACTGCGCCAATCATTTGACGACCTCGAAAATGGATTTAATTTTTTGCAGACGTGCGCGCTGTATGAATCGCTCGTCGACGTTATCCTTTTTGGAAACGTTGCCGCTCATCGTTTTGATGTACTCGCTCCAGCCGTCACGTTGCGTCGGCGACCAATCCAAAATCATGTTCAGCTCCTCCATAACATTTTGCCACACTTTGTACATGTCGCGAGTCTTCAAATATTTTTGGAAGGCGTCTAGATATTCGGAAGGATTTTTTTTGAGGCAAGGATTGTGCCAGCCGCCGCCGTCGAAAAGTTCCGTGTAAGCGTCATCGCTCTCAACAAAAAGCGTCGGCTTGATTCGGATGCTGCCGAGCCCGAAGGGTTTGCCCTTCCCGATTTTGTAAGCGGCGTTCGTCGCGCCGTTCAAATCGAAAACCATCATGAGCGCGCCCAATTCTTCCGCGCTGAGATTTTTGAAACGAATCTTCGCCGTGAACTTGTTGCCCTTATCGAGCGGCGTTATGTCTTGGGTCAAGCGTTTTTCGGACGACTTGCCGCGGTCGAGTTTCAGCTCATCGGCATTTGCTTTCCAGTCGACGTCGCGGTTGTGCCAATAAAGTTTGTACCCGCGAACCTGTGCGCCGTCAGAGTCCCAATGCTTAAGCTCTCTGTCGTCGTTTTGCTTGAGGTAAAGCTGATAGGAAGTCGGATTGGGTTGCATGAGAGGATGTGCCGTCGCCGTCGGCAGTTCGGAAATTTTACCGACGGGCGCGGTGTCCTCGAAGTAAACGCGGCTCGCCCAAAATTTTTCCTTGCCGAAAACCGCGTCGGCAAAGTCAATCGCGTCGCTGCCCGAAATTTTTGCAACGTCGCCGATTGATTTTTTGTAGGGAATGCGGAAGCATTGCCCGTGCCCGAAAGCCGTAACGACGGATTTGTCATCGGCGATTTCTTTTGTCAGGAAGTGGCAAGGGATTATGGTGTCGACGTCGGGATAATCTTGCCCAGTTCGTCGCTCAAGTTCGTCGCGAGTCAAGAAATTTTCTTTTTTAAGCAGGTCGAGGCCGCCGCGATTCCTGTCACGTCTGTAGGAGCGCAAAACTTCTTCGGGCACCTCGAACCATTCTTCGCGATTCGGCTCAATGTAAAGGAGGCTCGTGAAGCGTATGATTTGCTTGCCGTGCTTGCGTGCTTCGGCATCGAAGGTGGCTTTGGAAATTTCCTCCTTGTCCAATTTCTCACGCAAAATTTTTAAGTTCGCCTTGAATTTTTCGTAAGCTGCCGCGTCCAGAAGTCGTTCGGGTTTGTTTGCCCATTGGTTGCCCGTCACGACGTAGGCGGTTGCGCCGGCCAAATGAATGCGTGAATCTCTGAATCCCACTTTGCCGAATTTTTTTTGGAAGTCCTTTATCGTGATGAAGCCCGTCGGCGGATTGGAGGCTTCGTCCTGCGGCAACACCTTCTTGTTCAGCGGCGCGATAAAATATTTTCCGTCAGCCTTGCGAATGAGAAAGCCGGGGTACGCGTTCTTGACGGTGATTTTTTTTCCGTCCTTTTCGATGTCGCGGCTCATTCTTTTCACGTAGTAAGCGTGCAATGCGACCGACCAGTTGTAGCCTTTGAGCTCGGCTTTGTTGTTCTTCATGAGACAACGAAAATAAATGTGTTCGTCATTGAAGTCGTCGCCGTTTTTCTGCGAATCGGTCTGCCCGCGAAACGCGCCGCACGTCACGATTTTTAAAATATTTTTGACCATGCCGCGCAACGACGAGCCGGGGATAATCGGGGAGCCGACGGGCGCAAAGGTCTTTGTATCATCTTGCCCGCCGCCGATGAAAAGCGGAGTCAAAGCCTTAATGTCGAGCAAAATTTCGCCGCTGATATTTCCCGCCGCGCCGATATGTTCTTTAAAGCCGTCGACGTCCTCGAATTGCGCGGGTAAAACTTTTTTGGGTAACGAGACGAAATTATAGGGCGCAGTCGCCAAATCTTTCGGCGGCGGCGACAATTTTTTTGCGGGCGGCTCAATGCCAATATAGGGCGCAGTCGCCAAATCTTTCGGCGGCGGCGACAATTTTTTTGCGGGCGGCTCAATGCCAAATTTTTTTCCGAGAGCGTCAAAGCCTTTCAATCTTGCCAAATCAATCACCGTCCCAATCAGCCGGCTCAATCGCGACGAAACGATAATCGACATAGCCGCTCAAGCCCGTTGCCTCGTCGCTGCCGATATAGTTGCGCGTCGTGAGCCCATAAAATTTTTTGTCGTCGAAGGTGCAGGGCAACGTCATGGAAATTTTTCGCGGCTTGTCGGTCAAAGTAATCCAATCGCCCGCCGAATTCGTGCGCTCGCCCCAAAGCCGCGAAAAACTGTCGACGTAAAAATCGTCGTCGCCGTCGTCGTCGACAGTGCCGGTTACGTCGTCGAGCCGTACTCCGTCGCGGGCAATGATGTCAAAATCGACAAGCTCAATGTCATCCGTTTGAATCGAACTTTGCATTGCGTCCAAGTTGCCGAAAATTTCCGTAACGGCATCGGGCTTGGTGCGAGTCAGCCAATCGCGCAAGACGCCGCAAAGCGAAGTGCCGGGAATGAACGGTTTGTCATCGAGATTTCTGATGGCGTGCACGTCGCGAAAATTGTCGGCGGTCTCGCCTGAGCCGTCGCCAATCAGTAAAGGCGATTTCAAAATCAGCGTGCCCTCGATTAAAATTTTTCCGACGACGCTTGATTTATTCACGAGCCTTGCCTCCTTTCAACGACGCTGTTTTGCGGGCGAAACGAAAATAATTTTTCAAGTATTCCCAATGCTTAACGTCCTTGGGGAGGTCGGCATCCGAAAAGTTCAAGTCTTTGAACAGCGTCGTGCGCAACTTTTGTAAGTCCAGTTCGTCCGACATGCTGCGCGAGTCAATCGGCAAGGGCGCCCGCGCGGTGAGCACGTCGAAGAATTTTTGACCGTTCGCCATGCGCAAAGTGTTCAAATGCTCCTTGAACAAAGCGTTGCCCTTTGCAAGTTCGCTCTGCAGTTGCGCCGCAAAATTTTCGAGAACATTTGTTTTGCCGACTCGCGAAAGCAATCCGTCGAGCCGTGCGAAAAAATGCGTCAGGTTGCCGCCCTGCAGTTGCGGGCGCAGTGCTTCGGCGTCCTCGTGCGCCCAGATTCGCACTTGCTCCAAAAGTTGCGTCAACAAAATTTTTTTCGCAAGTTCGAGCGTCTTGTCGGAAAATTTTGCCGGGCGCGGCGATTCTTCGGCGTCGAGCGTGCCGCGCGTAAATTTATCCGAGGGCGACCAAAGCCGCAGTTGCCCGAAACCTTCTTCCGTGCGCAGTCCGAAACCCTCGAACATTTTCAAGCGCAGGAGCTTTCGTTCGTCGTCTGTCAGTTCAGAGGCAATTTTCAGCTCAAAGACAGAGCCCGCCGCCAATGCCGACACGCGCGGACGTTTCATGCCCCACGGCACAACGAAATTTTCGACGGTCTCGCCCGCCGCGAACACTTTGCCGACAGAAAATTTTTTGCCGAGCTTGCCCGCGATTTCCGCCGTCAAAATTTTTTCGGCGTCCAAGAAACAATCGACCACGGGGATAAGCGGCGTATCCAGACGCAGGAAAAATTTTTCGCTGAAATTTTGCGCGGGCAGTCGTTCAATGTCGCCGAAAGTCACGAGGCATTTTCCGTATTGCGTAAACTTCGAGCGTCCGACGTAAGCCGGCATCTTATCGCCGTCCAAAGCAAGTCCGTCGCGAAGTCGTCGCAAAAAATTTTCGTCGCCGATGATTTCTCCGCGAAAAATTTGCTCGGCGTCTAGTGCCTCGTAGTTGTAGATTTGCCCGTCGGTGCTCCTGCCTGCCGTGCGTTCCTCTTCGCCGCTGCGGCTCATGTGCATAAATATGTTCGTCTTTACCTGCGTCCTGAAAATTTTGCTACCGTCAAGAACGCCGAAGCCGCGAAAATTTTTGTAGCCGCGCCGAGGATTTTCATCGTCCAGCAGGTCTTGAATTTTTTCTCCCTCGGGCGTGCCCGCCTTGCCGCTTTGCAACGACAACGGCAGGACGAGTGCACGCTTGCCGAGCACTTCCGGATTGGCGGGAAGAAATTTTAAGCCTCCAAAAAAAATTTCGCGGAACGTCTTATCGTGCGCCTCGTCAGTGAGCTTTTGAGTTGCGACGAAGCGCGACGCAAGAATCCCGCGAATAATCGAGCCGCTGAAAGCCGAATGCGTGCCCGTCATGATTGTCGCGTTGCTTGTCGACGTGAGGACGCAGGGCGACAACGTTTTGATGACAAATTCCAATCGATGCATACTCACACCACCTTTGCCAAAAATTTGCGGACGAGTTTGTCGGAATCTTTGCCGTCGAAAGTCGCCGTGCATTTGATTCGCCCGAAGCCGCGATTTCGTTTCGTGCCCGCTGCAGTCAAATTTTTTATCGCCAACGCCAAAAGGTTTACAATTTCCTTGTCGGCGTTGAGCAAAGTAACTTCGCCGAAAAATTCCAAGCCGGCGTCGAGCACGCGCAAATTATGCAACGAACCTTTTGCCGCCACGCCGTCTGTCAAACGCGTCTGATAGCGCAACGACGTGAACTCATTAAGCACGTCGAACGCCGTAAAAATTTCGGGATACTTCCACTGCAGATATTTCCACTCCGCGCAAAAATTTTCGTATTCGGTGCGCGGGCGAATGTAAAAATTCGGCACGACGAGTTGAACGTCGCTTTCCGATTTCCTGTGGAAAATTTTTTCGAGCGTCGATGATTGTACGGCGGCAAGCCCGCTGAGTTCAAACATTTCGACGACCTCAAGCGCACTTTCGTAAAGCAGGCCTTTGAATCTTTTGCCGGGGAAGTAGGGGAAACCGAATTCGTCGTGAACTATTTCCGAGTCGACGTTCACATCAGCTTGACCCGAACCCAAATGAATCGGCGACAAAATTTTTATCGTCACGTCAATCGTTGCCATGCGTCGGCCGCCTCCTCGTCATAAAAATCCATGAGCTCTATCGCGTCGACGTAAGGGGTTGTGCCTTCGTGCCAAAGATTTGCTTTGAAGTTTTCCCAACCCGCCACAGTCGGCAGGTTTTGTCCCCTGTGAGCCAGTTGCCGCAAAAATTTTCGGGCGTCGTCTTGCCCGTGTTGAAGTACGCCGCGCAACTCTTTGATTTTGTTGTTCGCCATGAGCGGAGGAGTTTTCTTTTTGCCTTCCAAAAATTGCGTCGTGCAAGAAAGGAGCTTGTCCAGTCGGTGAGAGGTGTCGCCTTCGCCGCAAACGAGATACGCGCCGAAGTGCAAGTTCCTGCCGCGTGCGCCGCGATATTCCGTGGAACGAATCTGTTCGAGCGTCGGAGCCTGTTCGCCGTGCAAGATTGCGAAGTCCAACCAACTTGAGCCGCGCATGTCGTTCGACGAATCTTTTTGAGCAAGTTCGCGCATTGATTTTTTCGCTGCGTCGCAGAGTTGCTCCGCCAATTCATAGCCGCGAAAGAACGGATATTTCGTCGGCAAAATCGCAATGCCCGCGCAAGCGTCCATGTGTCGGGAAATTTTTTCGGTCAAATGTTCGGGTGCATCTTCGGGCGTGTCCGCGAACAAATTTTCCATTAGCGTCTTTGTGAACAGAATTGCCATGTTCGCCGGACAAAAAAAAGTTACGTCATCGCCACCGATTATCAGCGGACGTATCGGCAAAAATTTTTCTTCAAAGTTAAGCACGCCTTTGAAGCCGCCCGCGTCTCTCATGCGAATGATTTTGGCGAGCAGGTCGGCAAAGGCACCCTCGGTCTTGCGACGAATCTCGCGCGACAATCTGCGCCGTTCGGTTAAGCCCGTGCACTGTCTGAACTTCAGCCCCATGTTGTTGCCGTCCACGTGCACGATGGCAAAATAATTCTCGCCTTCCTTTTGTCCGAGCTTTTCAACTTCCGTCGGGAAATTGAAATCGCTCGGCGGCGAAAATTTTTTCAAGTCAAAAATTTTATCGAAGCGTTTGCGCAAGTCGTTGTTGGCGGCGTCAGCAGCGTCGGATTTAACGGCGACTTCCTGCGAATAAAATTTCGTCTCGCCCGAACCGAGCTTGCCGTAAAAATTTGCTGCCTCGCCGTTAACCTCGCAGCTGAGTGTCAAACCGGTGTAAGGTATGTTCACCGTCGGGAAAATCCGATTTTGATTTTCTTTGAGCTTGCGATAAAGCTCGTCGATATCGTCCTGATTGAGCTTGTCTCCGATTTGCTCCAACTTGCCAGCCGCCGCGCCGACCTTCAAGCCGGGACGTTTGACTAAAAGTCTCCGAGTGAATTTTTCAACGACTTCGACGCGCCTGTCCGCCTTCGACGAATCGAACAGCAACAGAGCATTGCCGCCGCCGATATACGCCACGCAGCACGAATTCATTTCAGCCCAAGGTTGTGCCGCGTCCGCCGCAGGTTCCCACGCGTCATCTTCCGTAACGAATCGGTCTTCGGGGAACATCGGCTTGAGCACGTCTTTAATCAGCACGTCGAAAAAAATCCTGTCGACAATGTAAGACGCGCCGACGTTTGTGCGAAGTCTGTCGCCCGAATAAATGTAGCGTTGAATGCTCCGCGTATCGAACAGCAAAGCATTAAAAATTTTTTGAACCATCCGCTCACCTCCTCTGCGCTATTATGTACCACTCGCGAAATTTTTGCAAGAAAAAACCGCTGCGCTTTCACGCAACGGCTAAGAAAATTTTTTATCTGTTTTGTCGACGTTCATTTTAGCAATCACCTCCAAAAATTTTTCACGCTCAAATTACCAACGGAACGGCCACGGGAAGCGGGAAGGCGGATAGGGGAAGCGGTCGTAGTCGGGGATTAACGAGAATGCCATATTTTCACCTCCTTTTTTGTTGAACGATTGAGTAGCGGTTTAGAATTTTAGTACACTATCGGCGGCAACGGGAACGGGAACGGGAATGCCATGCTTTTCACCTCCTTTCAAATCTACGCGGGTTAATATCAGTCACGAGTCAGCAAGTACCACAGCAGCAATTCGCCCATGCTTTTCACCTCCTCTCAAATTTAAAGTTTTAACGCGGCAAGTCGACGGCTACCCTATAAACATCACCTCCCAAAAATTTTTTTCATAGGTCAGCGGCGGCGCGAGAAGACGGAAACTGCGGTGGTTGCGCCGGTGGTGAAGGCAGCTATGGCTTCGGCGGTGGCGGTGGCGGCTGCAGTGGAGAACAACGGTGCCAGGAAGAACATACTCAACAACTCCTTTCAGCTACATCTTATCAAACTCGGCAGGGACTTTGCGAATCAATTTTCCCGTGAACTTGACGCTGTAGGCATCGGCTCCTTTCGCTATTCAGTTTTCAAAGATTTTCTCGGTCGGGGTGCTTCGTTGACCTTGTGAGCGAAGTATAGCAGAGGCTTCAGCGGATTTCATTTCAATTTTCCTGTGAACGTGTCGGTTGCGACGCGGCCGGCGTTGTGCTACATTAACGAAAAATTTTTGTGAGCTGAAATCTCATGCGCTATATCATTTGCTACGACATCCCCGACGACAAGACGCGCGACCACATCGTAAATTACCTTGAGCGATTCGCGTGGCGCGTTCAATACAGCGTCTTCAGTTGTCGGCTCGAAAAAGAACGGGCGGCTCTCGTGTGGAAAGATTTATTGGCAATCGCCGCCCCCGACAAAGGCAATTCAATTTTGATGGTGCCGCTTTGCAAATCTTGCGAAAAAAATCTTCAACTTTCTTCCAAACCGTTGGAGGAGGAAAAAGGTTTTCTCGTTGTGTGAGGTGAAAAATTTTTGGGCGTATTGTATCTTCTCTCGGCGGGATGTTCCGCGCGTAAGGCCGGCCCTCGTATCGTCGTCGAAAAAAATTCCGAAGGCCTCGGTCGCTTGCCCGTACGCTTGATTGACGGAGTGGTCGTCGGGCACAACGCGCAACTCTCGACGCAAACAATTTTTGAACTCTTGGAGCAACATATCCCGATTTTTTATATCGACGGGCGCGGCAAAATCATCGGGCATTTCATCAACGAAAAACAATCTGCCGCCCGCCTCTTCCGCCAACTTGAAATTTTCCGTGATCCTGTAAGACAACTCGACCCAGCGCGCGAAGTCGTCGCGGAAAAAATCGACAACCAGCGCGACTTACTTAAACGCTACGAAAAAACCGTCGGTGCCGAAAAACTCGATAAGCCCGCAAAAAAATTAAAGCAGACCGCCGATAAACTCGCCGCAATGAAAACCCTCGACGAATTGCGCGGCGCGGAAGGGCTCGCCGCAAAAATTTACTTCGCGACTTTTGCCGACCTGCTCGACCAAACTCGTTGGAAGTGGAAGGAACGTTCTCAACACCCCGCCCGCGACCCCGTCAACGCTCTGCTCAATTACGGTTACGCCTTCTTGGAACGCGAAGTCCGTATCGCCACTGCTCTTGCCGGCATGGACGCCCGAATCGGTTTCTTTCACGCCAACGACGGCAGAAAAGATTCGCTTATCTTCGACCTCATGGATTTTTTCCGTCAGCCCGTCATTGACCGTTTCGTCTTGAATTTGCTAAACAAAAGAATGATTCAGCCCGAACACTTCACGTCGACGCCCGAAGAGTGCCGCTTGACCGACGAAGGCCGCCTCGTCTTTTGTAACCGCTACGAAGAATACATGATGAAAAAATATCGCGAGTATGGCGACAAGACCTCCCGCGAATTGATTAACGAGCGCGTCAAAAAATTTTCCGCTTACTTGAACCGCTGAAAATTTTTCTTGCATTTCGGCGCGCGGCATTTTATAATCGGCTCCGTAGTTCGGAGTAAGTTTTTGATTTTGGAAAGTGTTTGGAGGTGACGCGGTGACGCTACTTAAGCAAATCTTTTTCCAAATAATACAAGCGGCGTCAAATCAACAAACTCAAAATTTTTATGGGAAGTTCATGACAAAATTTTTCGAGAACCTCAGCGGAAATCGGCGCGTTTGAAATCTCTTTCCAAAACCGCCGTATGAACCGCACAAGGACGCCACCTGCAGGGGGTGAGCCCGCGACTTTTCTCTTACCGTTTACGGTTTTGAAACATCGACCAGCTCGAGAGAGCTTTTCCGGCTCTCATATTCGTCGCCCGCGACTTTTCTCTTACCGTTTACGGTTTTGAAACAAATGCCTTTATGGCCGATTTCCCTTTTTTGTTTTAGGAGACCCGCGACTTTTCTCTTACCGTTTACGGTTTTGAAACTGTCGCGTCCGACTTCGACCTTCGCGATTGTGGCACCTTTATCCCCGCGACTTTTCT
>Ga0310697_10006713_pt1 | contig 10896 bp, 7 predicted proteins | sample 172DNAGHGlowgp2_FD_203883 | JGI IMG/M metagenome (GOLD analysis project Ga0310697, IMG submission 203883) | Sheep rumen microbial communities from Palmerston North, Manawatu-Wanganui, New Zealand - 1728 DNA GHGlow gp2 (v2) (version 2) | ecosystem: Host-associated > Mammals > Digestive system >...
GCTGCTCGGGTGACAAAACCCTCCGGGTGTGGGACAGCAACACCGGGGAATGCCTCCGCAGCATGGAGGGACACAGCGCTCCGGTCACCAGCGTGGCTGTTCTGCCGGACGGGCGCTGCGTCAGCGGCTCGGGTGACCATACCCTCCGGGTTTGGGACTGCGACAGCGGGAAATGCCTCCGCACCCTGGAGGGACACAGCGATTCGGTCAACTGCGTGGCTGTTCTGCCGGACGGGCGCTGCGTCAGCGGCTCTTCTGACCATACCCTCCGGGTGTGGGACAGCAACACCGGGGAATGCCTCCGCAGCATGGAGGGACACAGCGCTCCGGTCACCTGCGTGGCTGTTCTGCCGGACGGGCGCTGCGTCAGCGGCTCTTGGGACAATACCCTCCGGGTGTGGGACTGCAACACCGGGGAATGCCTGGACATCCTGGAACCCATGGAGGTCGATGTTTGCGGCATGGACTTCTCCCGCGCCATCCTGACGCCGGACCTGGCAAAACAGCTCTGGCACAACGGCGCGACAATCTCCGACGCGGACTATCAAAATCACGTTTTACGCAAACCCTGAATCCCGCCGCCCACTCCCAACAAAATACATACAGAAAACCCAGCGGAAGGGGCAAGCCCCTTCCCTGCAGGATGTGGAAGCGCTTTCAAGCACCCCCACATCCTGCAGGGAGGGGGGCTTGCCCCCTCCGTTTTTCGCCCCGCTGGCCGTCCCGTCCCGCCGTCCCCCGCCCCTCAGGGCGTCTGCACGATTCCCACGAACAGCGGCAGCCCGTCCGCCCCGGCGACGGCGAAGAGGAAGGGCCGGTCCAGCACGAAGTCCACCCGCGCTTCCGGCTCCATGGGCGCACCCCCGGCCCGCATCTCCACGACGGTGTAGGCCGCGCCGGTGACGCCGGTCTCGTCCACGCTGACGCGGGCCGCGTGCTCGGCCTGGCTGATGTAGGGCAGCAGCGCCTCCGGGTTTTTCACCGTGGGGGAGAAGTCCGCCAGGCCCGGCACGAAGATGTCCGTCACGCCCAGGGCCTGCAAGGCCCCGATCAGGTCGGTTTTGGCGGCCACGTCGAATTTCGGCAGGCTCAGGTGCAGCTCCACAAAGGCGCTGTTCTCCCAGGCGGGCGAACCGTCGTCCCGGTACCGGTCTTTGTCGGTCAGCAGGAAATTCAATACTTCCTCGTCCTCCAGCAGCGCCTCCGGGCTGACGCCCTCATCGGGCAGCAGCAGCCACATGTTGCCGGGGATCAAACCCAGCTCCAGCTCCTTTTGCACCGCGCTGAACCGCTCTCCCCAGTAATAGTTGGCCCAGCGGGTCTCCCGCATGAATTCCGCCTCCCGGTCCCCGTCCAGAGCGTGAAAGACGCCGGTCTCGTTTTGCTCGGCGCGGAATTCCTGAATCCAGCTGGCGTAAAAGTCCACGGCGGTGACCAGGGCCAGGAGCGTGTCGTCGTCCAGCTCGATGTCGTTGACATAGGCTTCCAGCAACCCGCCGGTGTGTTCGTTGAGCCAGGCTTGCAGCATCCGGTCATAGTCCGCGCTCCCGGCCTGGCCTCGATAGCTGGAGGCGTAGTAGTCCGCCGCCAGCGTGTCCAGCGTCTCCTGCACGAAGTCCACGTCCTCATCCAGCCAGAGGGAGCTGGACAGGATGCTCCGGGTGGTTCCGTCGTCCTGATAGTTGGCGTTCCAGACCGCCTTCGCCCGCGCCCGCAGGGTTTCCAGACTGTCCGCCCCCAGCAGCTCCAGAAGCTGCGCCCGGCTCTCGCCCCCGGCGGCCTCCGAGAGCATCGCCAGCGCCAGATAGACGTTCAGGGGGGAGCAGACGCGGTTTTCCCCCGCCGCGCCCGCCAGCAGCTTGGGCAGACTCCGGCGGAGATAGCCATCCAGCGCCCCGGAGTATTCCTTCCGCTGCATCTGCTGCGCCCGGACGCTCTCATACCAGCTTTGCATGGCCGCGCTGTCGTTGTAGTCCCTGGGATGCTGGGGCATCTCCGGGTAGACCGCCGCCGCCAGCAGGGCAGGGGAGGCCCCCGTGCCGGGACCGGGCAGGGACTGGCTTTGCGTGGGTGTGGGCACCGGCGGCATCGTTTCGCCAGCCGGGGCCTTGCCGCCCATGCGCACGGCGGCAAACACGCCCCCGGCCACCAGCAGCAGCGCCGCCGCAGCCGCCGCCCAGCGCCGCCAGGGATGGACGGTGCGCTGTCCGCCCGCATGGGCACGCGCCACCTTCTTCCCGTCGATCTCGCCCACGGCGTCCAGAATGTCATCCGATTTCATATGGCATAGCCCTCCTTTTGCAGTTGTTCCCGCAGCTTGCCCCGCGTGCGGAATAACATGGATTTCACCTTGCTCTGGCTGAAGCCAAAGCGCTGCGCGATCTCCGCCACCGGGTCCAGATACCAGTAGCGGCAGACGAAGACCCGCATCTCGGTCTCCAGCAGTCCGTCCAGAAACCGGTCGATGAGCCGCCCCAACTCCCGTGCGTCCAGCGCCTCGTCCGCGCTCTGCCCGCCGCCGAGGCATTCGTCCAGTTCCTCCAGCGCCAGCGCCACCTGTCCGCCCCCGCGCCGCCCCGCCAGCCGCCCCCGCAGCCGTTTCAGTGCGATGCGCCGGGTGAGCTTGCCCAGATAGGCCGACAGCAGCTCCGGCTTCTGCGGCGGGATGCTCCCCCAGGCCCCCACCCAGGTGTCGTTGACGCTCTCCTCCGCGTCCTCCCGGTTTTCCAGAATCCGCGCCGCAATGGCGTAGCAGTAGCCGCCGTAGCGCAAAGCGGATTCCGAGATCGCCCGCTCATCCCGCGCCCAGTAAAGCGCCACGATTTCAGCGTCGTCCATGAACACACCTCCTTTTTCCTTTATAGTAGTGTTTCCTGCGCTGCGTCAAAACCAGCAGCGTCCGCACTCATTCCCTCCCCCAGCGGGAGGGTGTCGCCCACAAGGGCGGCAGGAGAGGGAGAACGTGGCGGGACCGCGATGTGAAAAAGACCGCAGCGGGGGAAAGCAATTTTTTTCCGCCTGCAAGCGGTCAGATTCTCCCTCTTCCGTCATCCGCCTCGCGGGGGATCGGCGAATGCCACCTTCCCCCGGAGGGGGAAGGAATTTGGCGCTGCCGCTATCCCTCAACTCCCCAAATTCCTTCCCCGGTTGCAAAAAATGCCCGCAGCCGCGCAAAAAAACGGCTGCGGGAGAAACACCGCGTTTACTTCGCCAAAACCTTCTTCAACTTGGCATACCTGGGCAGGGACGCCACGGTGGGGCGCTCCGGCTGACCCTGGATCAGCGGCAGTGCATAGTCGATGAAGCCCTGGGCCACACCGTTGCCCTCAGCGTTGATCCACTCCAGCGGGACCTTCTTCTCATAATTGGCCACGTCCGCCAGGGGCAGCAGCTCCACCTCACAGCGGTACTGTCCGTCCTCCGTCACCCGGCGGAAGGCCACCATCCGGTCGGTCTGCCCGGCTACGGCGGCTTCCACGGCGGCGCGGCCCGCCAGCTCCGCTTCCGCCAGGTCGGTGCCGCTGGCCAGGTGGGCGCCGCAGCGCTGCAAAAGGCTCAGCTCAATGCCCCGGACCTTGACGCCGCCCAGGCGCGCTTTCAGCGCGTCGGCCAGCCGCACGGCCAGGCCGCCCAGCTGCGCGTGGCCAAAGCCGTCCGTGGCGCTGACCTCCGCCTCGCTGACAAAGCGCCCGTCGGCGTAGTGGATGCCCTCGGAGACCGCGATCAGCACCTTGTTCTTCCTGGCGTAGACCTGCTCCACGTCGGCGTAGAACTGCTCCATGCTGAAATCCAGCTCCGGCAGATAGATCAGGTCCGGCCCGGCCCCGAAGTGCGTCGCCAGCCCGGCGGACCCGGCCAGCCAGCCGGCGTGGCGGCCCATGATCTCCACGACGGTGATCTGCGGCGTGTCGTAGACCGTGGAGTCCTTGCTGACCTCCATGCAGCTTGTGGCGATATACTTGGCCGCGCTGCCGAAGCCGGGGCAGTGGTCGGTGCCGAAAAGGTCGTTGTCGATGGTCTTGGGGATACCCATGACGCGGCATGCATAGCCCGCCTTCTGGCAGTACTTGGAGATCTTGTTGCAGGTGTCCATGGAGTCGTTGCCGCCGTTGTAGAAGAAGTAGCGCACGTCATACTTCTTAAAAATCTCCAGGATGCGCTTGTAGTCCGTGTCGTCTTTGTCCGGGTCCTTCATCTTATAGCGGCAGGAGCCCAGCTCCGAGGACGGGGTGTTCCGCAGCAGCTCCAGCTCGGCGGGGTCCTCCTCGTCCATGACGTAGAGCCGGTCGTTCAGCACGCCCTTGATGCCGTGTTCCGCGCCGTAGACCTTTGTAATGGCCTCGGCGTCCAGCGCCGCCCGGATGGCCCCGTAGGCGCTGGCGTTGATGACGGCGGTGGGCCCGCCGGACTGCCCGATGATGCAGGCGCCTTTCAGTGTGGTCTGTTGTTCCATGCTCGTTACCTCCCATGTCATTTGAGTGTTACTATTATGATCGGACGAAAATCAAAAATATTATGGCGTGTTCCGGGAAAAATTAAAATAGCACTTTTCTTTTCTGGAAAAATGTGCTATGATATTAGATAAGCTTGTAACAGACGTTCGGACGTTTGTACCCGGCTTCATCATTTTATTACAATAGGAGTGGTTTGTCAATGGCTATTGTCACTTCCAAAGAAATGTTCGAGAAGGCCTACAACGGCGGCTACGCCATCGGCGCCTTCAACGTCAACAACATGGAGATCATCCAGGGCATCACCGAGGCGGCCATGGCCCAGCACGCGCCCCTGATCCTCCAGGTCAGCAAGGGTGCCCGCAGCTATGCCAAGCACGTCTACCTGATGAAGCTCATCGAAGCGGCGGTGGAGGACGCGGAGCAGAGCGCCGGCTTCGACCTGCCCATCTGCATCCACCTGGACCACGGCGACAGCTTCGAGCTGTGCAAGAGCTGCATCGACGGCGGCTTCACCTCCGTGATGATCGACAAGAGCGGCGAGAGCTTCGAGGAGAACATCCGCGTCACCCGTCAGGTGGTGGAGTACGCCCACGACCACGGCGTGGTGGTGGAGGCCGAGCTGGGCACGCTGGCCGGCGTGGAGGACGAGGTGAACGTGAAGGCCGAGGACTCCTCCTACACCCGCCCCGAGGACGTGCAGGAGTTCGTGGAGCGCACCGGCTGCGACTCCCTGGCCATCGCCATCGGCACCAGCCACGGCGCGTTCAAGTTCACCGCCGCCCAGTGCACCCGGGACGAGAACGGCAAGCTGGTCCCGCCTCCCCTGCGCTTTGACATCCTGGAGGAGGTCAGCCGCCGCCTGCCCGGCTTCCCCATCGTGCTGCACGGCTCTTCCAGCGTGCCCCAGGAGTTCGTGGACATCGTGAACCGCTACGGCGGGAAAATGCCTGACGCCGTGGGCATTCCCGAGGAGCAGCTGCGGAAAGCCGCAGCCATGAGCGTCTGCAAGATCAACATCGACTCCGACCTGCGCCTGGCCCTGACCGCCTGCATCCGCCAGCACTTCGCCGAGCACCCCGAGCACTTTGACCCCCGCCAGTACCTCAAGCCCGGCCGGGAGGCCATCAAGGCCATGGTGGAGCACAAGCTGGTCCACGTCCTGGGCTGCAACGGCAAAGCCTGAACAACAGCATAACCGCCAAAAATGGAGGCGCTTCCAAGCGAAGCACCTCCGTTTTTCCATAAAAAATCCCAAATCCCCCGTTGCCTCGTAGAGTTTCGTGCCCGCAGGCGCGGAAAAAATTAACTCCATTTTTGCCGGAAACCGCGTTTTCGGCAAAAATTCTTTTCGCGGAGCGAGTGCGCCCTTCCCCGCGCCACCGCGCTCGCGCAGCGCCCTCTTTCTCAGACAAAGTCCCAAAGACTTTGTCTGAAAGTTTCCCGCTATTTCCGAACGGAATAAGAGAAGACTCAACAGCGCACTGTGACAGCTTTTCCAGAGGGGGCAAACCTATAATCTACTTACACTTTTTGGACAGGGGGAAGGAGCATGAAATGGAAAAACATGGTCTCGGCGCTCCGGGAGGCGCTGGTCAGCGGGGATCTGAGCCGTCAGCGGCCCCAGCTCGCCCAGGTGCTGAGCTGGGGTCTGAATCTGCTGTTGGGGCTGGTGCTGGCCATGGTGCCGCTGCTGGACGGCTGCGCGCCCTTCGGCGTGGCCATCGTGGCCCAGGCGGGAGCGGACGCCTCGGCAATCCTCTGCGGCATTGGGGCGGGCCTGGGCTATCTGCTGGCCTTCGGCTTTGAGACGGGCATTCGTTATGTGGCGGCCGTGGTGCTGGTGCTGACGGCCGCCTTCGCTTTCCGGGAGTGGAAGCTGGCCCGTTCGCTCTGGTTCATGCCCCTGGTGGCGGCCTGCTTCACCCTGCTCACCGGGGCGCTGGGAGCCATATCCGTGGTGCGGGGGCACTACGCGGTGGTGCCGCTGCTGCTGCAAACCTGCTTTGCCTTCGGCGGCTGCTATTTCTTCCGGGAGGCCCTGCGAGACGCGCCCAGGGACACGGAGACCGCCGAGATCCGGCACATGGTCTCCCTGGCGGTGCTGAGCGCCTGCATCCTGATGAGCCTTTCCGGCGTGCGCATCGCCGGGCCCTTGTCCCTGGGGCGGCTGGTGGCCGTCCTGGCGGTCATGCTGGCGGCCTACAAGGGCGGCGCGCTGGGCGGCTGTGCCATTGGGGTGACACTTGGCCTTGCGATGGACATCGTGACCTATCAGACGCCCTTTTTCGCCATGGCCTACGGGGTTTGCGGCCTGGTCGCGGGCATTTTCTCCCGCCACGGGCGGCTGATGTTCCTGTCGGGCTTTGTGCTGACGGCGGCAACGGTGATGGTCTGCGCCTCCTATCCGGGACTCCGGCAGGAGCTGCTGATGGAGACGCTGCTGTGCGCCCTGGTCTTCGCCCTGGCCCCCCGGCGCATCCTGAGCCAACTGGGCAACGCCATCCGGCCCATCCCGGCCACGGAGGGGGAGAGCGGCCTGCGCCGCTACACCGCGAGAAGGGTGGCGAAACTGGGGGAGGCCTTTGAGGACCTCTACGCCACGGTGGACGCCCTGCTCAGCCGGGAGCAGGACGACGAGGACCTGTCCCGCATTTTCGACCGGGCCAGCGAACAGGTGTGCAGCCGCTGCAAGCGGAAAAACGAGTGCTGGAACGCCCACTTTCTGGACACCCTGACCGCCTTCAACGACGCGGTGCCGGAGATGCAGCGCCGGGGTCTGCTGCTGCGCAAAGACCTCCCGGCCCACTTCCTGGAACAGTGCGTGGGGGCCGACGCGCTGGTGGGGGCGATCAACGGGGAACTGCGGGGGCAGATGTACCGCAAGCGCTTTCTGGAGCGGCTGCGGGAGAACCGCAGCGCGGCCTACAGCCAGTATCTGGACATGGCCCGGGTGCTGACGGACGTGTCAGAGGAATTGCACAATGCCTACGGCCCGGACGTCCTGGCCCGGCGGAGGCTCCAGCGCTATCTGGACGGGCTGGACCTGGACGCGGACATCGCCGTGTTCCGGGACCGCTCCGGGCGGCTGCACATCGTCCTGGAGAGCGCCCGGCTGAAAAACCTGCTGGACGGCCCCGGCTATCTGGACCGCCTTTCCGCCGTGGTGGGCCTTCGGCTCTGTCGTCCCGGGGGAGAGCGGGAAGGGGAGGGGCGCATCACGCTGTTGGAAGCCGAGCCCCTGAGCGCCTCCGTGGGCATCGCCACGCTGAAAAAGCAGGGGGAGTCCGTCTCCGGCGACCGGGGCACCTATTTCAAGACCGAGCAGGGCGTGCTGTGCATCATCCTGTCCGACGGCATGGGCAGCGGGGAGGATGCGGCGCGGGAGAGCGTGGCGGCGGTGCGCATCCTGGAGCGCTTTCTCCGGGCGGGCATGGACCCGGCCACGGCCATGAAGATCCTGAATTCCATGATGCTGCTGAAAAACGAGGACGACTGGGGCTTTGCCACGGTGGACCTGATGACCATCGACCTGTTCACCGGGGAGGCGGTCTTCTACAAATACGGCGCGGCCCCCAGCTATGTCCGCAGCGGGAAGACGGTCAAGCGCATCCGCAGCGAGACCCTGGCGGCGGGTTTGCAGAGCGGGGCGGAGGCCATGCCGGACGTGGTGCGGCTGCGGCTCAAGCCCGACACCCTGGCCATCATCGCCAGCGACGGGGTCATCGCCGAGACGGACGACGGCTGGATTCGCACGCTGCTGGCGGAATTTGACGGGGAGGACACCAAGAGCCTGGCGCGGGAGACTTTGCAGACGGCGCTGCACCAATACGGGCGCGGGGACGACATGACCGTGCTGGCCGTGCGCATCGCCGGGCGGGCCTGAGGGATGCACGCGCTGCACACGCTGCTGCGGCGGATGCGCCGCACCCGGCCCGCTCGGACGCAGCGGTATCAGGCGCTGCCAAAGTGGTTAGACTGGGAACAACTGGAATCACGTCCAAGGCAGGAGGAGAGAACGGTGGTCAAAGGAACCAGCAAACGTGTCGTGGTGGTCAAGTCGCCGGACCCGAAGGTGTTCGAGCAGGCTTTCTTCATCGTGCGGGAGGACTTCGCCGGGGGCAAGGGGAGTCCAAGGCATGAGATCCTCCGGGAGGCGCAGGAGGTGGCGGACCGCTATCTCCACAGCGTCAGCCCCCCGGGAGGCAAGCGCCGGGGCAGACTGCGGCTCATTCTGTGCCTGGCCGGGGCGCTGCTGCTGGCCGGGGGCGCGGCCCTGGTGCTGTATCTGCTCCAGGGCTGAGGGCGGCGCTTTTCCGCGCTTTGTCGCAGATTTGTGGTTGCCAAGCCGGGCGAAAGATGCTAAACTGTGTGGTAGTTTTGTGAAAAGAGAATCGAAAGGAGGCCCCGCCATGAGCGCGATCGCCGATCTCTCTTTGGCCCCCTCCGGCGAGCGGAAGATCCGCTGGGTCATGGACCACATGCCCCTGCTGAACTCCATCGCCGCCGACTTTGAAAAAACCCGGCCCCTGGAGGGTGTGAAGATCACCCTCTCGGTGCATCTGGAGGCCAAGACGGCCTACCTCTGCCGGGTGCTGGCCCTGGGGGGCGCTGCAATGTCCGTCACCGGCTCCAACCCCCTGTCCACCCAGGACGACGTGGCCGCCGCGCTGGTGCGGGGCGGGCTGGAGGTCTTCGCCCACCACGGCTGCTCCGATGAACAGTACTGGGACGATCTGCGGGCGGCACTGGGTTTTGGCCCCAACGTCGTGGTGGACGACGGGGGGGACCTGGTCCACTTGCTCCACACGGAGCGGACCGACCTGCTGCCCGGCGTTCTGGGCGGCTGCGAGGAGACCACCACCGGCATTCACCGTCTGCGGCAAATGGCCAGGGCGGGGACGCTGCGCTTCCCCATGGTGATGGTGAACGAGGCGGACTGCAAGCACCTGTTTGACAACCGCTACGGCACCGGCCAGTCGGTCTGGGACGGCATCAACCGCACCACGAACCTGATCGTGGCGGGCAAGCGGGTGGTGGTGGCCGGATACGGCTGGTGCGGCAAGGGCGTGGCCATGCGCGCCCGGGGCATGGGCGCCCGGGTCATCGTGACGGAGGTGGACCCCGTCCGGGCCATCGAGGCCCACATGGACGGCTATGAGGTTCTGCCCATGGCCGAGGCCGCCCCCCTGGGGGACGTGTTTGTCACCGTCACCGGCTGCAGCGGCGTCATCCGCCCGGAGCATTTCGTCACCATGCCCGACGGCGCGATCCTGACCAACGCGGGCCACTTCGACGTGGAGGTGGACATGGCCGGACTGCGGGAGCTGGCGGAGGAATCCTGGGAGGCCCGGCAGAACATCCGGGGCTATCGGCTGCCCGGCGGAAAGACCCTCTACGCCATCGCCGAGGGCCGTCTGGTGAACCTGGCCAGCGGAGACGGGCACCCGGCGGAGATCATGGACATGAGCTTTGCCATCCAGGCCCTGTCCGTGTTGTATCTGGTGCAGAACCGGGGCAAACTGGCCCCGGACGTGATCCCCGTCCCGGCGGAGACGGACCGGCTGGTGGCCTTCCGCAAGCTGCAAACCCTGGGGATCGAGATCGACAGACTGAGCGCGGCGCAGAAAGCCTACCTCGGCCTGTGAGCGCATGAGAGAGAAAGGGGGGAGCCCCTATGTCCGAGCTGGACGAAAGGGAAGAAGTGCTGGAGGAGCTTTCCGAGGAGGAAGACTCTTTTGCCTATGAGGCGCTCCGCGACAGCCGCATCGAAGAGCTGACGGAGCTGCTGGAACAGAAGAAGATGAAGCCGCTCCAAAAGCTTCTGGAGGAGACGGAGGAATTTGAAGTCGCCGCCTTCCTCACGGAGCTTCCGGAGCAGCAAATGGCCATGGTGTTCCGTATGCTCTCCAAGGAACAGGCCGCCGCCGTGTTCGCGGAGCTGGATTCCCAGGAGCAGGAGTACATCATCAACTCCATCACCGACACGGAGCTGGGCGGCATCCTGGACGAGCTGTACCTGGATGACACCGTGGACATGATGGAGGAACTGCCCGCCAACGTGGTCAAGCGCGTGATGCGCATTGCCACGCCCCAGACCCGGGCGCTCATCAACCAGTACCTGCGCTATCCCGAAAACTCCGCGGGCAGCATCATGACGGCGGAGTACATCGACCTGAAAAAATACATGAACGTCCGGGAGTCCTTCGCCCGCATCCGGCGCATCGGCGCGGACAAGGAGACGGTGTACACCTGCTTTGTCACCAGCGCGGACCGCAAGCTGGAGGGCATCGTCACGGTGCGGGACCTGATCATGGCCGACGAGGACGCGGTGATCGCGGACATCATGGACGACCATGTGATCTTCTGCACCACCACCGACGACCAGGAGGACGTGTCCGGGATGTTCTCGGACTACGATCTGCTGGCCATCCCCGTGGTGGAC
>Ga0310697_10006715_pt1 | contig 10894 bp, 23 predicted proteins | sample 172DNAGHGlowgp2_FD_203883 | JGI IMG/M metagenome (GOLD analysis project Ga0310697, IMG submission 203883) | Sheep rumen microbial communities from Palmerston North, Manawatu-Wanganui, New Zealand - 1728 DNA GHGlow gp2 (v2) (version 2) | ecosystem: Host-associated > Mammals > Digestive system >...
GGGTCGGCAACGAGGTGTACGCCTCCAACTGGGCGGAGGAGACGCAGGAGACCGCCGAGAAGAGCTGCCCGAAGGGCAAGCTGCTCAGGTGGGAGGCGACCAAGAGCGGACCGGTGTTCTACATCGAGGGAGGCACGGACTACTACTGGTACGTGTTCCCTGTGGAAAAAAAGGGTAACTAATTTCTCAAACGTAGTGATTATTTCCTATCCCCCTTTTCAATTATCGTTTGAGAAATTCATTACCCTAAAATAACTTTTAATCTAGGAGACATTTTATGGCTGAAAGCAATGCTAAAGTAGATGGAATGACCGCGTTCGAGCGGAGCAAGCGTTTCGAGAAATTCATGAAGGGTCCGGCGGTGTTCCACGACCCGAAGGCTGAGGACGTGTTCAAACGTCACGTCGACAAGTTCATCACGCACGGCTACGGCGATTGGTTCAAGGAGGCGAGTGCGGACGAGCGTTCCATGCGTCTGACGCTTGAGGGCGGAGATGGCGACTTCTGGATCCAGTGGTACGACGACAAGGGCATGTACGGGTGCGGTTGCAGGGTGGACGGCGACGGCTGCGTGGTGTACTGGAAGGAGGGCGAGGACTACAAGGCGGCACGAGACCGTATCCGCAGGGTGTTCGTCCTCATGGAGCAGATGATAGAGGTGTCGAGGACGAGGAACGTTCTCAAGAACCTCGGAGCGACTATTGTCAAAGGAGACTGAGCATGAAAAACAAGAAAGACATCGATTTTGGGCTTTCACGAAAGGAAGGAGCGACTGCGACCGACGTCGCGGTCAGGAAGCGGATTCTTGAGAAGCTGAACGGCGGCATATACGGAGCGGTCGGGCTTGACATCAACAACGTGGGCATGGACGCCCTTTTTAGGCTAGTCCTTGCGGGCGTGGCGTCCGCCGGGGTTGACGTGTCTGGCGGTGCGTGGTACTGCCTATCATCGCACAAGGAGAAGGACGGCAAGACGGTCAATGCGGTCGGCGTGGACACAGTCATGGTGTACACGAAAGACGACTCCATGTTCCTCGTGTCGGTGGTGTCCAAGCACGGCGTAGTTGAACGTGTGACGTACCTCTGGGTAGTGGAAAGCCCAGAGAAGGTTCCCCTGGCGACGGTCATCGCGGACACGCCCACGGAAGCCGCAAGGGAGGCGAGGAAGCAGTTCGGGTGGACTGCCAAGACCTACCGAGTGTACGACAAGAAGGGCGACGGAGACATCGACAAGAAGGTCGTATTGCGGAACTAGGTATCGCAATACCGTCTGAAATTGGTCCGGGCTTCCGTCCGGACCTTATCTTTATGGTGGCAACAGCCCAAACACTAATCAAGGAGACGAAATCATGTCCAAGAAAGAAACCGCCGAATCAATACGCAACAAGAAGCTCGCCGAAGCGGTAAAGGGCTTCAACAAGAAGCTTGACGAAGCCGTCGAGTGGATCAAGGGCTTCGCCAAGCGTGTGCCTACCCTCTTCGACTACTGCATGCAGTTGGACAGGGCGAACATCGAAACGCCGGTATACGACCCGAACTGGAACAGCTCCGACGAGTACAGGGACGCCAACAAGACCGAGTTCGGCTACTACAACGAAGACCATCTCTATGGGATCGGCATGAGGAAGAAGGGTAGTCCTACCTACCTTATCAGCCGTCACGGCGACCTCGACCAGTATAGCTCTCTCGCCCAGGAAATCGGCAGCCTCGGCACGATGCTCGCCGACGCGATCAGCTCGGCAAGGTTCGCCAACAACGCTATTTCCCATGAAGGCGACCCCGACTACTGTATCACCGCCGACAAATGGGAACAAAGCATCAAGGCACGCAAGACCGTCATCGAGTACGCTGAACTCGCCGCTGAGTGGGAAAAGACGCTTCTCGACAAGGTTGACCATCTCTAGCCGTACGGGCTTCCGATCGTTCCATATCGGTATTGCGTAACCAAAACAAACCACCATCAAGGAGACACGCTATGCGTAACAACTTCAAATTTGACAAAGTGACACCATCCGAACGAGAATCTTTGGACAATCTCGTCAAGGCAGTCCGCGATTCCGTAATATACAAGAAGTACTTCGACACGGAGCTGAAGACCGCCGAAGCCGAGCAGATCGACTACCGCATGGGCAAGTTCGGCATCGAGCTGAAGTGTTCCGCTTTTAAGGCCGACGGCGACTTCAAGGTCGTCGTGAGGAAGGCGTGCAACGACTTCTGCAACACATACACTCTCGGCAAAGTCAAGTTCAGCCGTACCGACTACGTCGTATGGTTCCACGTCGATGGCTACCACAAGGCTCAGACAGTAGACGTTCCCTGGGCGGTATTCGGAAACCGTTTCGCTGAACTCGTAAAGTGTGCGACTAAGGTAGCCGAGGTAATCGACGAGCTGAACCACATCACGAAACGTTGCACATGCTACTCGGTCACGTACTTCCGCCAGACCGAATCGCGTGAACTCAAGAGTGCGGAACACGGTCTCGACTGGACTGACACGACCTACTCCGACTACGCTCCGAGGCTCCTGACCCGAGTGTTCGCCACGCTCATGAACTGCACCGACGTAGTGGACTACAACGATTTCGTGCCGTACAGAGCAGAGATCAAGGTCTCGGACACCGGCGACACGTACAAGGTCTCGTTTTAATTTTTGATTTTGGAGGCAACCACTATGGCTAACATTTCCGAAAGCATGACCAAGCAGCAGACGGCACAAGCCCGCATAGAGCACTTCAAGATTTGCGTGAGGGCTGTGTTCCCCAACGCCAAGAGCGTACGGACGGGTGGAGCACTCAGCTCTTCCATCGCCACGATGGACATAGGCACGTTCGTAGAGGGCGACGACATACACATGGTCACAGCGTCCATGCACAGAATCTACGCCCGTTTCGGCGAGGAGTACTGGGTGACCAACTTCGAGCGTACCGGGAAGACGGACGACATCGGCAAGGACATACTGTCGCCATGCGGACACTTCGTCACGTACACGGAAGCCGAGCTGATCAAGCGTCTCAAGCGCGTCAAGAAGTTCCTAGCGACTGGCGAATGGTAATCATAGACTGTCTCAGACTGGTTCGGGCTTCCGTCCGGACCATATCAAACCTACGCAACCGAAAAAAGGAGCAATCAAATGAACGACTTGAATAATACCATCGTCGGACTAATGTCCAAGACCGACATAGGCACCGACCTGACTAGCTACATCAAACCGATGGAACAAGCACTCTGGGCATACTTTACCAAGATTATCAACCCGATTGCCCCGCTAGACTTTAAAGACACACATGATATCCGAGCCATCGCCAACGAGCCGACGACCACCGGTCGCGTGTTCAAGGGAAGTATGACCTTTAACGAGGGTAGCTACACTTATACGATTGCTTTCCGTGGTAAGGGAACTGTCAAGGTACAGTTCTACGATGATGAAATAAGACGAGGAACCGACTTCTTCAATATCTTCGACTGCATCAGCGTCAAGGACGCATTCGAACTTCTTGAGAAGAACCGACACGCGGCAAACTTGTCACAAGCTGACAATTGGTATAAGAAAATTCCGACGGCGGACGAAACGGCTATCGTCGACCGCATTGAATATCTTCAAGCCGCACTTGAAGAAGCCAAAGCGAAGCTCGTGATATGCGACAACCGCGTCATTATCGTACCAAACCGTGTCATACTCGCTAGCAAGGGCGCATGCCAAGTCAGAAGTGACGTCACCGACGACTGGCACAAGTATATCGAGCTTGACCCGGCTCATTTCAAATCAGTAGAACTTAGTATCGAAAAGACAACGCCGAACACATTCTTGGCGGGTCCCATCGGCTAACACCGTCCGAATTTGGTTCGGGCTTCCGTCCGGACCATATCAAACCTACACAACCAATCAACAACATTAACAAGAAACAATAAAACAAGGAGCATCACTATGCCACAGAACAGAGACAACGTCATTTCCGTACTAGTAAAGCACAAGAAAATCGCAGCTAAGGCTGACAAGGAGGTCTTCGACTACCTCATCGCCAAGATGACTCGCGAAAAGACCCAGTGCGACGGCAAGAAGAACGTCCGCCTTGCCGACGGTACACGCAGACTCATTCCGGAAAAGAAGGCTATCCGCCTCCTCAAGAAGCCGGTGTCGGAGCGTTTCTATGCATGACGAAGACATAAAGATTGAAGCCGACCAGAAGCGGATGTTCCAGGTCGAGATCGGAAAGGAGTTCCATCCGTCCAGGGGCATCTTCATGAAGCTTCCGGAGGGTACGAAGCGTCGTTCTATCCGTGGAAAGATACTTGACAAGGATGGAAATGAGCAAGCAATGCTTGTCATGTCCATCTACTTCAAGCCTGACGGCGGAGGGATCGAGTTCGTCTTCGCAGGACACGATAATCTTACCGAGCAGTTGCAACTGGACAAGGACGAATCGCTCAAGGTCGCTCCGAAGGCGACATTCAGCCAAGACGAGCTGACCTTGATGATGAACCTGTCGTTATGGCTTTCTCGCAACAAGCAGAAAGTGTACCCAGAAGAATACCAGTAATGTTTAAAAGATGCCGACTGTCGCCCGAACGGGCTTCCGTCGGTATTTTATTTTTAATTGCATTCAGCAATTAGATTTAAAATGAAACTGAAAGAATATAACATAATCGTAAGTAAAATTTCTGATTACAGTATACTTTAACTGTAAATTAATACTATATTTTGTCCGTACCGCTTGGAGGGTGGTACACGGACACCAACCTAGCAAGGAGAGATATGAGCACCGAAGAAATCATCCGGCAAGCCCAGATAATAATGGACTACGAGAACAGCACAGAGACCACGCTGAAATTTGACGACCTAGAGTCACTTGTCAAGCTCGCTTGCGGTCGTGTCCGCAGACAGGGCTACCACGTCTGCCTGACAAGAGACTGCATCAACCGTTTCACGCCCTATGTGGAGCTTGACTGTCCGGAGTATGACGTGCGTATTGACGTTATCAACCGCACCGTGGACGAAATTGGCGAGATTAGAATCATACACCACGGCCTTCTGGTACTCCAGCAGTTCATCAAGCGCAAGCTCGTATCCGTGAGCAGCAAGAACGGCTCGGCTCTCAGACGCACGGTAAACGGGGCGTTCCGAGCATTCACGGTATTGCTCGACCTCCAGGCTGAACTCAAGAACGTCCGCAACGCGGCGAGGACTATTGAAAAATGAAGACAACTATTACATACTGCTTTATCTTTGCATTCCTTGTGCTTATGAGCGTAAGCTCGTACAAGACTTACTACGAGCGTGGCGAAGCCACGAAGCTCGCCAACACGTACAAGGCGGAACTTGACCGTCTGTCGCACGAGAACGACACTCTGCGAACCCACATCAAGCAGATCGAAGCCGACCTCTACGTGAAGACCTACGAGCTGAACCGATGCAAGGTATCTTCCAAGCGTATAGAGGGGTTCTTCTCTTCCATAGGAGTCAAGTGATGGACGCAGAAAAGTTCTTAGCAGCTTGCATAGGTCTTGTTCAAGGAGCCGGATTTGACCCGTTCGACCTCGACCAGGCTCCAGACTTCCTTAAGGAGAAGTGGAAGGAGGAAGGGCAGACAGAGCCGTTCGGACGTGTCGATTTGGGTACTGTAGAAGACGGCAACGACTAACTACCAACCAAAACCGGTCCGGGCTTCCGTCCGGACTTCATCATCTAAGGGCAACCTCAACAAGGAGTTATCAAATGACATTTACCAATCCACGCTACTGCATCCCCTTCAGCGAACTCGGTAATGCAATACCGCAACACCGCGAAAACTACGACATGTTCATGGCGGACAAGTTCTCTTTCAAGACGCAGAGCATTCAAACATCAGAAAATCAATCCCGCGAATGTATCGTACACATTACTCGTGGCGACTTCGCCTATGCAGACCACTCCATGTGCGTAGAACACCTTTCTGACTGTGCTATGGAGCTTCTCGTCGAAAAGGTCAAGGAAAAAGTTAAAGCGTCTTCCGATATAGACGAACTAATCCGTGGTGGTGATACAGAACAACTTAATTCCGAAGTATTAAAGATAGCGGAACAAATCTTGCACACACAGTTCGACGTTCCATACGACGATGAACTCGACAAGCAGATAATCGAACCGATGACTCGCTGTTACAACCGCGAGACGCTCAGCTACGTCACGTACTTCGGTAAGATTCCAGAAGCCCTCGTCAAGGACGGAAAGCAAGCTATCGTGATCGACGAAGCCACGAAGGACGTATACGCAACCTATATGTGCAACCTCATCAAGCAGTACTAGGAGGATTTATCATGTACGAACCGAAGAAAGCAAATATCTCTAGCGACGCCAAAAAAGAATTTTTTGACAAAGCCATTTCGCGTGGCTATGCAATTGACAAGAACATCACCGGCTACAGCGACTTCGCCATCAGCAAGCCGACTAAGTACGGAAATATTGTTATCCTCATGATTCCTTATGCGGGCAACCGTTTGGGATTCAAGCACATCGAAGTGTACTACAAAATCAGCATCAGCGCGACGTTCTATGGAGCAACCTCGTTCTTGACGAGAGTAAACCTTGTCAAGTCTGTGCTCAAGTCTACTGACCAAGTCGACTTGGACAAGCTTGAACGGAAAGTCGCGAAGATTGAAGCCGAATACCACAAGTTCTGTGAATTTATCCACAAGGCACAGATGACCAACGGCGAAAGCCTGGAGGACTAGCTATGGGCATGAACAAAAAGAACACACCGGAAGAGTTCAAGGCTCTTGAAGCTCGCCTAATCGAACTCGGCTACAATTTCCGTGAACGTGGCAACTATTATGAATATATCAAGACGGCTGGCAATAGTGTCGCCACCGTCACCTTTACCCGATTGCAGAACAAACCAGAAGTGCGTGACGTGTCGTTTGAAGTGTTTAGCACGATCTATACACGTCGCAGTGCATCGGAATTTCTTGACGGTCATTCTCGCGTGATGCTGATTCCGGCAACACCGATACTGAAATTGTCTAGGCTTGAAGCTGCAAACACCGAATTTGAACTGCTCAACAAGTACATCGGCAATTTCATCAAGGAAATGGACGGCATCATGGAAACCAACGGCGGCAACCTTCACTTTTTGAAACTAGAGGAGAGCAACTAATGTGTGAATTTTGTGATAGAATAAATTACGGCATCATGTCGATGCACAACGAGGCGTCTCTTGACAACAAGAACACCTCGGACGTAAGCGTGTTCCGTCTTGAGGACCAGCACGGAAATGAAATAGGCAAGTTCCAGTTTCCGGCATGCCCTATGTGCAGAAAACCGCTCGGTCAGCTCGGCATTGACATGTTCGGAGACCTCCGACCGTACGTGGTGCATGGGTACAAGATCGGCATGGCTACTAACATAGAACCGATTGTCTATGGCAAACAGCTCCGTACTCCGCTGATGGCGTTACAGGTAATTGCAAACCTGTTCAACAAGCTTATCCACGAGAAGCATCCGTCCATCTTTGACGCCATAAGGCTCAATTACCATGCAAAGTATCTTGAACTCAATGAAGAGTATCTAAAGGAAGGTTGTTTCTCCATTTATTGCTATGAAGACCCGGACAGCGAGAAGGTCAACGGCATCGGTACGCGTGAATACACTATCAACGATACCGAAACCGACTGTGAATACAAGCTCTGCATGAAGCGACTTGAACTCTAGGAGAAACTAGCCAGATATGGTCCGGGCTTCCGTACAGACCATATCGGCATGGTGCAACCCAAACAAGGAGTAATAAAATGGCTAACTACACTGAAGACGCGAACAAGTTCATCGAAGAAGAGCTTATCGGCAAGAAGGGCATCGACAAGGCTGACATCTTCACCCACTTCGTAACTAAGGGCAAGCAAGTCGTCTGGGCTGAAATCGGCGATGACGGCAAGGCTCACCTTGTCAAGAAGACCTTTAAGTGATTTCTGTACAGGGTGGCGGAGGCACCGAATTACGCGGCTCGGGCTTCCGCCATTTCCTTATCTAACCTATATTCCCGTTCGGGGACGTTCAAATAACGGATCAACCAGGCAACCAACAAGAGGTCACTAATGATTATCCTACTTACATTTGTCGGCATCGCCCTCGTCATTATCGCATGCGGCATAGTGATGTACGGCATTGCCGTCCTCGCCACGCTCCTCCCCCTCATCATCGCGGTCTTGCTCGTCTACTACATCGTCAAGAACTTGATGAATGGCAACTGGGGTACAGCCATCGTCCTCGGCATTCTCGCCCTGGTGTTCCTTTTCCACGGATGCGGAGGATTTATCGTCCTATGATGCTAACAAGACGAGAACTGCTATATACAGTCTTTCTCTTTATGGTAATGATGAGCGTATCCTCCACCGGTCTTGCACTGAGCCTTGTCATTATGCTAGTTACGGCATGCCCAGAGTTTGTCAAGGAGATATTCTACGTGGCATGGCTGCTGATATGGTCGTACTCGATCGCAGTCCGATATGACAGCTTCAAGGCACGGCTCGATCGTAAGGAATAAAACAGTTTACATTTTACCTACCTAAAGTTATATTTAGGTAAACACAAGGAGACAAGATGCACACGCCAAAAATAGACAAGCACATGAAAGCTGCCGTCAAGATGATGACTAAGAGCGGTCGTTGGGAACTACGGCCAGGCACCAAGCACGCCAAGCTAATACTGAAGGATGACGCTGGTAAGGAAGTCGACATGATGGTGGCGCCCGGATCGTCTTGCGACCCCGTGCGAGGACTAAAGAACTTCGTGTGTCTGGCACGCAAGAAGGAACTCGACGCCGGCTACAAGGACACTTCCATCCCCAAATAACCGTTCTTTTTGGTACGGGCTTCCGCTTCGCCTTCATCTGGAAGGCGAAACAAGGAGATACTATATGTACATCAACAAGAGCTTAAAACAGTGGAACATCGTCCGAGACGGACTCATGAAGGCAGACCGTAACCGCAAGGCTAAGAACCTTCCCGGCATCATCGCCCACGCGAGCAACAGAGCCGAAGCCACCTCCAGAGAGATCGAGCGAGCTATCGAGGCGAACCCGGGCGAAGGCAACTTCCTCACCCCCATCATCGCCATGCGAATGGCTCTGGACATCGTCGGCTACGTGGCAGACAACGCCATCAACCAGTACGAGAAGCACGGGTCCATATCCGGACAACAGGTCGCCAACATGGCTAGCAAGCTGTGCGACGAATACCTTTATGCACTGGCCGCCGGAGTGCAGGAGAAGTATCAGCGCAAACAGATCGAACAGATTCTCGCCAACGACATCAAGTAGAGGTCACTATGATTACGTTACAGATTACACTAACTAACAACATGCGTCTTGAAGACGGACGTCTGAAGTACGGTGTGCCGTGGTCTGACCGCGAGACCGCACTGATATCGTCTTCCACCAAGACAATACCGGAACTTTTCGTTGAAGCCGAAAAGCTCGTCAAGGCACGTCCGCACACGTACACATGCGCGAGGGTAACTAGCGAACTGCTTGACAGCGACGGAATTGTTCTAGGGAATTACTGGACAAAGTCGCTTGACTTTGCTATATTGGAAAGTGACGGAAAAATTATTTTTAAGGAAGTAAATCCTTACAGAAAAGGAGGAAAACGATGAAATATATTTTGAAATATCAGCTCGAGAACATGCCCGAGCTTGTCCTCGGCGAAGTGGATTGCAACACTCCGTTCCAGGCGGGTATCCACCTCCAAGACCAGCTCAAGAGCCGTATCGGCGAGAAGAAGTTCGAGCTTCTCCGCTCCGCAAAGATTGTTGACGAAGCCGGAAACGACAAGGCTCTTCTCCAGATCGACGTGACCGTGGCAGACCCCTCCACAAAGAAGGTCGCCCAGAGCCGTCCGCACTGGGGAGCATGGCTCACGATTCGCTAGGAACATATAAACTGCTTCACAGAACCCGATGAGGCAGTTTTTATGAACAAAGCATTTCTCGAAGCCATTGAACAACTCAAGACCAGTCCGGAACGCACGGCGATGGTTGAATCCGTGAAAGAACTTTACTCCGTCTGTGAACGCAAGGCTCAGCTCGAAGGCAAGTTCGGCAAGACTCTCGCCTCCATGACCCTCGCCGGACTCGGCTTGCTCGGTCTCAACCACGTGACCGGAAACCCGTTCGACAAGGCGGTAGACAGTGCAGCCAACGGCGTGAAGCAGACCGTCCACGAGTGGAACGAGGAAGGAAAGAAGTTCAACAAGGACGAGCTGACTGTAGCTAAGGCACAGAACTACAGCTACTACGGCGACGAGCTTCTCAACCTCGGATGGAAATTCGTTTCCGCGAAGGAACATCCAGGTCTGTACAGCGACTCCTACCGAGACATGCCTCTTGACTCCATCGGAGCACGTCCGGAAACGAGCATCGGCTGGATCGTGTCGCCTGACAAGAAGGTGTACTACTCAACCGTGACTGGAAAGGTGTTCCAGATGCCGGAAGGTCAGACGTTCGACGACGCAACGGCATCCAACCCCGGCAAGTTCCTCGGAACCGGAACTCCGGCGACCAAGAAGGTTGACTACGACCCGAACTATTGCGACCTCAAGTCTCAGGGCATGACCGGATGCAAGAACCCGAAGTACTTGTCCGCAAAGACAATCGCATGGAGACGCGGTCACAACACGCTAGGTCTATAACAAGATTTCCTGTGGAGATAGAATAGGGGGTCGTCCGAGCAATCGGGCGACTTTCTTTATCGTCTGAATTTCGTCCGGGCTTCCGTCCGCGACATATCGAAACAGTGCAACCGAACAAGGAGTAATTATGGAAACTCACATGACAAGAACTGAGTTCAACGAGAACCTCAAGAAGCTCTTGGAACTGACCACAGAGGCGGACAAGATTGCCACCAAGATGCTCGACGTCGTTGAAATTG
>Ga0310697_10006716_pt1 | contig 10894 bp, 8 predicted proteins | sample 172DNAGHGlowgp2_FD_203883 | JGI IMG/M metagenome (GOLD analysis project Ga0310697, IMG submission 203883) | Sheep rumen microbial communities from Palmerston North, Manawatu-Wanganui, New Zealand - 1728 DNA GHGlow gp2 (v2) (version 2) | ecosystem: Host-associated > Mammals > Digestive system >...
TACCTCGAAATAATCCAGCATCTCACGAGGAAAGAGTAACTTGACCAGGGCTAACAATACTGCTTGTTCGTGTGGAGACATACCTTTATCGTTCTATGTACGACAAAGGTAGAACTTATTATTGGAAACACATACTTTTCCCGGTGATCCTGTTTGCATTTGACTGTGTGTCAATGCGTTACAAAACAACCTCCCGCAAGCCCCTCAGAAAACAAATAAGCCAGCCCCGAAAGGCTGGCTTGCTGTGTAGCGGAGGCAGGACTCGAACCTACGACCTCCGGGTTATGAGCCCGACGAGCTACCGACTGCTCTACTCCGCGATGTAGACTACAAAGGTAGGGACTTTTTTTTGAAATCCAAAATTTTTCTGCGGAAAAGAGATTCTTTCGCTTCGCTCAGAATGACAGAAATGGTCACTTAGAATGACAGAAACGCGAGAATTTTGTCCATTTCAGTGGTCTGGAAGGCCTGCTGGTCGCCGGTTTGGAGGTTCTTCAGGTTCACGGTGCCGGCTTCGATTTCGGAGGAGCCGTTGATGGAGATGAAGGGGATGGCCTTCCTGGCGGCGTAGTCGAACTGCTTCTTGAGTTTGCCGGCGTCGGGGTAAACTTCGACGGAAATGCCGGCTTCGCGGAGGGTCTTCGCGAGGGGGAGAACATACCGGAGTTCGTCCGGGCCCATGACCGCGAAGAGGAGGCGCGTGCTGCTGGCGAGGTCGGCCGGGAACTTGTCCAGGCCCTTGAGGACGTCGTAGATGCGGTCCGCGCCGAAGGAGATGCCCACGCCGGACATGTCCGGAAGCCCGAAAATGCCGGTGAGGTTGTCGTAGCGGCCGCCACCGCAGATGCTGCCGATCGGGAAGTCCAGCGCCTTCACCTCGAAGATGGCACCGGTGTAGTAGTTGAGGCCGCGGGCGAGGGAAAGGTCGATCTCCACGGGGCAGGAGACGCCCGCCGCATCGATCAGGCCGAAGAGTTCCTCGAGCTCATCGACACCGGCGAGGCCGGCTTCCGACACGATGCCGGAGGCGGAGCCGCCGTTAAAGAGTCCCCGCATGGTGGCGATCTTCTCCTCCCTGGTCCCGGAAAGCTGCAGAACGGGACGCAGGACGGCGACGGCCTCGGCCGTGAGGCCCTTTTCCATCATCTCGGCCTCGACATTTTCCAGGCCGATCTTGTCCAGCTTGTCGATGGCGACGGTGATGTCCACCACCCGCTCGGGGAAACCGCAGATCTCCGCGAGGCCGGTGAGGACCTTGCGGTTGTTGATCTTCAGGAGTACGCGCACATCCAGCTTGGCGAACACCCGGTCCACGATCTGGACGAGTTCCAGTTCATTGACCTGCGACCGGGAACCGATCACGTCCACGTCGCACTGGTAGAACTCGCGGTAGCGGCCCTTCTGGGGACGGTCGGCCCGCCAGACCGGCTGGATCTGGAAGCGCTTGAACGGGAAAGAAATCTCGTTCTGGTGCTGGACCACGTACCGGGCGAAAGGAACCGTGAGGTCATAGCGCAGGCCTTTCTCGGGCGGAAGGGCCGCCTTTTCGCCGGAGTTCTGGATGCGGAACAGGAGCTTGTCGCCCTCGTCGCCGTACTTCCCGAGCAGTGTGGAGAGGTTCTCCATCGCCGGCGTGTCGATCTGCTGGTAACCGAAGGTGCGGAACACGCTCCGCACGGTATCGAAGATATAGTTGCGCTCGGCCATCTCGCGCTGGCCGAAGTCACGGGTCCCTTTCGGGATGGACGGTTTCTGTGCCATGGTCTTTAGACAAATAAGACTGCAAATATACCGATTTTTCCTTATATTTGTGAGTTATAACGTTATTCACTGAAAGATGAAAGAGTTTGTCAAAATGATGCTGGCCGTCATCTGCGCATTCATCCTGATGCAGCTGGTCGGCTTTTTCCTGTTTTTCGTGATGGTGGGCAGCATGGCCGCCCTGGGCAGCGGCAAGACCGTCCTTCCCCGCGAAGGCGTGCTGGACCTGGACATGGCGCAGTTCACCATCGCCGAGCAGACGACCGACGACCAGTTGAGCGGTTTTTCTCTCGGTGGTTACTCCAATGTCCCCACCGTGGGCCTCTGGGACGCCATTCAGGCCATCGACGCGGCGGCTGCCGATCCCGGCATCAAGTATATCCTCCTGCGTGCGGACGGAGCCTCCGCCGGCATCTCCGACCTGGAGGAGCTCCGCAGCGCCCTTACCGAGTTCCGCAGGAGCGGCAAGGCCGTCGTCGCCTACACGGAGAACCCCTCCAACGGCTCCTATTACCTTGCCTCTGCCGCTGATAAGATATACATGACTTCTTACCACGGCGGCATGGTCCAGATGACCGGTCTCGCCGGAAGGATGATCTTCCTCAAGGACGTCCTGGACAAAGTGGGCGTGAACTACCAGCTCATCCGCCACGGCAAGTACAAGTCCGCCGGCGAAATGTACATCAAGAACGCCCCCTCCGAGGAGAACCGCGAGCAGAACCAGGTGATGGTGAATTCCCTCTGGAATACGGTTTCCTGCCAGATCGCCGAGTCCCGCGGCATTCCCGTGGAGGATATCAACGCGCTTATCGACAACCTGAAACTCAATTTCCCAGAGGACATGCTCCGTGAAGGGCTGGTGGATGAACTTCTTGACCATGAAGGACTTGTGAACAAGCTTTGCGGCCTCGCCATGGTAGAGGACGTAAAGGACCTGCACCTCGTTCCCTTTGCCGACTATGTCTCTGCCAAGGTCCTGGACTACGGCGGGAAGGAGAATGTCGCCATCCTCTTCGCCGACGGAGAGATTGCCGACGGTTCCGGCTACCAGGGCGTCACCTCCGACCGTTTCGTCAAGGAAATCGACAAGCTCCGCAAGGACAATACCGTCAAGGCCGTCGTCCTCCGCGTGAACTCCCCGGGCGGCAGTGTCGTGGCCTCCGAGAAGATCCGTACGGCCCTCGGTCTGCTGAAGGCGGAGAAACCCGTCGTCGCCTCCTACGGCAATTACGCGGCCTCCGGTGGATACTGGATTTCCGCCGGCGCGCAGAAGATCTACTCCGATGCCACCTGCCTCACCGGCTCAATCGGCGTCTTCTCCCTGATTCCCGAGTTTTCCGGAACGACGAAGAAACTGGGCGTGAACGTCGTCACCGTGGGCTCCAACAAGCACAGCGACATGTTCTCCCTCATGCGTCCTTTCGACGCGGAGGAGACCGCCTACCTGCAGTCCTATGTGGAGGACATCTACGGACAGTTCGTGGGCCTGGTCGCCGAGGGCCGTTCCCTGGAGCCCGTGAAGGTCGATGAGATGGCGCAGGGACGCGTCTGGGTGGGTGCCGACGCCCTGGGCCTCGGCCTGGTCGATGAAATCGGCGGCCTTCGCGAAGCCGTCGCCTATGCCGCCTCCCTGGCCGGCTATGTGAACAAGTCCGACTATAGGGTCGTGGGCTATCCCAAGCCCCTGAGCACCTCCGAGCAGCTGATGATGATGCTCAGTGGCCGGCAGGAAGAACCTTCCATCCTCTCCGGAACCCCGTTCGAGTTCTTCGGCCGGGCGCTGTCCACCTGGAAGGAAAACGAGCCCACGCAGGTATACGCCCGTCTTCCCTACGACATTGAAATCCGCTAGGACATGGAGGAAAAGAGACTGACACCCATGCGTTTCCAGCCTGAGCAGGTGGAACGCAAATGGGGCCTGGTGGAATATCGGATCGCGGACCTCGGATACATCGATTCCGTGGCCCTGGACGGCTGGCTGGGAGGCAACTCCATCAGCGACATCATGCAGACCTACCTGGAACGTTTCACCGGCGAAGTTCCTTTCGAGAACTACGGCACGCAGTTCCCGGTCATGGTCAAGTGGCTGGATATCAAGGGCCGTACCTCCCTGCATGTAAATCCGGATGACGAAGCGGCCGAACAGCGTTACGACGCCTTCGGCAAGACCGCCCTGTGGTATGTGGCCGCGACCGGCCCCGATGCGAAGCTCTACCTGGGTTTCAAACGGGACGTGACCGCCACGGAGTTCTACGAGAAGTGCCTGGACGGCACCGTGGAGGAGCTTCTGAACGTGATCAAGCCCAAGGCAGGGGAGCACTACCTGGTCACCCCGGGCATGGTCCATGCGGCGCAGGACGTGCGCCTGCTGGAGGTGGCCGAGTCCTCCGAACTGTGGTTCCGCCTGCACGCCTGGGGCGATGCTGAGAGCGAACTTCACCTGGAGGAAGCCTTCGACCTGATCGATTTCAAGGCTTACCGGATGCCGCGTCCGTCGAAGGGAAATCCCGAGGCTGTGATGGAGAAACTCGCTGTCACGCCGCAGTTTACGGTCAATAAGATTCGCCTCCGCGACACCGTCCGCGTGACCGACCAGGGCGGCAGTTTCCGTCTGTATGCCTGTGTCAAGGGCGCCGGCGCGGTGGAAGTGGAAGGGATGGACCGCCTCCGTTTCAAGGAGGGCGACGCCGTCCTCGTTCCCGCCGAACTCAAGGACTTCATCCTCACCCCGGCGGATCGGGGCACCCTGGTGCTGGAAGTCCTCCTGGAGCCCCGGCACGAGCCCGACGCTTACATCGACCCTGCGGCCGAACCTTACCTGAAAGGGGAAGAGTACGACGGCCTGGAAGGGGACGAACTTCCGGATCCTGAACTCTCGTGACATGGCCGATACACGTATTGACAAATTCCTTTGGGCAATCCGGGCCTTCAAGACCCGGACCGACGCCACCGACGCCTGCAAGGGCGGAAAAGTGAAGATCGGCGGGGTCAATGCCAAGCCCTCCAAGGAGGTCAAGCCCGGCGATATCCTCCAGGTCCGGAAAGGGACTTTGACCTTCACCTACAAGGTGTTGCAGCCGCTGGAGCGCCGTGTGGGGGCGAAACTGGTCCCGCAGTACGCGGAAAACCTCACCCCGGCTTCCGAACTTGAGAAACTCCGCGCCCCGGTGGAGACGTTCTTCGTCACCCGGGACCGCGGCGCCGGCCGTCCCACCAAGAAGGACCGCCGGGAGATCGAGGAGGCCTGGGACGCCATCGACTTCAACGACATTCCCGACGACGTGGCCGCCCGGTTCGGCCTCACCGACGAAGACATCGAATCGCTGTAAGATATGAAACGACTCACATTCCTTGGCTGCCTGCTGGCCGTGTGCCTGCAGGCAGGGGCGCAGACTTCCCGCGAGGAACTCCTTTCCCACCTGGAGCTCACGGCCGGAAACTATGCCAACTATCCGGTTCCGACCACTCTTCCCACTCCTGCGCCGGAAGGGTATGAAGCCTTTTATATCAGCCATTACGGCCGGCACGGATCGCGCTACCAGACCAGCGACCGCGCTTACCGACGGCTGCTCCATCAATTGGATACGGCCCGGGGGCTGGGTCTCCTGACGGACTATGGCAAGGACGTGCATGAGCGCATCAAGATCGCGGCGGCCGATGCAGAGGACCGGGCCGGGGAGCTGACCCTCCTCGGTGCCCGCCAGCACAAGGCCATCGCGCGGCGGATGTACGACCGTCATCCGGAGCTCCTTTCCCATTCGCTCCAGGTGGTCGCGAATTCCTCCGACTCGCGCCGGGTGATGCTGTCCATGGCCAATTTCTGCCTGGAACTCAAGTCGCTCAACCCTGCGCTGGAGATCTCGATGGACGCCAGCAAGCATGACCTGCACTACATCAAGTCCTACAAGGCGATCGAGGTTCCCAAATCCGCTTCGGACGACGCCCTGTACCGGAAACTGCGGGAATTCAAGCGGGAAAAGATGAGCGGCGACCGCCAGATGGACCTGGTCTTCAACGACCCGGAGCGGGCGGCAGGCTTCATCGACAAGTACACCTTTGCCGATGACCTCTATAACGTGGCGGCGGACATGCAGTGCCTCCCGGAGCTGGGCCTGAGCTTCGACGACCTGTTCGGGGAGGAAGGACTCATCGACGCGTTCAAGGTCTATAACGCCAGCTGGTGCCTGTGGGAAGGCCTCATGCCCGGGGCGAACCCCGGCTGGTACCGGAACATTCCGCTGCTGGAGAATTTCCTGGACGAGGCCGATGCCATGATCGGCTCCGGCGGGTACGGCCTGCGGCTGCGCTTCGGCCACGACAGCATCCTGCTGCCTTTCGCCTATCTCCTGGGCCTCCGCGAAGCGGTGAACGCGACGGACGACCTGGAGAACCTGCACCACCATTTCTCCCTGTTCCGCCTGATTCCGATGGCGGGGAACATCCAGCTGGTCTTCTACCGGAAATCCGGTTCCGACGACATCCTCGTCAAGTTCCTGATGAACGAGAACGAGACGTCCATCCCCGTGAAGACAGACTGCTATCCCTATTACCACTGGACCGATGTGGAACGCTACTACCGCGACAAGATTACGGCGACCGGTGTCACCTATAAAGCCCCTTACGATGAGAACTAAGCTATTGACCTTCATGCTGCTGCTCCTCACCGTGGGGGCGGCCGCGCAGACTTCCCGGCGGGCGCTGACCCGCGATCCGGGTCGGACCGGCTCCAACTATTTCGCCTATCCGGGCCCTTCCCAGCGGGTCCTGACACCTGCCCCGGCGGGTTATGAACCCTTCTACATCAGCCATTACGGGCGCCACGGTTCCCGGTATATGACGGACAACAAGTACTATGTGCAGGCCATCGGCAAGCTGGACACCGCGGCGCAGCTGGGCATCCTCACGCCCAAGGGCGCCGAGGTCCTGGCGAAACTCCGCACGGGTTATGCCGATGCCAAGATGCGCGACGGCGACCTCACCAAACTCGGCGGCCGCCAGCACCGGGAGATCGCCCACCGGATGTACGACCGTTTCCCGGAAGTGCTCTCCCTGCCGCTGCGGGTGGATGCGAAATCCTCCACCGTGGGCCGGTGCATGATCAGCATGTTCAACTTCTGCCAGGAGCTCCAGGGACTGAATCCGGCCTTGGACATCCGGATGGACGCGAGTAACCACGATATGCGTTATGTCGTTGAGAATCATCGCGTAAAGCCGGAAAAGGCCCCTGCCATGGAGGACTACAAGCACCGGCTGGGCGTCATGTGGGACAAGGCCCATAACCCCGCGCGCCTCATGCGGACGCTCTTCACCGATGTCCGGAAGGCGGAGACCTTCGTGGACGGTCCCGAACTGAAGGAAGCCCTGTACAACGTGGCCGAAGACCTCCAGAACGTCCCTGAACTGGAGCTCTCGCTGATGGACATCTTCACCAAGGACGAGCTGTTCGACATGTGGACCTGCTACAACGCGAGCTGGCTCATCGACTGCGGCCTCGTTCCCGGCTCCACGCCCTCCTATCTCCAGCAGAAAGAGGTGCGCGACAGCATCGAGAGCATCGCCGACCGGGTGATCCGGGAAGGCAAGCCCGGGCTCACGCTCCGTTTCAGCCACGACAGCTCCGTCCTCCCGCTGGCCTACATGATGGGCCTGAAAGAGGCGATGAGCGCGCGTCCCGACATCGAACATCTGTACAAGTACATCTCCATCGACCGGCTCATCCCCATGGCGGCGAACATCCAACTGGTCTTCTACCGGAAGGACGGCTCCGACGACATCCTCGTCAAGTTCCTCCTCCAGGAGAACGAAACCACCCTCCCGATCAAGACCGACTGCGCCCCCTACTACCACTGGCAAGACGTCAAGCGCTACTGGGCGGAGCATCCGTAGTTTTTCTCGCAAATAGTGATTCCCGGACGGCGACAATCCCTAAAAATGGGGATTGCCGCCGTTTCGTTGTCGGCCTAACTTTGCGACTCGAAATGGATGAGATGCTAATGAAAAGACTTCTGATGATCCTCGTTGCGGCCTTGCTGGGAAGTGTTCCCGGGATGGCGCAGCGTCTGACGGTGGGCGGCTATGGAGAGGTCGCGATGACCCGTAACTTCTACAGTGACAATGTGTACCGCTATTCTTCCGCGGCTTCGCATGCGGGCGAGCAGCATGGGCGGTTCGATATCCCGCATGCCGTGATCTATGTCGGTTACGACTTCGGGAAGGGATGGTCCATGCAGACGGAAATCGAGTTCGAGCACACCGGGACCGGCACCGCTTCCGAGAAGGAGTTCGAGGAGGCCGGCGAGTGGGAGAGCGAGATCGAGAAGGGCGGCGAAGTGGAGCTGGAGCAGTTCTGGATCCAGAAAAGCTTCCGCCCGGAACTGAATCTCCGGATGGGCCACATGGTCGTTCCCGTGGGCGGGCTGAACAATGCCCACGAACCCCTGAACTTCTTCACCGTCTATCGTCCGGAAGGGGAGTACACGATCCTTCCTGCCACCTGGCACGACACGGGCGTCAGCCTGTGGGGCCGGACGGCCCACTGGCGCTACGAAGCCATGGTGATCGCCGGCCTGGACGCCTACATGTTCAATACCGAGAACTTCATCAAGAACGGCGCCGGGTCGCCCTTCGAGTTCAAGGCCGCGAACCAGCTGGGTTTTGCCGGGCGCATCGACAATTACTCCGTCAAGAACCTGAGAATGTCCCTCAGCGGCTTCTATGGCCGTGCTTTCAACAATACCTATCCTTATGAGGTGATCGCCGAATCCTCCCGGTATGCCGGGGTGGTGGGCCGGACCGCCGTCGGGGCCTTCGACTTCGAGTACAGGGGCCGACGCCTCATCGCCCGGGGCAATGCCGATTATGGTTATGTCGGGGATGCCGCGATGATCAGCTACATGAAGCGCAACCGTTCCGCCAACAACGCGCCGTACAAGAAATCGGCCGTGGGCAAAGGCGCCGTGGCGGTGGGTGGCGAGGCCGGTTACGACATCCTTCCCTGGTTTGCCCATACGGACAAGCAGCTCTTCGTCTTTGGCCGCTACGAGTACTACAATTCCTTCATCCCCGATGCGGGCGAGGAACCCGCCGAGTGGACGGTGAAAAACCGGATTGCCGTGGGCCTGAACTACTTCCCGATCCCGCAGATTGCCGTGAAGGCGGAGTATTCGCACCGATTCCTGAGGGCCGGGTACAATCCCGAGCCGTCCGTGAGCCTGGGCATCTGCTACATGGCCTTTTTCAACCGCAAATAGTCAAAACCAACTGTATATGAACAAACTGATGAAAACTTTGGGCGTCTTCGCGCTTGCCTCCCTGACGCTCGCCTCCTGCAACAAGGACCCCAAGGCCGATGCCGGCCTGACCGCGCAGGAAAAGGCCCTCAAGGCCGCTGTCGAGACCTATGTTCCGGAAGTGATCTACGAAATCTACGGTAACCTGGCCGACGAGACCGAGACCCTGTACAACCAGCTCGCCGCCCTGAAGGCGAAGGGTACCTACACGCAGGCCGACATCGACGCGGTCTGCACGACCTTCCTTTCCGCCCGCAAATGGTGGGAACAGAGCGAGGCTTTCCTCTATGGCGCCGCCACCGTTTACGGAATCGACCCGCATATCGACTCCTGGCCGCTTGATAAGGACAAGCTCGCGAAGAGTCTCTCGAATGCCGAGACCATCGCCGACCTGGACGAGGATGGCGCCGGTGCCGTGGATGAGGTGGGCGCTGCGTCCCTGGGCTTCCATGGAATCGAGTTCATACTTTTCCGCGACGGCAAGAACCGGACGGTCGCCGCGCTCAGCGGCGTGGAGGATGACGAAGCCTTCGCCGGACGCAATGTGACCGGCAAGAGTGAGGTGATTTTCGCCACCGCCGTCGCCGAGGACCTGAGGAACAGCTGCTTCCGGCTCCAGGTCGCCTGGGATCCGAATGCTCCGAAGGACCGCGTATCCCTGATTGAGGATGAGTTGGAGACAGACGCCGTCATGGAGTCCGGCCTCACTTACGGCGAGAACCTTCTCCGGACCGGCAACGCCGGCAGCACCTACCGCAGCTGGCCGGAGGCGGTTTCCAACATCCTGGTCGCGGGCTGCTCCAACATTGCCAACGAGGTGGCCAACACCAAGATCGGCACCGCCCACTATGTGAACAGCAAGGATTACGACCCCGATTATATCGAGTCCCCGTATTCCAAGAAGTCCTACCAGGATTTCAAGGACAACGTCCTCTCCGTCCAGTACAGCCTGTATGGCGGCCAGGGCCGCACCAGCGCCGCCTCCGCTTCCATCATGCAGTTCCTGAAGGACAATGGCTGGAGCAAGGCTTCGAACCTCGAGTCCGCCCTCAAGGATGCCGTCGCTTCCCTCGACGCCTGCCTCGCGAGCGGCAAGGCCTTCGTGGATGATCCCACCGCCGCCGTCGCTGAGACGGCCATCGTGAAGATCAATGCCTTGGACGCCCTCCTGAACGAGGCGGCCGACTGGATTTCCAAACTGTAAACCATGAGAAAAAGTCATATCGTTTTTGCGCTGGCAGCCGCGGCTTTCGCCGCGACTGCTTGCTTGGACCATGAAGTGGGCCCCACTCCGGCCCACGAGTCCGATGCCAAGTATGTGGGACAGGCCGTCGGCAATTTCACGGCTGAAGAGTGGTATGTGGGCGGCCGGCTGGGTACCACGGAGAATGTCACCGAAGGGTGCTACGAGGACGAGACGCCGGCCGTGATCGAACAGGGACTGGAAAACGCCTTCAACCACGGTGAGATGTTCTTCGAGCGCAACGTCACGCTGAACACCGCCCCGTTCCGCGGGCTGGGCCCGGCCTCCGTACGCAAGTCCTGTCTGGACTGCCACCCCGCCTACGGCCACGGCAAGTGGCAGAGCGTGTATGAGGCCAACACCTCCCGCGCCTTCGGCAACGGCTACCTCCTGGTGGTCTATTATGCCAATGAACCCGGCTCCAACGACGGCGCCTATGTCTCCGAAGTGACCGGCATGCCTCAGACCATGTCCGCTGACCCGTTCCTCCCGCCCATCGACGAAAGCGGCATCCATATCGACTGGATCCCGGTTTCCGCGATGGAGAGCGGCCTTCCGATGACGTTCCCTGACGGTGAGGCGTATAAGCTTCAGTATCCGG
>Ga0310697_10006718_pt1 | contig 10891 bp, 12 predicted proteins | sample 172DNAGHGlowgp2_FD_203883 | JGI IMG/M metagenome (GOLD analysis project Ga0310697, IMG submission 203883) | Sheep rumen microbial communities from Palmerston North, Manawatu-Wanganui, New Zealand - 1728 DNA GHGlow gp2 (v2) (version 2) | ecosystem: Host-associated > Mammals > Digestive system >...
AATGTTAGCATTTGTTTTGCTTCTTGTTCAGTTTTGTTTCTTGCATCGATTTGTATTGCTCCTTCTTGTATGATATAAGTGTTTCCACCATTGTTCTGTGTTGGTGGTAAAGTATACTCATTGTTTAAAGCATTACGCATTACTGGAGTATATGATGGAGTGTTAAAACCACTTAGAATATTGGATGCATAGTTCTGTGCTGCACGATATACACTACCAACAGACTCACCTATACGACCAGGTATGTCTTGGAATTCAATAGCGATTTTCTTCTGAATAATACCTGGTGAAGCAATACCTAATGCTCCAAGTACTGCCGCTTTAATATCTTCACCAAATGAAGTTGCAGCAGATACAGCAGCACTTACACTTTCACGGATTTTATCCCCAATCTTGATGAATTCATTATATACTGCTTGGGCTAAACCTGCTACTCCTTGCACTACTGCTTGGAGTACTGCCATCGCAAGTGCTGATGCTGCACCTGCAGCGGCACCGGCAATACCTGCTATTCTCCCAGGTATCTGACCTAAGATTGAACCGACACGGCCTGGTATTTGTCTTATCCTTGACACTATACCAGTCAGTACCCTTGCACCTATATTCATTGCACGGGCTATCATCATCATACCCACTGCGGCTAATCTTGCTGCGGCTTGTGCCATTAATTGCCCTATCCTCATAGGTATCTGGCGTATACGATTAACAAATCCAGTAACTACTCTTGTTGCAATATTTAATAGTACTGTTCCTATCTGTTGGTACATTGTTCCTACTGCAGTGAATACTCCGATTACTGCTTGTTGGAAATTGATTTGACCGGTTGCTAATTGAGCGAAGATTGTAGCCACTCTTGTAATCATATTAATAACTGGCATTATTACTGGAGCCATCATATTCCAACCAGTTTGTATTGCTGTGAATACTTGTGATGCTACAGCACCTAATTGTGCAAATGCATTAATTATTCCACTAACAACATCTGGATTTCCACCAGGACCACCAAACATATTATTGAATGCATTACCTATTGCACTGAATACTGGTTGTAAGAAACTCCATAATGCTTGGAATGCTGATTGTATTCCTTGAATAGCACCTTGTACTTGTGGACTGTTAATGAATGCTTCCCATAACCTACGAATACCATCAGTTATAGCGGCTATCATTGAACCAACATCACTCCACCATCCGAAGTAGATACCTACTTCATATACTGCTAATGCTATTGCTGCTAGTACTGCTACTATCGCCCATAATGGTGCACCAGCAATACTAATTGCCATGAAACCAGAAGCTGCAGCATAAAGGCTTGTGATGAAACCTGGCATTAATGCCATCAATCCACCTTCTGCTGCTGCGGCTACTGCTATTCCACCGGCCAATAATACAAAACCTGCGGCCAAAGCAGCAATTAACACTGCTCCTTGAGCCCATCCATTATCTTTAACGAAATCAATAGCATTCATTAAAGCTTCTGCTATTGATACGATTAATGGGGTTATTGGGATTAATACTGAGGCGATTAGGTTTCCTCCGGCTACTGTTAATGCTTGCCATGCATCGTCTAGGTTGGTGATGTCTTTAGCAATCTTATCATAACCCATGTCTTCCATGGATTTGTTTAATGCGTCGATAAGGCTTGATTGGTCTTCAAGGTTACCATTCCATCCATTCTTCATTAACACATCTTGTGTGATACCAATCTCTTGGAGTCTTTTGAATTGACCGTCCATTGCATCTGCTACTGCTAATACTGCATCTTCTTGTGACCTACCGTTACGGATAAATTCTGATGACATTACAGCAGTCATCTTAGTTAAATCACCTAATTTATTAATAGGTAATTGGTATCTTGATGCTAAGTCTTCTGCGGTTGCTCCTACTGCAGTCATGTTTACTTTACGGAAGTCTTTCTGCATATTATCCAATTCTTTACGGAAATCAGATGATTGTTGCTCAGTCATGTTGAGCCTACTGGCAAAGTAATCTAATTGACCACTTGCATTAACTGCTCCACGACCCGCTTCGACTAATGAGTTAACCAAATCATAACCTATCATTCCACCAAGCATTCCAACTGCTGATGAAACTGCAGACCCCATTTTAGATGCTTTGGATTCTACACTGTTAAATGCTCCTCCAGTGTCATCTTTTCCCTTAATCCGAATAAGAATATCTTCTGCACTTACCATTTATCTCCCTCGTGTTTTTAATTAATCCCAAAAAAAGAAGTTTATTTATTGTTCTGATTGTTCCTTAATCTTTTTAGACTGTTCAATCTCAGTTAAAATCTGTTGAGTATACTTCATAATTAAAAATCTGATATCTAAAGTGAATTTCTTCTTCATAACTTCTGATGGTAATATTCCCAAGTGTTTACTTACCCGGAAGTATACTTCACCATACAGACTGTTAGCTAGTTGGAAATAATTTCTCATTAGATTGTTCAGTTAAACCAAGACGGTCTTCAACTTTAATCATTATCGCTGACTTGGTGATGAAAGGGAATTTAGCCCAGAACTCTATCCTTTTATCAAAGTCACTTGTTGACTCTGGTAATCTTGTCTGTGCTGCTAAAAATTTGTTGATTGCAGCAATACGATCTACTGATGATTTTTCATCAATTTCTTTTTGCATTTTAGCAACTATTTGTTGTTCTTCTGGAGTTATTGGTTCTCCTTGTTGTGCCTTAGAGAATAATTCCATTTCTCTGCGACTGTAATCTTTGAATAAGTCTACATGTGTTTGTAATGTTTCTACTGCTCGACTATCATCTAAAGGTAGGATTTCAAACTCCATATTATACCAGTTATCATTGAATGGTACATTTACTTTTAATAAACGGTTTTGTTTATTATCTACTATATCTAACCAATCTTGTTCGGTTAAGATTGTTTCTTTTGTTTGTTTAACTGCATTGATGGTTTCAGATGGTTGATACTTTTCTATTGCTGGCCTATATTTAGCCAGTATTGCTTTGAGTAATGTGAATTCTTCATCATTGATGTATTCATGATTTATACATTTAGTCACAACAGATTGTTCTTCTATTGATAAGGCTTCTAAAGGTATGCTTTCACATTCTAATGGGAATTTAGTTTTCAGTAAATGTCTTTCCATTCTTTCAACATTACCGTCTCTTTCTGCTTGTTTCTTTGCTTTTGCTTTGTTCTGTTTTTTACTCATATAAAATGCACTCCAATATATTATTTTGGTTTAAAAAAAATAGAGGAGAACTAGAAAAGCCAATATGGGGATTAAAGTTATCATTTGGAAATTCTAATTCTCCTCAAAAAGGTTTGGTGAAATTGTTATGAAAAAAAAATAATAAAATATTTTACATTTTAGCACTTAATGCTCCACCTTTAACACTGAAAGGTTGGTTAGCATTTTCTTTACTGAGTTCAGTAATATATGCACCATAGAAAATATCATCTGGAATAAGGTCACCAGTAACTTCATTAAAATCAAAAGTTGAGATGGTTCCTTTTTTGGATGGATCTCTTTTTTGGTTATTGTATATTTCAGTTATCTGAGGTCTTAATGCAGGGTCAATATCTGATGCTTCCCATTCAATGGATTCTTTACCGTATTGTACATCATATGGGTTACTGCTTCTTGTTGATGTTAATTCTTCAGCATCCATTTTACGGGTGGTTTTGAAACTGTCACAGATAATTTCTGTTTCATCGAACATTAATTGTGCTAGATTGTATCTTACTGTATCTGCCATGTTGTAGTTCCTCCTTAGTCGCTTGCATGTAATACTGCAGTGTTGATTGTTTCACGTACTTCGATTGCGATTGTTGCATTGACTGGTTGGATTGTTCCGGTTACGATTAAATCGTATGGATTGTAATCGGATTCCATTATGGTTAAACGGGTTCCTTCACCAGTGTTACTATTGTATCTTATCATTGTACCGTTTTCAATTGCATCATCTACTACTGCATCTACTTTTACTTGTAATTTAGCAAGACTGGATTGTGTTTCGTTTGCTTTGATTTGTGGATATAATGCAGTTAATACTTCACGGAGTAAATGGTCTGCATTTACTCTTGTATGGAATAAACAATCAGCAGGTCTTTTGCTTGCAGCGAAACTTGTAGCGGTTGCAATGTTCATTCTACACCATACTTCATCGTTTACGATTTCATCATGGTTGAATATGATTCCCGCATTTTGTAATGCTAGTTTTTCTGCACGAGTTCTTTTCTTGAATGTTCCTTGTTTTACTGAACGGTATTTGTTGTATCCTGGTTCAATATAATATTCTGTGCAGCATAATCTTGCAACTGTTTTACCGAAGAGTAATGGTTCGGCGATGTATATTCTTGATTTTTGTATACCAGTAGTTGCATTTGTTAAAGCGATTAATTCAGCATCGGTTGCTCCTTGTTTTGTGGTGATTGCATTCATTAAGTTAAAGGTTTGTGTTTCAGTATCTAATACTGCTTTAACTCCTTGCATTAAATCAACGATACTGTAACTGCTTATGTTATCTGCTCCGATTAAGGCTAATAATTGTGCATCGATTAAAGTCATTGCAGTTTCTAATGCTTTCTCCCATACTGCTTTGGTGGTTCCTGCACCAACATCTATAACATAAATGTATGGTACACCAATATCCTCTGTGGATTCAATACTGGATTCTTCAAAGAATTCTTTTAAGGTTTTTAATAAGAGATTAGTAGTATCATCACTATATACTCCTATTCCACCAGCAGTGGTTGCTTTATTCACATCTTCCCATTGAGTAAATTTGAGTGCAACTGAACCATCGACTTTGTAATCATCAGTACCCTCATTTCCAGTTTTACCTATCCATACTGGGATTTTACTTCCTGCACCAACCATTTCATAGTCGATATTTTCATTCAAATATACTCCAGGTATTTTTGTAATTGTCAAATCTTATTCCTCCACGATTTTATCAAATTCTGCTTGTGTAAATGAAGGTGTTATAGGTAAACCATAATTGTATTTTTCTTTTTCTTCTTCTAGTTGTCCTAATAATCCTTCACGTGATAAGTTCATTATAATGCTCGCATAACGGACATTACTTTCCATTACTAATTCAAGTAATGTCTTTTTAGGCTCTTTTGTTTCTTTAGTTTTCTTAGTGGCCATGTTAGTCTCCGTTATATTTGATTTGTTCACTAATTTTTCCACCGATAATATGGTAATCATGATAGTCACATGATACACGAATAATGCTTCTGAGAGTAATGTTCTCAGTGTTCAAGTCATCCAAGTTATATGCTGGTTCCACATCAAAACTACCTCGTACAATATCATACTGATTGAAGATATTCTCATATCCATACTCTTCAGGATTAATACATTGTTGTTTAGCTCCACGCATATCTGTAACATTATCCATTGTTGGACATGTATCATCTAGTGTGCTACAGTAACCAGTTTCCTTATCATAATGGAAACAATAAGTGTAATGGTCTGATTGAGCTAAATAGAATAAGTATTGTATCTGTTGGATTATGGATTCTCTTTCATCTTCAGTATTGCACCATATATTCAAATCTAAATCAATTCCTCTTTTCTCAACAATTACTTGTCGACTGTATAATTGGTTTGGATTTTTTGGATCATACTGTGGATGTGTTTCAGGTAATGGATAGTCTTTGTTGGTGAACCATTTTCCTAGCATTCTTGTTCCACCACTGTCATCGATTGTGATGCATGGTGTATTGTCGGTTTCTGGTGGAGTTTGGATTAATCGTACATCAGTATTATCTGGTAATTTGATGTTTCCTTGCAGTACTCGTAGTATTGCTTGTATTGGTTTTTTCATCCTAACACTCCTTGATTTTTAAGTTCTTGCATGAATGTTTTTCCTGCGAATTGTTGTGAGGATATATTTTGCATTACTCGTAATGGGTAGTTATTTGCTTTTTGTCTGCGTGTTCCATGAACAACATAGACAGCATATCCTGCACTATTTCTGACTTGGCCTTCGTTAGCACCAATATGGTTTGAATGAGACCTCATCAATTTTCCGGTACGAACAGGACATTCTTTTTTACACCCATTCTCTGCTTTCAATGTAGTTTTACGGATAGTATTCTGCATTGCTTTTTGAACTGCAGAATGATTTACTTTCTTCTTGAAACTGGGTTTTAGTTCAATGAAAACAGTTAATGTCATGGTTCCACTTCCTCTTCGGGTTGTGGGATTTCTGGTAATGTTACTGTTTTCCTTAATTTCTGAACAATAATTTTTTTATGATGTGTTCTTAGGAAATGATTATTCGTGATTGGTGTTCCAGTTATTTTGTATTGACTGTTATCTCTTTCAAGAACAAGTATCATGGTTGGTGTGACTTCTAAATCTATATCTGTGTAGATTTTGTAGGTGTCTTCAAGGATTTCACCAAATTCTTTTAATGTGTCTTTTGGTGTCATTGGTTGGAAATCAACCTTTGATGATGTCATGTAAGTGTATCCTTTTTTGGGATTATGATATGCATCTAATTCTGTTAAAGGTCCATGTTCGTAGAAATGGATTGTTTCATTTGGGAAAAAAACCATACTATCACGACCTTTTATAAGAGTTTTGCTCTTCCACTATACATGAACTTGAGATTATTAATCCTATCATTAATGCTACTGTATAATCCAGTACTTGTATCATAGGAAATTGACACATCACCTTCCTTAACAGTAGAATATTCACCCTCCCAGTTAAATCCTTTATTGATGTCATGACTTAACATATCCACTAATAATGGATTAACTAAAGAGTCAATAATATTCTCAGGAACATAAGTAGTATACTTACATTTCAAAGTACCATTCATAATATTCTTGAAATATAATACTCCAAGACTACAGTCTAAGATATATTTTTCTTCTTCAATGATTTTCTCATCAATACATAACTGATTAACACATTGAACTGGATAAAAATCAAATTGTAACATCCGCCCAGTATACTCAAAGATTAACAAATCTCTTTCCTGCGGATTAATACTTAAACCAGTTAAACCTTGTAACTTATTAATGGTGGAATTGAGGAGTTGTTCTAATTGCTCCTCATAATCTGAATAATCAACACCTTGATTATCCAATTCGGTTTTTAAGTCTTCAATAGTTATTAAAGCCATTAAATAAACAACTCCTTAAATTATATTCATTATTCTTCTGTTAAAGTAACAGTGAAACTAGTGTGGTCACCATCAACAGTAATGGTTTCTGTTTTAGATACATAACCAGTTGCTTCAACTGTCACAGATTGTGAACCTTCCTCAATACCTTTAAGTGTACAGCCACCCACATCCCCAGTGGTACCAGTGACTTCACCGATGGTTACAGTAGCACCTTTAATTGGATCTGTTCCATCATTGACTGTGAAACTTAAATCATAGGTTTGAGTTACAGGGTCGTCCTCACCCTCATCATCCGTTGCTGGGGGTATTACCAACTCCAGTGATTAAACCACAGTGGAATTCCCCAATGTTCTGTGCAGTTAAGAATGCTGCAATAACATTTCTGTAAGCTAATTTCTGAGTTGGAAGGTCAGTGATTAAGGTTGGTGGCATTAATCTTCTTACTTCAATGGATGAAGAATCAATGATTGCTAATGTGTCACCATTGGTGGTGTCGAAGTTTCCATCAACAAGAATAGGGATATCAGTTCCGAACATGGATTCATAGGAGGTTACTCTGTGTCCTAATCCTATGTCGATTTTATCATTGTATCTTCTGTATGGTGCAACAATTGCTTTTAATTGTTTAGCTACACCGTAGGAACATACGATAACATCAGGGTTACCCCCATCATTGTGGATAGCTTCTAACATATCATCAATGTCACTTTCGGTAATAGGTGCATCAGATAAGTCATCAGTGTGAGTGGTGATTGTGGAAGTAATTCCTTTGAAGTCTTTAGCTTGGGAGGTTCCCGCACCTTCAAGTAAAGCTAAATCAGTTTTATTGTTAACTTCAATGAATTTCTTTTCTTGGTATCTTGCTAATAAGTCAAGAGTCCAGTTACCCATTTCAGCCATCATTGATACTTCAATTGGTGCAACAATGGTTTTCATTTTGTCAGTTACTTCACTAATGGATTCAGCAGTTGCTGCTGGAATATCATCTAATTCATCAATGAATGCAACATCATTTACACCAGGAGTTTCTTTGAAGTAACCTGCTAATGCTGCTTTACCATCGAATACTTGTCCTTTAGATTCAAGGAATCTTAAGAACGGTGCTTTTTCAAAAGTTTTAGTTTTTAAAACATCTGAGTATTCGATTTGCATTGCGTTTGGATAACTAGATACTTGTTGGTAAGTTTTTCTTAATTCATCAATCTCAGCACCTTGTTGTGCTACTTTAGAGACGATTTCTTCAATGTTAATGTCTGCCATGTATAATCAGCTCCTTTTAATTTTATTTCATGTTTTTGAATGCAGCTGCCATTATTGGATTTGCGGCTCCTTGTCTTTGATATAATGCTTTAGCTGTTTCTTCTACTGTGTAAGTTGATTTGGAAGTTTGAGTATTATCTTCTACTGATTCTTCAGTATTTTGTGATTTCATGAATGCATCAAATTTACTTCCGGTAGTGGATCTTTCTTTGTCCATATTACCCCACATTTTTGATGCGATGGTATCTGCGAAGTTATCTCCTAAAGCTTTAGATACTTCATCACGAATTGTACCTAATATGTCTTCTTTAGTTAATGATTTGACTTCTTCAGTAACTGTTGCTTTAGTTTCTTCTTCTTCGTTTTCTTCCTCATCTTCTTCTTCATCAGTTTCTGCTTTGGTTTCTTCTTCTGATGATTCATCGGTTTCTGGTTCATCAAGTAACTCATTTACTTTAGCTTCCACGAGTGTTTCTACTTGTGATTTAACATTGTTAGTTACTTCTTCAACCATAGCAGATTCTTTCTCTGCCATATATTCATCGAGGAAGTTTTTAACATCTTCTAAAGTAATTGAAGTGTCTTGAGTTTCATCTGCTTTAGTAGATTCTTCTTTAGTCATATTGTTTTCTCCATTAAAATTGTTTTTAATGATATTATAACATGCACCAGTTAAACAAGTGGATTCAGTGATACCTTTACTTGTAGTGACAGTACCAAATGTATCCCAGTTAGCTGGCATTGCTGTTAAACTGATTTCTCTTAATTCAATTGCTTTAATAATATTATTGTTACTATCATAGTCAGTTACATAACCACCAATACTTAATCCAAGATTAACCCCAGTCTCCAATAAGTCTTTGACTGCAGGAGTATGTCTTTTAGTGATTAAGAATTTAATGGATAAGATATCATCATCTGCATTCACATCTTTGATTGCACCAATAACATCTTCCAATCCATACCAGTGATCACCATGAATGTTCAAGTTTAATGCTTGGTCTTTCATGGATTGGATTGCTTCACTTGAAACAATTTCATCTTGCAAGTCACGACTGGTGGTTGATGCTACTCCAGTGAGCAGTATACGCTCACTATCATCGATAGCATCATCATCAGTTTTGGTTATTTGGCTGACGGATTTATTAGTTAAACGTGAATATAATTTAAATTCATTACTGGTCTTCATATGCTATTATTCCCCCATTGTAGTTAAGTCCACTATAGGTGGATTGTCTAATGGTATATCCGTTACTGTCTCCGCTATTGCTGCATAAGCACATCGGCAATTTGGATGTGCGGGTAGGAATCGCATAGCATCATAGATACTGTATGGATTATTTTCTTCCAAGTCGAGGCATGTGTCACAGACAAGTTTATCTCCTGCTGTGATTATTTCAACTTGGGTTACACCATAATCACAATAGGCTTGTAATGTTCCAGTGTTCTGAGCACGAGCTTGTTCTGTACGAGCTATCATTTCTGCTCGTGTTCTTGCTGGAATAGAAACTTTGATTTCTTTCCCATTCCGATAATAAGTGTAAGTGTAAGGTTCTAATGGTAATTCCATTAATCGGCGGACAGTAGTGTTATGTCCTTCACCAGAAGCTACTGCATTGAATATTACATCCCTTATTCCTTCTCGTAGGATATTGTTTAAGTTACGGATTTTAGTGAAGTTATATTCAGTTAAACGATATAATGCTTCAGCATCTGCACTTGTATATGCTAAGTGTCTGCTTATCTCTGCGAATCCAAGACCTGCACCAACACGATAAAATTCTTCAATGAATTGTTTACTGTCTTGAGCATTGTATTCGATGAGTTTATCGACTTGGTCTCTAATTCCACTGTTACGGAAGAATGAATCTATCTGTAACTGGTTTTGGAATTGTTGGTCTCTGAATTCTGGTGATGCTAATACTTCTGTGGCTAAACCGATTTGTCGGTCTAATCCTTGCATTATATTTTCATAGTATGCTTTTTCTTCTGGTGATAATGCTTTTGTGAATGGTATTCTTACCAAATCTTTTGAAAGCATAATAATTATCACCACTCATTGTATTGGATTAAGTCTGATGAGTATAATTTTGATTTATAGGCTTGTACTGTTTGTAATGCTTTATCAATATCAGCAGTGCCTAATGGTTCCACATTAGTTGGGTTGAGAATGTTTGGTGTTACACCATAATTACTATAATTCATTGGGACATTTCCCCATGGTACTGGTTCTTCACCATAACCTGACCTTACCTCATTAATACTGAGGCTTCCATTCTGTAAACGAATGTTTTCTATTTCCGCACGATTCTTCTTATCCTCAGTATCTAATTCGTTGAATTGGAATACTTCTTCAAATCCATTATGGCCTAATGCTTTATTGAATGCACCTTCAATAATAGATGCACGACCACTTAATGTATCCTTGTAGGTACGTTTCTGACTGTCACCACTACCTGAACCTAAGTTAGCAGTTTCAATAATACCAACCATAGCAGGAGG
>Ga0310697_10006720_pt1 | contig 10889 bp, 5 predicted proteins | sample 172DNAGHGlowgp2_FD_203883 | JGI IMG/M metagenome (GOLD analysis project Ga0310697, IMG submission 203883) | Sheep rumen microbial communities from Palmerston North, Manawatu-Wanganui, New Zealand - 1728 DNA GHGlow gp2 (v2) (version 2) | ecosystem: Host-associated > Mammals > Digestive system >...
CGGCTGCGGTTTTGCGGTATCGTTCGGCGAAGGATTTTGCGGCTGCTTGGGCACAACAACGGGTGCGGTAACTGTAAGTCCGTCGATATTCATCTGGTTGAGGGTGACGTGGAAACAGTTGCGCCGCTCGTACTTGACGTAACAGATTTTGGCGTCGCGAAGCTCGGCAAGGGCTTTGGCAAGGAACTCCTTCATCTCGTAGTCGGTAACGTCGGGACCGGAAATCTTTACAAATTTATAGTACGAAATATCTATCGTGGTGCCGTGCCGGTGACAGGAGTTCTCCGTTGCCCAACGGTTGCGGCGGACGAGTTTGCTGACATCCTCCTCGGTACGCAAAACGCTGGTTACTATAATTTTATATCTCGAATCGGGATATTTCTCCGCCAGCACATCTTGAAAACACTTGCCTATGGTGTTGAGCATCACACGGGCGGCGGGGACAAGGTACGGAACGGAGTATTTCAGTTCCGAAATGGTGTAATATTGGTTGTCGTGCAAAGCCACCAGGCCGTATTTGGTATAATCCGAAGTACGTTCGGGCAGTTCCTTGATGCCGTTGCGTTTGGCAGCCACAAGCTGAATGTCATTTTCGTCGTTGAAAACAGCCGAATAGTGATTGCGCACCAGCTGAGGCGGCTTGTAGTCGGGATTGTGGGTGTAGCATACTGCGAGCGGATTGGCAAGGATTGAATCGACGGCACTCACCTCATTAACAGCATTTTCCACAAAAGGCAGCTTTATATTCTTAAAAAGCAGAAAAATACCTACAGCCGACAAAATGATAGCAATAACAAGCACCCACACCACCGGAAAACGATGGTGAGTCTTTTTCTTCACCGGGATGTTGCGTGCCATTGCCATAATCTCAAAAATTTAGGGGGTTGCCGTTATGACAATCCCCCAAATCACTATCTATCAGTCATTTGTTTCCTAATAAGCGTATCCGAGCATCGACAGATAAGGTTTGTACACTGCCGCAATTTCTTCTGCCTTTTGGAAGTCGTTGAGACGGTTCATGGCCAGATCTTCCAAAGCAACAAGTATCTGCACCGACTCGTCCATATAACGACGCACGCCTTTGGCTTTCTCGCCTTTGAACTGTGCGAAGTATTTGAGCTCCTGCTCGTAGTAATGGGATATGTCGTTTAGATACTCCTTGGCCATGGCTGTATCGCCGACTTGCGAATAAACGTCGATAAAGAATATGGTGAAACGGTCGCGCGGGAAATTCTCGTTGGGGAAGTATTTCTCGGAGAGCGCCAGGATATTCTTGGCTTTCTGTATCTGACTTTCGTCGGTTACCTTACGGACTATGGAGTCGTGCCCGTTCTGCACGTAACGAAGCTGTAGCAGACCTTTGTCGATAAAGTTCTGTGCCAACAGAGCCCATGTCTGACGTTGAACCACGCCCATATTGTAGCTTACGGGATCCACATACACGTCGGGATTGGCGAGGTTGCCCCAAAGCATGGTGCCGTCCTTTTCGCCATTCATGTAAAAGTCGTAGGTTTCGTCGAGGTTGACCGCACGAGAGGAGTTGGTAGAATAAGGCAGTATGCGATAAACCATGCCTACCTGTTCGTTGTAATGGCTTATGAAAGGAATCACATCCTTGATATAGTCGGGATTGAGCATGCAAATCTCGCGTTGGAACTTGTTGGTGCCGAAAATGTCGAGTATCATAAGTTCGTGACGGTACAGTCCCTGTTTCTTAATCTCCCAGCGGATTTCGTCGGGGATAGTGTCGGCGCAAGCCTGTGTAATGATGCCGTTTTTCACCAAAGCAGGCTTGTCGAGGGTTATCTTGAAACGATTTGTCGGGATAACCAGAGCCTTTTCGCCTTGCTGGGTGTACTGCATGAACAGGTCGGGATTGTTTTTGATGGCTCCAAGCACATCGGAGACCTCGAGATATTCGGTTGTTCGCGGCATCAGGTAGGAGACATCGCGTCCCAGTCCGTAGAACTCTTTAGGCAGGGTGAACGGCAGATTTTGCGATTCGTAAAGGGTGTTGTGCAATTGTTCCACATACCAGTACATACCTGCAAGGGTGTAGTTGAGGATACGCACGTCGGAACGTGTGCCCTCCACCTCCTGCGTGTACCACAAGGGGAAGGTGTCGTTGTCGCCGTAGGTTATGAGTATGCCGTTCTTTCGCACGGAGTTGAGGTAGTTGTTGGCGAAATCGCGGGCGGCATATTTCTGCGAACGGTCGTGGTCGTCCCAGTTCTCTTTGGCCATGATGCCGGGGACGAGGAACAATGTTGCCAGGAACACCACTATGGTGGAAATGCGGTGGTTGAGTTTCAGTTTCTGCAGCCATTCGGCCAAAGCCATCACGCCAAGGCCTATCCAAATGGCGAAAGCGTAGAACGAGGCGGCGTAGGCGTAGTCACGTTCACGCGGCTGACGCGGAGGCTGGTTAAGGTATATCACAATGGCCAAGCCAGTCATGAAGAACAGCAGGAACACTATGAACCAGTCCTTTTTGTTTTTCATCCAATGGAACACAACGCCGCAGATGCCGAGCAACAACGGCAGGAAATAGTATGTGTTGCGGGCTTTGTTTTTAGCCAAGTAGTCGGGCATGTTGTTCTGCGGTCCCAGACGAGCCTCGTCGAGGAATCCGATACCTGAAATCCAGTTGCCGTTGATATAGTCGCGGGTGCCATCATCGTTGAAATAATGGCCTTGGACGTCGTTCTGGCGACCTACGAAATTCCACATAAAGTAACGCCAGTACATGAAATTCACCTGATAGCGGAAGAAATATTTGAGGTTTTCGCCCATGGTAGGCTTGCGGTTGCCTGGGGTTTTGGACCACAGTTTGTAGAACTTGGCATGTTGCAGACGTCCGTCGTTGCTGTACATACGCGGGAAAACGCCGCATTCTTCGGGACGGAACTTATAGTCGAGGGTTTTGGCAGCCTCTACATAACGGTCTTTGCCATTCTCGTCCTTGCCTTTCACATATTTGGTGTAGCCTTCGTCAACGCCAATCGGGTCGCCGGCAGTGAAATACTGACCGTAGAACAGCGGCGTGGAGCCGTACTGCTCACGGCCGAGGTAGGCGCGCAACGCCACGGCATCCTTGGGGGCGTTCTCGTTGATAGGGGTGTTGGCGTTGGAACGGATAACCAATATAAAGAATGTGGAATATCCCACCAGCAGGAACAGAAGCGACAGTATCACGGTGTTCCACACGGGTTTGTTCTTTTTGTAGGTGTACCAAATGCCGAAGATGATAAGTCCCACAAGGACAACAAAATAGAATATCGTGCCTACGTTGAACGGGAATCCGAGGCTGTTGACGAAGAACACTTCGATAGCACCGGCCCAGTTGACGATGTAAGGTATTATCAGGAAGAGTATCAGCGCCAGAAGCACCACGGAGATGATTCCCGAAAGGATGAATCCTTTGACGGTGGTCTTTTCCCAACGTTTGAAATAATACACATACACTATGGCGGGTATGGCCAGGAGGTTCAGCAAGTGGACTCCGATGGCGGTGCCGATGAGGAACGAGATAAGTATCAGCCAACGCAGGGCGTGAGGCTGGTCGGCCTGCTCCTCCCATTTGAGCACTGCCCAGAACACCACCGCCGTGAAGAACGACGACATGGCGTAAACCTCGCCTTCTACAGCCGAGAACCAGAAAGTGTCGGAGAAACAGTAAGCCAAGGAACCTACGATACCGCTTGCGAACACGGCCCACACACGGCTGTCCTTGATGTCGATCTCGCCGGGCTTGAGGCCGACTATCTTCTTACCAAACAGAGTGATGGTCCAAAACAGGAACATGATGCTGAGACCGCTGCTGATAGCCGACATGGCGTTGATGGCGAAAGCAGGGTTGTTGGGCATCAGCATGGTGAAGAGGCGGCCTATCACCTGGAATGTGGGTGCTCCTGGAGGGTGTCCCACTTGCAGTTTGTCCGCAGTTGCGATGTATTCGCCACAGTCCCACCAGCTGGCTGTGGGCTCGGCAGTCATTAGGTAAACGGCGCAGGCGATAATACCTATCACCCAGCCAATCACGTTGTTAACCAAATGGTATTTTTTCATTTATGTAGTGTTTTTTAATTATCTTCTACGATTTTTTATCTCGTTTTTGAGTTTGCAAAGATACGATTTTTTTTTGAAAAAGTGAAATAGATGTTGAAATGTTGATGATCAAAAGTCTAAAGTCTAAGGTCTAAAGTCAGTGGTTTATTTCTTCAACTCTTAACTATAAATTATCAACTCTTAACTGATTTTATTACTCTACCTGAAAGATAACAGGCAAAGTATATTGTACTCTAACTGCCTCTCCTCGTAATATTCCAGGTTTCCATTTCGGCATCATGCGTACGACACGCAAAGCCTCCTCTCCGCAACCACCGCCTATATCTCGTAAAACTTTAGGATTGGTAATTGTGCCGTCTTTCTCCACTACAAACTGGACAAAAACATTGCCTTGTATTTTATTATCTTTAGCATATTTTGGGTATCGGATATTTTTATCCAAAAATACATACAAAGAATCCGCCCCTCCACGAAATTCGGGCATTTCTTCGACACTAAGATAAATTGCTTTTTCAGCTTCTATTTTCGCAAGTTTTTCATCATACATTGGTGCAACACCCATCAGTTCATCATTAGAAGTAACCTCAACGAGTGTGTCTTGAGTGGGGTTTTCAAAAATTATACCATCTTCAACTTTAAGTAATGTATCGTCAACAGGTGCGGGTTCCGGAAGGCTTTCGCTAAACGATGTCTCATGGTCATTAGTCATTTTGCCTGTGGTCTGGATAACGGGTCCGCAACCTCCTGCACAGGCAGAAAGTCCTATGGCTATGCCCGAGATGGTGGCTATCTTGCCGAGTTTCAGTCTCTCGAACAGCGACTGTTCCAGATACTTCACCTCCCACTCGCAGCGCGGACACGTGCCCCGGCAATCCCCCTCGTAAGTACATTCGGGGATGTCCAGCTTAATGCCGTTCTCGTCGGCTATCCTACGCCGGATTTTCTTAAGTTCTCCACATATTTTCTTTCCGCGTTTCATATTTTGTTTGGTCTAAGGTCTAAAGTCTAAGGTCGTTGGTCAGAGATTTCAACTTTCAATTTTCAACTTTCAATTTTCAACTTTCAACTTTCAACTAACACAAACTCCTAACTAACTACCATTCCACTTCGTCGCGGTTTACGGGCATAGTCATACAGCGTGCTCCGCCGCAGCCTCTTGGCAACTCGCAGGCAGCGAAGGTCACCACGCAGCGACGGTGGTTGTCGGGGTGGTCCTTGCCTGCCACCACATCGGCAGCGTCCACCACGTCGAAACCGGCTTTGTTCATAGCTTCGATGGTGTTCCAGTTGCGCTGGTAGCCTATCACCTTGCCTTCGCCCAGAGCGAAGAAGTTGGCTCCGCTGTGCCACTGCTCGCGCTGCTGGTTCCACGGGTCGTCGCCACCACACGACACAGGCCGCATGTCGAAACCGAGGTCCTCCAGTCCTTGCAGGAAATTGGGTTTCTCCACATATTCGGCCTTGCCGTTGTCAATCTTTATATGGAAAGTGTGCAGACCGCCTTTGTTCTGTTCTATGATGGGCTTGTAGGTCATGCAGCAATGTTTGTCGAGGAATGTGAACACCATGTCGAGGTGGATGAACGACTCGGGCGTCTGCGGCAGTTCCTGCACCAGTATGTTGAAATGCGGACGCTCTTTGCTGAATTTCTCCACAAGGAAATTGATGCCGTTTTTGTTGGTTCGTGAGCCAGTGCCTATGCAGAGGGTGTCGTAACGGGCTATGAGGGTGTCGCCGCCCTCGGTGCCGGCGTTGGAGATAAGACGCTGCGGGTGGATGGTCTCGCACCGGAAAAGGTAACGGAAAATGGAGTCGAAAATCAAGGTCTCGCGTTTGCGCACCTGATACGACATGGGGTGTATCAGCACTTGGTTGTAGATAGCCGACGAGGCGTCGCGGGTGAAAAAGAGATTGTACAGCGGTTTCAGTATGTAACGCTCTGTCTCGTAGATGTCGGGGTCCTTGCCTTTGCGGTAGGCGAAGCCGGTGATAAGCTCGGAGGCGAGCTGCTCGGCGGGATGGCCCATAAGCTCGTCGATGAGGTACTCGCAGCCGTCGAACTTGCACGACTTAGTTACTATCTCCTGACGGTATTTTTCGTTCTCCACAAGCTGACGCAGAAGGTCCTCCACATAATAGGTGGTGGCACAGCGTTCGAAAACGCCGCTGAAATTGGCGTATTCACCATCGACGATGCGTTTGTTGAGCAGGTCGCTATATAGTGCGGTATGGATATTCTCGGGAGTCATACGTTCTATCTCCACACCCGGACGGTGCAGTATCACCGCGTTCAGTTTTCCGATTTCTGATGTTATGTTTACCTTTGTTTCCAAAACGTTATTGGTTTTTGTTTTACTTTCGATATATATGGGGTGCATCCGTGGTTTGCCCCAGCCGGGGGTTGCACCCCCGTTTGTATTCCATCGTGCAGGGGTTGTGCCCCCACCCGACCGGGGGTTGCACCCCCGTTTGTATTCCGCCGTCCTTTCAGGACTTTTTGGTATAAATGTTTAATTTTTAATTATTAATTGTCAATTGTTTATCTTGAATTTCTGAAACATTTTGTTGTCGTTTATCACACGGACTGCCGTTCCGTAGGCTTCGTCGTTTTCCTTGTAAGCCTCGTAGTAGTAGCGCACTCCGTACAGATTCCTGACTATCAGCGATTTCACTAAAGTATTGATATATTTGTCGGATTTTGCGACGACATTCTTGGCTTTCTGGTCTTCCTCTTTGGCTTTTTTCATCATCTCGCTGCGGAAATTCGGGTCGTCGATGAGTTTCTTCATATAATTGGCGTACTCACTGTCTTTCAACGGATTGACGGTGTCGTTGACTTTCTTTTTCAGATAGTCGTTAACCCAAGCGGCGGCCCATTCACCACGCACGGTGGTCTTCTCCACGCCATTGTCTTTCACAAATTTGTCGAATTCCTTTTCCACACCCATTGTGGGATAAGCGGCAACGAAGTCGCTGTACTTGGGGTATTTCGCCAGGACATTGGCGCGGTTACGCTCGGTCCACTCGAGGGCGAAGCGGTTGATGAGGCCTTTGCTGTTGAGGCTGATCCAATAGTCGGACATGCGAGTGGTGTCCACCGGGATGAAGATGTCGGGGATGATGCCTCCGCCGCCGTAAACCACACGTCGGGCCGAGGTGTAGTATTTCACCGAGTCGGGCAGCGAGATGGAGTCGGTGGTTATCATCTCCTTGTGGCTGTAGCGGTTGGAGATGTCGCGGTAGTAGGCCTCCAGCCCGTCTTTGTAAGGTTTCTGTATGCAACGTCCCGAAGGGGTGTAGTAGCGGGCAATGGTGAGACGTATCTGCGAGCGGTCGTTAAGTTCGAAAATCCTCTGTACCAAGCCTTTGCCGAAACTGCGACGGCCTATCACTATGCCACGGTCCCAATCCTGTATGGCTCCGGTGACAATCTCGCTCGCCGAGGCGGAATATTCGTCGATAAGCACCACCAGACGGCCGGTCTCGAACTCGCCGCGGTCGGTGGACTTGTGGTAATGAACGTTGGTCGAGTCGCGACCTTTGGTGTAAACGATGGTCTTGTCGCGTGGCAGGAACTCGTCGGCCAGAGCCACAGCCACATCGAGAAAACCGCCGCCGTTGCCGCGCAGGTCGAAGATAAGCTGGGTCATCCCCTGCTCTTTCAGCTCATGCACAGCCTTGCGGAACTCACTCATCGTGGTGCGGGCAAAACGGTCGAGACGTATATAGCCGGTGTTTTTGTCAATCATGAAATATGTGTCGATGCTGTTGATGGGAATCACGTCGCGCACCACATCGAAATGCAGCAGGTCCTTGTGTCCACGACGTTTTACGTCGAAGCTGACCTTGGTACCTTTGTCGCCACGGAAACGTTTCATTACCAAGCTGTTGGTAACGCTGTCGCCGACAAACATTTTGCCGTTGACTTTCACGAATACGTCGCCTGCAAGCATTCCCACCTTCTCGGCAGGACCGCCACGAACCACCTCAACCACATGCACGGAGTCCTTGAGAATCTGGAACATAACGCCGATGCCGTAGAACTTGCCCTCAAGTCCCTCGTTGGTGCGCTGCACCTCCTTGGCGGTGATGAACACCGAGTGCGGGTCGAGCTCGGAAAGCATGGTGGAGATAGCTTTCTCGTTGATACGCTGCATGTCGGGCTCATCAACATAATAGTCGGCGATGCGGTTCATCGTCTGCCCCATTTTCATAAACTCGTTGGAGTTTTTGTCCTTCTGGGCAAAAGCCGCAGCGGAGAAAGCAAGTAACAAAGTGAGTGTTAGTACAGTACGTTTCATTTGCGTTTTGTCAATATGTGGAACATCTAAAGACTCGAAAAAAAACGAAAGTTTTTGTTTTTTTAGTGTATTTCGATGTTGAAGTTCTATATTTATTTCTTTTTTTTGTTTGTTTCAATCGTAAGACCTGTCATTTTTTCTATCGAACGGAATACCTTTTCGGCTTCGGTTTTGTTGTTAGACACCGAATTTACAAAATCTTTCTTTTTCTCGCACACAAGGAAAGTCATCAGGTTGGCGTAGTCGTCGTAGAGGTTGGAGTAAGCCTTGTGATAATAGCCGTTTCTGTTCAAGCTTATCTTGAAAAGCAGCGAGGGGTAGTCGGATTTCTTGCCGTTGCAGTACTGGCAGAACTCGCGTTCGTCGAGTTGCACGTCGTAGCCGAGGTTTTTCATATTCTCCACCACCTGGCGTATGCTGCGCATGTTGCCGAGCTGGTACGAGGTGGAGGGCGTCTCCTTGCCGCACACTGGACACACGTAGTTTTCCACTATGGGGGCGGCCATGGAATAGCACATGGCAATGGGCAGCTCGGTGGTGTCGTAGCGCACCTCTTTCAGTCTCTGCAGACGTTTCACCAGCGTCACGCTGTCGGCAGGGTGCTGGACTTTAGGCTGTTGGGTGTCGCCGTCGTTGGAGGTTGTGGCCTGCTGGTTGGTCGAGCCACAGGCGCCGGTGAGCGCCGCAAGTCCCAACACAGCCATTTTTTTGCCGCTATTTTTACTCATAATCGGGTATATTTCTAATGTTCACACAAATACAAAAAAATTGCTTTTTGTACTTTTCTGCAAATATACGATTTTTTTTTGTAATTGGTCAAAGGTCTTTGGTCATTGGTCGCTGGTCTTTTGACTATCAAAACTCCTAATCATTCTATTAAAAGGAATCCCCTACGGGGAAACAATAATTGTTCATTGACCATTAATCTATTAAAAGAGAACCCCCACGGGGAAACAGCAATTTTCAATTATTCATTGTCCTTTGTCCTTTGTCCTTTGACCTTCGACTTTTGACTTTTGACATTTGTCCTTCAACCTTCGACCAACCAATTCCTAATTCCGAAATCCGAATTAACCAACTATTTCGTCCAGTTCCAGCCAGCGGAGCTCTTTCTCGTCGATTTCCGCCAGCACCTGCCCTATCCTCTCCGACCACTGCGCCAGCTGTTCCGCCGTGGCACCTTCTGGGGAGGCGAGGTTCGCTTCCAACTCTTTCTTCTCGGCCTCGAGCCGTTGCAGCTCTTCGGTGAGTGTTTTGTACTCCTGCTGTTGCTTGTAGGTGGGTTTGACGGTGGTACGCTTGCGTTCGTACTGCGGTTTCTCGCTCTTTTTCTGCAAAGTCTGCTCGCGCTGTTCGCTGTTGCGTTTCTGCAGGTACTGCGTGTAGTTGCCGGGGAAGTCGCGGATTTTGCCGTCGCCCTCGAACACAAACAGATGGTCCACAATGTTGTCCATAAAACTGCGGTCGTGCGACACCACCATCAGACAGCCCTGATAGCTGAGTAGGAAACGCTCCAGAATTTCGAGGGTGTATATGTCGAGGTCGTTGGTAGGTTCGTCGAGGATAAGGAAATTGGGATTGGCAATCAGCACTTTAAGCAGGTATAGCCTACGCCGCTCGCCGCCGCTGAGGTTGCCGTAGTAGTTGTATTGCGTGGTGTCGTCGAAACCGAAATGACGCAGGAACTGCGTGGCACTCAGTTCTTTGCCGTCCTGCAGCTTGATCACCTCCGCCACGTCGCGGATAATCTCCACCACACGGCGGTCGTCCTTTTCGGAAAGACCATCCTGAGTGTAGAAGCCGAACTGTATCGTCTGTCCGGTGATGATGCGGCCGCTGTCGGGACGCAGTTTGCCGGTAATCATGTTCAGCAGCGTGGATTTGCCGATGCCGTTGGCACCCACAATGCCTATCTTCTCCCCTTTCTTGCACACGTAGCTGAAATCGTCGACAAGTGTCTTTCCCCCGATGCCTTTGGTGATGTTGTACATCTCCAGAATCTTGCCCCCGATACGCTCCGTTTTCACCGACAGCTCGGCTTTGCGTTCGTCGAAACGGCGGTGGGCTTTCTCCTCCAGCTCATAGAAAGCGTCGATGCGGGCGCGCGACTTGGTGCCTCGTGCCTGGGGCATACGCCGCATCCAGTCCAGCTCGGTGCGGTAGAGGTTCTTGGCTTTCTCCACCTCGGCCTTCTCGGTGGCTATGCGTTCGGCACGTTTTTCGAGATAATAGTCGTAGGTGCCGCGGTAGTGGTACATGGCGCCGTTCTCCAGCTCAAGGATATCGCCACACACTTTGTCGAGGAAATAGCGGTCGTGGGTGACCATCAGTATGCTGAGACTCTGTTTGGATAGGAACTCCTCGAGCCACTCTATCATATTGATGTCCAGATGGTTGGTAGGTTCGTCGAGGATAAGCAGGTCGGTATCGTCGATAAGCACTTTGGAGAGGGCTATCTTTTTGCGCTCACCGCCGGAGAAACTGCCCAGTGGTTTGTCGAAGTCCTTGATATCCAACCGG
>Ga0310697_10006721_pt1 | contig 10889 bp, 8 predicted proteins | sample 172DNAGHGlowgp2_FD_203883 | JGI IMG/M metagenome (GOLD analysis project Ga0310697, IMG submission 203883) | Sheep rumen microbial communities from Palmerston North, Manawatu-Wanganui, New Zealand - 1728 DNA GHGlow gp2 (v2) (version 2) | ecosystem: Host-associated > Mammals > Digestive system >...
CAGCGGCACCTTCGTCACGCCCACGGGGTAGCCGATGCCCCGCTCCTCGAGCAGGCGCATCACGCCGTCGGCCGCGCCGAGGCCGAAGGCGCTGCCGCCCGCGAGGACCACGGCGTGGATCTCCTTCTCCGCCGTGACGGGATCGAGAAGCGGCGTCTCCCGCGAGGCGGGGCCGCCGCCCCGGATGTCGATGCCCGCGCGCATGCCGGTTCTGCTCACAAGGACGGTGCAGCCCGTCCCGGCCTCCGTGTTTTCGGTCTGGCCGACGGCCAGGGGCTGAATGTCGGTAATGGGAATTTCAATGGGAGTGAGCGCGTTTTTCATGGCATATCATCCTCTGCAAATATCAGCCGCCGTAAAACTCCGTGGTCGTCTCGTTGGCCTGGATGAGCACCGCGCTCTGGTTGAAGACGCGCAGCATCTCGTCCGCCGCAGCGTGGACCTGGTCGAGGGTGGTGTCGCTGAGATAGATCACCAGGGTGTACTCCTCATAGACCGCGTCCCCGTCAATCCAGCCGCCGTTTGCCTCCTGGATGGTATAGCCGCCGAAGCGGTTGATCAGGATGTCCTCCGCCTCCACCTTCGCCTGATCCGGGGTGAAGACGGGGGTGTTGGTATCCTTGTCGTTGGTGCCGAGATAGAGGACATACTGGATGTCCCGCGGCTTCTCCGGCGCGGGCCTCATCACCATGTACAGCGCGGCGGCCGACAGGCACAGGGCGGTCAGGGCGATGATCGCAACAAATGTTCCAAGCTTTTTGCTCATAAGGTCTCCTCTTTTCTAATACTACTTTCAAATAAGAAGCTTTAAAAAGGATTGCGAGGCAGAATTGCGCCAGACGAGGCGAAGACCGCCGAGCATAATGGAGATATATGGTCAAGGGCTTCACCGAAGTATGGCACAATTCTGGCCGCAAGAATTTAAAGATTTCTATTTGAAAGTAGTATAAATATGGTAATGATAATGATTTGCGCTGCGCGCATGAATTGACTGCGCCATGATTTCTCGCTGCGCTCCGTGATTTGAATTGCGCCCTATGCCCCGCAGGGCCATTCATGCCGTCAGGCAAATCATGACGCGCAGCGTCTTTTCATGCGCCGACAGGCGCAATTCATTGTATTGTACTATATCCGCTTCACGATTTCCAGCGCGACCATGAGCTTGCCGAGGCTGTGGTTGGCGCCGTGCAGGGCCTTGACGTCGTAACCGCTCTCCTCCAGCACGTCGCCGGCCTCCAGAAAATCATAGAGCTCCAGGCCGTGGAAGTCGCACAGGGCCTGCATGCCGGCAAGCTCCATCTCCACGGCGATGCAGCCCTCCTGCCGCCGCTTCTGGACAAGGCCCGCGGTCTCGCGCAGCATGGCGTCCGTGGTCCAGACGCGGCCCTTGACATGGGGCATGCCAATTTCCTCAAAGATGGCGGCGAGCCTGTCGGCGTTTTTGACCGGCAGATAGTCGGAGGCCGGCGCGTAGTAGTACGAGCAGCCCTCGCCCCGGTAGCATTCCGTGGGGACGATGAACCTGCCGCGGGTCTGCTCTCTGTCGAGGCTGCCGCAGGAGCCGAACATGAGAAACTTCGTCGCCCCGGTCAGCCAGTGGGCTTCATAGCAGTTGCCGGAGGCGATGGCCGAGCCCATCCCGGACAGGTAGAAGGCGATCTCCTCGCCGTCGAGCCGGAAGCTGTAGATATTCGTGTTGCCGTTGGACGCGCGGATCTCCCCGATCGCCGTGCAGGCATGGCTTTTCAGCAGGTAGTCGTGGAGCACTTTGGAAAAGAGGATCATGCATTTGTCGACGAGCTTTTTTGGCTTTCCGTAAAAGCTCTCCAGGGTGACGATGGGCTGGGTGTCGATGTCATAGTCGTGGATGATCATATGTTTCTCCTCCTGTATCGTCTGATGTTGATGGCTTATTAACTGCAAAACCGGGGCCTGTCTATGTCTTACGCCTGTTTGCGGCAAATATAGAGGAGATGGTTTGTGTTTCCCAACAGCTCCCGTTTTTCGGAAAAAGCCAGATACCATTCCGCAAGAGCTTCAAATTCCTCGTCGGTCATTGAAAAGTCAGGCCGCTTTTCGATGGGCTCCATCAATCCGTCCACACCTGCTGTTGTTATCCATTCGACAGGTTTTCCATGAAATAATCCCTCAAACTCTGCAACATCATATCCTGTAAACAACTGCTCTTTGAAATGCCTGACCTGATAATCCTTCGTAAAGTTCTCCGCCTGCCCTTCGGCCCAGTTTCCGTAGAAGTAGTTTGCATACATAATGGCAAACACGGATATGAAGGCAAACAGAATGACGCCATCGGGCTTCGTGACCCGAATCGCCTCGTCAATCGCGCGGTTCACTTCGTCCGTTTCATACAGGTGATACATCGGGCCGAGCAGCAGCGTTACATCAAATGTGCTGTCCGGGAAGCGGCGCAAATCCGTTGCGTCCCCCTGAAATGATTGAAGGTTCTCGATCCCCTTGCTGTTTTCCTTAAGTACTTTGAGATTGCTCTCAACGAGTTCGACGGCTGTCACATCCATGCCTTCCTTTGCAAGGGCAATGGAGTATCTCCCGGTTCCGGCGCCAACCTCAAGGATCCTTGACTCTTGGGCTGCATAGCGATGGATGTAAGACATTGTGGTGCGGTATTCCAGCTGACCGTGCCGCGTTCTTGCAGTCCGTCCGTCCTCGTCATACTGGCCATAAAAGCTGCTTACGATCTCTTTTCTGGTACTCATCTAAGCTCCCCCGCAAGCCCGAATTTCGCTGTCCAGGCGTCCGCTTCCTCTCTTGAATGAAAAACCGTGATCTGTCTGGAACTCTTGTATTGTTCTATCAGCTCATGGATTTTCGGAATCTGATCCTTTTGAAAGTCCAGAATGTACTGCCGGAATGCCGGATCGAATTCCGTCTCGATCCAGGGCAGATCTTTCCTTGCCTGTCCGATGCGGGAGGCCGCGCCCTGCAGACACTGCTCTACCGGAAGATCGAAAAAGAAGACCTCGGTACATTTCTCAAACCGCAGCGGAAGCGTCCGCTGATAATTGCCGTCTATGATCCACTGATCCTGTTTCAGAATCTGCGACAGCCTTTCGTCAAACGTCTCCCGGCTGACGGTCGTCCTGTCAGGGTTGTGAAAGAGCATATCGAGATAATAGAGCGGCAGGCCCGTCCGATCTCTCAGCTTCCGGGCAAACGTGCTCTTGCCCGCCCCCGGGCTGCCGATCACAAGGATTCTGTGCTGCATTGTTCGGTTCCTTTTTTCCTTATATGTCAGCGCGGCATCAATCTTTGATGTTTTTCTTTGCGGTGGTAACAGAGGCGATGAGCAGCTTTCGGAGTTTGCTGCATTGTGAAAAGGCGCCATCATATTCTTCCTTTGTCAAAAGCCCGGCTTCACAAAAAACACGAAGCCAGTAATCCGTCTCATAGCGCTCTTTCAGGGAGATCTGAAGCTTGTTGATAAAATCCGCCTTGCTTGAAGCATAATTTGCCTCATGGATATTTGCGCCGATGCTTGTCCCGCTGCGAAGCAACTGGCTGACGACAGCAGTCGCTTTTCCGCGGGTTTTCATAGCGTCACAAAGATGAATCATTTCTACAGCAAATTGTCTGGACAGAATAACCGACTGGTTTTCAGCCATGATAACCCCCCGTATGAATGAATTGGCTGCGCCATGATTTGCGCTTCGCGCATGATTTCTCGCTTCGCTCCATGAGTTGAATTGCGCCTTATGCCCCGCAGGGCCATTCATGACGTCAGGCATATCGCGCCCGTCAGGGCATATCCCAAATCCCGTCAGGGATTTATATCGCTGCGAATCAGTTTCACAACTGATTCACAATGCTCCGTAAACGGGAACATATCCACCGGCTGGATTTTCTCGGCTCTGTACGCGCCGCCGGCGGTGAGAATCTCCAGATCCCGGGCCAGGGTCTCGGGGTCGCAGGAGACATAGACCGCGCGGGAGGGGGCGCACTTTATAAGGGCGCGCAGGAAGGCCTCGCTGCTGCCGGCGCGGGGCGGGTCGAGGAAGACCACGTCGGGCCTTATTCCCTCGCGGGCCATGCCCTGCAGGTATTCGCCCGCGTCCCCGGCGGTGAACCAGCAGTTTTTAAGCCCGTTCAGGCGTGCGTTCGCGATGGCGTCCTTCACGGCGTCGCGGTTAAGCTCCACGCCGATGACCTGCTTTGCCTTTCCGCTTGCGGTGATGCCGATGGTGCCGACGCCGCAGTAGGCGTCCAGCACCGTCTCCTCCCCCGTGAGGGCGGCGTACTCCACCGCCTTGCCGTAGAGGATCTCCGTCTGGACGGGGTTTATCTGGTAGAAGGACTTTGCCGAGATACGAAAGCGGTGCCCGCAGAGGGTGTCTTCAATGACGCCGGGGCCAAAGAGCACCTTCTCCCGCTCGCCGAGGACGACGGGGGTGAAGCGGTCGTTGATGTTGAGGATGACGGTTGTGATCTCCGGGTGCTTCTCCAGCAGTTTTTTGACGAAGGGCTTCTGCGTGGGGAAGATGGGCGAGGCCGCCACCAGCACCACCATGACCTCCCCGCTCTGAAATCCCCGCCGCACCAGCACATGCCGCAGAAAGCCGCGGCCGCTGCGCTCGTCAAAGACCTGAATTTTAAAATCCCGCAGCATGTGCCGGATGTCGACGATGATGCGGTCGGCGGTCCCATCCTCGATGAGACAGTCGTCCACGGGCACGACCCGGTGGCTGCCCGGCTGATAGACGCCGGAGACGATGTGCTTTTTCTGATCCAGCGCGAAGGCGGCGCAGACCTTGTTGCGGTAATGCGCGGGGTCTTGCATGCCGATGATGTCCTCCACATGGCCGAACTTTCCCAGTAGGGCGATCTCCCGCCCCTGCTTGCGCCGGAGCTGTTCGGCGTATGGCAGCGTCTGCAGCTGGCAGCCGCCGCATTTTTTATAGTGTGGGCACGGGGGGGTGTATGTGTTTTCCATGTCTGATACCTTTTTCCTATATTTCTGCAGGGCAGGGTTGTTTTTCGATATACCGCTGTGCGGTTCGATATGCTGCCCGCCGGGCAGCTCGATATAGGCTCGCTGCGCTCACCTTCGATAGGATATAAATCCTTCTCGCGCCGCAGCGCATATCTCGCCGAAGGCATATCGCGCCCGTCAGGGCATATCACGACGCGCAGCGTCATATCACGCCGTCAGGCATATCGCGCGCCGTCAGGCGCACTGCTGCTCCCGCGCAGGATGTCGTGCGCCACGGGGGCATAGAACAGACTCGCCACCGCGGCGGGCTCCTTCGTGCGGCCGAGGATCCACATCATCTTGGCATAGAGGGCCTCGGTGGTCATGTCGTAGCCCTCCAGCACCAGGGGGTTTTGCCTCAGGCCGTGGCCCACGGAGTAGACCGAGAGGTCCGAGCCCTCGTTCTGCACCTGGGTGGTGACGATCACGTACTTGCCCGCCGCGGTGTGCTTTTCGACGATGCGCAGGATGCTCTCGTCCTCATAGGCGGGCAGGCCGCCGACGCCGAAGCACTCGATGATGAGCGCGTCGTTTCGCTCCAGCAGGTAGTCCAGCACCGCCGGGTCCATGCCCGGCGCCATTTTGATGAGCGCCACGCGCTCGTCGAGCGTATCGGCAAAGAGCGGCTCGGGCAGATGCTCCGGCTCGATATAGCGGATGAGGCGGTGGTCCAGCAGGATGCCCACGTCGGGATAGTTGATGCTGGAGAAGGCCGCAAAGCTCTTCGAGCAGGTCTTGCGCGCGCGGGTGCCGAGGATGACGCGGCCGCTGAAGACGATGTTCACCCCCGCAAGCTGCCCGGAGGCGGCGCAGACGAAGGCGTCGGTGAGGTTGAGCTTGGAGTCGGTGGAGTCGTAGTTGATGGGCTTCTGCGCGCCGGTGAGCATGATGGCCTTGTCCGCGCCGCGCACCAGATAGCTCAGCGCCGCGGCGGTGTAGGCCATGGTGTCGGTGCCGTGGCTGATGACAAAGCCGTCGTAACCGGCATAGTTTTCGCGGATGGCCGCGGCGGTTTTGAGCCAGTGGGCGGGCGTGATGTTGGTGGAGTCGAGCGAGAAGAGGTTCAGGCAGTCCACCTGACAGATATCGCGGATGGCCGGCACGCTGCGCAAAAGCTGCGCGGGCGTAAGCTCCGGGGTGAGGCCCTCGGGCGTCATCTCGGAGGCGATGGTGCCGCCGGTGCCGATCAGCAGGATCTTTTTCATACGCGCCTCCCGGTTTCGGATTTGGATTTGTCTTACTTTTAATATATTATTATACCTTCTCCGCCTGTTTTGCACAAGACGCAACAGGACAGGAAAAGGCTGTTTTTTGCGGCGGGAATGCCCTTCCATGTTGCCCCCTGCGTGTTTTTTTGATAGAATGGTCCCAAAGAAGCGCGCCGAATGCCCGGCGCGCATTGCAGGAAAGGACGAACGCCCATGCTGCAGTTTCTCATCGGCCGGGCCGGGACCGGCAAGACGGCCGCCGTCATCGACGAAATCAAAGCGAATATGGCCCGGGGCCTCGGGGACAACATCCTGCTGGTGCCCGAGCAGTACAGCCACGAGGCCGAGCGCGAGCTCTGCCGCCGCTGCGGGGACCGGCTGAGCCTCTATGCCGAGGTGCTCAGCTTTTCGGGCCTTGCCCGCCGGGTGGAGTCCCGCCGGGGCGGGGCCGCGGCGCCGTGGCTGGATAAGGGCGGCAGAATGCTGTGCATGGCGCTGGCGCTGCAGGGGATCGGCGCGCGGCTGAAGGTCTACGGCGCGGCGCAGCGCCGGGCCGAGATGCAGGCCCTGCTCCTCTCGGCCGTGGACGAGCTCAAAACCGCCCGCGTCGACGCCGACATGCTCCACGCCGCGGCCGCCGCCTGTCCGGACGGCCTCGGCGACAAGCTGGAGGATCTGGCCCTGGTGCTGGAGGCCTACGAGGGCGTGGTGGCAAACGGCAGGGCCGACCCCGCCGACAGGCTCACCCTGCTTGCCCGGAAGATCGACGAGGGAGGGCTGCCCCGCTCAAGCCGCGTGTATGTGGACGGCTTCATCGACTTTACGCGCCAGGAGCAGGAGGTCCTCTGCGCCATGCTGCGGCAGGGCGCGGAGCTGACCGTGTGCCTGACAGTGGACGATCTCTACGGCGAGAACGAGATTTTCGAGCTCTCGCGCCGCGCCGCCCGCGCGCTCTCCGCCGCGGCGGAGGAGCTGGGGATCGGGGTGCGCGTCACCTCTCTCCCGCCGCAGCCGGCGCGCAGCGACGCCTTGCGCTTCTTTGCCGAACATATGTTCGACTATACCGACGACACCTGGTCCGGCTCCTCCCCCGTGCGCCTTCTGAGGGCCGAGAGTCTCTCCGCCGAGTGCGAAGAGGCCGCGGCCCTGTGCCTCTCCCTCGTGCGGGACGGGGGCTGCCGCTGGCGGGATATCGCCATCGTCGCCCGCGGGTGGGAGGATTACCGCCCCACGCTCGAGAGCGTGTTCCGTTTTTACGGCGTGCCGCTCTACACCGCGGCGCGCTCGGACCTCATGGCAAAGCCCCTGCCCGCCATGATCGCGGGGGTCTATGAGATCCTGCAGGGTGGCTGGGCCCTGGACGATATGGTCAGCTACCTGCGCACGGGGCTTGCGGGCCTTACGGAAGCTGAGTGCGACGAGCTGGAGAGCTATCTCTTTAAGTGGCAGCTGCGCGGCAGCGCCTGGCAGCGCCGGGGCGACTGGCGCCAGCACCCGGACGGCTACGGCGGGGAATACACCCCGGAGGTCGAGGAAAAACTTGCCCGCATCAACGCCCTGCGGCGAAAGGCGGCGGGCCCGCTGGGCGCCTTCGCCAAAGCCGCCGGGGAGGCCGATACCGCCGCCGGCCAGGCCAAAGCCCTGGCGGGGCTTTTCGAAAGCCTGCATCTGCCCGAAACCCTCTCTGCCCGCGCCGACGCCCTGCAGGCCCTCGGCCGCGAGAAGAGCGCCGCCGAGACCCGCCAGCTCTGGGAGCTGGTGGTCTCCGCCCTGGAGCAGTGCGACGGCATCCTCGGCGACACGCCCATGGACGCCCAGCAGTTCGGCCGCCTGTTCACGCTGATGCTCTCCCGCTATGAGATCGGCACCATCCCCGTCTCCCTCGACCGGGTGACCGCCGGGGACTTTGACCGCAACCGCCGCCGGGATATCAGGCACCTCATCGTCCTCGGCGCGGCGGAAAACCGCCTGCCCATGGCCGAGGAGGCCGCCGGGGTCTTCTCCCAGGAGGAGCGGCGGCGCCTGCTGGAGCTGGACATCGAGCTGGGCCCCGGCGGCGAGAGCGAGCTCTGGCGCGAGTTTGCGCTCATTTACCACACCCTCACCCTGCCGTCGGAGAGCCTGTCGATGCTCTGCCCCATGGCCGACGCCGACGGCAGCGCGCAGCGCCCCGCCTTTGTCTGGCGGCGGGCGCAGGCCCTCTTCGGCATACGGCCCGAAAACGCCGACCTGACGGACGCCCGCATGTCCGCCCCGGCCCCGGCGCTGGGACTGGCGGCGGAGGCCATCCGGGGCGGCGGCGGGCGCGAAAAAGCCGCGGCGGAATACTTTGCCGAGACGGCCCCGGAGCGCGCGCAGGCCCTGCACGCAGCGGCGGAGCTCACCCGCGGCAGCCTCTCCCGCGCCGGGGTGGAGCGGCTCTACGGCAAAAAGCTGCGTCTGAGCGCCTCGCGCATCGAGCGCTTCGCCGCCTGCCGCTTCGCCTACTTCTGTCAGTACGGCCTCAAGGCCAGGCCCTACGCCCCGGCGGGCTTTCAGCCGCCGGAGATGGGCACCTTCATGCACTATGTGCTGGAAAACGTGGCCAGAGAGGCCGGAAAGCGCGGCGGCTTCAAGGTCCTCACGGATCAGGATCTGGAGGCCCTCACCGACGAATATGTGGAAAAATACGTGTCCGAGGAGCTCAACGACTTTCAGGAGAAGAGCAGCCGCTTTGTCTATCTCTTCAGGCGCCTGAAGGACAGCGTGCGCCGCGTGGTGGCCGACATGGCTTCCGAGCTGCGCGTGTCGGACTTCGAGCCCCTGGACTTTGAGCTGGACTTCTCCAAGGCCGCCGACATTCCGCCCATCGAGCTGGGGGAGGAGGCCGAAAAGCTCGCCCTCATCGGCGTGGCCGACCGGGTGGACGGCTGGCTGCATGACGGAAAGCTCTATCTGCGCGTGGTGGACTACAAGACCGGGCACAAGGAGTTTTCCCTCTCCGACGTGTGGCACGGCATGAACCTGCAGATGCTTTTATACCTCTTCACCCTCTCGGACGGGGGTGCGGAGCACTACGGGCATGACATTGTCCCGGCGGGCATTATGTACATCCCGGCGAGAAGCCCCATGCTCTCCACCGACGGCCCGGCGGAGGAGGAAGAGATCCTCGCCGCGCGGGGCAAGGAGCTGCGCCGCAGCGGCCTGCTGCTGGATGATTCCGGCGGCGCGCTGCAGGAGGCCTGGGAGCACGGCAATGACAAACGCTATATCCCCATCAAAATCGTGCGCGGCAAGCCGAGTACCGACGCCCTGGCGAACGCGGCGCAGCTGGGCATGCTGGACCGGCACATCCGCCGGACCCTGAAAGACATGGCCGGGCAGCTGCGCGCGGGCAGCATCGCCGCCGACCCCTGGTTCCGCAGTCAGGCGGAAAATGCGTGCCTGCGCTGCGACTATGCCGCCGCCTGCCGCTTTAGGGAGGGGCATGGCGGGGAGAAGAGCCGTTATCTGCCCAGATACAGCCCCGAGGAGGTCTGGGCCATGATGGAGGAGGCCGATCGAAATGAGTGAATTCAAACCCACCCTGTCCCAGCAGGCGGCCATTGAACTGCGGGGAAAGCCCGCGCTCGTCTCCGCCGGGGCCGGCAGCGGCAAGACCCGCGTCCTGACGGAGCGGCTCATGGCTTATCTCACCGATCCCGAGCACCCCGCGGATATCGACAGCTTCCTCATCATCACCTATACCCGCGCCGCCGCCGGGGAGCTGCGCGGCAGGATCACCGAGGAGCTCTCCCGCCGCCTCGCCGCCCGGCCCGGGGACGGGCACCTGCGCCGCCAGAGCGCGCTGATCCGCCGGGCGCAGATCGGCACCATCCACAGCTTCTGCGCCGATCTCCTGCGGGAAAACTGTCAGGCCGCAGGCCTGTCGCCGGACTTCAAGATCCTGGATGAGGAGCGGGCCGCCGCCATGCGCGAGGCCTGTCTCGAGCGGGTCCTGGAGCAGCGCTATGAGAGCATCGACGCCCTGCCGGACTTTCGCCTTCTGGCCGACACCGTGGGCGAGGGCCGGGACGACAGCGCCCTGGCGGAGCTTGTGCTGGAGCTGCACACCAAGATGCAGTGCCACGCCTTCCCTGCCGCCTGGGCGGAAAAGCAGACCGCGCTTTTAAGCGCCCCGGCCTCTGACGCCGGGGAGACCCCCTGGGGGAAGGAGCTCCTTGACTGGGCGGCGTCCCTCGCGGATTACTGGGCAGGGGCCTTTGACGCGATGCTCGCCGAGATGAAGGCCGAGCCCGCGATCTTTGCCGCCTACGGCGACCACTATGCCGGCATCGGCGATCAGCTGCGGGAGCTCGCGCGCGCGATCCGCCTCGGCTGGGACAGGGCCCGGGCATGCCTGCCGCTGGAGGTGCCGACGCTGCCGCGGCTGACAAAGTCGCCCGACCCCGCCCTCTCCGACCGGCTGAAGGCCCGGCGCAAGGCCTGCGTCGACTGCTTCAAGGACATGGCGAAGGTCTTCGCCGTCCCCTCGGCGCAGGTGCTGGAGGACATGGCGAAGACCGCCCCCGCCATGCGGGCGCTGCTGGAGCTGACGCTGGATTTCGACAGGGCTTACTCAAAGGACAAGCGCAGCCGCGCGCTGGCGGACTATGCCGACCTGGAGCATATGGCCGCGGCCCTGCTGACCGATCCCG
>Ga0310697_10006723_pt1 | contig 10886 bp, 7 predicted proteins | sample 172DNAGHGlowgp2_FD_203883 | JGI IMG/M metagenome (GOLD analysis project Ga0310697, IMG submission 203883) | Sheep rumen microbial communities from Palmerston North, Manawatu-Wanganui, New Zealand - 1728 DNA GHGlow gp2 (v2) (version 2) | ecosystem: Host-associated > Mammals > Digestive system >...
CAATACGATTTCAGGTTGGTGGGAGCCGTAGAGTTGCCGCCGATAGACACGGTGCCGCCGATGAGCCATGGATACATGGTGATGGAGGCGCAATAGTTGGCCAGCGAGGTCTCGTCGTTCTTATAGATGAAGTGGTGGGTCAGTTTGTCGATATATTCATCGGCCAACTGCTTGCCATACATCTTCTTGATGCGCTCGGTGAGCAGACGGCGGTTGAGGCGTATGAAGTTCGATTTGGGCAACTCACCAATCAGCGTGGCAATGTTTTTGTGTTCAACATTGGCATTCGCATCATACTTTGAACCTGTTGCGGCATTCACGCTCTCCATGTATTCTGAGAGAAACATCATCTTCTCCAGCGTCTCACGGTCTTCTGTGTGCTCCTGTCTGTAGAGAATGAACGACTTGGCCACCTTATAGAATCCTTCACGCATCAGAGCCACCTCCACCTGGTTCTGAATATCCTCCACCTTGATATCGTCTTTTATATCCAAGTGGCTGATAATCTTTGAGATAGTGCCAAGGTCGGCAGGTTCGTCAACACTTTCGAATGCCTTGGTAATGGCATTCATAATCTTGTCGAGTGAGAAGCGGTCTTTTGAACCATCTCGCTTCGTGATGGTAAAGTTTTTAATTTCCATGATGTTATTTTATATTTTATTTTAGGTCTATGTTTGCTATATAAGTTTTCCGTTTTGGACAACTTTTTGTTTTTTATTTTTGAAAAAGTTTTCCAATTCAGGAAAACGCATTCGACTGCAAAGGTATAAAATTTCTCCAATATAGCCATCATTTATTCAAAAAATTTTTTTGTTTTTTTCTTATACGGAGATGATGCTTAGGGATATTGTCTTGAAGTGCAACGGAATATCTCTTAGTGTGAAACGGAAACTGTCTTAGGGTGCGGCGGAAACTGTCTTGAGGTTTAATAGAGCCTGTTTTGAAACGCAACGGAGCCGCCGTTGCGTTTCAAAACAGGCTCCGTTGCAGTATAACGGAGCCTCCGTTTGAGCCTGACGGAGCCTCCCTTAGAAAACGGCGAAAATGCCGTTTTTTTGGAAACAACCTTTTGCTGTTTTTTTGGAAACAACCCTTTGCTGTTTCAAAATAAATGTGTAACTTTGCCAAACGCTTTAAAAAGAACAACAGATATGGCAAAGAAAGACGGGGAACTGACCCCGATGATGAAACAGTTCTTCGACTTCAAGGCAAAGCATCCCGATGCGGTGCTGCTGTTTCGTTGCGGCGACTTCTACGAGACCTATTGTGAAGATGCCGTGATAGCATCACGCATACTGGGCATCACCCTCACCAAGCGCAACAACGGTGCTGGCATGAAGGGCGACGAGATGGCCGGCTTTCCCTATCATGCCCTCGATACCTATCTGCCCAAACTGGTGCGTGCCGGCAAGCGCGTGGCCATCTGCGACCAGTTGGAAGACCCCAAACTGACAAAGAAACTGGTGAAGCGCGGCATCACTGAACTGGTGACGCCCGGCGTGGCCATGAGCGACAATGTGCTGAACTATAAGGAAAACAACTTCCTGGCAGCCGTCCATTTTGGGCGGGCAGCCTGCGGCGTGGCTTTCCTCGACATCTCCACGGGCGAGTATCTCACCGGCGAGGGCACCTACGACTATGTGGAGAAACTGCTGGGCAATTTCCAGCCAAAGGAGGTGCTCTATGAACAGGGCAGGAGAAAGGACTTTGAACGCTACTTCGGCAGCCGACACGTGACCTATGAACTCGAAGACTGGGCCTTTTCAGAACAAACAGCCCTGCAGCGTCTGCAGAAGCACTTCCACGTAAAGTCGCTGAAGGGCTTCGGCATCGACCATCTGCACAGCGGCGTGACGGCAGCCGGTGCCATCCTGGTATATCTGGAGCAGACACAGCACACGCAGATAGGCCATATCTCAAACATCCAGCGCATTGAGGAAGAGAAATACGTGAGGCTCGACAAGTTCACCATCCGCTCGCTGGAACTCATACAGCCCATGCAAGACGACGGCAAGAGCCTGCTTGATGTCATAGACCGAACGGTGTCGCCCATGGGCAGCCGTCTGCTGCGCCGCTGGCTGGTGTTCCCTCTCAAGGACATGAAGGCTATTAACGACCGTCTTGATGTGGTGGACTGTTTCTTCCGCGAACCCGACTTCCGGCAGATGGTAGACGAGCAACTCCAGCGCGTGGGCGACCTGGAGCGCATCATATCGAAGGTGGCCGTAGGGCGTGTCACACCCCGCGAGGTAGTGCAGTTGAAGATTGCCCTGCAGGCCGTTGAGCCCATCAAGGAGGCATGCATGGCCACCGACAATGCCGTGATGCAGGACATAGGACGGCGGCTGACGCTCTGCGAGACCATTCGCGACCGCATTGCCCGCGAGATAGTGCCCGATCCGCCGCAGCAGGTGCAGAAAGGGCGCGTGATATGCGACGGCGTGAACAGCGAACTCGACCAGTTGCGGCATATTGCCTACAGCGGCAAGGACTATTTGCTGCAGATACAGAACCGCGAGGCCGAGCAGACAGGCATACAGAGTCTGAAGATTGGCTACAACAACGTGTTCGGCTATTATCTCGAGGTGCGCAACACGTATAAAGACCGTGTGCCGGCAGAGTGGGTGCGCAAGCAGACACTGGCACAGGCCGAGCGCTATATTACACAGGAACTGAAGGAGTATGAGGAGAAAATCCTGGGGGCAGAGGACCGCATCACGGTGCTCGAGGGTCAACTGTTCAACAATCTGGTCATGGCTATTCAGCAGTATACGGCGCAGATTCAGACCAACGCCACGCTGCTGGCACGCATCGACTGCCTGCTCTCCTTTGCCAAGACGGCCGAGGAACACCGCTATATACGCCCTGTGGTGGAAGACTCTGACATCATTGATATACGACAGGGGCGCCATCCCGTCATAGAGACCGAACTGCCCATCGACGAGCAATATGTGCCCAACGATGTGTGCCTGGACCAGGAGCGACAGCAAATCATCATCATCACCGGACCTAACATGGCCGGTAAGTCGGCCTTGCTCCGACAGACGGCCCTCATCGTGCTCCTGGCACAGGTGGGCTGCTTCGTGCCGGCCGAGAGCGCCCGCATAGGCATGGTCGACAAAATCTTCACCCGTGTGGGGGCATCGGACAATATCTCGCTGGGCGAGTCGACCTTCATGGTGGAGATGACGGAGGCCTCTAATATATTAAATAATGTGACGCCGCGCTCACTCGTGCTCTTCGACGAACTGGGACGCGGCACATCCACCTACGACGGCATCTCCATCGCATGGGCCATCGTAGAGTATCTGCACGAGACGCCGAAGGCACGGGCCCGTACGCTCTTTGCCACACACTACCACGAACTGAACGAGATGGAGAAGAACTTCCAGCGCATCAAGAACTATAACGTGAGTGTGAAGGAGGTCGACGGCAAGGTCATCTTCCTCAGAAAACTGGAACGGGGCGGCTCGGAGCATTCCTTTGGCATCCACGTGGCTGAGATTGCTGGCATGCCGCGCTCGATAGTGAAACGGTCTAAAGTCATCTTGAAACAGTTGGAAGCCGAAAATGCACAGGTGGGCACTGCCGGCAAGCCCACTGCAGAGATAGCACAGAGCCGCGAGGGCATGCAACTGTCGTTCTTCCAACTCGACGACCCCGTGCTCTGTCAGGTGCGCGACGAGATTCTGGGGCTCGACATTAATAACCTCACGCCCATGGAGGCATTGAACAAACTCAACGATATCAAGACTATCGTCGCAGGCAAATAAAAAGAGAGTGTGTTCAGGCCTTACGCCATCCTTTCACCATGAACCACAGACCGATAATGATGAACGGTATGGAGAGTATCTGGCCCATGTCGATAGGCAGCGCTTGTTCAAACGATTCCTGCACTTCCTTCGTATATTCAATGAAAAAGCGGAAGGTGAAGATGTAGAACAGGCAGAGTCCGAAGTAGAAACCCGTGCCCACCTTCTGCGGCATCTTCTTGTAGAGCACGGCCATGATGAGGAACAGCAGGGCATAGGCTATGGCCTCATAGAGTTGTCCGGCATGGCGGAGCACGATGTCGCTTACATGGCGGTTCAGTTCGTGCTGGCGGAAATAGAACGACCACCAGGGAGCCGTCTGCGGGTCGGTGCTCACAATCTTTCCCACTATCTCAGAGTTCATCAGGTTGCCCAAGCGAATGAAACAAGCCGTGATGCCCGTAGCAATCGCAATATTGTCGAGCACCTGCCACAGGGGCACTTTTATGCGCTTCCAATAGAGCAGCAGTGCCAGGATGAGGCCTGCCGTGCCGCCGTGCGAGGCCAGTCCCTGATAGCCGGTCACCTGCCATGAACCATTGGAATGCTGTATGGGCAACAGCATCTCTACCACACCCTGCCACGAGTGCAGGTAGGGATTATAGCCCAACTGTTCGCTGTAGCCATAGAACAGGCAGTGGCCCAAGCGTGCACCTATGAGGATGCCCACGAAGCAATAGATGAAGAGCGGCTCAAACTTCTTGTCGTCAATCTTCTGGTCTTTATACAGCCAGCGCACGGTGAAGTAGGCCAGTGCCAGACCGATGAGCCAGCACAGCGAATACCAGCGCACCTCAAACGGCCCGATGCTGAAGGCGGTGACCGATGGATCCCAGAGAATATAGCAAAACGTGTTCATTTTTTCTTCTTATTATAACAGACTATTCCAGATCATCTAGACTTTCTAGATCATATTATAACAGACTATTCCAGATCATCTAGACTTTCTAGATCATCCGGATTCTCTAGACATTAAATCTAAAGTGCATGATGTCGCCGTCCTGCACCACGTAGTCCTTGCCCTCAACGCCCATCTTGCCGGCTTCCTTCACGGCAGCCTCACTGCCATATTTGATATAGTCGTCGTATTTGATGACCTCGGCCCGGATAAAACCTTTCTCAAAGTCGGTGTGGATGACGCCGGCGCACTGTGGAGCCTTCCAGCCTTTCTTGTAGGTCCATGCCTTCACTTCCATTTCACCGGCGGTGATGAATGTCTCAAGGTTGAGCAGGGCGTAGGCTTTCTTGATAAGACGGTCGACACCGCTCTCTGTCAAGCCCAGTTCCTCGAGGAACATCATTTTGTCGTCGTATGATTCCAGTTCGGCAATATCTTCTTCGGTCTTGGCAGCAATAACCATGGTCTCGGCTCCCTCCTCCTTGGCAATGGCCTCAATCTTCTTGGTCAGGTCGTTGCCGTCCTTGGCGTCGGCCTCGCCCACGTTGCACACATAGAGCACCGGCTTGGCGGTGAGCAGGAAGAGGTTGCGGGCGGCATCCTGTTCCTCCTTGCTTTCAAACTCCACCACACGGGCGTTCTTGCCTTGGTCGAGCACCTCTTTGTAGGCTTTCAGCACCACGAGTTCCACCTTGGCATCCTTGTTGCCGGCGGCAGCGGCCTTCTCGGTCTTGGCCAGACGGCTCTCAATGGTTTCCAGATCCTTGAGTTGCAGTTCGGTGTCGATAATCTCCTTGTCGCGTACAGGGTCGATGGTGCCGTCTACGTGTGTGATGTTCTCGTCTTCAAAGCATCGCAGCACGTGGATGATGGCGTCGGTCTCACGGATATTTCCGAGGAACTTGTTGCCCAGTCCTTCGCCTTTCGATGCGCCTTTCACCAGTCCGGCAATGTCTACTATCTCACAGGTGGCGGGCACGATGCGCCCAGGATGTACTATTTCTGCCAGACGGTTCAGGCGTTCGTCGGGCACGGTGATGACGCCCACGTTGGGCTCGATGGTGCAGAACGGAAAATTGGCTGCCTGTGCCTTTGCACTTGACAGGCAGTTAAACAGCGTGGATTTGCCCACGTTGGGCAGTCCCACGATACCACATTTCAAAGCCATATCTTTTTATTTATAATTGATGATGCAGAATCATGCATAATAATTAAACATCTTGTTACTAATTCCCATACGCTTCGGCCTCGGCTGCTGCGATAATGTCTTCGCGTGACATTTCCACGGGATTGTGGGTAATGTCTGACAGGTCGAACTCATCGGGTTCCTGGGTCTCATGGGACTCATAGGACTTCTGGGACTCATAGGACTTCTGGGACTCATAGGACTCCTGGGACTCATAGGTCTTCTGGGATGCGATGATGAATTCCTTATCGGCCTCCAGGTCTGGGGCTATGGCGGTGGGTTCTTCTTCCATCTTGGTGCGCTCTGACTTGGCGGTGAAGATGGCATCGATGAACTGTGGCTCGCGACGGAGGCGCTGCAGTGTTTCTTTTGAACTCTCCTGCTGCGCTTCCTTCTTTGAGTATCCTTTGCCTTTTCCGCCTTCCACGCCTTCTATCATTACCAGGCAGCCGAAGACGGGCGACCCTTTGTCGTCCTTGCCGTCGTCGGTCATCTTATATACCATTTTCACACGGTTTTTCTGTGTCCATTCCAGCAGTTTCGACTTGAAGTTGACCTCTTTGTAGGCCACCTTGTCGATGTTGACCATCTGTGCGAGTATGCGTTTCTTGACGAATCGCATGACGGCGTCGTAGCCTTGGTCCAGATAGATGGCTCCCACGAGTGCCTCGAAGGCATTGCCTGCCATGTAACTGTTGTGTGCGTGCTGCTGCTTGGCGTTGCTTTCGATGAGTTCGGTGAGTCCCATTTCCTGTGCGAGTTTGCCAAGTGTTTCGCGGCTCACGAGTTTCGACCTTGTGTTGGTGAGGAATCCTTCGCGTTTGCCGGCGAAGTGTTCAAAGACGATATGCCCCACGACGGCATCGAGGAGTGCGTCGCCCAGGAATTCCAGCCGTTCGTTGTTGAGTGGTTTTCCCTTTTCGTTTCGTTTGCCCGAACTCTTGTGCGTGAGTGCTGTTTTATAGTATTTGATGTCGTGCGGGTAGAAGCCTATGATGCTGTGAAGGGAATAAAAAAGTTCCCTCTCCTTGCGGAAAGGGAGCCTTATTCGGTTGATGATGTCTTTAATCCTCATATTTGCTTTCAGCGAATTTACTATCGTTAGAAAATGCAAATCACTTGCATTTTGCTCACTTATCCGTAAATTTCTTGAATACCACGCAGGCATTGTGTCCGCCGAAGCCGAAGGTGTTGCTCAGTCCGGCACGGACGGTGCGTTTCTGTGCTTTGTTGAACGTGAAGTTGAGGTTATAGTCAATCTCGGGATCTTCGTCGCCTTCCTCATGGTTGATGGTGGGCGGCACGATGTCGTTCTTCACGGCAAGCACGGTAGCCATGGCCTCGATGGCACCGGCGGCACCCAGCAGGTGGCCTGTCATTGACTTGGTGCTCGAGATGTTGAGTTTGAAGGCAGCGTCGCCAAATACTTCCTTGATGGCCTTGGCCTCTGAGATGTCGCCTACGTGTGTTGATGTGCCGTGCACATTGATGTAGTCGATGTCCTCGGGCTTCAGGTTGGCATCTTCCAGGGCGTTCTGCATCACCAGTTTGGCACCGAGACCCTCGGGGTGTGAGGCGGTGATGTGGTGAGCGTCGGCGCTCATGCCTGCTCCTACGAACTCGGCATAGATCTTGGCGCCGCGTGCCTTGGCGTGCTCCAGTTCCTCAAGGATGAGGCAACCGGCACCTTCGGCCATGACGAAGCCGTCGCGGCTGGCGCTGAAGGGGCGGCTGGCCTTTTCGGGCTCGTCGTTGCGTGTGCTCAGGGCGTGCATGGCGTTGAAGCCTCCGACGCCGCTTTCACAGATGGCCGATTCGGCACCTCCTGCCACAATGATGTTGGCCTTGCCCAGACGGATGAGGTTGAAGGCGTCGGCCAGTGCGTTCGACGATGAAGCACAGGCGCTGGAGGTGATGTAGTTTGGTCCGTGGAAGCCGTACATGATAGAGATTTGTCCGGCGGCGATGTCGGCAATCATCTTCGGGATGAAGAAGGGGTTGAACTTGGGGCCTTCGGCACGGTGCACGCCATAGTAGGTAATCTCGTCCTCAAAGGTCTTGATGCCGCCTATGCCTACGCCGTAGACCACGCCGATGCGGTTCTTGTCTTCTTTCTCCAGGTCCATCTGGCTGTCTTCCACTGCCTGCTTGGCAGCAATGAGGGCCAACTGTGTGTAGCGGTCCATCTTGCGTGCCTCCTTGCGGTCCAGATAGTCGTTGACATTGAGGTTCTTCACCTCGCAGGCGAACTTAGTCTTGAAGTTGGTTGTATCGAAAGTCGTAATGGGTGCTGCTCCGCTCACGCCGGCCACGAGGTTGTTCCACATTTCCTCGGGATTGTTGCCCACGGGTGTAATGGCGCCGAGTCCAGTTACGACAACTCTTTTCAGTTCCATATGTCTAAAAATGAAAAAATTGAAAAATTGAAGAATTGAAATCATTCAGCATAAACTGAATTTCAATTTTTCAATTCTTCAATTCTTTAATTCTTATGAATTTATTTTGCGTTTTCCTCGATGTAAGCGATGGCGTCAGCCACGGTGCTGATCTTCTCTGCCTTGTCGTCGGGAATAGAAATGCTGAACTCCTTCTCGAATTCCATGATGAGTTCGACGGTATCCAGTGAATCTGCGCCCAGATCATTGGTAAAACTTGCTTCGGGCTTAACCTCTGCCTCGTCCACACCAAGTTTGTCTACGATAATAGCCTTTACTTTACTTTCAATTTCTGACATAATTTTTACGTTTAAAATGTTAATATTGAATATTCGTTGTTATAAAATCGGGTGCAAAGTAACACATTTTCTTTCACTTACGCAAATTTTTTGCTATAAAACTGCTTGCTGTGTGCACACACAGGGGGTGATTGTGCAGGTTTTTGGCCGTTTTCTTGTCATTTTGACACTTTTGGGAATGGGAGTACAGACATGAGGAGCGCACTCCTATTAACTTCTGTCGCTCCTGCCACTCCTATGAGAGTCTGCATTTCTGCTATCTCAGAAAGTTGATACACCTTATTTATATATACGCGTGCGAGGGTATAATGTAAGGAAACTTTACCAAAAAAGGGGGTCTGGGAATTTGCATTCTAGAGTAAATAAAGGGTCGTTTTGCACCTGTTCATATCCACTGGCATGCAGCGGATGCTCCGTTATGGAACAAAAAATGCTGTTTTGGACTGCAACGGAGGCTCCTTTGGACTTCAACGGAGGCTTCTTTGAAACGTAACGGAGGCTCCATTGAAGTTCAAAACAGGCTGCGTTGCAGTTCAACGGAGCCTCCGTTGGACCCTGACGGAGTATTCCATTAAAAACAAAGAAGGCTTCGCTATGTTGCAGCAAAGCCTTCTTTTTGTGTATATTGTTGATTGTCAACAACTTAACAACTACCCTCATATTTCGCTTGTACGCGTTGGCGGATTGTTTTTTGAAAACTCGTCGAGTTTTTTTGAGGGGGGCATTTGTCAAGTTTGTTTACTTCACATACTCCGAGAAGTCGGTGAGGTGCATGTCGCCCTTGCGAGCCAGCGAGTCGTGCATGGCGAAGGCGGCGGTGAGGTTGTGGCGCGTCTGTCCCATTTTGGCCAACTTGAGGTATTCGCGCAGCAGCGGACGGTAGTCGGGGTGTGCGCAGTTTTCAATGATGATCTCGGCACGCTGTGCGGGGCTCTTTCCGCGCAGGTCGGCCACGCCTTGCTCGGTCACGATGATGTTCACGTCGTGCTCGCTCGAGTCCTGATGGCTCACGAAGGGCACGATGCTCGAGATGAGGCCGCCCTTGGCCGTTGAGGGGCAGGTGAAGATGGAGAGGTAGGCGTTGCGGATGAAGTCGCCCGAGCCGCCGATGCCGTTCATCATCTTCGTGCCGCTGATGTGGGTAGAGTTGGCATTGCCGTAGAGGTCCACCTCGATGGCGGTGTTGATGGCAATGACGCCCAGTCGGCGGATGACTTCAGGCGAGTTAGAGATCTCGCTCTGGCGCAGGGTGAGGTGGTTGCGGAAGTAGTCCATGTTGTCGTAGACCTGCATCAGGCAGTCGTTGCTCACGGTGAGCGAGCAGGCGCTGGCGTCTTTCACGCGGCCGTTGAGCATCATGTCGATGACCGAGTTCTGAATCACCTCGGTATAGATATTGAAGTCGGGCACGTGCTTGTCCTGTCCCAGGGCACCCAGGATGGCGTTGGCCGTGCTGCCCACGCCGCTCTGCAGGGGCAGGAACTCCTTTGGAATGCGGCCTTTGTGCATCTCCTCTACCAGGAACTCGGCCGTGAGGAAGCCAATCTTTTCGGTCACGGGGTCGCTGTCCTTGAAGGCGCGGGCCTCGTCGGGAATGTTGCACTCCACGACACCCACCACCTTTTCCTTGGGTATCGACACGTAGGGCACGCCGATGCGGTCGCTCACCTTCTCAATCATGATGGGCTTGCGATAGGGCGGGTCGAGGGGCTCGTAGACATCGTGGATATACTTGGCATTGGCATTGTGGAACGAGTTGAGTTCCAGAATAACCTTCTTGGCCAGACGGGCAGCCGTGGGGCTGATGCCGCCGGCAGCAGTGAGATAGACATGATAGTCGTTGCCCACCTCCTCAATGTCGCACACCTCGAGGATGGCCCAGTCCACATCGCCATAGAAGCCATAGCGCAACTCCTGTGCCATGTGGCTCAGGTGCAGGTCGTTGTAGGGTATCTCGCCCAGGTTCACGTGCTTGCGGAAGTCGGGATTGGTGGTGTAGGGGGCACGGTACTTGATGGCCTGTGCGTTGGCCATGTCGCCGTCGGTGCTCTGTCCTGTCGAAGCGCCGGTGAAGATGCCTACTTTGAATTCGCGCCCGGCTTCGTGCTCAGCCACGGCAATCTTGGCCAGTTCCTTGGTGGTGGCCTTAGCCACGCCGGCAGGGGTGAAACCACTCATGGCGATGTTCTCGCCGTTCTTGATCAGTGCTGCAGCCTCGGCAGCGGTCATACGTGTATACATAGAAAAATCTCTGTT
>Ga0310697_10006725_pt1 | contig 10884 bp, 9 predicted proteins | sample 172DNAGHGlowgp2_FD_203883 | JGI IMG/M metagenome (GOLD analysis project Ga0310697, IMG submission 203883) | Sheep rumen microbial communities from Palmerston North, Manawatu-Wanganui, New Zealand - 1728 DNA GHGlow gp2 (v2) (version 2) | ecosystem: Host-associated > Mammals > Digestive system >...
AGTCCGCCCACGATGCGGTCGATGGCGTCCATGAAGTCTTGACGCTGTACGGCCTGCTTCTTGCGCCGTGCTGCGATAAGGGCAGCCTCGTTGCACACGTTGGCGATATCGGCTCCCGAGAATCCGGGCGTCTGCCTCGACAGCAGGTCGAGGTCAACCGAGCCGTCGGTCTTGACGTTGCGCAGGTGCACCTGGAAGATTTCCTTGCGGTCGGTGAGTTCGGGCAGCTCAACATAGATTTGCCGGTCGAAGCGTCCCGCCCTGAGCAATGCCTTGTCCAGAATGTCGGCACGGTTGGTAGCAGCGAGGATAATCACGCCGCTGTTGGTGCCGAAACCGTCCATCTCGGTAAGCAGCTGGTTGAGGGTGCTCTCGCGCTCGTCGTTGGTACCCATGTTGGCCTTGTTGCCACGGGCGCGGCCGACGGCGTCAATCTCGTCGATGAACACGATGCAGGGGGCTTTTTCCTTGGCTTGGCGGAAGAGGTCGCGCACGCGCGATGCACCCACACCGACAAACATCTCGACGAAGTCGGAACCCGACATGGAGAAGAATGGGACATCGGCCTCGCCAGCGACGGCTTTGGCCAGCAACGTCTTTCCTGTTCCCGGGGGCCCCACGAGCAAAGCGCCCTTGGGAATCTTGCCGCCGAGCTGGGTGTAGTGCTTGGGATTCTTGAGGAAGTCAACGATCTCGGCGATCTCGACTTTGGCCTCGGCCAGTCCAGCGACATCCTGGAAGGTCACCTTATTATCGTTGTCCTTATCAAAGAGGCGCGCCTTGGACTTGCCGACGTTGAAGATGCCACCGCCGCCGCCCCCGGCGCCCATGCGCCTGTACAGGAACGAGAGCAGGATGATAAAGAGCACAGTGGGCCCGAAGTAAAGGAAGAGCGTCGAGTAGTCGCTGGCCTTCTCATACTTGATGTCGCCGGTGAATTTTCCTGCGTTTCTCCACTCGGCGGCTTTGTCCTCAAACTTGTCGGCGCTGGGTATCTGGGCCGTAATGCGGTTGGCCACTTGCTGCTTTTCGGCAGGGAACATGGGGTTGCCTGCAGGTTTTGCCGTCGTGGTGACGGCCCGTGTTGCCGAGTCGGTCAGGACGGCCTCCAGGTAGTCCTTGTTGGTATAAACGGTGATTGACTTGACGCCGCCGTTGCTGACGATGCTGTCAAACCGCGTCCAGGACACCTCTTGGGGCACTCCCCCGTCATAATAGCCCCACAGCATCGCGACAAGGAAGAAGGCGATGAGGCCGTAGATCCAGAAGAAGTCGAATCGAGGCGTCTTGCGCTGACGTTGGTTATTGTTGCTGTTGTTTGCCATTATTGCTAGTGATGGACATTAATCGAGATCGGGGATGGTGTTGATGTGCGCATCGGCCCAGAGCTGCTCCAGGTTGTATCGCTCGCGGAACTCCGGCACAAAGATGTGCACAAAGATGTTGCCGTAGTCGATGATAATCCACTGGGCGTTCTGGTATCCGTCGTAGTTGAATGGCCGCTGCCCTGCGTTTTTCTCTACGTACTCGCGGACGCTGTCGGCGATGGCGGTCACCTGCATGGGAGTGTTGCCCGTGGCGATGACGAAGCCTTGAGCTGCGGCGGTCTCGATGCCTGACAAATCAACATGGACAATACTGCGTCCTTTCTTCTCTTGAATGGCTTGGATGATGGATTGAATCAATTTTTCGTTTTCGTTCATAAATGATGATATTATTCCAATTTGCAAAGGTAATGAAAGTTTCAAGAAGTCAATGTTGAAAAGTGGTAATTTATTTTAAAGAGGTGTGAGAAAAAATGTTGGGGCCTCACGAGACAGGGTCTCATGAGGCAGGGAATGTCCACCCCATGGATGCACGAGAGCATTGTGCCTGCCACCAAAAAAAGGCAGGTTGCCGTTGTAGGGGCAACCTGCCTTGATAGGTACTTGGTTAGTTAAGCAATCTCTAGCGGGGATTAGATGACACCCTGCTCGAGCATAGCCTGAGCGACCTTCATGAAGCCGGCGATGTTAGCGCCCTTCACGTAGTCGATGGTGCCGTCGGCCTGAGTACCGAACTTCACGCACTGCTCGTGGATGTTCTCCATGATCCAGTGGAGCTTCTCGTCAACTTCCTTGGCTGACCAGCTGAGGTGAGCAGCGTTCTGGGTCATCTCGAGACCAGAGGTAGCTACGCCACCAGCGTTAACGGCCTTACCGGGAGCAAACAGGACGCCGTTCTTCTGGAAGAAGTGGATGGCGCCAGGCTGGCAACCCATGTTGGAAACCTCGCAGCAGCACCAGCAGCCGTTAGCCTTCAGCTCCTTAGCATCGTCCTCGCTGAGCTCATTCTGGAATGCGCAGGGCAGAGCGATGTCGCAGGGAACACTCCAAGCCTTCTTGCCGGCGGTGAACTTGGCCTGGCCGGGGAACTTGGTTGCCATGTCCTCAACCTTGTTGCGGTTGGAAGCACGCATGTCGAGCATGTAGTCGATCATCTCCTTGTTGATACCCTCGGGGATCTCGCACACGCCGTCGGGGCCAGAGATGGCAACGACCTTGGCACCGAGCTCAACAGCCTTGGTGGCAGCACCCCAAGCCACGTTACCGAAGCCTGAGAGGGCGATCTTCTTGCCCTTGATGTCCTTGCCAGCGGTGTGGAGCACGTGCTGGGTGAAGTAGAGGGCACCGAAACCGGTAGCCTCGGGACGCAGGATAGAACCACCCCAAGTCATGCCCTTGCCAGTGAGGACGCCAGTGTGGTACTGACGGGCGAGTTTCTGATACATACCATTGAGGAAGCCAATCTCACGGCCACCAACGCCAACGTCACCAGCGGGAACGTCCTGGTCGGGGCCAATGTTGTGACGGAGCTCAAGCATGAAGGCCTGGCAGAAACGCATGATCTCGGCGTCGCTCTTGCCAACGGGGTCGAAGTCAGAACCACCCTTGCCACCGCCCATGGGGAGCGTGGTGAGGGCATTCTTGAAGGTCTGCTCGAAACCGAGGAACTTCAGCATTGAGGGGGTAACAGCCTTGTGGAAACGCAAGCCACCCTTGTACGGGCCAATGGCGCTGTTGAACTGCACGCGATAACCGAGGTTGGTCTGAACCTCACCCTTATCGTCGATCCAGGTTACACGGAAAGTGAAGATGCGCTCGGGCTCAACCATGCGCTCAACGATCTTAGCCTTCTCAAACTCGGGATGCTGATTGTAAACCTCCTCGATCGACTCAAGGACCTCACGTACAGCCTGCAGATACTCGGACTCGCCAGGATGCTTAGCCTCCAGGTCGGCCATAATTTTCTCAACGTTCATGATAATAATAAAAAAAGTTGTTAATTAGATAAAACTATAAAGTTAATTAATCTTCAACGGTTTATCGGGCATGCTGATTGTAGCTCAAGACATGCCGTCTAAAAAGCGTCACAAAAATAGGTTATTTTTTCCAAACGCAAGCAATTTTTGAAAGGTTTTTCATATTTTTTTCATAGACTGTGAAAAAAGCAAAAAACGGCAAAAAAATTTTTTTCCACAAAAATCTGCAAGAATGGACAATTTGACACAATCCACGCATTTGGCATGCCAAATTTATCAAGAAATCAACCCGTTAGCTACAGATTGACAAAACGATTGAAAAAGGTTTACACAGGATGATTTTGCTGCAATGAAAAAAAAGCCGTATCTTTGTCACAGTAAAAAAACCGAGAAACGAACAATACATTTTTTATATAACTTCTAATTTCAATTAACACCGTTATGAAGAAACATAATTTTTATGCTGGACCGTCGATCCTGAGCCAGTACACGCTGGACAAGTGTGTTGACGCTATTCGTGACTTTGCAGGCACTGGCCTGTCGATTCTTGAGATTTCACACCGCAGCAAGGAGTTCCAGGCTGTAGTTGACGAGGCCGAGGCCCTGTTCAAGGAGCTGCTCGACATCCCCGAGGGCTACAAGGTACTGTTCCTGGGCGGTGGCGCCAGCACCCAGTTCTATATGGTTCCTGCCAACCTGCTGAAGACCAAGGCCGCTTACCTTGACACGGGCACGTGGGCCAACAAGGCCATCAAGGAGGCAAAGCTGTTTGGTGATGTCGAGGTTGTGGGTTCATCCAAGGAGGACAACTACACCTATATCCCCAAGGGCTACAAGGTTCCCACCGATGTTGACTACTTCCACATCACGACCAACAATACCATCTACGGCACCGAGATCCGCGAGGACTATGACCTCCCCGTGCGCATGGTAGCCGACATGTCGTCGGACATCTTCTCGCGTCCCGTTGACGTGTCCAAGTATGACCTGATTTACGGTGGCGCCCAAAAGAACATCGCTCCCGCCGGCGTTACCTTTGTCATCGTCAAGGAAGACGTGCTGGGACAGGTTGACCGCGTGCTGCCCACGATGGTGAACTACAAGACCCACGTTGACAAAGGCTCGATGTTCAACACCCCTCCCGTGTTCCCGATCTATGCAGCCCTGCAGACCCTGAAGTGGTACAAGGAGCTGGGTGGCGTGAAGGAGCTGCAGCGCATCGACGAGGAGAAGGCCGCCGTTCTGTACGACGCCATCGACTCGAGCAAGATGTTTGTTGGCACCGTTAAGCCCGAGGACCGCTCGATCATGAACGTGTGCTTCGTGATGAAGCCCGAGTACAAGGAGCTGGAGAAGGACTTCCTGGACTTTGCCGGCACCAAGGGCATCGTGGGCATCAAGGGCCACCGCTCGGTGGGTGGTTACCGCGCATCGCTGTACAACGCCCTTCCCCTGGAGAGCGTGAAGGTGCTGGTTGACGCCATGAAGGAGTTTGAGAGCAAGCATTAATCATTCACATTATAATAAAGGCTGAATTCTAATCAAATTATGAAGATTTTAGTTGCAACCGAGAAGCCCTTTGCTCCCGTAGCTGTACAGGGCATCCGTGAAGTGATTGAAGGTGCTGGCCACGAGCTGGTGCTTGTCGAGAAAGGAACCCGCCAGGACATGATCAATGCCATCGCCGACTGCGCAGGCTTGATCGTTCGCAGCGACAAGGTGGACAAGGAAGTGTTTGACGCCGCTCCCCAGTTGAAGGTGGTAGTTCGCGCTGGCGCAGGCTATGACAACATCGACCTGGCCGAGGCTACGGCCCACGGCGTGTGTGTGATGAACACTCCTGGCCAGAACAGCAATGCTGTTGCCGAGCTGGTGATGGGCATGCTCGTCACCCTGATTCGCAACCGTTACAACGGCACCAGCGGCACCGAGCTGCTGGGCAAGACGCTGGGTATCCATGCCTATGGCGCCGTGGGCCGCTGCGTGGCACGCATCGCCAAGGGCTTTGGCATGAAGATCAGCGCCCTTGACCCCTGGGTTAAGGACGAGGTGATGGAGGCCGACGGCATCCATCCCGTTCACAGTGTCGAGGAGCTGTATAGCCAGAACCAGTATGTGAGCCTTCACATCCCCGCCACCGACGAGACCCGCGGTTCGGTAGGCAAGAAGCTCATTGAGCTGCTGCCCAAGAACGGCGTGCTGATCAACGCCGCCCGCAAGGAGGTCATCGACGAGGCTGGTCTGGCCGAGGCCATGGAGGCCCGCCCCGACTTCCGCTATGTTGCTGACGTTAAGCCCGCCAACGCCGACGAGCTCGAGGCCAAGTATCCCGAGCGCGTGCTGTTCACCCCCAAGAAGATGGGTGCCCAGACCGCCGAGGCCAACATCAACGCCGGCCTGGCCGCTGCCAACCAGGTGGTAGCCCATTTGAAGGACGGCTGGAACCGCTTCCAGGTTAACAAATAAGAGAGGGTTCAATCCCCCAACTATTTGAGTCAAACTATGCCTGCTGCCCGTCAAATGACGGTGTGGCAGGCATTTTAGCTCAGGGTGATGTTGCCTGTGGCATAAATAATGATTACCTTTGCCACCAGTAACTCATCTACACGATACACTATGAAACTAGCCGAAGCATTAAGCATCCGCAAGGACCTACAGACACGCGTGGAACAGCTCAAGTCGCGCCTGCTCAACAACGTGCGCATCCAGGAGGGTGAAGCGCCTGCCGAGGAGCCCCAAGAGCTGATGAAAGAGCTGGACAGCTGCCTCCAGCAGCTCGAAGAGCTTATTTACCGCATCAACTTGACCAACATGCACGCCATGAGCGGCAAGAAGACCCTGACACAGCTCATGGCCGAGCGCGACGTTCTCACCAAGCGCGTGGCGACGCTGCGCGAGGTGTTCAACAAGGCCTCGTCATCGAGCGAGCGCTACTCACGCACCGAAATCAAGTATGTCACCACCATCGATGTCAAAGCCCTGGGCAAGCAGGTCGATAAATTGTCGTCCCAACTGCGCTCACTTGATGTCGAGATCCAGTCAATCAACTTCACCACCGAGTTGATGTGATTGAGAGTATAAAGCTGAAAAATGGATTGTAGGTTGTGGCCCGTTGGGGCGAACTGGGAAAACCTTCACACGTTGATGGATTGACCCGCTCGGGACGCGGTTGATGCCCCTTGTGGCAATCACGGTGCAAGTCCCTAACGCCGGCATTGCGCACGGCTTATCGAGCATTGATTACTACCGCCAGTTGACCGCTGGCCACGACCGAGGGGAGGGACGAGGGAACCATCACTACAGAGGCAAAAACGGCGCCGCGCAATGCGACGCCGTTTTTTGGTATAAGGGTTTAACCGAATTGTCGATTAGTTGGTACCCTGGAGCTTGAAGGTAACGGGCAGGGTGTACCATACCGACACTGCCTGACCATTCTGGCGGCCCGGGGTGAACTTGGGCAGCGACTTGCAGACGCGAACGGCCTCCTTGTCGAGATCCTTGTCCACCGAGCGAACGACCTTCACCTCACCTACCTTACCAGTCTTGTCAACGACAAACTGTACAACGACACGGCCCTGGATGTTATTCTCGGCTGCCATGGGCGGGTAGTTGATGTGAGAGGAGAGATACTTCATCAGCGCGGCTTCACCACCAGGGAACTGGGGCATCTGCTCTACCGACTTGAAGATTTCCTCCTTCTTCTCTACGGGTTTCTCTTCTTTCTTCTCAACGACAACCTCTTCCTTCAAGGTGCGGGTAACGTTACGGTCCTCAGTACCTTTCTCGTTATCCTTTTGACCGAAGGCGGTCTCGGTCTCCTTCAACTCGTCCTGAGTCTTGATCTCGTCTTCCTTCTTCACCTTATCGTCCTCGACGATCTGGAGCTCGGTAACTTTCACTGACTTCAAGACTTCCTCGGGGAGTACCTCGGGCTTGGGTTGCTCGAGTCGCTCTTGCTGCTCCTCGGGCTCCTCGGTTTCTTGCGACATGTCGATGAGCACTTCTTCCTGCTCACCCTGCTCGGCAAGCCTTCTTTCCTCCAGGTACTGGTTAGCCTTGACAAAACCAAAGGCCAGCAGACCAAAGAGGATGGCACCGATGATGGTGTACAGGACAGCCTTGTTGTGACGCTTGGGAGAGTCGGTGCGAATGACATAGGCACCGAAGTCCTTGTTCTTGCCTTCAAAGACAAGGTCACACCATTCTCGCGATGAAAGATCAACTTCTTTTGCCATAATTGATTTCTTCTTTTTTAAAGATTAAACAATTCCATTAATCCCACATCACTTCTTCTCATTCTTGGCCTTGACCATAATCATCATAGCCGAGTCAACCTCGTTGATGCGGTCGATCTGGTAGCGGCTGATGTTGTTGATCTGCATCTCGTCGAGCACGCTCACAACGTGTGCGTAGCTGGCGTTAGGCGTGGCCTTGATGATGACAACCGGGCGCTTGAGGGTGGAGTCGTTGCGGATTTTCTTGGCCATTTCCTGATAGATGGAGTCGTTGATTTCCTCGTTCTTGGAGAATTTCATTTCCTTCCAGTCTTTCTTCAGGTCGGCAATCTTGAGTACCACTTCCTTGTTGCGCTCTTGTAGAATCTCGCGTATGGCGGGATAAGCACCGCCGGTCTTGGCACCGAACTCAATCTGCTTCATGTTGCTCTCGCCATTGGCAAGATTGTCGGTCTCGGGCATACCGTCGTAGTAGTAAAGCGTGCCCTCCTCGGGATCGGAGAGGCCATTGTCGGTGAGCTTACCGTCGATGATGATGGTGACAGCCTCGGACTGCTTTACTTTGTTCTGCTGTTCTTTCTCTACCTTCTCGTTGGTGGGCAGCGCGATCTGGAGCGTCTGGCTCTTGATCATGGTGGTACACAACATAAAGAAGGTGATCAACAGCATGTTCATGTCAACCATAGGGGTGAAGTCGATACGGGTATCGAATTTCTTCTGACGACTTTTACTTTTAATTGCCATAGCTTAATCCTCCGAAGTTTTAAGGGCCGTCATCAGGGTGAACTTGTTCATCTTCATGGTCTGGAGGTTATCCATGACCACGTTCACCACGCTGTAAGGCGTTGTTTGGTCGGCCTTGATTGCAATACCACGTCCTTTCACCATAGATTCCTGCAGTTCGGGGTTCACCGAGTTGTAGGCGGCCCTGATCCACATTTGGAATTCGTTGGGGTTGTTTGGATCTTCATTCATGTTGATTGGAACACCGGGGTTCTGCTCTGACTCGAGGAACTTGTCACGCAGGTCGGGCTCCAGGTTCAACCATTCTTTCATCTTAGTGATAGGCACGCCGAAAGCGTTGAGCTTAGAGAAGGTCTCAATCTCCTTGTTGGTAAACGCGAGGTTTGCACTGGGATGAGTCTTCTTGTATTCGACGACCATATTCTTAAGTAAGTCGGCGCGAACCGTCTCGCTCTTCATTGTCGAGTCCTTGCTACCGAGCACCTCAAGGTACACCTTGCCCTCGGGACTTACAAGCACTGACAACAGGTTAGCATCAGGAACCTTCTCCTCCGATACCGAGGGAGGCGTGATCACGGTCACGGGTTCCTTCTGAAGGAATGTAGAAGTCAACATGAAGAAAGTCAACAGAAGCACCGTCACATCGGACATAGCGGTCATGTCGATGCGCGTCTCTTTCTTTTTGATTTTGACTTTTCCCATATTTCTAAATTACCTTAATCTGTTTGTTTTAAAAGATTATTTAAACAGTTGCTAACCCAGTGATTAGTGAGTAGCTGAGAAGGTAGAAACAGTTGCGAAGCCAAGCTCGTCGATAGCATAGGTCATGTTATCGATCTTGTTGGTGTAGAAGTTGTAACCGATCAGTGCGAGGGCAGCGGTAGCGATACCGAGGGCGGTGTTCACCAGTGCCTCCGAGATACCGGTTGACAGCTCGGTCGAGTCAGGAGCGCCCGATGCGGACAGAGCCTGGAACGACTTGATCATACCCAACACAGTACCGAACAGACCGATCAGGGTACCCAGGGTGGTGAGGGTAGCCAGGATGGGCAGGTTCTGCTGCAGTGCGGGCATCTCCAGAGCGGTAGCCTCCTCGAGGGTAGCCTGGATCGAAGCGACCTTCTGCTCCTTGCTCAGGACGGTGTCCTTCTCCATCTCTTTGTACTTCTGCAAGGTTGCGTAAACAACAGCGCCAACAGTACCTTTCTGCTTGCGGCACAGATCCTCGGCCTTAGCCAGGTCATGGTTGCGCAATGCAGCCTTCACATCCTCGACAAACTTGGTGGTGTTGCCTTTGCCCTTAGCCTTGGCCAGAGCGATCCAGCGCTCAACACACAGTACAATCACGGTGAGGAAGCAGGTGATCAGCACAGGCACAACCACACCGCCCTTGAACACGGTACCCAGCAGGTTGTTGGGACCTTCCTTGTCCATGCTCAGCAGGCTGGGCGAGGTCTTGAAGTTGCTGGGGTTACCCAGTACGAACATGAAGAACAGTACTGCGATGATAAAGCAAACGAGAATGACGAGCGAAGCGCTCTTGATACCACTAACGTTGCTGGCCACTTCTTTCTTGGCAGCGGTCTGTGGCTTCTGAATGTTTGTTTGTTCAGCCATAATTTAATCTGGTTTTAAAAATGAATTAATAAAATTAGTTTTAAGTTATTAAAGTTTTAGTTCTCATCATTGCGGTTCAAGGCGTCCCTGCGGCCTGCGCCTGATGGCACAAGGCTTTGAAACACAACACCTTCCATTCACGCAAAACAGTGTCAACCCTGGGGCTGGCAGCCATTTTGCCTGAAAAATTAACGCAAATTTATCACAAATATTTGAAAGCGCCGCAATTCAAGAGATTTTTTTCTAGTTTTTTTTATTAACAATGGCATTTTACCACAGTCGGGTCTTGATGCGTGCCATGATGCACAGCAGGCAAATCGAGTGGTTAAAAGCCCACTTGCGGACTAATGTTCAAGAAAAGTTCAGAAATTAGGGTTGCTGGCAGTGTAATTGTTAATGTTTTTGCTTACCTTTGCACCCACATTATTAAATATAATCTATACAACAATATCATGGCAACTGTTAGACTCAAGAGAGGGTTCGACATCCACCTGCTGGGAGCGATAGGCAACAACGACATCGGTGTTGCCGCCAGCGCCCAGAGTGTTGCCGTCGTTCCTGACGACTTCCACGGGATAGTTCCCCGCATGGAGAAGAAAGAGGGCGAGCACGTCGCTGCCGGCGAGCCCCTCTATCATGACAAGAATCACGAGGCCATCAAGGTTGTGTCTCCCGTGAGCGGCACTGTCAAGGCCGTGTGCCGCGGTGAGCGCCGCCACATCGACGCCATTGTCATCGTCCCCGACAGCGGCGCCAACGACAGAGTCACCCATGACTTGAAAGGCGCAGCCGAGCAGACATTGCTCGAGTCGGGCCTGTGGGTGATGATGCGCCAGCGCCCCTATGACGTGGTGCCTGCCCCGGGTGTGAGGCCCAGGGACGTGTTTGTCACCGCATTTGACTCGTCGCCGCTGGCTCCCGACCTGGCTGTCGTGCTGGGCGACAAGAGCAAGTACATCGGCAAGGGTGTCGAGGTGCTGGGCGGCA
>Ga0310697_10006727_pt1 | contig 10881 bp, 6 predicted proteins | sample 172DNAGHGlowgp2_FD_203883 | JGI IMG/M metagenome (GOLD analysis project Ga0310697, IMG submission 203883) | Sheep rumen microbial communities from Palmerston North, Manawatu-Wanganui, New Zealand - 1728 DNA GHGlow gp2 (v2) (version 2) | ecosystem: Host-associated > Mammals > Digestive system >...
TACCAAGTTGGCGAAGTCAACAAGGTCTTGTCCGTTTGTGATTTGGTAAACGTCACCGACCTTGTCAAGAGCCCACAGGTTGCCCATGCCAAATGTGATGGCAGCGAGCAGAAGTAGATTTCTCTTTTTCATGTTGATTGTTGTTTAATTAATAGTGATTATAATAAAAATATAAAATGTGTTATGTTTAAACTTTCAGTTGTTACTCAACATAGTGGATGATTGCCGAAACTGTACTGCCCTTGGCATCGAGGGCTGTGGGCTGGCTCATGTCTTTGGGCGTACCGGTGATGTTGACTTTGAAGTCGCAACCGACGATGCCGTTGAGTTCTGCCTTCTCTACATAAGCCTTGAGCTGGTCGTAGCTGATGGTCATCGAGAGCGTGTTGAGGTCGCCGGGAGTCTGGGTGTTGGTAATCGTCTCGGTCACGTCGTTCTCGTCGTTGGAGAGGCTGACGGCATAGGTGGCATTCTGGACGTCAATCCAGCGGATGGTAAGCGACTGCACTTCATCGGTGGTGAGGTTGACGTCGTATTCGTCTGCCTGCATGAACATGCTCTTCGGCGCAGGTACGCCGGCACCTTCTTCATCGACGCACGAGCAGAGACCAGCTGCCATCATGAGGACGACTGCAAAGATATTAATTATTTTCTTCATAATTGCATTTTTTTATCTTTTTTTTTCTTTCAATGCGAACATATTTCTTACAGATTTGGTTACGGAAAGGAAATATCAGGGGGTAAAACCGTAATCAGTTGATAATGAGCGGTTCGTTTCTGATAATTCCTTTCCTTGACCATTTTATTCCGTGACAGGCTCGAACGTGGTGTGGGGGTCGTCGGCAAGGAGATATACCGTGAGGGTATAGATGCCGGAAGTCTTTACGACCCACTTGTTGTCACCGCCGTCGTTCTGAAGACGTGGACCGCTGAAACCGTGCTCAGTGGCAGGGTCGGCATTGGCATAGGGGGCAAAGAGGAAGGGGTCGCTCCAGCCACTGCCGAGTCCGATCTTGAACTCGCCGGGAGAGTCGTCCTTGATGGCCTTTGCATCTTCTACATTATAGAACTGACCCGTCCACGACCAGATGTAGGGGTCGCGGGCACCGCCGATCATCGTCATCTTGCCTTCCGGCGTATCGGTGTTCCAACCGACTGAGGTGCCCATACCGACTATCCACATCTTGTCGTTGGGAAGCGGGATGATGTCGAGCAGACGGCAGTCGTAGTATTCTTCGTTGGTGTCGACGATGACGGTGCGTGAGCCGATTTCGTCGCAGGTGAACTCGGTGTAGTCGCCCGTGGTGACATAGACCATTTTCTCGCCCTTGTCATCGGTCAGGTCGGCGCCATAGACGGGATAGTCGTTGGCGGTTGTCTCAATGTGATAGGTGCAGGGGTAGATGTCGAAGGTAGCCTGATAGACACCCGTTCCACGTTCTTTCTGCGTGAGGGTCTGCTTGGTGACTTCGCCGGTGGCAGCATCCTTCATGACGAAGAAGATGTTTTCGGGGAAGCGCTCGTAGCCAGTGACGGCAAACTCTACAGTTGAGATGGCCGGCAGGACGTAGTGGTTCTCGTTCTGAACGTTTGCAAGCAGTTGAGCGGTGACAAGAATGCGGTCGCCGGCAACTGTCCAACGTCCGATGATGTTGTTGAGCTGTTCGTTGGTGAGCGAAAACTCTCGTTTGCCTTCTTCCACATCGTAGACACTGGTGATATAGCGCTCTTTGTTGGAAGAGGCATAGAAGCGGATGCCGTATTTTACCTTGTCGTCCTTGCCATAGGGAGAAGTCTGGGCATCCCAGGTGAAGGTGATGGCGGTTTCCTGAGCCTTGCCCTGGTCACAGATGAGTTCGTCGGTAGAAGCCTTGACGTGCATCTCATCGGGTTGCTTGTCGAGCTTGTAGAACTCAGGGTCTTCGTTGCAGGCGGCAAACAGACCGGCCAGCCCCAGCAGCATGAATATATTCTTTATCTTCATAATGATTTACTTTTTTCTTGACAAGTTATTTCCTTGTTCGTCTGTTAACTCGTTGTATTGAATCAGTCAACCCAGAAAGGACCTTCCACAAGGTTCGGGTTCTTCTCGTACTCGTCGATATAGACGGGGAACCAGTAGTACTGCTTCTTCCAGACGCGGGTCTGGGCAGTGAGGGCGGTACGCTTGTGGAAATCGTTGCGGGTGCGGCCTGCCTGAGCGTTCATACCCATGCAGGGACCATTCATCTCGGGGATGTCCTCGGCAATCATCCAGCGGCGGATGTCATACCAGCGGTTACCCTCGCAGCAGAGTTCTACGCGGCGTTCCATGCGGATAATCTTTCGCATGGCTTCCTGGGTGTTGTCGACGTGAATCTCGTCGGCATCGGCAGCAACGGTGTCGAAGGTGTATTCGCGGACACCGGCACGATGGCGGATGCGGTTGACATACTCAAGGGCTGTGGCGCGATTGGTCTGATTGTCTTCCGTCTCGTTGAGGGCCTCGGCATAGTCGAGATAGGTGAAGGCCAGTCGATAGAGGAAACCCTGTCGGGGCGTCTCTTCGCCTGTCTGATAGTTGTCGGTCTGACAGATGGCCTTGCGCAGCAGGTAGCCGTTCTGAGGCGCATCGTGAGGTGAACTCTGTGTATTGTCGCAGATGTCAACATCGCCACCGCCTTCACCCGGGAAGAGGAAGTTGTAGGGGCGCTGGGCGATGTGGAGCCAAGAGTTGTGGAACGATACGGCGTTGTAGAAGCGAGGCTCACGGTGGCAGTACATATTATATGTACCGCGCGCGGTAATCTCGCCCGGGTTGCCGGTGCCATAAAGCCATGTGGTAATGTCGGAACGCTTCTCGACACTGGTTGAGAACCCGTTTTCTTCGTAACCCGAGTTGGGGTCGTCGATGGGCAGACCGTTCTCGGTGAAGAAGGCATCGACCAGTCCCTGATAGACGCCAAGACCGTTGCCGCCGCCATACTTTCTGACAGAGGTGACACGGAGCAAGGTGTCGTGATAGGCATTTCCTTTGGTCACGGGGAAGGTGATTTCGTGGTTGCCCTGCTTCCAGGTCTTGATGTGCACGTTGTAGGTCGACATGAAGGGGTCTACGTCGCCGTTAGGTCCGTTCTCGACATAGAGTGCATAGCCGGCCTTCTCAGCTTCGTCAATGACGAGCTTGATGGCCTCTAATGCCTTCACCCACTTGTTGTGGTCGTAGGTCATGTTGAAGATTTGCTCGCCTTTGTTGTTGCGATATTCGCTATACATCTTGTTGCCGTTGACGATGGGGCTGGCGGCAAAGAGCAACATACGGGCACGGACCGTAAGGGCCATGATCTTCGTGATGCGGCCATACTTGGTCGGGTCCTCATAGACGGAGGGCAGCGCATTGGCGGCTTCGAGCATCTCCTTGTCGCAGTAGTCGACGACATCGTCGAATTTCGACTGGCCGACCATCAGGTCAGAGAGGTCGAAGTCGGTGGGGGCAATGTAGTCGGGCTTGAAGGGGATGCCGCCGTAGTTCTCGGCCAGCAGCCACCAGCCGTAGGCACAGAGGAATTTGACCTCGTTCTTCATGTTGTTGATTTCACTTTCGGGCAGGTCGCTGTCAGGCAGGGCATGGGCGCGCTCTTGGAAGATGTAGCCGTGGCGGATGTAGCGGGGCATCATGTGCCATAGGTTACCACCCCAGGGCGAGTTGATGGTCCACTGTCCGTAGATTTTTCCAAGGACGTCTTTCCAGTCCCACTGTTCCCAGCGCTTCGACGCCACGACGTCGTCAGCGAGGATTTCATAGCCGTCGGCGGTCAGCGCCCACTTGTCGGGAGTGTGGATGACATTATAGATATATGACAGCCACGAATAGACTTTTTCGCGGTTCTCAAACACCATTTCGGTGTTGAGTTCGGTGTCCGGCTCTTTGTCGAGGAAGTCGGAACATGCCGTGGTGAGGTTTGCTGCCATGAGCACCGCCACCATATATAAAGCTATTTTAATTCTTTTCATATCTGTATAGAGGTGTTTTAGAAGTTAATGTCAAGACCGAAAAGCACGGAACGGTTCATCGGGTAGCGCAATCCGTTGGCAGTGCCGATTTCGGGATCCCAGAGCTTGAACGATGAGATGCAGAAGAGGTTGTTGCCACTGACAAAGACGCGGCACCCCTTTGAATAGATGTGGTTCATCCAAGCCTTCGGCAGGGTGTAGCCAACCTCGATGGTCTTACAGCGGAGGAAGCTCATGTCTTTCTTCCACCATGTAGAGGCGCGGCAGTTGTTGATGTTCGGTCCGTAGGTCAGACGCGGCCAGAAGGCGTAGGGATCTTCGTTGACTCCGTCAATCCAGCGGTCGTCGAGGTTGGCGGCATAGGCATTACCTTCGGTCGTCGTACCACCGCCCGGGAGGAAGTAGGGAACGTCACGACCTCCGCCGATGACACGATAAGTGTCGCCGGTGCCTTGGAAGAAGAAGTTGAAGTCGAAGTTCTTATAGGAGACGACGCCGCCGAAACCATAGACGATGCGCGGGTCGACGGTACCGCCGATGTAGCCTTCGTCTTCTTCGTTAACGACATTGTCGCCGTTCATGTCAATATACTTGATGTCACCGGGATGGAGCGTCGTGGCACCGACGTTCTGCTCGGGGATGCCGAACTTCAGCGTACCGTCCTCATTGAAGTCGTCGGCAGTGAAGAGGCGCTCGGCGGTGAGACCCCACAGCTCGTTGAGCGAGCGGCCGGTCTGTCCGCGATAGGTTCCCTTTTTCACTTCGGCTTCGTCGATTTCCTCTACGCAGTTCTTGGCGTAGGTGAAGTTGCCATAGAAAGAGGTGAAGAAGTCTTTGTTCCATTGCTTGTGCAGGTTGACGGTGACTTCCATACCACCGTTCTTCACCTTACCGAAGTTAGCCCAGGGAGTCTCAACGAAACCGGTCTGTGTCGGCACGATGCTGCGCTGCATGAAGATGTTCTTACGGTTTTCACGGAAGACGTCGAAATTGATGTCAAGGAGGTTCCACAGACCGATTTCAACGCCGAGGTTCTTCTTGGTAACGGTTTCCCAAGTCAGGTCCGTCACGCCCACGTCGCCCTCGGTGATACCTTTATAGGAACGTTGTCCGTCCTGTCCCCAGGTGTAGCCTTCCTGTCCGGTCTTCAAGGTCGTGAGGTAAGCAAAGCGGCGTCCGCCGATGTTGTCGTCACCGGCCTGGCCGATGCTGGCGCGGAACTTGATCTTATTGAAGATGTCGTGGACAGACTCCATGAAGTGCTCTTCGCTGAGCAGCCAACCGATGGCAAACGAGGGGAAGAAGCCGAAGCGCTTGCCTTTGGCGAAGTTCTCAGAGCCGTTGTAACCGAAGTTGAACTCGGTCACATAGCGGTTGTCGTAGGTGTAGGAGAGACGTCCGGCGATACCTTGTTTACGGTAGTCCTGGATGTCGCCGCCGTCGTAGGAGTTCTGGTTGTAAAGGAAGAGGGCGTCAATGTCATGCAGGCCGAAGCGACGGTTATACATGATGTCGGCTTCCATATAGACATTGCTGTTACCGTATTCGTTACCGGTCTCGAAGCCCATCGACTCGTCACCGGTCGAAGCCTGTCTGTAGACGAGGTTACCTTCGGCATCACGGCTTGTTGCAGGGAAGACGATGGAGGGATTGGAGGTACGGGTGCGGCGGCTGCGGTTCCAGCGGTCGAAGCTGAACGAGCCCTTCACCTTCAGGCCTTTCGTAATCTGACGGAGGTCTTGCTCGACCGAGAAGAGGGTCTGGATTTTCGAAGAGGTCATGAAGTCATAGCCTCCCTGTGTGGCTGTGAGCCATGGGTTGGCACGGTTGGAGATGCGGGGGATGGCACCGTCGCTGTAGCGTGCCGGGTGTACGAAGGGCAGCGTCATGAAGGCCTGGTTGAAGGCATCGTCGGTGGAGCAGCGCTGCTTCTTGAAGCGGTTCAGGTAGCCGCCGATATTTACGCGGAGCAGGGTGGTCTTCGTGACATCCATGTCGATGTTGGTACGAAGGTTGAACTGCTGGTTGTTTGTGGCATTGTTCACGGGCAGCGACTTATCCTGCTCGAGGATACCGCTCTCCTTGAAGTAGGAGGCGACAATCGAGTAGCGCAGGAAGTCGGAACCACCGCTAATGTCGACATTGCCCTTAGTGGTATAGGCATAGTCTTTGGTGATTTCGTCAATCCAGTTGACATTGGGGTAGAGGTCGGGGTCATAGCCCGAGCGGCTGCGGTCAATCTGGAGCTGCGTGAAGGGCTGTACGGCCCCGTCCTGCAGTGCCAGTTGGTTGAGCAGGGTCATATATTCGGGTGCATCGAGGAACTCGGGCATCTTGGTGGGTTCGTTGATGGCGTGTTCGACGTGGAATTTTACCTGAGGTGCACCAATCTTACCACGCTTGGTGGTGATGACAATGACACCGTTAGCACCACGCACACCATACATGGCCGATGCCGAGGCATCCTTCAGTACGGAGAACGACTCGATTTCGTTAACGTCGACGTTGTTGAGGTCGCGGGCAATACCGTCGATGAGGATGAGCGGTGAGTTGTTGCCCGAGAAGGTGGAGATACCACGGATCCAGAAGTTGGAGTCATCGTAGCCCGGCTCACCCGAACGCTGTACGCCGATGATACCGGAGAGTTTACCGGCAAGGTTGTTAGAGAGGGTACGTCCCGTACCGAACTTCAGCTCGTCGGGCTTGATGGTTTCGATAGAACCGATGATAGAGGCTTTTTTCTGGCTGCTGTAACCCGTGACGATGACTTCTTCCATTTCGGAAGTTTCTTCTTCCATCACGATGTTGATCAGCTTGGCACCAGTCAGCTTGACCTGCTTCTTTTGGAAGCCGATGTAGCTGAATTCAAGAGTCTGGCCTTTTTCAGCTTTGATGTGGAAAAGACCGTCGATGTCGGTTACGGCAGCTGCTCCGCCGCCTACTACGGTAATTGTAACACCGGTCAGTGGTTCCTTGTTGTTGTCGGTAACCATACCGGTCACTTCGTTCTGTGGTGTTTGTGTCGGTTGCAGGTTGAAAGTTCCGCTAATGTCCGATGACGCGGAAGCCGTTGCTACGAGACACAGCGACAGACCGACACCGACGAGTGTCCGTCTTGTCCAGCCACAGTGGCAAATTTTAGAATTACTAATCATGTTATTAAGTTTAAATTAAATTCAAAATCATGATGCAAAGTTACGCTATTTCTTTTTACTTATAAAGTAAAATATGGTTTGTATAACGGTTTTTAGGCGTATGTTTTTGTTTTTCTATTGATTTTCAGTTGTTTAGACGATGTTGTGGTTTTAGTTTGTATAATTGTTATATTGCTTTAACAGAGGCTTCTTCGGGCATTTTTTCGGTGGGAAACGTGCCCGAAAGAAGCCTTTTTCTGTTGTATGATATTGGATTTGACCGCGGAAGACAGCGTCTTACTTCAGTCCTTTTCGCCAATCCGTATAGGTGATGTTTCCGTTCCTGACAATTCCAAGTCGGTAGTTTTTTGGCAGTTGGGCAAGTCCCTTGTCGCCTTCGACAAAAGACTTCACTTTGGCATCCTTGCCGTTGGCTTTTACTTTCACCTTGAAGTGCACCCATGCCTGTCGGCCTTGCTGATATTCGAAGCCGTCGCCGGCATCGAGATACATTTTTCCGCAGGCATTGCCCTTGGCGTCGGGGTTGACGAGAAGGGTCAGGGAGTCGGTGCGGTATTCAACGGTGTTCTGATAGAGGTTGGCCATCGGGACTACCGACCCTTCACGTTGCCACAGTGTGGGCTGATAGTCGTCGCTGGTTGTCTCCAGTTTCAGCCGTTGCCAGTTGCCCTTGGGCATCGGCGTGTCCTTGGTCCAGATGGGAACGACGATGATGTCGCCGCCAAACATGAAGGCTTTATCCTCAGCTCTTAACGACGGGTCTTTGGCATCGGCAAAGAACAGCGGGCGCATCACGGGGACTCCTGTCAGCGAAGCCTCTCGAAAGAGTGTGTAGAGGTAGGGCATGAGTCGGTAGCGTCGTTCGATGGCAGTCCGGCAGGCATCAAGCACCTTCTTGTCGAAAGCCCACGGTTCCTGGTTGCGTGCTCCCTTGATGCTGTGGTTGCGCATGAAGGGGTAATAGGCACCGACGGCAGTCCAATGGGCTACGAGGTCGCCGTTGCTGCTTTCACAGAACCCGCCTATGTCGGGTCCGCTGAAGGGTTGTCCTGAGAGTCCGAGGGTGATGGACATAGGGATGCTGAGTTCAAACTGGTCCCGTGAGGCGAGGTTGTCGCCGGTCCATGTCGCTGCGTAGCGTTGTCCTCCGAGGAAGTTCGAGCGTGAGAGGATGAAGGGTCGCTTGTTGGGGTTGGCCTTCAAGAGACCTTCCCGGCTGGCGCGAACCATGTTCAGTCCGTAGACGTTATGGTAGCGCAGGTGGGTAGCTGCGGGCTGTCCTCCTCCGCCGAGGTGCTTGTTGGTTGTGGGCATGGTGCCGTCGGGACCTCCGAAGACACTGGGCTCGTTCATGTCGTTCCATACGCCGTCGATGCCCGTGGCCATGTAGTCTTTATAGAGTCCGCTCCACCATTGGCGCACTTCGGGGCGGGTGAAGTCGGGGAAATGGCAGGGACCCGGCCATACATTGCCGACAAAGGGCTTGCCGTCGGCATCTTTCACCCAGTAGTCGCGTTCGGTGCCTTGGTCATCGACGAAATAGCCTTCCTCCACTTTTACTCCCGGGTCAATCATGTATACCGACTTGAAGTTCTTCCGGTGCAGGTAGTTGTTGAGACCTTTGGGGTCGGGGAATTCCTTGGGATTGAAGGTGAAGATTTTATAGCTGTCCATGTAGTCGATGTCCATCCAGATGACATCCGAGGGGATGCGGTGCAGGCGCAGCGTGTCTGCGATTTCCTTTACGCGGCTGTCGGGATTGTAGCTGAATCGGCATTGCTGATAGCCCAGTGACCATAGTGGGGGCATCTCCATGTGTCCCGTCAGGTCGGCCAGCTGTTGCAGGAGTAGCTGTGGTGTGTCGGCTTCGATGGCGATGACCCTGAAGGCGGGTCCTTCGCTTTCAAAGCGCACGTCGCTGTCGGTTTCTATGGTCATTTTCCAGGTGTTGTCGGCAATGAGTCCGAAGGCAGTGCCGTCGGGCCGTACGCCCATCACCCAGGGGTGACTCTGATAGAGGTGAGTGCCTCCGTCGACGCTGTAGGCGGGTGTGTCGACGTTCCACAGGCTAATCTTCCTGCCGTTGCGTCGCAGCGGTCCTGTCACCTCGCCGGTCCCATAGAGGTCTACATCGCTGCCCACAGGAATAGTGACGCAGCTCTTTCCGTCCTTCTGTCCGAAGGAAGGCCGTAGCGTCCACGTCCCCGGCACTTGTGTGCCTGGCTTCAGTTCTTCTACGAAGATGGGTGACGGTTCGTGCTGGTTCTTGTCATAGCCTGCAGGCTCAAACACAGCCGTCTTTGGCTGTCCGGCGCACATGTAAGCATTCTGTGCCCCTACGCTCAGGGCCATCATGCAGGCCCCTAATGAAAGAAGTAATTTTCTCATAATTATAATTAATTAGAGTTGGTGGCTTAGTCGTTTGGTGGTTTAGTAGATTAGGGATATCAGCTTTTCTGGCAGCTATCTTTCCTAAACGCCCCAACGACTGAACCACCAATCTGCCAAACCACCTGCTTGTCTACTATTGTAATGGTTCTGTCTGTATCTTTTCGACATTACCCGTGACGGGATTGAGGACAAGGCGTGTCGTGAACTTTTTTCCGAAGAGGTTGGCACTGAGGTTTTCAACCCTTCCGAACTGAGCGGCCATCAGCTCGTATGCCGCCAGTGTCTGGTTACCGCCTTTCAGTGTGAGTTGTATCTTTCCAGGCAGGCAGACGTTGATGCCGATGTCTTCCTTTGTCCGTTTGGCAGGTTCTTCAAACTCATATCTGAGGGTAGGAATGACCTTCAGGTCGCGTACATTAATATAATAGGGTTCGCCGCCAAGGTCATCGCTGTCGAGGAGTCCGAGCCGTTTGGAGAAGCGGAAGAACACTTCATCCTTCACTTCCCTTGTGGGTATGTAGGTCAGGACATGTTCCGTGGTGTCGGTCGTCGTCGTTCCGGCAAACACCTGCAGCAAGGCCTGTTCCTGAGTCTGCAGCTGGTGGAGCATCAGTCGCAGCTGTTCGCCGTCCTTGGGCATGAAGTCGGCCTCACCGCGCGACAGCATGTTGCGGCTGTCTCGGATGTCGTAGATTTCGCGTGCGATGAGTTCAGCCGTCTTTGCCGAGCTGGCAGCCGACAGCATCTCTTCCGTCATGAAACTATGTGGGTCGGCGGTTTTCTGCCGTGGTGCCGCCATGAATTCGGCAGGCTTGTCCATCTCGATGCCCTTGTGGTTGATGGCTTTGAGTATTCCGTTCTCGTCGCGCTCCAGGGTGATGATGGTATGCTTGCTGTCGATGATGGCCTTGAATTCTTTCGCCGTGTCGGGCAGGGCGAAGAGCGACATCGTGCATCCCACGATACGATAGCTTGTCTCAGCCTCCTCGTGCACGGGCAGCTTCATATAGCGTTCGGCATAGCGGGCGTATTCGCCGGGCTCGAAGGTTGTCTTCTCGACGAGCAGGGCGAAGCGCACGGCGGTCTTTGGCAGGAAATAGGTAGTGCCTTCAACCGGTTTCTGCTGGGCGGAAACAGGCAGAAGAGCGGAAAGACAGAAAAGTAAAAAAATAATTCTCTTAGTTCTCATAATTACTCATTACTCATTTCTCATTACTTAGTAACCATTAAAAAATAACTTGGTACGATTTTATATGATACATCTTTAATTGTCATGATTTCTCATCTTTTTGTCTCTTTTCGCGTTGTTCATCGGTCACATAGCCCGCTATGCTCCCTCTTC
>Ga0310697_10006731_pt1 | contig 10878 bp, 6 predicted proteins | sample 172DNAGHGlowgp2_FD_203883 | JGI IMG/M metagenome (GOLD analysis project Ga0310697, IMG submission 203883) | Sheep rumen microbial communities from Palmerston North, Manawatu-Wanganui, New Zealand - 1728 DNA GHGlow gp2 (v2) (version 2) | ecosystem: Host-associated > Mammals > Digestive system >...
GGATACCGTCAAGACCTACAAGCGGGCGCTGTTTGAGCGGCTGGGCGTGCGCAGTATTACCGAGGCACTGACTGTTGCAATCAATCAGGGGTTGTTGTAGAATCCAGGAGTTTTACTCGGTGTAGTCGATAAGCTCCAGGCCGTAGGGGGTATAGAGGCGTTTCATCTCCTCGGGCTTGAGCATGTGGGGATAGATGGGGGCATCAATCATGCCCTGGGCGTAGCTGGCAATCTCATAAACCTGATAGACGACATGGAGCGCCGAGCCCTCGATGTAGTAGTCGCGGGGCAGGGGCAGCAGGCCGTTGTCGGGGATGAACAGGTCGTCCTTACTGTAATCGTAGGCCTGCTTGATGGCCTTATAGGTAACATCGCGCAGCAGGGTGGTGTCGGCGATGATTTCGTCGAGTGAGACGGCTTTCTCGGTCTTCAGGTCATAGGTGACATAATTGTTGGCATAGATGCCATGTGCGCCGCCAGCCATATAAGAGTAGGTGCCCAGGTGGTAGAGCAGCAGGCGGTCGGTCATGCTCTGCATGATCACGTCCACCTCGCTGGTCGAGAGCTTGCCATCGTCCTTGACAGCGGTGACAGGGGTGAACTTCTCGGCATCATAGTCGGTGTAGTTGCCAGGATTGAGCAGGAAGTTAGTGACCTTGTCCAGCTGGTTGAGCTCGGCACTGTCGGTCATCGCCCGCAGCAAGGCTTGCTGGAGGTTAGGACAGGGCTTGCCGTTGATGACCTGGGGCCAGAATGCCGAGAACGAGTTGTCAAAATACAGCGTGTCCCCATTCTCGTCAATGTAGGAGAACTGCTTGTCCATATCGATGTTACTGAACTGGCACAAAGTGCTGTCGGTGACTGCTTGGTCACCGCTGGCTTGGGTGCTGTTACTGCAGGACCATAGGGCGGTCATTGCCAAAAGGGCAAAAATGAGATTCTTGTTCATAATCATTAATCTGTTTAGTAATGCATCGGCAAAATTAACGATAATTCCGATACTCTATTCCATAGGGGCCAAAAAAAATCCTCGACTCGCGTCGGGGATTGCTTAACTAATTAACCTTCTAATACCATTAACATAAACCTTTAAAACAATCTTGAAAAAACAACTGCCTCACGGCACCTGGATTTTCATAACCTTAAAAACTATTACCATGAAAAACCAATGCAAATGTAGTGCAAATATGCTTTACAACATAATTTTGAAGCACAAAATGGCCAAAAATTAACATTCGTTCAACGAAAACGATTGCACGTTCTTGATAATTTACAATAATTAACTTATCGGGTGGTATGCAATCAGCCCCGTGTCCCCAGCCGAGGAGCCTGCTCCAGGCTTCCCACGATTCCAGCCATGATGAGATTCCGCCCGAGCTGTGGGAGGAAGACGTTGGCCGTGATGTTGTAGCTCGGCCCTCCAAATCCATCCACCCCACGGCAGCATCCGCCAGTTGGTCGATAAGCTGGTCGAGACCGGCCGACAAACCAGTCAAACCGCGCCGCGTATTCCCCCGCCTGACAAAGGGAACCGACAAAGGGAACCGTCCAAACCGCGCTCAGTAGTGCTATTGCCAAGCTCTTAGGATAGTCAGCGTTAGTGGTACAGGAAGCGCTTGATGGTCCTCTTGGGGGTTTTCTCAAAGGGGGTGTCCATCAATTCCACTTTTGCGATCTTGCTGTAGTTGGGCAGGGATTTGTTGGCCGCGTCGCGTATCATCCCCGGGATAGCAGCCTTGGTCTCTTCGTCTAGGTCCTCGGGCAACTCGGTATAGACCAGTGCCGTGATTTTGCCATTGCGGTCCACCACAAGGCATTCCTCTACATACTGGCAGTTGGCCAGCACGGCCTCTATCTCCTCGGGGTAAATGTTCTGGCCTGAGGAGTTCAGGATCATCGATTTGATGCGGCCGCGGATAAAGATATTCTGTTTCTCGTCCATCACGCCCAGGTCACCGGTGCGGAACCAGCCATCGTCGGTGAATGCTGCCGCCGTGGCTTCGGGGTTCTTGTAGTAGCCCACGGTGAGGTTGCGCCCCCGTGCCTGGATCTCGCCAGGGATGTGATTGGGATCCTCCGAGTCGATGCGTAGTTCGTGTACGGGTTTGCCACATGACCTGGGCACAAACTTGGTCCACCACTCATATCCCAATAGCGGGCAAGCCTCGGTCATTCCATAGCCCACCGTGTAGGGTAGCTTGATTTTCTTGAAGCATTGCTCGGCCTCGGGATTAAGTGCAGCGCCGCCCATGATAAAGCACCGCACCCCGCCGCCAAAGGACTCGATGACCTTCTTGCGCACGGTTTTGTAAATCAAGGTCCTGATTCCAGGGATGGCCAACGGCAGTTTGGCTTTCTCCAGTGCGGGCTTGATGGCGTTGGCATAGATTTTTTCCATCACCAGGGGCACCGTGACCACCATGTAGGGCTTGATGTCGCGCATGGCTTTGAGCAGCGTGGTGGGCGATGGGGTCTTGCCCAGGAAATAGACGGTCACCCCGTCCACATTGGGGTGGATGAACTCGATGGCCAGCCCGTACATGTGGGCCAGTGGCAACATCGAGACAACGGTCTCGCCCGGGTGGTTGGGGAAATGACTGTTGGCAAAATCATCGGTGTCGGCGATAGCCTTATAGGTGAGCATAACCCCCTTGGGGTTGCCTGTGGTTCCTGACGTGTAGTTGATGATGGCCACCTCGTCCATCATCTCGTCGGGATAAGTCACCTGCTCGGGGTACATGCCGTGGGGGTATTGTTGGGCAAAAGCATCCTTGCGCTTTTCCCAAGCCATGGCAATGGCGTTGTCGCGGTGCCATAGCAGGTTGCCGTCCCTGACGTTGATGGCGGCCTTGAGCTGTGGCATGAGCCCTGGCTCCAGTCTCGCCCAGATGTCTTCATCGACAAACAGCAGCACACTGTCGGAGTGGTTAGTTAAGTTGGAAACCGTGTCGGGGTGGAAGTCCGACAACAGTGGAACAGCCACACAGCCATTGACATTGATGCCCCAAAAGGTCATCGCCCAGCGCGCGCAATTGCGTGCGCACAGTGCGATTTTTTCGCCCTTGCCGATTCCTGCTGCGGCCAAGAAGATGCGGAACTGCTCAACGTTGGTGGCAAGATTACCATAGGTGAAGCTGTCGCCGTTGTAGTCGCACAGGGCATTTTGGGTCCAATGCTGGCGTACTGTAGCTTCTAGATTTTTCAGATAGTGCCTCATAATATTTTTTTTGACTTGCTAAACTTGAATTTTAATTAGAGAAATGAGGTGAGCGGCGCTCTATATGGTTCACACCGCGAGGTTACCAGTGGCGATGATGCGGCACTGGCCACCCACGAGGATGGAGCCGTCATCGAGCAGTGATGTGCTGACGATCGAGGGGCGTCCCATGGCCTCGCCTTGCAGGAAGTGGCATTGCGCTGGGGCCTGGATGAGCCCCTGACGTGAGAGGTAGTGGGTCAAGGCGCCGTTGGCAGTGCCGGTGGCCGACTCCTCGGGGACGCCATACAGGGGAGCAAAGTTGCGGGCATGGGCGGTGTAGCCGTCGCCAGTGATGGCAAAGGCGTGGACACCCACTACGTCAAGCTCCTTGCTCAGCGCGGTTAGGGCATCCATGTCGGGGCGCAGGGCGTTGAGAGCCTCAAGGCTGGTCACGGGCATGATGATGTCGGGCAGTCCTGTCGAGATGACCTCGACAGGCATTGCAGGCCATGCGTCGGGCCAGGATGTTGCCATGATGGCGTGCAGACGCTCGACATCGACTGGCTTGTCGATGCATCGTGGCGGTGCCATCTGCATCATCACTGGGTTGCCGGCAGTGACCTCGAGGTCTCCAGCCAGGGTGTGGTTGGTGCAGCGAGCGCCAGCGGGGACAATGCCTTCCTGGCAGAGCATGCCAAAGGTGGCAATCGTCGCGTGGCCGCACAGGTCAACCTCGCTGGCTGGCGTGAAGTAGCGCACGGTGAAGGCTGTGGGACCATCTTGACGGACAAAGGCCGTCTCGCTGTATCGCAGTTCGGCGGCGACCTTGAGCATCAAGGCGTCGTCGGGGAAACCAGCACCCTGCTCCAGGAGGACAACCCCGGCAGGATTGCCTCCAAAGGGCTGGTTGGTGAAGGCGTCGATAATGTAGTATTTCATGCCTCGGGCAGTGTTAAATAGTGGATGTCAACGGGAGTGGGTCGTGTCACGCTATGCGTCAAGACCGCGGTCGATGCCACGCTTTAGCGCCTCGACGTAGTTGTTGATGCGTTCCATCTCGCGTGGAATCTCGATGCGTTGCGGGCAGTGCTGCACGCACTGTCCACACCCAATGCAGTGGTCGGCCTGGCGCAACTTGGGAACGCTGCGGTCATAGCCGATGAGGAAGGCGCGGCGGGCACGGGCATAGTCGGGGTCGTTGCGGTCGCGGGTGAGGTTGCCCTCGGCGATGCACTTGTTGTAGTGGGTGAGCACTCCGGGAATGTCGATACCATAGGGGCACGGCATGCAGTACTTGCAGTCGTTGCAGGGGATGGTATTGTAGCCCACAATCTCCTCGGCCACACCATAGAGGAATTCCTTCTCCTGGTCGGTGAGTTCCTCCAGGGGGCAGTAGGTGCACAGGTTCTCCTTGAGGTGCTCCATGTAGGTCATGCCGCTCAGCACGGTGAGCACACGAGGAAATGATCCCGCATAGCGGAACGCCCATGAAGCGAGCGTCCGCTCGGGGTCGCGCGCCAGGATTTTGCGTGCCAGCGGCTTTGGCAGCGAGGCCAGACGGCCACCCAACAAGGGCTCCATGATGACAGCGGGGATGGCTCGCTTGTCCAACTCGGCGTACAGGTACTCGGCATTGGTGTTTTCTTCACTGAAGGCCTTGGCATGCTGCCAGTCCAGGTAGTTCAACTCAATCTGTACAAAGTCCCAGTGGTACTTGTCGTGATTGGCTAGCAGGTAATCAAACACGGCAATCTCACCATGATAGGAGAATCCCAGGTTGCGTATCACCCCCTTCTCGCGCTGCTCGAGCAGGTAGTCGAGAATGCCGTTGTAGATATACCGCTGCCTGAACAACTCCATGGCTTCCTCACCAGTGCCGCCGCCAATGGAGTGCAGCAGCATGTAGTCGATGTAATCGACTTGGAGTTCCTTGAGAGAATTCTGGAACATCTCGATGCTGGCGGCACGGGTCTGCGTCTCGGGAGCAAAGTTGGAGAGTTTGGTGGCGATGAAGTACTCGTCACGCTTGTGGCGGCTCAGGGCGATACCCGTGGCCCGTTCGCTCAGTCCCTTGCAGTAGGCGGGCGACGTGTCAAAGTAGTTCACCCCGTGCTCAATGGCATAGTCCACTTGCCGGTTGACCATTTCCTGGTCAATCTCGGCGTCGTTATCGCGTCCAAAGGGTTTGCCGTTGGTGGCGGGCAGGCGCATCATGCCGTAGCCCAGGATGGAGACCTTCTCATGGGTCTTGGGGTTCTCGCGGTAAGTCATCTTGCCCACGGGCGGCTCCTGGCTGGCGGCCTTGTCGCCGTCATCAGTGCCACAGCTCACGATGGCAGGAACTGCCGCTGTGGCTGTACCCAGTCCCAGGGCCTTGAGAAACGTGCGGCGTGACAGTCTCTTGCCGCTATTGCTGTTGTTATGCTTGTTGTCGTTCATAATAATGATAGGCTAGGGGAAAGTGATTAGAGCTGGCTGTGCACCTCATGTCCCTCGACATAGATGGCGCTGAAAGGACGTGCCGGACAAACGTACTCACAGGTGCCGCACCCGATGCACATCGCGTTGTTCACTGCTGGAACCATGGGTGACGACTCGTCGGCAGGATTGCTGGGTACCATCATGATGGCGCCAGCGGGGCAGTGGCGGGCGCAGTTGCCGCAATTCACGCCATCGGCAAGAATCACGCAGTTTTCCTTGACCCACACGGCATGGCCCAGTATGGTCGAGGACTTTTGGGCAACGGTGATGGGCTTGATGGCGCCCGTGGGGCACACCGTCGAGCACTCGACACACTCGGGGCGGCAGGCTCCCCGTTCAAAGCTCAGCTCGGGCTGCATCAGTCTGGCTGGGTCGGTCGATGGACGCAACACGCCGTTGGGGCACTTGGCCACGCACAGCTGGCATGCGGTGCAGTGCTGTGCAAAGTTGTTTGCGCTCATGCTGCCCGGCGGAGTAATGGCTGTAGAACGCTTGGCCGGTTTCTTGTCCTGGATGATGGCAAGGCCGCCATCCACTTTCTTGGCCGCTTGAGCCAGGGCAACATCGGCCCCGACGATAGCCGTTCCCACGAGGAAGGCGCGCCGGGTCTTGTCGGTGGCATCCTCTACGGCCTTCACGGGTTGCGCCTTGCCCGCGGTGTGGCCATAACTAAGGGCCCCAAAGTTGCACTGCTCCAGGCAGTTGCCGCATGCCACGCAGCGCGAGTAGTCCACCTTGTGGGTCTTGTAATCGATGCATGATGCCTTGCAGTTCCTGGTGCACAGGCTGCATGACTTGCACTTGTCGGCATCAAAATGGACCTTGAGCCACGAGAAGCGCGAGAACAGGGAGAGGAAAGTGCCCACCGGGCAGATGGTGTTGCAATAGGTGCGTCCTCCCCGCCAGGCCAGCACGGCAATGATGATGAATGTGGCCAGTGCAATCAGGAACGTGGGCAGGCTCTTAATCCACACGTCAACGCTGTAAAAGGTATAGCTGTCGGCACGCTCGGCAATGGCAGCCAGCACATTGTTGCCCCACTGATACACGGGCAACAGCAGGTTGGTGACCATGCGGCCATAGCTGCTGTACGGGGCCAGCAAGGCCACCACAGCGTGAATGCCAACCACGAGGGCGACGATGAACAGGATCAGCATGCCGTAGCGCAGCCAATGTAGCTCGGGACTTGCCGTGAAGCGGTTTTTCTTGAACTTGCCGTGAATCCACGACACGATGTCCTGAAAGATGCCCAGCGGGCAGATGACCGAGCAGTAGATGCGCCCAAAGATGAGCGTGAGCAGCACCAGTACTGCAACGACAGCCACGTTGAGAGCCAGCAGTGCCGGCAACAGCTGGATGCGTGCTGTCCAGCCCAGGTAATGATGCAAGACGCCGCTCACGTCAAGAAACAGCAGCGTGACCATGAGCATCATGATGGTCGCTAGTGTAATCCGGATTTTCCTTAACATAATCAATCGTTTAAGGTGAAAAAGTGAGTATTGTGTAGTTTTGTGTGCAAAATTAATGGAAAATCACACTAATTGCAACAGTGTAGCCATTTTTTTGGCCGAAGTGGACCCTTGTAACAATCCTTTTATAAAAAAGTGACTGTGCCAGGAGCGTTATCGCTCCCGGCACAGCCTGGTGGGTTATCGCCTGACTATCACACGAGTGGTGATAGCGGCTCTAGAGATTACTCCTGCGACAAGATCAGGTCGATGAGCAAGGTAACATCGGCAATACCGATAGTGCCGTCACCATTCATGTCACCAGCGGCGAAGTTGATCTCGATGCTGTCGCCAATCAAGATATAGTCGGTGAGCGTGGTCACGTCGGCGATACCTACGATGCCGTCATTATTAACGTCGCCAGGGATGAACTGAGGATCGGGAGGAGTTACCCAGTTACCAACGGTGAAGGGCACGGGATCGTTAAAGAACCAGTTCCAGTCATAGTTGTTGGGGAAGTAGGGCGACCAAACAACAACATAATACTGTTGGCCCTCGGTCAGGTAATAAGAACCGCTGATGTCGATAGTGGCGGTCTCATTCTCCTGCAGGTCCACCTGGGTGGTGTAAGCTGTAGTGGCTACAGTGTATTTGCCATCGTTGCCCTTGGTAGCAAGCGCCCAGCGGATGGTGCCCTGCCAGGGACCACTCAGGGCCTGAACCTCAAACGAGCCGCGCACGTCGTTGGCGGGCATGGTCTCCTGGAGATAGGTGGTACCGGTTACCACAACACCACCGTTCTCACCCTCGGCAGCGGGACGGATGCCCATGATGGCATACTGGTCGGCGTTGAAGCCCTCGTCATAGTCGCTGTGCTCATAGGGGGTGTCACCGTAGATGCGCGGTGACAGCAGGTCGAAGCTGAACCAGCTGTTGTACTCCTCGGGCTGGAAACCCCAGATCACGCGTACCCTGCCCTCTGAATCATAGCCATCCATGACAAAGGCGTGGCCAACGTGGGCATTCTGGGTACCGTCGTTCAGCACAGTCCTGTAACCAAAGTACATCACGGGACGACCCTCATCAAGCTCGGTGTAAACCATCTCGCGCCAGTTCTGGTCAGTGTAATTGGCCTTCTGCAGGAACTGCATGTTGGGGTTGTAGTCAAAGTAGGCAATCATACCCTTCATGATCTGGTCATAGCTTACATTGGTGCTGCTGGTCGAGAACTTGGCATTGAAGGCGACAGCGATGTCATAAATCATCTGGGCGCAATCCTGCCAGCCGCTAGAAGACTCGGTGTAAGCGTTCTTCATGTTGCGGTACTTGTAGCTGTGGTTGAAGTTGGCGGTGGCAACGTTGGTGGTACCATTCAGCTCATAGTGGAAGGTGTTGGAGCCATTACCATAAGCGGGGTACTGCAAGCCCTTCATGATGTGGGCAAAGGCGATGGGAACGCAACCAGCATAGCAGTGCTCACCGTTGGACGTGGGGTAGTAGTTGTTGTAAGGACCAAACTGATGCCAGTGGGGACCCTCGCCCCATTGATTCAAGAACAAGGGAGCTACTCCATCGGGGTTCATCTTAAACATGGGGGACTTAGCGCTCTGCGGGTGCTTGCGCATCGAGTCCATGCTCTTCTGGTAGGCCATAAACATCTTCTGCACGGGCTCGGGAGCCTGGTTGATGTCAAACGAGCCACGGTCGCTGTAGGCCAGGATGGGATCGGTCGTGTCATCACCGGCAACGATGACGTAACCCTGACCACCGTCACGGTTGAACACATAGTAGTCAGTCTGTCCCTTCAAGTTCATTGCCTGATAGGTCAAGTTCATCTTGACGTTCGAGGCGTTGAGCTTGGTGCTGGAAGCTAACTGCTGCTTGGCAATTACCATAGCCTGCTTGGCGGTAATGCTTTTAGCCTCAATGCCCTGCGAACACATCGCGAGCACTGCGATCAAAAATAAAAATTTCTTCATAACCATAAGTGAATTAAAAAAAGTTAAGTATAGATAATGATAGAATTGTTGATTATCGTACTTGTTATATGATGCTATTTATATATGTGGCAACAAATTTGGTTTATGCTAGTAAAATATAAAAAAATGAGGGCAATCTTAATGGCTATGCGATGGAGCTATACATGTTGATTACTACTCAAATTCCTATTATTTATTTTCTGGCCGCAAATTTAGTTTTTTTACTGAAAATGCCAAAATATTTCAGTAAAAAATTCATATTTTTTCATTTTTATTTATCTCTATCGGTGAGCCTTGCTGTGAAAATTGACTTCTTGAACGCTGTCTTTCAAAGTGTTGCGAGCCTATAGTCATGGCTTGGAACGGCACAATGTTGAATGATGCATGAGCCTTTCCAGGGGCATTCCCGGGGGCAGGGGAGTAAGAGTGATTCTCGCTCGCCTGATAACAAGGTGGGGGCGGTGTGGTCTATGGCTGGACAACGGAAAAAGACTGGGGGCTGTAGTGAGGGCTTCTTGGACCTCATGCTTGCCCCTATTATTTTCGGCTGAGCCATGTGGGCACCTGGCCAGGATCAAAAACGAGGGTCGATATGGTCCAAAAAAATGAACACCCCGTTTCACAACGCGATGTTCATTTAGGATGAATAGTATTAATATTTCCAACTTTGCTGCAAAGGTACTGCTGATTCTGCATATTTACCAAATATTTTGTGTAAAAAATTGTTATTATTAGTTAACTAATTTTGGTAGGAAATAAGCCAACTACCTCAGTAGTAGCGCCATTTCCACAACTTGAATAATTACATAGTGGGTTTGCAGGATAGGAGCATGAGTCGAATCGTAAAAAATGACTGGGACTCCAGTTGAGGGTCCCAGTCAATCCAGGTTGTCAAGCCGATGGTTGTCAAGAGGCTTGATAGGAGTGCTCAATCATGCCCTTAGAGGCTCAGGATGAGGTCGATGATTCTGGTGACATCGCTAATCATAATCATTCCGTCGGCGTTCATGTCGGCAGCAAGCATGTTGATCGTTATCACATCGCCATGCAGGATGTAGTCGATGAGGGTGATGACGTCATTAATGCCAACCAGGCCGTCATCATTAACGTCGCCGGGGATGAACTCGGGTTCCTCGGGCTCCCAAGTGTTCTCGTAGCAAATCTCGATGTCGTCGATGTAGCAGTACTCGGTCGAGCTGCCCTGGCACCTGAGACGCAGCATGATGGGCGTGTTGGTGGGCAGTGAGGTGATCGTGGCCGAAGTCTCGGTACCGGCTGCGAGATAGAAGTCGTAGGGATAAGTATCCAGGCTCCTCCAGCGACCGCCGTTGTTGTTAGAATACTGCGGCGTGATGTAAACGCCTGTTGAGGTGGGATTGTAAATCTTGAAGCGCACAACCTTGGGAATCTTGTTCAGGTTATTGGCGGTGTTGAAGTAGCTGCCGTTCTTCATGGCAACGACATGACCGTTACCCACCTGGGCGGTGTCAACAACAGCACAGTTGTAGAAGTCCCAGTTGGCATAAACACCGGCGACGCCGCGCTCGTTGAGCGTAGCGCCCACGGGCATCTTCTCAAAGTCCTCGATGGAACTCTTGGAGTTGTCAACAACCACCTCAAAGGTGATGATGCTGTCGGCCTCGGTGATGTTGGTGAAGGCATACTGGCTCAACTTGCCGTCCCACGTGCGCAGGTTGGGCTGGGTGGCGTTAGAGATTGAGGTGACATTGGTGGTGCCGGGGAAGGGGTCGCGAGGGCTGTCGTTCATGCC
>Ga0310697_10006733_pt1 | contig 10875 bp, 12 predicted proteins | sample 172DNAGHGlowgp2_FD_203883 | JGI IMG/M metagenome (GOLD analysis project Ga0310697, IMG submission 203883) | Sheep rumen microbial communities from Palmerston North, Manawatu-Wanganui, New Zealand - 1728 DNA GHGlow gp2 (v2) (version 2) | ecosystem: Host-associated > Mammals > Digestive system >...
GATGTCGTCGAGCGCCTCGCGGCAATGCATGATGAAGGGCACTCCCAGCTCGTGACACCAGTGCAACTGGATATCGAGGGCGTGCCGCTGCTGCTCGCGCCAGGTCTTGTCCCAATAGAGGTCGATACCGATTTCGCCTATCGCCACTACGGGATAGCGGTCAAGCATGGGCCGCATCTTGCCGAGCACATCGAGATAGTCGTCATGCACATCCTCGGGGTGCAGACCCAGGGTCATCGAGATGTAGTCGGGATACTGCTCATGCAGGGCGGCAAGGAGAGGGACACTCTCCAGGCTCTCGTTAGGCAGGATGATGTGACGCACGCCAGCCTCACGGGCACGCATCACGACGGCATCCCGGTCCTCGTCGAAGGCGTCACAATATATGTGGGAATGAGAATCAATCATCTAATTTGTTACGATAGAAGCTATAGTGACTATAGTGACTATAGTGGCTATAGTGGCTAGTTTGTTCTTCCAGCTAGTTTGTTTGAGAGAGCGACGAAGGCTTGTTTGTCGTCATCGCTCATTTTTGCGCGGTTGAAGGCGGCAACGGCGTGGTCATTGTATCGGGCAATGGCCGTTTCTGCCAGATTGCGAACCCCAAGACGCTCATACAGAGCCGTCACGCCACGCACCTTTTCGCTACGCAAGGCGTAGGGGTCATTGAGCCAGTGACGCAGCTCGTCGGCATCGTCACCGTGGGCGAGCTTCATCGCATTGATCAGCAGGAAAGTCTTCTTGTTGTTCATGATGTCGCCGCCGATTTCCTTGCCGAAGGTAGCCGGGTCACCCCACACGTCAAGCACATCGTCCCTGAGCTGGAAGGCGAGTCCCATGTTCACGCCAGCCTCATAGAGCAGGTCGGCCTGCTGGTCGTCGGCATCGGCAATGAGGGCACCCATCTTGAGGGCACAGCCCAGCAACACCGAAGTCTTCAGGCGAATCATCTCGATATACTCCTCGACGGTGACGTCGTTGCGGTTCTCGTAGTCCATATCCCACTGCTGACCTTCATAAATCTCGATGGCGGTCTTGTTGAACAGCTTCATGACCTCCCAGTTGGCGGTGCAGGCAACGTACTGGGTCGCGATGGTCAACATCGTGTCACCGCTCAGGATGGCCGTGTTGTCGTTCCAGCGGCGGTGCACAGTGGGTCTGCCACGGCGCACGTCGGCGTTGTCCATCACATCGTCGTGCAACAGGGTGAAGTTATGGAACATCTCAATGCCCAAAGCTGCATCAATCGCTGATGAAGAATCTCCCCCCATGGCATCACAGGCCATGAGCGCCAGCACGGGGCGAACGCGCTTGCCTCCCAGTGCCATGTGATAGGCGATGGGCTCATAGAGCTGATGCGGTTGAGCAGGATAAAGGATAACGGCAATCGCCTGATTGACAGTGTCAAGATACTCTTGGAATGTTTTCATATTTTTAGTTTTTAGTTTCTAGTCCCTAGTTTCTAGTTTCTAGTTGGCATCTGCCATCTGATAAAACCTATAGCCTATTTCTTCAATGCGGCATTATAGGCTGCCTCGAAAGTGTTGAAATCGGCGGGCGTGTAGAGTTTGCGCAGCTCGTTGATGCGGGCATTGATGTCGTCCATGTCGGCATCGGGCTGATTGGCATCGGCAGCCAGGGCAGCACCCAGGGCGGCAGGCCTCGACGACTGGACATAGACATTCATCTGCTCGACGAGAGAAAAGCCGGCGACTATCGCCTCGATCGTGCTGTCAAACACCTCGACATGGCGATCGTAACCCACGGTGTAACACAACCAGTGGATGAGAGACAGGTAATCGGCTGCCGAGTCGGTATCAAACACACGGTTCTTCAACAGCTCGACCATGCGCGGGCACTTGAGCTGAGCCAGTTCACGCGGGGAGAGCGATATCACGTGGGCGGCCTGGAAGAGGGAGTCGCGACCGTCGTCCATCAGCACGGTGGCAAAGGCGCGATTGGCAGCCTTGACCTGCCATGGCCAGCGCAGGCTGTCATGACGCAGCGAGTCAAACCGCTGCACAGTCCTGTGCATGGCAGCAGTGTCACCCCATGCAGCCAGGAACTCTTGTCCCATGGCTTCGCCACGGCGACTGGCGCTGTCACAGGCAGTCAGCACCAGCATCAGGCCTATCAATATCAATGGTAATCGTTTCATTTCTCGTCAGGGAATATAGAGCGATACAAAGGCTTGTCTTTTTCCTTGAGATAGGCACGGAAGGCCTCGTCAAAGGCGCGCACCGCCGCCGAGTCGCGTTTGAGGGCATAGACGCTCTGCTTGGCCTTGGCGTCCATCACGGCACGTTCCATCGACATCGTGTCGGTGTGGTCCACCGCCACGAGCGCTGCAGCAGCGCGCATGCCGCTGTCGCGCGCCTCGGCATCGAGAGGTGATTTCTCTTTTCCGCAACTTGCCATGAGCGCTACCGCCAGAATAAATATCGGTAATAAATGTTTCATTTCACTCAATGTATTTTGCCGCAAATATATCAAAAAAACACCTCACGCCAGCAACAATCAGCAAGAAAAATGCACCATGGCTCACGGATATCAGAATAATGTTATAAATTTGCAGACGAATTGGGCAAAACGCCCATCATGCAATAGAAATGGAACAACAGGCAAACGAATCGACTCAACAGCAAGCGGCAACAACCGGCAATCAGATCAACGTGGTCATCATCACCCGTGGGGGCAACGTCAAGGACATCACCAACCTCATTCATCATGTCTCACAGGGTTACCCTGACACCGTTTTCACCCTGGTAGGGGAAATCGATGCCAGCGAGGCCAGCCAACTCAAGGAGCAGACGACCATCGCACCCAGCATCGATAAGGCCATCGCCCAATGCACGAGCCGCTGGATGATCTTCTGCGACAGCGAGACCCGCCTCGCCGACTACGGGCTGACACGTCTCGTCGCCAAGGCATGCGAGACCGGCGCCAACGCAGTCATTGCAGGCCTTGACAAGCCAGGCATGGACATCTTTACCCTTCAGGGCAAACTGTTTGCCACCGAGGCGTTGCAGGGCATCGCCATCAGCGAGGATGACATGCGTGGCGACGGATACATCACCCTGCAGCGCATCATGATGCAGGCACACAACGTGGCTGGCCTCGGCGAGAGCATCCTGACCAGGATTGACCTGAGCCAGATGAAACGCCTGCTGCAGCCCGCCCACCGCGAGTTGCTCTACCGCATGACCACGCTCTACTGCGAGATACAGCTGTGTGACCGCTGCAACCTCGACTGCGCCTACTGTTCCCACCTGTCGCCCGTCTCCAAACCCGTGACCATTTCGCTCGAGACCCTTGAGGCCGAATGCCGCCGCCTGGCAAAAATCAACATCGACGAGGTGAACCTCATGGGCGGCGAGCCATTGCTGCATCCCCAAGTGTGTGAAGCCATCAAGCTCACGCGCAGCATTCTGCCCAATATCAAGCTCATCGTCTCGACCAACGGCCTGTTGCTGCCCCGCATGAGCAAGGACTTCTGGCAGTGCTGCCGCGACAACAGGGTGGTCATCCGTATCACCCCCTACCCAAAGGCCAAGAACGGCACGTGGAACTACTTCAAGTACGTCTGGCTCATCAAGAAGAACCGCGTCAGGATGGAGTCCACAGGCTGGCGCTTCGGCTTCCGCCACCAGCTGCTGAGCGAGAGGGCCGAGTATGACGCCACCACCAACTACCTGCGTTGCCAGCTGCATTGTACCCAGGTGCGCGACGCCACATTCTGGCCCTGTGCCTATGTCGCCTATGCCTTCAACCTGAACAACAAGTTCGGCACCAACTTCCAGACCTCGCCCGCCGACCGCCTGCCGCTCGAAGGCATCACCGCCACCGACCTGCGCCTGTGGCTACTGCGGACCAAGCCCTTCTGTGCCCACTGCGGCATCAAGGACGCCCAGCACGTCACCTGGCGCCGCTCCCAATACACCCGCGACGAGTGGCTCCACGAGTAACCGACTCTACCAGAGTGCCTCACGCTAAGGCGCAAAGACGCTAAAAGATTCTTGCGTCTAGTACAATCATAACTCAAATCGACCTAATGCTCCTTATCATTCGATAATGGGGCATTTTTATGACATGACATTTTTTATTAACATTTTCTTAGAAAATGACAAATTCTTTTCATGGTTTGCCAAAAAATCATTATTTTTGCAGCAGTCTTTCGTGATCTGCATGTTTCTGGCATGAAGTATCATAGAAAGCACCCAAAGATGTGATAGGATTATGCCTAGATACCTGATTACCACCAAGCAGATGAAAAACGCTAACGGCGTTCGCATCGAGCCAGGCATGAGTGTCGAGGTCGTCACCCAATCGATGACAAACCCCGTACTGACCAACGGCGGGCAACCCGTCGTGGATGCCTTCATGCGCATCTACGGCATTGACATCCGCCGCGCCGGCATCCTAAACATGACCTACCTAACCGTCGAACGAATTAAATAATAAACTAATCAATATAATCAGTATGAAACAGGTATATGATTTAACAACAAAATCGGGTGTTGACAAAGCGTTAGCAGTTTTAGAGGGTTTGAATAACCCCCTCGGCATGGCTTTAAAGTTTTTAAAGGAACTATTATCGTCAAATGATCCTGAAAAACAGGCCGAAGTAGTAAAAGAACTTATTGAATCTGGAAGAAAGCAAGGTGTTGATGAGATGGAAATCACTCTTGAAAACCGTAAAGGATTCAATCTTGACATTCCACTTGAAGACGTTAAAATAAACTCATCATTAGGAAGCGACGGCAAAATCCACCTTAAGGTTAAATTCCAAAAGGATGAGCCGATTCGCCCATTGTTGGAATCTCCATCAAACACTAGTAACCAAAAGACTTCTGCTCTTAGTAATAAGACCACTCTTTTAGCTGCTGTTCTGGTTATTTTGCTCATTATCATTTGTGTCTTAGTTTGCTACATTCTATTCTCAAAACAATAGCACTCTTCCTTTAGTTGACAGTTAGTCAACTGCGCTTTCGTGTGCATCTTTTCATTGACTTCTGAGCGCTAAAGCCCTCAATATTACATGCCTAGACATATAACGTATAATCTAAATAAACAATGAACTATTATCTTCTATCTGGTATCATAATAGCAGTCATCATTATTTTGATACTATTATTCAAACACTCTGACAGAATCAAGTATCGGATTGCGACATTCGGAGAATTGTCAGAGGAGAAAAAGAATAAATTACGCGTTACTATAACTCAAAAATATGAGGATAGCGATGTCGTCAAATTTGAAACTGAAGTTGTCAAAGGCATTAAAGACGGCGAGGAGCGACTGTACTACCCGACAGGAGAGTTGAACCGAATTCAGCATTGGAAATCTGGTAAGTTACATGGAGAAACAATCGTTTTCTACAAGACCGGGATATGCTATATAAAAAGCATGTACTTTAATGGTAAACTTACAGGAGAGTACACCATTTTTAAACCGAACGGAATGATTCTTAAAACCATAAATTATTAAACATATGAAATTGTGGGATAAAGTTAAAAAAGGTGCTGAAGGAGCGGCTAACCTTGCAAAAAAAGCAGGTAAAGTCGTAACAGGAGTTCAGGCATACCAAGATAGAAAAAAAGCTAATCACCTTCGTAGCGAGGCTGACACACTTCAAGAGGAAACGCTCCGCGAAGACGAGAGGAGAAAGGACATAGCCAACCAAGAATTGGAAGAGTTTGGTTCTGTTCGCCTTGGAGCATTGCAATCAACTGTTAAGGTATTTCTCGGTTATTTGAAAATCATGAAATACAATTACAATGAAAAGACATACCATTTAGGGGGTAGCGTTTCACTCACCACAAATGATATTGATTCGTTGAAGAGAATTGACATGAATGCGTCCGAAGCACTAAGCGCAACAGCTGTCGCAAGCACTGCAGCTGCAGCTGCAATACAAGGCGTGCCTACCGCTGTAACATCTTTGGTAACACATTATGCCATGGCTAGTACTGGCACTGCCATTGCCGAACTTCATGGGGCTGCCGCAACAAATGCCGTAATGGCTTGGCTTGGAGGCGGTTCCATAGCATCAGGTGGTGGCGGAATGGCTGCAGGAGCTGCAGTGCTTGAGGGCATTGTCGGCGTATCCACTGGCATTGTTGCCCTAGCCTCTTTAGGTATTGTTGCATCTGTACATTATTCTAGAAAACTCACTTCTGCACAGGAATACCACAGTCAAGTTCTTGTTAATCGAGAGAAGGCTGAAGCCGCATGGGATTTAATAGACAGAATCCTAGAACGAGCAGATGAACTCAAAGAAGTTACCCTTGCTTTGGAAGAACGCATCATAGACCAACTAGAGTATATGGAGCCTTTGATTTATGATTTTAACACGACTGACCCTTACTATGTAGAGACATTCAAGCAAACGGCATTGATGGTTAAATCTATGAGCGAGATCTCACAAGTGCCCATCATCAACGAGAAAGGCTATGTTAGTGAAGAATCAAGATTACAGATACAGCAAGTTAATACAATATTAAACCGCGAATTATGAATTTCAAACAAATATTAAAATCGTTGTTGTCTCAAGCTCTCAACCAAAGTAGCGAATCAGATGATACGAACAACGCTAGTTCAAGTGGGACAAAAACACCGCTCATGGGAACAGGAAAGAGCAAAGAAGGAGCAAAAAAACAGGCAAAAAAACAGTCCAAGACCAAGCAAGTAACGCAAGTTACGAAGGAGTTGTATAATCCTGTTGATGTCTTAGCTGCAATAAAACAACTTGGTGAAAAAGCCATGGAGGCAGTTAGATTCTGTGAGGAACAAGAGACTAAACGAGAGGAAATCAGAGCACAACGAGATCGTGAGATTGAAATCATTCGAGCACAAAGGGAAATGATTATGACATACCTTGATAAAACCTTTGATGAGCGCCGAATGATTTTCAACAAACAATTTGAAATCTTGGACAATGCCATCAGCAAGGGCGATACAGAATTGTTAGCAACGACGCTGGACAGCATAAATCAATTAGCAACTTCCAGTCCGTTTAAGTCATTACTTGATTTAAAAGCTGGTTCCGATGCCCTGCGACCAGGCTCTACTATTGACATCTAAATTGAATAATTGATTATGGCTGCATTGGATATTTTCAGGAATATTGGGCTGACGGATGATGATGAGATCAAGGGGGCATTGGAGGCATTCAGCACGGAGTATGCTATACTGACTAAGGACCAAGAGAATGCGGTGTCAGTTGGCATTAATGAACTCATTGCCCATGCAGTTTTTCCTCGTAGTCCTCTTGGGCGAATTGCTATAAACATACTTGGCGATGCCATTATCGAGGCAAGCACAAAAGGTGCGGTTGCTCCTGGTCGTGTTTGGAATGGCCTGAAACAAAGATTTCTAGGTAATTCTTCTCCGGCTGATGGTGTGTTCAAAAAGCTTGACAGAATGATTAAGGCTGAGGGAGTTGAGGTCTTTGAGAAGGTAAAGGATTATGCCCGAATTGCTGCGCATGTGTACGGCAACCGCGAAAATTCCATCCTGCCTGAATCGTGGGTGGCGTTGGGCAGCAAGTTCGAAAGCATGGTGCTTGATGACGAGAAAAGCGGCCTGCAGGCTGCCTTATATGCCAAACCGGGACCGAGGACCGAATATGTCTATGCGATTGCTGGGACTAAAGGGGCTGAGTTCAATGACTGGAAAGCCAATATTGGGAATATAGCGGGAATCAGCGACCAATATGATCGTGCTGGAGAAATTGCCGTAAAACTGGCTGACGCGATAGGCAAGGAAAACCTCACCATGGTCGGGCACTCCAAGGGTGGCGCTCAAGCTGCTTATTGCGCGTTAAATACAGGATGCCCCGCCATCACATTCAACCCGGCAGGCCTCGGCCTGTATAAATTCAATCACGACCCGAATATCCAACCCGAGATCAATTCATATGTCATGGTGACAGACCCATTGAACCTGATGCAGATGCTAGCTCAATTTTTCTATGTCGACCTCACTGCCGACGGGTCGGTGCACTACCTGAAATGTGACAAGATTTCCTCCATGCGAGATTTTCATGGCATTGATGGTTTCCTGCGCCTGGGCGGCATGAATAACATGCACCGATTGATGAATTGAGAATAGAAGACGAGACAAACGTTACCCGATTCTGATAAAAAATGCACTTGATGAGTGCATTTTTTATTGTGGGGAGTGCTCGGTATGAGGGCGGTAATGAGGAGGTTTACCTGTTTTAATGAGCAAAACAGGCTGTGTATCAGAAATACTCAAATATATTTGGCACTTCGTTTGAGTTGCAGTATCTTTGTCCCCCAAATAATCAACATTAATCAGAAAACAATGACAAAGAAGATTACGATTGCGATTGACGGGCATTCGTCGACCGGCAAGAGCACGATGGCCAAGGCACTGGCACGGCGCATCGGCTATGCCTATGTGGACACGGGCGCGATGTACCGCGCAGTGACACTGTATGCACTGCGCAACAAGCTCATCAAGGGTGAGAAAGTTGACGAGAAGGCACTGCGTGAGCACCTGAAGCGTGGGGAGATAGCCATCACTTTCCGTCCCACCAAGGAGGGCAAGAGTGTGACCTGCCTGAACGGCAAGAATGTGGAGCGCTACATCCGCTCGATGCGCGTGAGCAATGTGGTGAGCATCATTGCTGCCATCGGCTTTGTGCGCAAGGAGATGGTCAAGCAGCAACAGGCCATGGGCAAGGACAAGGGCGTGGTGATGGACGGCCGCGACATCGGCACGGTGGTATTCCCCGATGCCGAGATGAAGGTGTTTGCCACGGCAAGCGCCGAGGTACGCGCCCAACGCCGCTTTGACGAGCTGCGCGCCAAGGGCGACACCACGACGACATTTGAGGAGGTGCTCGAAAACGTCAACGAGCGTGACCGCATCGACAGCACGCGCAAGGAAAGCCCCCTGCGCCAGGCCGACGACGCAGTGGTGCTCGACAATTCTCACATGAGCATCGAGGATCAGAACGAGTGGCTGTACCAGCTCTACCTTTCTAGAGTTAGAAGTTAGAAGTTAGGAGTTAGGAGTTAGAAGTTAGGGGTTAGGAGTTAGGAGTTAGGAGTTAGGAGTTGGCATCCGCATTCTAGATGCTGATGACTGGCAACTGAGAACTAACTACAGGCGACTGAGAACTAACTACTGAGAACTGAGAACTGGCGACTGAAAGACAATCATGGCTATCATCGAGATTGACAAGGGATCAGGATTCTGCTTCGGCGTGACGACCGCCATCAGCAAGGCCGAGGAGGAGCTTGGGCGAACCGGGCACCTCTACTGCTTGGGCGATATCGTGCACAACACTGCCGAGGTGGACCGCCTTGCCAGCCGCGGTCTGGAGACCATCACCCACGAGCAGCTCGAACAGCTGCACGACGTGAAGGTGCTGCTGCGCGCCCACGGTGAACCACCCGAGACCTACGAGATTGCCCGCCGCAACCGCATCGAGATCATCGATGCCACCTGCCCCGTGGTGCTCAAACTGCAGCAACGCATCAACGCCACCTTTAATGCTGCCGAATCAGGCCAGCCGTCGCCCCTGATTGTCATCTACGGCAAGCGAGGCCATGCCGAGGTGCTGGGCCTCGTGGGCCAGACCCAGGGTCGCGCCACCGTCATCGAGAACATCGATGAAATTGACAAGATCGACTATAGCCGCGACATCTACCTCTACTCCCAAACCACCAAGAGCGTACAGGAATTCCAGCATATCGTCGAGGAAATCAAGCGCCGCGTTCAACCCGGCGTGACCTTCCGCAGCTTTGACACCATCTGCCGCTCGGTCGCCAACCGCATCCCTCAGATTCGGGAGTTTGCCCGCCAACATGAGCTCATCCTCTTCGTCAGCGGTGCCAAGAGCAGCAACGGACGCATCCTGTTTGCCGAGTGCCTCGACGCCAATGCCGACTCCCACCTCGTGAGCAATGAGGGGGACATCGACCCCGCATGGCTCGAGGGCAAGGAGCGCATCGGCATCTGCGGTGCCACCAGCACGCCACGCTGGCTGATGCAACGCGTGAGCGACGCCATTCAAGTATTGATCAATCACCAGACCGCTAACCGCTAAATGATAATAGCAACCGCTAAAACAATATGACCAAAAGAAACCTCATCATCACCATCATCCTGCTGACCATCATCGATGCCCTGGCAGCAGGCTGGTATATGTCTCGTCGCATCGAGGCTGGCGGCAAGAGCCAGAACTTCTTTGACCAGCGCGACACCACCGAAGCCGTCATCGAGGCCGACACCGTGACCACCACCTCACAGGCCGACCTGTTCGACGAGATGCAGCACAACACCTATTACTTTATCGCCAACACGCCCAACATCAGCGGTGACAACAGTTCGCGCTACACGAGCATCAAGCATGTGAAGGTGAAATGGCCGCGCAAGGTCAATGGTGAGGATGGGCTGGACCAGTTGAACAAGGAGCTCATCAGCAAGGCATTCGGCAATACCCAGGTCAAGATGGAAGATGCCCGCTATGTCTACCTCAACAAACCCGCATTCAACAAACCCCTGGACGAAGGCGACTACCACAAGCTAAGCAGTGCTCCGACCATCGTTCCCGTCTATGGTAACGTGAGCCAAGTGCTCGTCTATCCCTATATGACCTCGCAGCGCCTTCTCGTCATGGAGATCGACAAGGTGGAATACAACGGCAGGACGAACAGCGAGAATGACTATTTCATCCACTATGACCGCCAGCGCCAACGCGTGCTCTCACGCATCGACATCCTCGTTGCCGACGTTGACAAGGAGAACAAGCTGCTCAAGGTCATCAACAAGAAAATCGATGACCTGAACAAGGGCCGCGTCGAGGGCCGACAGCTGCAGCATGCCCTCAACGTCCCCGCT
>Ga0310697_10006734_pt1 | contig 10875 bp, 4 predicted proteins | sample 172DNAGHGlowgp2_FD_203883 | JGI IMG/M metagenome (GOLD analysis project Ga0310697, IMG submission 203883) | Sheep rumen microbial communities from Palmerston North, Manawatu-Wanganui, New Zealand - 1728 DNA GHGlow gp2 (v2) (version 2) | ecosystem: Host-associated > Mammals > Digestive system >...
ATATAATTCTCATATAATGAGTCATGAATAACATACCGAGCAGCCTACTGCTGGAAATCTTACAAATCTATTCAAATCGAACAAATCTTCGCCGTTGGCGGCGATATATGATATATATAAAATTGGAGTGACACCAATTGGTGGCAATTCATATGAAAGAAAAACATATAATTCCCATATAATGAATCATAAATACATTCGTGCTTTTTTGTGAGATTTGTGGTTTTAATGTTTGGGTGTTTAGACGTATGATTGGCTTGTAATGGAACAGCAAATTCTGATGAGCGTTTTATGTCATTTCCGTTGAAAATCGAGTTGAAAACGTCATAATTATAAAAAAATGTAGACTTTTTAGATAAAAATCGAGAAAAATTGAAGTTATTTTTGCGAATTCGATTACTTTTGCAGCTTGAATCTATCTCTGATGCAGAGACTTTGAACAATCTACGGGGGTGAAAGTGCCAACACCAATCCCTTTTGAAGACGAAAAGGATGACGATGACGGCAGATTCTTTTGGCGAATAACGAACAACCTAAATTACAAAAATATGAGAAGATTTATTTTCATGATCATCCTTTCGGGGATGGCACTTGTAGGCTTTGCGCAATATGAGGCGAAATTTACGCCTTCTACACTGATGTTCCTCAGCGAACATAAGGGTGAAACCTCGCTTCCGCAGGTCAACAAGAAGAAAGACCTTTCTTTGATTGCTCCATTGCCTTTTGGTCAAGAGGAGATGTTGAAAAAGAAAGATTATGGTACACGTGCCATCGCAGCTTCGGAAATGGTGGGTGGTGTTGAGATGATTTCTGCCTTCATCGGGGTGAGCGACAACAATTTCTCTGCCATCGAGGCACTCGGCGTGCAGATTGAGGCAAAGTTCGACAAGCTTTGTACCGCCCTCATTCCCATTGACCAGATTGAGGCGCTTGCCGCCCTCGACAACGTGACAAGAATCGAGGTGGCTGAGATACTGCAACCAGCCAATGACATGCAGCGCAAGGCGACTCAGGCAGGTGATGTCATTTCCAACAGTGCTGCCGCCCAGGCATTGGGACTCACCAAGCAATATACGGGCAAGAATGTCATCTTGGGAATCATAGATACGGGTATAGACTTCCAGCACATTGCCTTTAAGGACAAGAATGGAAAAAGCCGCATTGTAAGAGCTTATAAACTTAGCAGTTCCACTGGCACCTCACTGACCACCTATTCTACCGAAAGTAGTATCAATGGCCTGACTTATGACACCAATGGTGAGGACCATGGCACTCATACCTCCACTACCGCAGGCGGTTCGAGTGTGATTGTCAATGGGTCGACAGTAACCGTCACTGATGACCATGCCAATGCCACCTATGGCGGTATGGCCCCTGAGGCCGACCTCGTCATTGCAGGATTGAGCAGCCTGTATACTACCTCTATAGGTACAGCCATTAAAAACATTTGTAACTATGCCGATGAAGTGGGCAAGCCCTGTGTCATCAGCCTCAGTCTGGGTTCGCAGGAGGGACCGCACGACGGCACCGGCAGCATCGCCAGCATCGTCAACCAGTATGCCGGCAACAATCACATCATTGTCTATGCTGCATCCAATGATGGTATGAGGGCATTGCCATTCCAAGAAATTGGCACCTCCAATGGTGGTGGAATGTATGCCTCTGGCACTTCTACTTCCAGTAAGCCTATGATAGTCAACGTGCAGCGCTCCTTTGAAGAAGCCGACGGAAACGTTGAGATGGCCATGCCCACCATTACCGCTTATGCGCGTTCAGCCAATGTCCCCACTGCTCTGAAATTCCATGTGGTGGATGTCAGTACAGGAGAGATTGTATATTCGAGCAGTGAATATACCTCGAGTACGACCTTTAGCGTGACAGGAACTTCGGGTTTGGCTAAGTACTTTAAATGTCCGTCAACTGAATATACGAATCAATATGGTGATGCCGGCAAAATACGCTTAATAAGAACACAGGACACCAACAACAACAAATATTATTGGCAGATTTATTGCCCCATCATGGTTTCAACCAGTTATAATGACGATGATAAAGATGGTGTGTATAATAGCCAATACGCCTTCTGTGTGTCGGTTTATCCCACCAGCAATGGTGCTTCTACCACCATCGATATGTGGGAGAGTGGTTATAGCTGGTTTGGCACAGACCTCAATCTGAGTGACAACAGTTACAACTACTGCAAAGGTAATGACGATTGCTCTGTGAGCGATAATGCCTGCTATAGCAAGGTCATCTCTGTGGGCGCTTACGTCACAAAGAATCAGATTACGGACTACGCCGGCACAACTCATGACTTTAGTGATGAATATCCCAACATTGGCGACCATGCATCCTTCTCCAGTTGGCAGACCGCAGGCTATGGTCCTCTCGGCACCGCCTTACCCACCATCAATGCGCCTGGAGCTCGCATCGTGGCCGGCATCAACCACTATCACACCAAAACTGTCGATGCTGATTACAGTTACTGGTCGGACGACTTTATAGGAGACCTTGTTGTAAACAACAGTAATTATGCATACGGCGCCATGGAGGGAACCTCAATGGCTACTCCTTGTGTGTCGGGCATTATTGCACAATGGCTTCAGGCCTGTGTTGAGGCAGGAAAGACTCCTACTCCTGATTATATGAAAGAGGTGATGGCTGCAACCTGGGACACAGACGAGTGGACCAACGGCACTGGCAGTGGTGCCCATGGTGCCAAGACTTTCGGCACCCATGGGAAAATAAATGCTGCAAAAGGCATCCAATACATTCTCGGTGTGTCAGCCGGGCCCGTCATCACAGCAACTCCGACAACGGTTAACTTTGAGGGCTACGCCACCGAAACCTACACGCAGACAGTCAATGTGAAGGGTATTTCGCTTGAGGGAAACATCACTGCTACGTTGTCAGGTGGTAATGGCGTATACAGCATCGACAAGACCCGCATCACTCAAAGCAACGGTTCTGCACAGACTGATATCACCATCACCTGGACCCCAACCACGGCAGGCACCACCAATGCCACACTGACACTGAAGAGCACAGGAGCTGATGACGTGGTGGTCAACATCACTGGTGTGGCACAAGCTGCTACCCCGACCATTATGGTTGATGCCTCCACTCTTGAGTTCAGCACCCAACTCAGTGAGGAACAAAGCAAGACTGTGACCGTGACAGGCCGTTTCCTTACGGGTGATGTCACCGTGTCGCTCAACGACCCCAACGGTGTGTTCTCCGTCAACACGACCAAACTCACCGCAACGATGGGAGAGAATACCCTGACTCCGCTCATCGTCACCTTCAAATCCGCCGATGAGGGTACTTTCACGGGAAGCGTTACGCTCACCGGCGCTGGTGCTGAGGAAGTCGTCGTCAGCCTTTCTGCCGAAGCAAATGATGGTGGCAGTGCCACTGATGCCTATCTGAATATTGCAAAATATGCGACGATAGATGAAGCGGGATGGAATACCTCTTATGTAAACAATCTCTACAAGTATAGTGAGACATCCACTGGCGATGCAGCCTGGCTGACGATACCCATATATGGCGCTTGGGCTGGTTGCTACTACAACAACCATCCGCAGAAGTGGATCAAAACTAATGTGACAGACATCAACAACAAATATGCCGGCACAATATGGGACAGCAGTGATGAGCTTCTCGGCAGTTCTCACTACTTCACCAGTACATCGGCACGTGCGATGGGTTACAACTCAAGGAACAATTATACTCAGGAGACCGTCACATTTTATGTGACGAACACGACGGCCGTGAAAATACTTGGTCTTGGTCAGAGCCGCTCTACCAGCACCCTTCCTACCACGCTGAAGGTGTATGAGTGCACGAAGAATGCCGATGGTACGCTGACAGAAGGAACAACAGTGGTGAAAAGTGACAGCAACTCCGACACCTCTGGGACATTCGTCCTGACAGCAGATGGTCTTGATGCGGGGAAAATCTACAAGGTTGAGACAGCCACCTACCGCAATTATCTCTGCGAGATTGGCTTTAAGACGCCTATTATGGACAACCGCTCGGAGCAGACGCTTTCCTATTCAGAAATACCCTCTAAGACCTACGGAGATGAAGCATTCACGTTGCCAGAGAAGACAACTGAGGGACTGACCATCACATGGGCATCGAGTGATGTGAATATCGCCACCGTGAGCGGTAACACGCTGACCATCAAGGGTGCCGGAACGGTCACCATCACCGCCACACAGGAAGGCAACGACAGCTACAAGCCCTTCACGAAAGACTTTACCCTGGACATCGCGAAAGCCGCTCTCAGCATCACAGCCAAGAGCTTCACCATCACAGAGGGTGATGAGCTGCCTGCCTTTGAGGTGGAATATGAAGGCTTCGTCTATGATGAGACCGCCAGCGCGCTGACAACACAGCCCACCGTCTCTTGCAGCGCGACAGCAACATCTGCCCCGGGCACCCACGACATCACCGTGAGCGGCGCTGAGGCACAGAACTACGAGATAACCTATGTCAACGGCATTCTGACCATAGAAGCCAAGAAAGTCTTGATGGGCGACGTGAACGATGACGGCGACATCGACGTGATGGACGTGGTGACTATGGTAAGTTTCATCATGGGCCGTGATCCCGCCAATTTCATCTTTGCCGCCGCCGATCACACCGCCGACGGTGAAGTGGACGTGATGGACCTCGTACGCCAGGTGAGTCTTGTGATGAGTCAGGCAGCCTCAGGCGCACCTGCTGTCAGCAGCTTCGATGCCCTCGGCAGCGGAATGACGCTCGACGGCACATCTGATGGTGCCCTGCACGTAGGCCTCGGCGATGGACGCCAATACGTCGCATCGCAGTTCGTCATCACTCTCTCCGACGGCCAGCAGCTCTCCAGCGTGACTGCCGACCGGAGACACACCATCAACATCCAGTCTTTGGGCGACAACCGCTATTTCGTAATGAGTTACTCTGCTGCCAACGAGACCTTCGCCTCCAGCGACCATGCGCTGACGCTGCGCGTGGCAGGCAGCGGCATGGTGACAGTAGGTGAGAGCGCTTTCGTCAGTGCCGACGGTCAGAAGGTAGTCTTCGAGGGTGCCAGTTCTGCTACCACCGGCATCGACAGTGCCACCTTCGGCAGCAATGTCCCGGCCGATGTCTACTCCACTGGTGGCATGATGATCAGAAAGGGCACCGCCAACACAGAGGAACTTCCAGCGGGAGTCTATATTGTCAATGGTAAAAAATATATAAGAAAATGAATATAGCAAGACAACTGGCGACCATCATGTGCTTTGCCATGGTGGCACACGCAATGGCAGATGACTTCACCATTGCCGACTTTTCCATCAAGCAGGGAGAGACCAAGACCATCTCCATCGAACTTAACAACACGGAGAAAAGCTACATCGCCTTCGAGTTCTACATGACCCTGCCCGAGGGAATTTCCATCTCTGAGGATGAGAGCGGTTACCTGATGGCAGAGCTCAATGCCTCGCGTATCAACCACCACAACCTTGAGGTGAGCTTGTCCGATGGCAAATATCACTTCCTGTGCTACTCTGGCAGCAACGAAGCACTGCAAGGTACATCGGGAGAGATTATCTCACTGACAGTGAAGGCGGCCGACGATGCTGCCGAGGCCAGCGGACTTGAAGGTCTGCTGTTCACCCAAAAGCTCAGCGACACCAGCGAGAAAAAGGTGACCTTCGACGACTTCACCTTCCATGTTAACATCACCAAGGCAGCGGAAGAGGGGATGTGCCCACACGGCTGCCTGCTGGGCGATATGAACCAAGATGGCATTCTCACCGTAACCGATGTCATGCTGCTGCTCAAAATCATCAGCACTCAGTAGTAGACTCATCTCGCGCCCATGGGGCGTAATATGGTAGTGGATATGTTCGATGTATCCCTATCTATAAATCAACGTAGTGAGGTGGTCGGGACCGAAGAGGTCGCTGGCCACCTCTTGTATTTGCTCGGCAGTGACGCAGTCGATGTTTGCATAGAGCCGCTCTACGTCGCGTTCCCAGCCGTAGTGGAGGAAACTCTTCCCGAAACTAAGTGCAAATGCCTCACGGGCATCACAGGCGATGCCAATCTGTCCTTTCAACTGGCGCTTGGCGGCAGCAAGTTGAGAGTCGGTGAGTCGGTGTGATGCCATTCGGGAGAGTTCGCCGCGCACGAGGCGCAGGCAGCGGTCCACATGCTGGTGGTCGCATCCGAAATAGATGCTCCAGGCACCGGTGTCGCTGTAGCTTGCCATGTTGCTCTCCACCGTATAGACCAGTCCGCGGCGCTCGCGCAATATGATGTTGAGGCGGGCGTTCATCCCCGGTCCACCGAGGATGTTGTTGAGCAGATAGAGGGGGATGCGGCGGTCGCTGTGTATGCTGTAGGCACGGCAACCCACCATCACGTGTGCCTGGTGCGTGCTGCGGTTCACCTCACGGGTAACGGGCACATAGGGCGGCAGCGGTGTCTCTGCCGTGTCAAGGTCGGGCAGGCGGGGTGGGGCAGAGGGAAATTCGGCAGTCGCCCGCTCCAATAGTTTCACCAATTGGGTGGAACTGATGTCGCCGTAAGCGAAGAATACCATGTTTTCGGGGCGGTAGTGTGTGCCGGTGAACCGTTTGGCATCGTCGGTAGTCAATTGGCGGAGCCTTGATGCCTCGCCAAGGATATTATGCCCCAAGGGGTGGCCTGAAAAAATCATGTTGTCGAACTCGTCGTAGATGAGTTCGGAGGGCGAGTCGTTGTAACTCTCTATCTCGTCGGCGATAACTTCCACCTCACGTTCAAGTTCTGCCTGTGGATAGGTGCTGTGGAGCACGATGTCGGTCAGCAGGTCGACGGCGCGTGGAAGATGCTCTCGCAGGATGGCGGCATAATAGACAGTGTCCTCTTTATTGGTGAATGCGTTGAGGTCACCGCCCACACGCTCCAGGCTGTTGAGCACATGCCATGCCCGACGGCGTGAGGTGCCTTTGAATGTGACGTGCTCGCAGAAATGGGCAAGCCCCTCATCGCCGGGAGCCTCATCGCGGCTGCCGGCATTAATGCCTATGCCGCAGTAAACCACAGGCGACGCATCATGCAGATGGATGACGCGGAGACCGTTGCTAAGTGTGAAAACATGGTAATTCATAGGAAATGCAAAATTAAGGATAATTGTTGATTCCATCTTTAAAAATACATAATTATTTTTAATTTCATGGGTGTTTTCGTGAAAAGTATCTAATAAATAATGAGAAATAATTGAGAAAATAGTAATTTTGCCAAAATATGTTTTGTTCAAAACAACGAATTACTGAGTGGAATGAAATTTTACAGACTATATTTTTTATTAATTGGGCTTTTTGTTGGCGTCTCTGCATGGGCGGCACCTGTTGACCAGCAGACGGCTTTGGCAAGGGCAAAGGCTTTTGTTTCAGAGAGGGGAAGTGACATGCGGTTGGGAACAGCCAATGTAAGAAAGGCTCCCCGCAAGTCGGGCAATGAGGAGGCCTATTATTACATTTTCAATGCAGAGGGCAGCGACAATGGTTTTGTGATTGCGTCTGGCAGCGACATGATGGAACCCATTCTTGGCTATTCAGACCATGGCAGCATCGACCCCGACCATCTTCCTGATGGTCTGAAAACATTGCTTCAGACTTATCGTGATGCTATTGATGAGATGGGACAGCAGGATAAAGCCAATACACTGGTTCAAGGGCGCCGTGAGATCAAGCGGACTATGGAATTCCCCAAGCACTTCGTCAAACCATTCCTCACCAAATTCTGGCATCAGTACGCACCTTACAATATTATGAATCCTGTGGTCAACGATACCATTTGTCCGGTAGGATGTACCACTGTGGCACTGGGTGAGGTGATGGGATATTATGAATATCCTGCTGTCATGCCAGGTGTTGTCGGTTATACAACCGCCACAAATGAAATCAAGATGCCCTATCTGAAAGAGTATGAGATTGACTGGTCGAACATGCTTTCCAACTATTTGCTGGAGACATACGACAGCGTACAAAATGCTGCTGTAGCAAAGCTTTTGTTGCAGGTGGGCTGTGCATTTGTCAGTGATTTCAAGACAAAGACAACAACAGCATCATTGGCGCTGGCACCACCGATTTTGCGGGCCTGCGGATATAAATGCTCTGCTTTCACTAAGATGGAGAGCAAATCAGACAAAGAATGGGAAGATATCTTTTTTGACGATGTCTCCCATGGTCGGCCTGTCATGGTAAGTGGCATCAACTCGATGGATAATGGCTCTTCTCATGTGTATCTGATTGACGGTTACGACATGGATGGATTATGGCATATAGATTGGGGATGGAGCGGATTGTCAGATGGTTATTTCAGAATCACCGACTTCTCTCCTTATTACAACACCCGCACTTATGCCTACAAATACAAGATGGGCTTTGTTTGCAATATTGAACCCAATTCGGACACGTCGGTGGCTGTGGAAAGTACGCAAAAATCATATGATTGTCTGACAACGACGAGCCTTACTTTTGATGAAATGGCCACCATCTCCATCACCCGCACCAACCAGACGGGTGTGAAGCGCCAGTTCAATCAAGCTTTGGGACTTGTTGATGACAACGGGCAATTGGTAAGAGTGCTCGACAGTGAGACGAAGACCTATACCACCAAAGGTTCCCAAACAAGCATTTGGAATATTTCCGACCTCAGTGGTTACCGCAATGGTCACCTTAGGGCATATCCAGTCAGTCAGGTGGTTGGTGGTGACAGTATTTGGCATTTCGATATCTGCAAAGCAGAGAATTCTTGTCTTGACGTCGACATTGTCAATGGCGATTACACGTTGAGTCCTGTTCCTGCGTTGACTTATGACTCTTTTGAGGTAGACAACACGCTCCCCTCTCCTGTAGGAGCGGCACGGAGATATGTGCTCACCGTCACCAACAACAAGATGAACGAACATATGCAGTGGCTCTACTGTTTTGAAGACACCATGAAAATGGACATTCAGCAGATTCGTGTGCCAGCATTGAGCACCATCAAGCATGAGTTTACCTATATTCCTGATGAAACAGGTGAGCATACGGTCAGACTTTGCACAGATACTGCGAGGCAAGTAGTGTTGTTTGAGAAAACAGTCAAGGTGACACCGAGCGTCGCATATTCTCTGAAACTGACCAATTGGGAGATGGACAATTATGTCAAAGGCTCCTCAAAGTCATATTTTTATGGAGACAAGCTGAGGTTCCGCTTCACGCTCAAGAACACGGGCAAAAATGATTACAATGATTTCATCCGTCCCCTGCTGACAACGTCCAGTTGGTTTGACACCCAAAAGATATGGGTACATATTCCTGTCGGGGAGTCTCAGGACTTTGAATTCGACTGCGACCATCTTGATTATGGAGTCGTTTATTCGATGAGGGTAATGGTGAAGAGCAGTTCGCACAGCAATTCCGACATCCTCAATACGTCATTGCTCAAGCACTCTTTCAGAACGCTTCATGGTGCCTGCTGGTGGGACAAGGATGGTGTGATGACTGCATTGGCTCCTCCGGGCAAGACTTATACTGTGCCGGAAGAGGCGGTTGCCATCAGTTTCTATGACATCTCGCAGCCGAACAGTTTAAAACCTAACAGCAACCCCAACACCATCTATTATTTGAAGAAGGATTTCCCCAGTTCTCTGCCGACGCAGAACAAGGTCATCAACGGAGAAGCTGAACTCATCCATTTCACAGACAGCTGTTCGGTATTTGTGCCCTTCGACTTCAAAGCCGACTCCATCGTCTACACGAGGACGTTTGACAAGGGATTCACCGGACGCCGCGGTGGCAACAACTGGACCACGATGACCTTGCCTTTTGCTCCTGACAAGGTGTTCAATACCGTGGACTCTGTTGAGGTAGACTGGTTCAGGCCTGGTGATACGGAGGAGAAGAACTTCTGGCTCAGAGAGTTTTGTGCTGAGGAGGGTTTCTATGCCTATTTCACTGATGTGGAGGAGTTCGAGCCTAATACACCTTATATTATTACAGTGCCTGACAACTACAAGGGTGAGGAATACAGTTTGGTGGGCAAGCCTTTGGAATTTACTGCCGTCAACGCAGACGTGCTCAGTGGAAAAATCTTTGCGGATGCTCCCCATTTCAACTTTGTAGGTTCTCTTACCGAGACAAAAGCTATGGGCGACTTTATCTTCTGTTTGAACGAGGAGGATGGCGGCAACAGTTTTGTGTATCAGTCCGAACCGGTTGATGTGAAGCCATTCAGGGCCTATTTCACTGCTGCAACCGAACCGCGTGAGGGTATGCAGATGTATGTGGCGTCTTACATCTTCCAGCAAGAGACAGATGTCGAGGAAGGGAAGAAAACAGATGGTGTCATAGAGATAGCAGTTCCTGTCTCTCCATCAATGCCCACGCATTTAGGTGTCTACACCCTTTCGGGCGTCAAGGTTGCATCGGTAGATGCCAGTTCGCTGAATGAGGTGCTTTCCACTCTGCCCAAGGGACTTTATATCATCAACGGCAAGAAGGTGTTGGTGAGGTAAACAGCCACTGACTGTCGAGGTGGCAATCGGCGAGACCGAATCTCACCAGTTTAGCTAGGATGACAATTACCCTGTGTCGGTTCACCCCTGATCGTCGTGCCACTTGGCCGACGGTGAGGGGTGAACTATTCTCCAATACTTGTATCACGCGTGTTTCCTCATCGCCGATGCTGATGAGCTGACCTTGTGCCGACAGTTCATCTCGCCATATGTGCAAGTGCACGGGTGATGCAACGATATTCTCATCAGCCACACGGATATAAGCTTTCCATTTACCGTCTTCACACAAGGCCTTGATGGGTTTTTTGCCTGATTCTTCCACTGTGGCGATGACCACGGTGCGTCCT
>Ga0310697_10006735_pt1 | contig 10874 bp, 10 predicted proteins | sample 172DNAGHGlowgp2_FD_203883 | JGI IMG/M metagenome (GOLD analysis project Ga0310697, IMG submission 203883) | Sheep rumen microbial communities from Palmerston North, Manawatu-Wanganui, New Zealand - 1728 DNA GHGlow gp2 (v2) (version 2) | ecosystem: Host-associated > Mammals > Digestive system >...
TGGGCATCGATTCCTGCATATTTATGCATCCCCGCATCTGGGAGGCGTCCGGCCACGTAGGGGCTTTCAACGACCCGCTCATCGACAACAAGGACTCCAAGAAGCGCTACCGCGCCGACGTCCTTATCGAGGACTATCTCGGCAAGATCGAGGAAAAGATAAACAAGGAGGTCGCCAAAGGCCGCAAGCGTTTCGGCGACAACTTCGACGAGGCACAGTTCCGCGCGACGAACCCCAACGTCCTGCGCGAGCAGGCCAAGTGGGACGAGGTCCACAACCGTTACGTCAAGGCCGAGAAGGCAAATGACTTCGCCGAGTACCGCCAGATCATCATCGACTGCGGCATCGTCTGCCCTATCAGCGGCACATGCAACTGGACCGACGTCCGCCAGTTCAACCTCATGTTCAGCACCTCCATGGGCAGCACTGCAGACGGCGCCAACACCATCTATCTGCGTCCTGAGACCGCCCAGGGCATTTTCGTGAACTACCTGAACGTCCAGAAGACCGGCCGCATGAAGATTCCCTTCGGTATCGCACAGATCGGAAAGGCCTTCCGCAACGAGATCGTCGCACGCCAGTTCATCTTCCGCATGCGCGAATTCGAGCAGATGGAGATGCAGTTCTTCATCAAGCCCGGCACCGAGCTCGACTGGTTCGCCAAGTGGAAGGAAACCCGCATGAAGTGGCATGTCAACCTCGGCATGGGCGCCGAGAATTACCGCTTCCACGACCATGAGAAGCTCGCTCACTACGCCAACGCCGCTACCGACATCGAGTTCCAGTTCCCCTTCGGATTCAAGGAGCTCGAGGGCATCCATTCCCGCACCAACTTCGACCTGGGCAACCACCAGAAGTTCTCCGGCAAGAAGATCCAGTACTTCGATCCCGAGGCCGGCGAAAGCTATACCCCTTATGTTGTCGAGACTTCCATCGGCGTGGACCGCATGGTCCTGGCTGTCCTCTCGCACTCCTACAAGGAGGAGCAACTCGAGAACGGCGAGAGCCGCGTAGTCCTCTCCATCCCTGCTCCCATCGCGCCCGTCAAGGCCGCGGTCATGCCGCTCGTCAAGAAGGACGGCCTGCCGGAGCTCGCTCAGAAGATCATGGACGACCTCAAGTTCGACTTCAACTGCCAGTACGACGAGAAGGATTCCATCGGCAAGCGTTACCGCCGCCAGGACGCCATCGGCACCCCGTTCTGCATCACCGTCGACCATGATTCGCTCGAAGACAATTGCGTCACCGTGCGCGACCGTGACACGATGCAGCAGGAGCGCGTCCCCATTGCGGAGCTCCGCGCCCTCATCGACCGCAAAGTCAACCTCAACAACCTTCTCCGGAATCTTTAATCCCGGAACTTTACGGCTATGAAAAGATTTTTCCTGATACTGACGGCCATCATCCTTCTCCCCTTGGCGACATTCGCGAAAGGGGAGAGGGAGGGCATCGTCGCCATGAGCTACAATATCCGTTACGGAACCGCCGAGGACGGTACCAATTCCTGGCAGTACCGTTACCCTGCCTCCGCGATGATGCTGGACGACCAGCGCCCCGACGTCGTCGGCCTGCAGGAAGTTCTGTTTGACCAGTTCGAGTATCTCGGAGAGGTCCTTGACAAATACTACAAGATCATAGGTGTCGGCCGTGACGACGGCAAGAAGGAAGGCGAAATGATGGCCGTGATGTACAACACCAAGACCACCAAACTCCAGAAATGGGGAACTTTCTGGCTGTCAGACACTCCCGATGTCGCCAGCCGCGGCTGGGACGGCGGCTGCAACCGCTGCGCCACATGGGCCGTCTTCAAGGACAAGGCAACGGGCCGTAAATTCTTCTTTGTCAATACCCATATCGACCATGTCGGCGCCGAGGCACAGGAAAAAGGAGTGAAGTTGCTCACCGACAAGATTGCCGAACTGAACAAGGAGGGCCTGCCCGTCATCGTCACGGGTGATTTCAATATGGAGGCCTCCAACGCCTTCCTCGCTCCAATGAAGGACGGTTTCCAGAATGCCCGCGCCTCAGCGGTCGTCTCTGACGACCACTTCTCGTACAACGGCTGGGGCAAGTCCCAGAGCACCATCGACTACGTCTGGTACAAGGGCTTCAACTGCACCCGCTTCGAGACAGTTACCAAATCCTACTACGAGCGTACCTTCATCTCCGACCATTTCCCCGTCAAGGCCGTCCTTGTCTTCTGATTTTTCTGCGACTTGTTGTCTGGCCTTTCGGTTAGGCCAGTTTACATGGAGAAGGTCTGCTTGAATGCTACAGACCTTCTCCGTGCGAAGTGTTTTGCGCGACCCTCTGTGACACATTGGGTGGAGAAGGTCTCAAAGATTTGAGCAGACCTTCTCCACGGAACCGCCACGACGAAGAGAGACATGGTTATTTGCTTTTCAATTGAGAGAGGATTGAGTCTACCATTTCCCGTGGCATACCCATTACCCGGGCCAACTGATGGGCGGATGTCTTCCTGGTACGGAAAACAAACGAGATTAAACGGATCTTCCTTTCGATGGATATCTCTGCCAGACATGAGTTGAACCATTTGTCGCAAATCTCTTCCACAGACTTTACCAGCTCACCGTCTGTGGTGCGTGTCCTTGGTTCCTCGACCAGTTTATGCTCAAGTTCAGCCGGATTAAGTCCTCCGATTGTTTTAAGGAAAAATGCCTGGCTTCCCTCGAATGCTTGCTCCAAGTATCCCCTGTCGCACAGGCTAGACGGTATCAGGTGATCATCCCGATCCAAGAGCCATTCAACTTTGCTCAAGTCTTCGCCGGTGTGAAGAATTCTTTCCTTCTCCCGTCTGGTCAGACCGGAAACCCGGCGTCCGGAAGGGGCGGATCCGCTTCGGAACATAGCTGAGTATCCGGACCACCTATACTCATCCACAGAGCAGCCGTTGTCCATGGCATTACGGGGAACATATGCCAGTGCGTTGCGCACGTACCAGTCGTTGTAAAGCCAAAGGGCGCTGGTCTGGATCCGCCGCATGATGCCCTTTTCACCATACTTGTGCGAGAACCACATGGAATAAACCCGTTTTATCTCTTCTCCGAACGCAAAGGCATCGGACTGTGACGAAGCTAGGACGATGGCATGGCTATGATTTGACACAACGGTGTAAATGACAACGATTATATCTTTCCTTTTGGATGCTACGGCGATAATCTTGACCATTACATCGTAATCTTCTTCGTCGCGGCACAAGACTGAGGACTCGGTCCCTTTAAGGCAGACATGGAAAGGATGCACGCGCACAACCTTTCCGGAAGGAAGTGTCCTGTTGACTATACGCTGCATGTCAGCTCTTTGTTCCGGAAGGCTTGATGTTCGGCGGGAAGACCTGGACTTTGGTGCCTTTGCGCTCCAGCATTTTCCGCCATTCTTCCAGTGTAAGGGCACAGATTCTGGACGAGTCGTCAAGGAACCGGATCATTTCCTTACGGTTCACGCTGACCCCTAGATCGGCGATGGACAGCGCCCGTATCATTGCAAGCACGCTCTGTTCATTTCCACCCCAGAGTGTCGTGGTCATTGCCAGGGACGTTTTTGCAATAACCTCCTGGACCGCATCCGGGTTTTTCATTACGTCGATATCCGTGTTGAAGCGGATGTCGATATCTCCGTATTGGAGAACTTCAAGGATCTTTTTCATAGTTCATAAATGATTTGTACGGAACAGCCTGTTCCGTCGCAATGCTACGAAAACAATCTGTCTTTTTCATACAAAAAGATATTTTTCTGACGTGAGACTCAAAAAAAACATCTTTTTATATGGCCGGACATGGGGTAGACAACGGGAAAGGGGCCGGGCGCTTGCCAAATCGCCGGCGAATGAGTAACTTTGCAAGCTATGATGTATTTGGAGATTTTCGGTTTCTTGAGCTTGTCCGCCATCGATATCCTGGATATATTGATGGTGGCGGTCATCCTGTACGTCCTGTTCAGGTGGATCAGGGGGTCGTCGGCCATGAACATTTTCATAGCCATCATCCTGCTTCTCATCGTGCGTGTCATCGTCGGGTCTCTGAACATGAAACTGATGACCTCGCTGATGAATACGCTGTTCGACGTAGGACTCCTGGCGCTGATCATCATTTTCCAGCCGGAGATCCGCCATTTCCTGATAAGGGTTGGCGGCAGTTCGAGCTGGTGGCGCAAGATGATAGGCCGGCTCGTGGAGGGCAGGGGAGCCAATGTCGCCGAGAAGACCGTCGAGGAGATAGCCGAGGCCTGCCGCGTGATGGGCGAGCAGAAGACCGGCGCCCTCATCGTCATTCCCGGACAGGATTCTCTGCAGTACATCGTCGAGACCGGCGACAGGCTGGACGCCATGGTGAGCCGCCGGCTCATCCTCAATCTCTTCTTCAAGAACTCCCCGCTCCATGACGGAGCGATGATCGTGCGCGGAGACCGCATCGTGGCGGCCCGCTGCACACTCCCGATCACTTCCCGCACGGATATTCCTGCCAGTTTCGGCATGCGCCACAAGGCTGCCATCGGCATTACCGAGGAGAGCGACGCCACGGTAGTGGTCGTCTCCGAGGAGACCGGCCATATCTCTTATGTAAAGGAAGGCCGTCTCCGTCCCATCGAGAATACTTACGACCTCAAACTGCTGCTCAGTCCTACGCTGGGCAAGGAAGAACCCAAACAGTGATGGCCATCGACAGCAGACTGGAGGAAAAACTTGGATTCGACCGCGTCAGGAAGATCATCGCGGACCGCTGCAGCACCGATTATGCTGCGGACCGCGTCGCGTCCGAGCAGTTCTCAACCGACCCCGGGGTTATACGCCACAGGCTTCTGCTGACCGATGAGATGCGTCTCATAGTGATGTTCGAGGAGTCTTTTCCGACTACGGGATATATAGATGCGCTGCCGTTCCTGAAGCCCCTGCTGAAGGAAGGATACAGCATCGACCTGCTATCGGTCGGCAAACTCAGGACCATGATCGGGACGCTGGCCAAGGTGTCCTCGTTCTTCGCCGGCATGAAGGACGGCATCTATCCCAACCTCAAGAGGATGGCCTCACGCGTGGGCAATTTCCGCGACGTACAGAAGCGGATAGACTCAATCATCGACCGTTACGGCGAGATGAAGGATACGGCGTCAGATGCTCTTTACGACATACGTAAACGATTGAGAGATACGGAGTCCGCCATCTCCCGCAGGGCCGCTGCGATACTCCGTAAGGCCCAGGAGGACGGCGTCGTCGAGGCCGATGCCTCCGTGAACGTCCGCGACGGCAAGTTCCTTATCCCCGTCGCGGCATCCTCCAAGCGCCGGCTCCAGGGATTCGTCCATGACGAGTCCGCTTCGGGCAAGACCGTGTTCATCGAGCCGGTCGAGATCATCGAGATGGAGAACGAGATCAGTTCGCTGCGTTTCGACGAGGCCAGGGAGATATCCCGTATCCTGTACGATTTCAGCGGGTTCCTCCGTCCGTATGTGCCGGAGCTCATCGAGGCTGCTACATTCCTCGGCGAGATCGATTTCATCATGGCCAAGGCCCAGACCGCCTTGGATTTCATCGCCGGCATGCCAGTGATCTCGGCGGACGGCGCGCTGCAGCTCCGCAAGGCGCGCCACCCCCTTCTTGAACGTGCGCTTAAGAAGGAGTCCAAGGCCATCGTCCCGCTTACGATGAAACTCACCGCCGACAAGCATATCCTGGTCATCTCCGGTCCCAACGCCGGCGGCAAGTCCGTCTGCCTCAAGACCGCCGGACTGCTCCAGTACATGTTCCAGTGGGGCATGCTGATCCCGACTTCGGAGACTTCCGAACTGCCGGTTTTCAAGCGCATAATGGTCAGCATCGGTGACGACCAGTCCATCGACAACGACCTTTCCACATACAGCTCCTTCCTGACGGACATGAAGGGCATGCTCGCGGAGGCTGACAAGGACTCGTTCGTACTCATTGACGAGTTCGGCTCCGGCACGGAGCCCACCGCCGGCGGCGCCATCGCCGAGGCCATCCTCGGCGAGCTTGACCGCCGCGGGGTCTACGCTGTTATCACCACCCACTACACCAACCTCAAGCTGTACGCCGCTGCTGGCGACAACGGCGCGACGAACGGCGCCATGCTGTTCGACGCGCAGAACATCGTCCCGCTGTTCCAGCTCGAGATGGGCCTGCCGGGCAATTCGTTCGCCTTTGAACTTGCCCGTAAGATGGGGCTCCCGGAGGCAATCGTCAAGGATGCAGAGGAGCGTGCCGGTGAGGAATTCGTGGGCATCGAGCGCAACCTGCGCCAGATAGCCCGCAACCGCCGCGTGCTGGACCAGAAGCTCCAGAAGGTGAAGGTGGCGGACCGTACATTGGAAGGCCTTACTGGCAAATACCAGAAGGAGCTCCAGGATCTCCAGCAGCAGCGCAAGGATATCCTTGCCGAAGCCCGGAAGGAGGCGGAAGAGATTATCAAGGGAGCCAACAAGCAGGTTGAGACCACCATCCGCACTATCAAGGAGGCGCAGGCCGAGAAGTCGCAGACCCAGGAGGCGCGCAAGGAGCTGCAGGGCTTCATCGCGGCGCTCGAGGAGCGCAAGACACGCCAGCAGCGCGAGCGCGACTCCTACATCGAGGGCAAACTCGAGCAGCTCGGCAAGCGCCAGGAGAAGGAACGGGTGAGGAAAGCGCGGCGCGCCGACGCCTCCACGCGCGAGGCGCTCGACCGCGAGGCGGCCGAGACGCGCCGCCTGGAGGCCTTCCGCACCGCGCCGCTCAAGGTAGGCGAGAAGGTCCGCGTCAAGGACAACGGCATGGTCGGCGAAGTGACCAAGGTCTCGAACAAGGCCGTCACGCTTGCTGTAGGCAACCTCAGTACGAAGATGCCGCTTGACCGCGTGGAACGCATATCTTCCAACGAATACAAGGCTGCGGCCAAAGAAAGCTTCCGGCCGCCGCAGCAGCGCGAGGACCCCGGCATTACGGCCCGCAAGCTCAATTTCCGTTCGGAGCTCGACGTGCGCGGCGAGCGCCTGAGCGATGCCCTCGACATCGTCACGCATTACATCGACGACGCGATGATGCTGGGCATGGGCAGCGTGCGCATCATCCATGGCAAGGGTACGGGCGTGCTGCGCGAAGAGATACAGAAATACCTCAGGACCATTCCCGGAGTCAGCTGCCATGACGAACACATCCAGTTCGGCGGCAGCGGAGTGACGATCGTGGAGTTTGAATGAGAGATAGAAACTATGGAGACTTCAAGGATGAGAATAGGACGCATGGCGGAGGATCTGGCATGCGGGTATCTGGAGCGGAACGGCCATAAGGTCGTCGCCCGCAACTGGCGCAGCGGCCACCTCGAGGTCGACATCGTCTCGACCGACGCGGCCGGCATCCACTTCGTGGAAGTCAAGAGCCGCGTGGCGCCGGTCCAGGCCGGCCCCGAGGAGAATGTCGGCTACCGGAAACAGAAGAGACTGGCAGCTGCAGCACGAGCCTATCTGCATTCGGCGGAGAACAAACCGCTTTTGGTGCAGAAGGAGGTTTTTTTCGACGTGTTTAGTGTGATTTTTGAAGGAGAAAAAGTTGAAACGAAATACTACCCACAGGCTTATATACCAATAAACTACTGATAACCAATGAATAACCATAATTATTGTGTCATAATGGCCGGAGGCATCGGCTCCAGGTTCTGGCCCGTGAGCCGTGAGGACAAGCCCAAGCAGTTCCTGGAACTGACACCTGACGGCAAGTCTTTCCTGCGTCTGGCTTACGAGCGTTTTTCCAAGATAGTTCCGGCGGACCACGTACTGGTCGTATCGCAGGTGCGGTACAATAACATGGTACGAGAGACCTTGCCCGAAGTTCCCGAGGAGAACATCATCCTCGAACCCTTCAGCCGCAACACCGCGCCGTGTATCGCCCTGGCGACTTTCAAGCTTTTGATGCGCGACCCCGATGCCGTGATGGTGGCGACCCCTGCCGACCACATCATCCTTGATGAGGATGTATTCGAAAATACAATCTGCAACGCCCTCGAATATGCCGCAGGCTCGGATGCCCTCATAACCCTCGGCATCGTCCCGGACAAGCCCGACACCAATTTCGGATATATCCAAGGGGTGACCTACGGAGTTGAGGAGGAAGGCAAGCCCGTCAAGGTCAAGACCTTCACCGAGAAGCCCGATAAGGACCTCGCCGAGGTATTCTTCCATAGCGGGGAGTTCTTCTGGAACTCCGGTATCTTCGTCTGGAAGGCACAGTCCATCCGCGACGAGCTTGCGAAGCACATGCCCGAGGTCGAGATCCTCTTCCGAGGCTGGGAGACTGAACTCGGCACCCCGGGGGAGGCGGCTTTCCTTGAAAGGGCCTATTCCGGCATCAGCAAGATATCCATCGACTATGCAGTCATGGAGAAGACGGATAAAGCATGGGTTTATCCTTCAAAATTCCGCTGGCACGACATCGGGAGCTGGGAGTCCCTGTTCAGTTTCGTGTCCAGCCTCGGGCTTGAGCCTGATGGAAATGTCACGCTCGCCGGGCCTTCCCTCTGTGCAGACAACAAGAGTACACTTGTATATACGACAGATCGTGACAAGCTCGTCGTCGTCCGCGGACTGGACAATTTCATCGTAGTTGACACCGGGGATGTGCTGATGGTCTGCCCGCGCGATGAGCAGAAAGCCAAGGAAGTCATCTCCAACATCGCCATGCCGGAGTACGAGAAGTTCCGCTAATAAATAAATGGATATCAACCGCTTGATATTTAAAAATATATTCGTATATTTGCAGCCCGCATTTTTGTGCGGGCTTATTTAATGTATTAATAAACAGTTAATTAATCACACCAATGCCTGGATTAATTGGAAAGAAAATCGGAATGACTTCCGTTTTCGGTGCTGATGGTAAGAACATGCCATGCACCGTCATCGAGGCTGGTCCCTGCGTTGTCACGCAAATCCGTACAGTTGAAAAGGACGGTTACGCCGCTGTACAGCTTGCCTATGACGAAAAGAAAGAAAAGCAGACCAGTGCGGCCCTGAAGGGCCATTTTGAAAAGGCAGGAACTTCTCCCAAGAAGAAACTCGTCGAGTTCCCGGCGGACTTCTCCAGAGAGCTCCAGCTCGGCGACGTGATTACCGTTCAGGATATCCTCGACAATGAGGTTCCTTTCGTCGACGTCGTCGGTACTTCCAAGGGTAAGGGCTTCCAGGGAGTCGTACATCGCTACCACTTCCAGGGAGTCGGCGGCAAGACCCACGGTCAGCACAACCGCCTCCGTCACCCCGGTTCCATGGGTGCTTCCTCATGGCCTTCCCGCGTATTCCCTGGAATGCGCATGGCAGGACACATGGGAAATGAAAGGGTGAAGGTTTTCAACCTCAAGGTGGTCAAGGTGATCCCTGAGCACAACCTTCTCGTAGTCAAGGGCTCCGTTCCCGGAGCTAAGGGTTCTTATGTAATTGTGGAGGCTTAAGAGTATGGAATTGGAAGTTTTGAAAATTGACGGATCTGCATCCGGAAAGAAAGTGGTTCTCCCCGAGAACGTATTCGGAGTAACCCCGAACGACCACGTCATCTATCTCGACGTCGTCCAGTACCTCGCCAACCAGCGTCATGGCAATGCCAAGACCAAGGACCGCAGCGAGGTTGCATACAGCACCAAGAAACTCGGTCGCCAGAAGGGCGGCGGCGGCGCACGCCACGGCTCCCTCAAGGCCAACATCTTCGTAGGCGGTGGTCGCGTGTTCGGTCCCGTCCCGCGTTTCTATCACACCAAGCTCAACAAGAAGGTCAAGAGCCTCGCCCGCGTTTCCGCCCTTTCTTACAAGGCGCTGGAGAACGCTATAACCCTGGTCGAGCCTTTCACCATGGAGGCCCCCAAGACCAAGGAGTTCATCCAGATCCTCAACAATGTCAAGGCAGGTGACAGGAAGGTCCTCGTCGTTCTCCCCGAGAACAATGACAACATCCTCCTCTCCTCCCGCAACCTTGACTGGGCCAAGGTCATCACTGTCGACGAAATCAACACCTACGCCATCATGAATGCCAATTCACTGGTGCTGGTTGACGGAGTCCAGGATATCCTCGCCGAGAGAGTTAAGTAAGACCACCTTAAAATTATTTGAAGATGGGAATCATTATTAAGCCAATCGTTACTGAGAAGCTGACGGATCAGGGCGACAAATTGAACCGTTATGGCTTTATCGTAGACCGTAAGGCCAACAAGCTTCAGATCAAGGCGGCCGTCGAGCAGATGTACAACGTTACCGTTGCCGACGTCAATACCGCCAATTATCACGGAAAGAGAAAGTCCCGTTACACCAAGGCCGGACTTCTCCGTGGACGTATGAACCATTTCAAGAAGGCTTACATCACCCTTGCCGGTGACGATAAGATCGACTTCTATGCTAATATTTAAGGGAGGGACAGACAATGGCAGTTAGAAAATTCAAACCGGTTACCCCCGGTCAGAGGAACAAGGTGATCAGCGCTTTCGACGACATCACCACCAAGAAACCCCAGAAATCATTGCTCGAACCCCTTAAGAGCTCCGGCGGCCGCAACAACACCGGTCAGATGACCGTACGTTACATCGGCGGCGGCCACAAGAGGATGTACCGCATCATCGACTTCCTCCGCGACAAGGACGAGTGCACCGCAACGGTCCAGACCATCGAGTATGATCCGAACCGCTCCGCCCGCATCGCCCTCGTGCAGTACGAGGATGGCGAGAAGCGCTATATCATCGCTCCCAACGGCATCAAGGTGGGCCAGGTCATCGCCTCCGGCAGCGGCGTAGCTCCCGAGGTCGGCAACGCCCTCCCTCTCAGTGAAATTCCTGTTGGTACTCTCGTGCACAACATCGAGCTCCGTCCCGGCCAGGGTGCCGCCATGGCACGTTCCG
>Ga0310697_10006737_pt1 | contig 10873 bp, 9 predicted proteins | sample 172DNAGHGlowgp2_FD_203883 | JGI IMG/M metagenome (GOLD analysis project Ga0310697, IMG submission 203883) | Sheep rumen microbial communities from Palmerston North, Manawatu-Wanganui, New Zealand - 1728 DNA GHGlow gp2 (v2) (version 2) | ecosystem: Host-associated > Mammals > Digestive system >...
GGCGGTTTCCAGCGGAGCGGAAAGGGTGAGGGTAAACGCGACGCCATGCTTGACGCTGAAACTCTCCAGCCAGTTCAGGAAAGCCTCGGCCATTTCCACGGACCGGTCTTCAAACATTTTGTAGAGATTATCGATAAACACATGGCAGATATCGTAATTACAGGCATGGAGCGCGCTGAGAAATCCCTTCATGTATTCGGTCGAACCGAAATCATAATCCGATGCCACGATCAGTCTTGCCTGATGGGGAATATCGTAGGTGAGGGAGCGATCCTTTTCGATCACGACCACATCGCCCTGCTCCTCATCCAGCGCTTTCTGCACCAGATCGATAAGCAGCTTGGTTTTTCCGGAGCCCTTGACGCCCATGATTACTTTGACCATAACCCGTCTCCTTTGCATGTATTTGCATGTATTTGATTCCCTTTGTCAGCAGTATACCATCTCCGCCGCCGCACTTCAACCGGAATCTTCAGGAGTTGGAACAGGTTTTCACGCCTCCCCCAGGAATACCATCCGGATGAGCCGCAGCAGCACCGAGCCCCAGGAGGCCCGTTCCACGGTCTCCCCCGCCCTGAGCTCCACCCGGGCCAGCTCCGTTCCCTCCCGATCCAGGAGCCGCAGGACCCCCAGCGTCTGTCCCTCCGCCACCGGGGCTTCCGTCTCCTCCGCAAGACTGAGTTCTTTCCGCAGACCGGAAAGTCGCGACTTTTCCAGAAGAAGCCTGGTCTCCCCGGAGAGGACCGGCTGCACCCAGGGGGAGCTCCCCATATGCACCCGTACCGGCGCAAGGGCGGAATCCGGCAGGAGCTCCACCATCTGATAATTGGCGAAGGCATGGTTCAGCAGGAGCTTCGCGCTTTCAAAACGGATATCCGAAGTGGGCGCATGGAGGATCACCGCCACATATTCCGTTCCGTCCCGCATGGCGGAGGCGCTGAGGCAGTACATGGCCTCCTGGGTGAACCCGGTCTTCAGACCCGTCGCCCCGGGATAAAACCGGATGAGCTTGTTGGTGTTGCTCAGGCCGAAGGTCCCGTCCCGGACGGTATCCATCCAGATGGTGGTATACTCCCGGATCCATTCGCAGCTCAGCAGCTGGCAGGACAGGAGGGCAATATCCCGGGCGCAGCTGTAATGCTCCGCCTGACAGGGCAGGCCGGTGCAGTTGGCGTATACCGTATCTTCCATCCCCAGCTCCCGGGCCCGGCGGTTCATCCGCTCCACAAAGGCTCCTTCGCTGCCCGCAGCCGCCTCAGCCAGGACTACTGCCCCGTCGTTTGCCGAGCTGACCGCCACGGCCTTGATAAGATCCCGCACCGTCATCGTCTCTCCTTCCTCCAAGAAGATCTGACTGCCGCCCATGGACGCCGCGTAGGCGGAACAGGTCGCTTTCTGGTCCAGCTGCAGGCTGCCCTGATCCACCAATTCCGTCACCAGGAGCAGCGTCATCACCTTGGTCACGCTGGCGATGGGCAGATGTCTGCGGGCTTCGCTCTCATACAGGCAGGTTCGCGTCTCCCGCTCCATGAGCACGGCCGCGCCCACGGAGGCGGAAACGTCTTCCAGGGACGCCAGCGTCTCCACGGCAGTCCAGCTTTCCGGATCAAATCCCTCTTCCTCCTCCGCTTCCGCATATGCCGGGATCACCAGCATCCCCAGTATCAGGATCAGGGCAAGTCCCCTGCGCAGTTTTCTCATCATCCCCTCGCTCCTTCCCGCGCCCTGCGGCACATTTAATCCTATGTTGCAATTGACAGGGACATGACGGAACGGATACAATACACAATAGATTCTATAGATTTAATGAGGATTTGTCATGAACGATATCTTGCTGCTCAAGCCCGGGGAATTGGTGCTGAAAGGCCAGAACCGGCATTTTTTTGAGGACAGACTGCGCTCCAACGTGGCCCGCCGGCTGAAAAGCCTCGGCCGTTTTCAGATCACCTCCGTACAGTCGACCGTATATGTCGAGCCGCTGGAGGACGGGATCGATCTGGACGAGGCCTTCCGGCGCTGCAGTCAGGTTTTCGGAATCATCTCCCTGTGTCGGGCGGCCGCCTGCGAGAAGGACAAGGACGCGATCCTGAACACGGCTCTGCGGTATCTGGAGCCTGAGCTCAGAAAAGCCCGGAGCTTCAAGGTGGAATCCAAGCGCAGCGACAAGCGCTTCCCCATGACCTCCATCCAGCTCAGCCAGTACGTGGGCGGCGGGATCGGGGAAGCCTACCCGGAGCTTCCGGCGGATATGCACGACCCGGAGCTTGTGGTCCACGTGGAGGTCCGGGAAACCGCAGCCTACGTCCATGCGGGGGGAGTCCCCGGCGCGGGCGGACTGCCGGTTGGAACCTGCGGTCGGGCGGTGAGCCTTCTCTCCGGCGGGATCGACAGTCCCGTTTCCACCTATATGATCGCCAGGCGGGGCGTGCAGATCATACCGGTGCACTTTTTCTCCTTTCCCTATACCTCGGAGCTGGCCAAGGAGAAAGTCCTCAAGCTGGCCCGGAAGCTGCTGCCCTGGTGCGGCAGGCTCACCCTGGAGGTCATCCCCTTCACCCATATTCAGGAGGAGATCCGGGATAAGTGCCCGGAAGAGTTTTTCACCCTCATCATGCGGCGGTTCATGATGCGCCTGGCCCAGTCCGTGGCCGAAGCCAACGGCTGCGGCGCGCTGGTCACCGGGGAAAACCTGGGGCAGGTTGCCAGCCAGACCATGGAAGCTCTGCGCTGCACGGAGGCTCCCCTTGACCTGCCGGTACTCCGCCCGCTCATCGGCTTCGACAAGGAGCAGATCATCGGAATCGCCCGTCAGCTGGATACCTTCGAGACCTCGATTCTCCCCTACGAGGATTGCTGCACCGTATTCACCCCGCGCCATCCGAGGACAAAGCCGAAGCCGGAGGAGGTCGAAGCTGCCGAAGCCGTTCTGGACGTGGAAGGTCTCTGCCGTGAGGCGCTGGAAAACACGGAAAGGATACCGATTCAATGAGCCGCAAAGCAGAAATCCTCGCCGTGGGGACGGAGATCCTCCTGGGCGACATTATCAATTCCGATGCCGCCTTCGTATCCCGGGCTCTGTCCTCTCTGGGTATAGACGTGTGCTGGCACAGCGTCGTGGGGGACAACCCCGACCGGCTGCGGGAGGCCGTGGAGGTCGCCAAAGGCCGCGCGGACGTTCTCATCACCACCGGCGGTCTCGGTCCCACCTATGACGACCTGACCAAGGAAACCCTGGCCTCCTGCTTCGGCCTGCCCCTGGTGTTCCATCCGGAGGAAGCGGAAAAGATCCGGTCCTTTTTTGCCTCCATCGGCAGGGAGATGACGGAAAACAATCTCCGCCAGGCCTGGCTGCCGGAGGGCTGCACGCCATTTTTCAACCATAACGGTACCGCTCCCGGCTGCGGATTCGCCGCAAAGGGGATGCTGGCGGCCATGCTCCCCGGTCCTCCCCGGGAGCTGAAGAAGATGATCGAGACCGGGCTGATCCCCTGGCTGAAGCAGTTCGGCGAAGGCGTTCTCCTCTCCCACGATATCCGGATTTTCGGTCTGGGGGAAAGCGCCGTGGAAGCTCTGCTGCATGACCGGATGGAGGCGCTGACCAATCCCACGCTGGCCCCGTATGCGGGTACGGGCGAGGTGCGCCTGCGCGTCAGCGCGAAAGCCTCCGGCATAGGGGAGGCGGAGGCTCTGGCTGCTCCGGTGATCCGGGAAGTCCGGGAAACCCTGGGGGACCTGGTCTACGCCGTGGACGAACCTTCCCTGGAGGCCGTCTGTCTCCGGCTGCTGGCGGAGCGCGGACTCACCTTCTCCGCCGCGGAAAGCTGTACCGGCGGCCTGATCGCCAAGCGGATCACCGATCTCCCCGGCGCCTCCGCCGTGTTCCTGGGCGGGGTGGTCTCCTATACCAACGGGGTAAAGGAGCGCCTGCTGGGCGTTCCGTCGGAGGTGCTGGAGAAATTCGGCGCCGTAAGCCGGGAGACTGCGCTGGCCATGGCGGCGGGGGTACGGGATCGCACCGGCGCGGATCTGGCGGTGAGCGTCACGGGCATCTGCGGTCCGGGTACGGATGAGCGGGGCACCCCGGTGGGCACCGGCTTCGTGGGCTTTGCATCGCCCGACCGGCTGGTCTGCCGCCCCATCCAGATGGGCAGCGACCGGGAACGGGGCCGCGTCGTCGCCGCTTCCCATGCATTTGATCTTCTGCGCCGCTGGCTTACGGACACACTGCGGGATTCCTGAGGGATTTCCCCATTTGGACTATCCATGGGGCGGATTTTGTGGTACAATATCGGATCGGGAAACCATGCGCTTCGGTTATCCGAATCTGTCGGTCAGGGAGGCGGAGGAACGTTGAAAAAGTGGAGAAAAAGCTTGCTTCTGTTCTGCGCCCTGCTGGCCCTTCTGCTGCTCAGCGCCTGCAGCCCGGGACGGGATATGGAGGAATTCATGGCTCTGCCCAGGCTGCCGCAGGAATATCTGGAGCTGCAGAAGGTGCTGGATGCTCTCCAGTCGGACGGAGCCTCCATCGCCGCGCCGGTTTCCGGCAATTACCGTCAGTCCGTACAGTTTTACGACATTAACGGAGACGGCGCCGAGGAAGCCCTCGCTTTTTTCCGCACCCCCGGAGAAAGACCGCTGAAAATCTATATCTTCATCCGAAACGGCAGCCGGTATGAAGCCGCCGCCGTGGTGGAGGGGGACGGTGCCAGCATCGAAAGCGTCACCTATACGGACATGGACGGAGACGGATGGACCGAGCTGGTGGTGGGCTGGGGCATGGATGCGGAGCTGAAAATGCTCACCGTCTATTCCCTGAAGGCTTTCCAGGTCTCCCCCATTGCCAACGCTGGCTACACCCAGTATACCGTGGGTGACCTGGACGGAGACGGCCGCAGCGAGCTGCTTCTCGTGCGGCTCGGGGACGGGGATAAAAGCGGGACCGCCGAGCGGATCGGCGTCAGCCGGGACGGGGAAACGGTGAGCGCCTCCTCCCGTCTCTCCGCCGGGATGGAGAGCGTCAGCCGCCTGACCTGCGGCGCCCTGCTGGATCGGAAATCCGCGCTGTACGTGGAAGGCAGCGTTTCCGGCGGACTGGTGACGGACGTCTTCCTGTTCGAGGACGACGCGCTGAAGAATATCACCCTGGGAACCCAGGAGATCAGCGAAGGCACCTTCCGCTCTTCCTCCGTCGCCCTGCGGGATATGAACGGAGACGGCGTTCCCGAGATCCCCATTCCCAGGGCCTTGCCCGCCCAGGGGGAAACGGTCTACCGGATCCTGGATTGGTACGCCCTGAACAGCCGGGGCGTACGGCGGCTCCAGCTCAGCACCTACCACAACTTTTCCGACAGCTGGTATCTGATCCTTTCCGAATACTGGGGAGACCGGATCACCATCCGCCGGGAAGACACGGATGCCGGCGAACGCGCGGTGGTCTTCTCCCGGTGGAACGGATCGGATAAACCGGTTACGGATTTTCTGGTGGTTTACACCATCTCCGGCGCAAACCGTGAGGAGCTGGCCGCCCGGCAGGGTCGGCTGATCCTCTACTCCGGCGCTGAGATCACCTACGCGGCCCGGCTGCTGCTCACCAAGGAGGAGTGGTCCCTGGCTCCGGATGAAGCGCAGCTCCGTCTCAACTTCGGCCTGATCTATTCCGAGTGGATCAGCGGCTCCACCTGAAAGGAAGTGGGATCATGAGAAAGATATTGGTTCTGGAGGATGAATCCAGCATCCGCAGCTTTCTGGTCATCAATCTGAAGCGCTCCGGCTATGAGCCCATTGAGGCGGAAACCGGAGAGGAGGCTTTCCGTCAGCTGCAGCTGCACCCGGACATCAATCTGGCCCTGCTGGACATCATGCTGCCCGATATGGACGGCTTTGAAGTCTGCCGCAGGATCCGGGCTTCCGGCAGCAAAATGGGCATCATCATGCTCACCGCCCGTTCCCAGGAGATGGACAAGGTCACCGGTCTCATGACCGGTGCGGACGACTACGTCACCAAGCCCCTGGCCTCCATCGCCGAACTCACCGCCCGGGTGGATGCGCTGTACCGCCGGGTGGGCGGCGGAGACAACGAAGATCCCACGGAGATCGTCCGGGGGGCCTTCCGCCTCAGCACCCGGAACCGGACCCTGGAGAAGAACGGGAGCCGGATCCGCCTGACCCAGGTGGAATATGCCATCGTCAAGCTCTTTATGGATAATCCGGGCAAAGCCCTTTCCCGGGAGGAGATTCTTTCCACCGTCTGGGGCAAGGATTATGACGGCGAGCTGAAGATCGTGGACGTGAATATCCGCCGTCTTCGGCTGAAGGTGGAGGATGATCCCCAGAATCCCACCTGCATCACCACCGTCTGGGGATACGGTTACAAATGGGGGATCTGAAGGGGCACGGCCGGAGCGGTCTGAATCTCCGGGGCATCCGGGCCAAATGGATGCTCAACAGCATGCTTCTTGTGGTGCTGGCTCTGCTTCTGGGCCTGGCAGCCTATTCCTTCGCCATCAGCAGCTATTACTACAGCGGCATCCGCTCCGCCCTGGAATCCAAGGCCAAGACCTCCTCCGATTTCTTTGCCAATTACGTCACCCGCACCTATGCGGAATACTATCAGAGCGCCTATAAGTATACGGAGATTTTCGACGGACGGGATCGGATGGAGCTGCAGTTCGTGGGGTCCACGGGGCGCATCCTGGTCTCCACCACCGGCATTTCCGCCGGTTCTCATCCCAATACGCCGGATATCGCCGAAGCCATCAGCACCGGCAGCCTGAGCACCTGGCAGGGCCGGAGTCCTGCCACGGGCGAGCGCATTCTGGCTGTCTCCAGTCCCCTGCTTTACGGACAGGGGCAGGTGGTGGGCGTCATCCGGTACGTCACCAGCCTTCGCCTGGTGGACCGGCAGGTGATCCTCAGCATTCTGGTGGGCTGCGCCATCGGCCTGGGCGTCATCCTGGTGGTACTGGTCAGCAACCTGTTTTTCATCCGCTCCATCCTCTCCCCTATCCAGAAGGTCACCGTGATGACCCAGCGGATCGCGGACGGCGGCTTCGGCGCCCAGATCGAAAACAAATATGAGGACGAGATCGGGGACATGGTCGGCGCCATCAACGAGATGTCCATGCAGCTGAGCCAGTCGGAGAAAATGAAGGCAGAGTTCATCTCCTCCGTTTCCCATGAGCTGCGTACCCCCCTCACCGCCATCGCCGGCTGGGGCGAAACGCTGGAATACGACGAAACCCTCAGCGAGGACAGCCGGAAGGGTCTGGACATCATCCTCAAGGAGGCCAGGCGGCTTTCCAATATGGTGGAGGAGCTCCTGGTCTTCACCCGCATCGAGGACGGGCGCTTCACCGTGAACATCGAAATGCTGGACGTGGGTGCAGAGCTGGAGGAGGCCATCTTCACCTACCGGGAGCTGCTGAAGCAGGAGGGCATCCAGCTCTCCTACGATCCTCCCGAGGATCCGCTTCCCCTGATCCCCGGAGATCCGGAACGGCTGAAGCAGGTGATCCTCAATATTCTGGACAATGCGGCCAAGCACGGCGGCAGCGGGAAGCGCATCACGGTCACCAGCGATCTGGTGGAGGACGCGCAGGAGACGGGGTGCGACTGCGTCCGCATCCGGATCCGGGACTATGGCCCCGGTATCCCCCCGGACGAGCTGCCCCGGGTCAAGCTAAAGTTTTATAAGGGCAGCAGCAAGGCCAGAGGCAGCGGCATCGGTCTGGCCGTCTGCGACGAGATCATCCGGCGGCATAACGGCGTGCTGGATATCGCCAATGCCGACGAGGGCAGCGGCACCGTAGTCACCATCCTTCTGCCCACCACCGAATAAAGGTAATCAGAGAAGGGATTTTTTCCATGTCCGATAAACAGAAACAAGGAAGCGATTTTCGCACCACCATCGGCGGTCAGGCCCTGATGGAGGGCATCCTCATGCGGGGGCCGAAAAAAGAAGCCATCGTATGCCGGGGGCAGGACGGACTGATCTGCAAAACCGAAGAGCTGCGGCTCATCAAGGACCGCTACCCCATCTGCGGTCTGCCGCTGATCCGCGGCGTCGTCACCTTTTTCGACTCCCTGATCCACGGCGTCAAAGCGCTGATGTATTCCGCTGAACAGCTGCCGGAGGAGGAACAGGCCGCCCAGGAGGACAAGTTGGACAAATGGATCAACGCCCATTTCCAGGGGGAAACGGCGAAGAAGCTCATCATCGGGGTTTCCGTCACACTGGGCATCGTGATGGCCGTCGGCCTGTTCATGCTCCTCCCCTACCTGCTCACCGCTTTTCTGACGGGCTCCATCCAGTCCAGCTTCGTGAAAAATCTCATTGACGGCGCCCTGCGGATCCTGATCTTCCTGCTCTATCTCTGGCTGGTGACCCGGGTGCCGGATATCCACCGGGTCTTCGAGTATCACGGAGCGGAGCACAAATCCATCCACTGCTATGAGAAGGGTCTGGAGCTCACGGTGGAAAACGTCCGTCCCCAGCCCAGAGCCCACCCCCGCTGCGGCACCAGCTTCCTCTTCGTGGTGATGATCATCAGCATACTGGTTTTCAGCGTGGTCAGCTGGAAGAACAAGCTGGTCGCCCTGGTCCTGCGTCTTCTGCTCCTGCCGGTGGTAGTGGCTTTCAGTTATGAGCTGAACCGCTGGGTAGGCCGGCATGACAACTGGCTCTCCTCCATCCTCTCGGCTCCCGGGAAGGCGCTGCAGCGCCTGACGGTGTACGAGCCGGATGACGGGATGATCGAATGCGCCATCGAGGCGCTGAAGCTGGTCATTCCGGAGGAAAAGGGCTCGGATCGGTGGTGAAGCCGCGATGATCCGGGATTATAACGAGATTTATCTGGACGCCCGCCGCAGGCTGAAGGCCGCGGGCATCCCCGAGGCGGGGCTGGAGGCCAGAGTGCTGCTGGCCTTTGCCGCAGACAAGACACCGGAGGAATTCCTGCGGGACATCCGCATGTTTCCTGATGAAGCCTTCTCCCAGCGGGCCGATGAACTGCTCCGGCGGCGGCTGGCGGGAGAACCGGCAGCCTATCTCACCGGTTCCTGGTCCTTCTACGGCCTGGAGCTGGAGATCAACCCCAACGTTCTCATCCCCCGGGCGGATACGGAACTGGCGGTGGACGCTGCCCTGCAGTGCCTCCGGGATCTTCCGGAGCCCCGGGTGCTGGATCTTTGCACCGGCTCCGGCTGCATCGGGATCGCCATCGCCAGCCGGATCCCCGATTGTCGGGTGGTGCTGGCGGATCTGGATCGCCGTGCCCTGTTCCTGGCCAAGCGAAACACCCTGCTGACCCACGTGAGCGGCCGGACGCTCTGCACCGAGGCGGACGTACATGAGGGACCTTCCCCACGTCTGGGGGAATTCGACCTGATCGTCTGCAACCCGCCCTATGTTCCTTCCGGGGAGCTGGGGACCCTGGACCCCTCCGTACGGGATTATGAGCCCTGGTCAGCTCTGGACGGGGGCGAGGACGGGCTGGACTTTTACCGCAGCATCTTCGCTCGCTGGACGGGGATCATCCGACCCGGGGGCCGGCTGATCCTGGAATGCGGCGAAGACCAGAGCATGGCCCTTCGGCGCATGGCGGAGGAAACCGGGATCCTTCCCACGGATACGCTGATCGACAGCCACGGCACGGAACGCACCCTGGTCTTTGTGAAACCGGATCCCGCAGTGCAGACGGAATAAACGAGAAACGATAAAGGAGACAAGAACCATGGCCGACAAAAAAAAGCGCGGTATCGAACCGGCAGCCCCTGCGGCGGATAAGCAGAAGGCGCTGGAGACCACCATGGCCCAGATCGAGCGGCAGTTCGGCGCGGGCTCCATCATGAGGCTGGGTTCCGCCGCAAACACGGGGATCGAGGCGATCTCCACCGGCTCCCTGGCTCTGGACCTGGCTTTGGGAATCGGCGGCGTGCCCAAGGGGCGGATCGTGGAGATCTACGGTCCGGAATCCTCCGGCAAGACCACTCTGGCCCTGCATATCGTCGCCTCCGCCCAGAAGGCGGGCGGCGAGGCGGCCTTCATCGACGCCGAACACGCGCTGGACCCCACCTATGCCCACGCTCTGGGCGTGGATATCGACAATCTGCTCATCTCCCAGCCGGACACCGGCGAGCAGGCGCTGGAGATCTGCGATGCGCTGGTGCGTTCCGGCGCCATCGACGTGGTGGTGATCGACTCGGTGGCCGCGCTGGTTCCCCGGTCTGAGATCGAGGCGGAGATGGGCGACAGTGTGGTCGGCCTCCAGGCCCGGCTCATGTCCCAGGCGCTGCGGAAGCTTACCGGATCCATCTCCAAGACCAACTGCGTGGTGATCTTCATCAACCAGCTGCGGGAAAAGATCGGCGTGATGTACGGCAATCCGGAGACTACCACCGGCGGCCGAGCACTGAAGTTCTATGCCAGCGTCCGTCTGGACGTCCGCCGCACCGAGACCCTCAGCGTCGGCGGCCAGAAGATCGGCAGCCATACCCGGGTAAAGGTAACGAAGAACAAGGTCGCTCCCCCCTTCCGGGAAGCGGAATTCGACATCATCTATGGGGAAGGCATTTCCCGGTCCAGCGAGCTCACGGATATTGCCCTGCAGCTGGGCTTCATTGAGAAAAGCGGCAGCTGGTTCACCTTCCGGGATCAGCGCCTTCAGGGCAAGGACAGCGTGAAGAATTACCTGAAAGAAAACCCGGATGTGGCGGACGAGCTGGAGGCCCAGGTGAAGGAAGCCATGGTCAGGCGGCAGCAGCCCGACCGGAAGCCCGCCGCCGAAGCCACTCCCGCCTCCCGCGCCGTGAGCGTGGATGCGGAGGATTTTGAAGACTGAGCATGCGCCTCATCCATATCAAGCCCCTGGAGGAA
>Ga0310697_10006741_pt1 | contig 10869 bp, 6 predicted proteins | sample 172DNAGHGlowgp2_FD_203883 | JGI IMG/M metagenome (GOLD analysis project Ga0310697, IMG submission 203883) | Sheep rumen microbial communities from Palmerston North, Manawatu-Wanganui, New Zealand - 1728 DNA GHGlow gp2 (v2) (version 2) | ecosystem: Host-associated > Mammals > Digestive system >...
GCGTTTCGCTCGCTGATCTTTGGTCCGGGACCCTCAACCGTGCAACAGGCGAATCGTTCACATTGCGCACTGACGGGCACCCTATTCTCGTCTATCGTCCATACCCCACATGACGCCCCGCCAGACGCAAAAAAATTCCTCAGATACCCCATTGACGCGACGGCAAGATTATGGCATACTATACGCCCGTTGCACCCGTGGTGAAATTGGCATACACGCTAGATTCAGGTTCTAGTGCCGCAAGGTGTGTGGGTTCGACTCCCACCGGGTGCACCAGAAGTAGCCTCCTTCGTCTATCGGCTAGGACATCAGGTTCTCATCCTGAGAAGAGGAGTTCGACTCTCCTAGGAGGTGCCATTCGCAAGGCACATCGTTGACTGAAAGAACATCCCAGATGAACAGCGCCTTGAAATCCTTTGGCAAAATCATCAAATATGCCTTTCTTTTCCTGCTTTGCGCCCTGGTGCTGGCACTGATCTCCGTCACCTTCTTCGAGCAGCCGGTGCCTAAGCGCGTATTGGCGAACTTGGCCGACTCCCTTTCAGGCGACGAATGGCTTGTCAGCATTGACTCCGCCTCGTTCCGTCTCTCCTATGGCCTCAAGCTGCGCGGCCTGAAGGTATTCAACCGCCGGAAACCCGCCGCCGCCCCAGTCCTCTCCGCGAAGATGGCGGATTTCAAGCTTGACCTCGGCACGTTCCCTTGGTCGGCCCAGACGCTCGTCAAGCACGTGACCATAACGGAACTGGACTGCCCTCGACTTGGAGACGGGTACTATATACCCGACTCGATCGAGTTTCCGGGACAGCCCGACTTCAAGGAAAAGGACGAGCCTCTCGATCTCTCGTTCCCTAACGTCAACCCCTTCGGCGTCACGCTCATCCAGCCGAACATCCTTGCTGTCACTCCGAAGTTCGTGGAGATATCGCATGTCTCGGTCACGGAAAGAACCATTACCGCCAACGGCATCCATCTCCAGTGGAGCGACGCGGATACGATCATGCCGCTTGACGGCGAGTGTATGCTCGACCTCGATACGCAATTGGTCAAGGGCGAAATGCATGGATTAGCCCGCCAGCACAACATCCGCCCCCTTCTCGTCGCGCTTGACATCACCAACTCCTACGCCTTCATAGACAGTTTCACGCAGGTGACGGACCCCGTAAAGGCGTCATGCGCGTTCGACGTCAACCTGCGCAACAACGACCTCCACCTGCTCCTTGACCTTCATCCGACCGGCGGACGCCACAACAACGTCCCACTCAAGAGCGCCGACGGGCAGGTCGACATCCGTGTCTTCGTGCGCGACACCTTCCAGAACGCCCGCATCGTCGTCGGCCCTGTCGCTGCAAATCTCGTGGACGGACACGCCATGTCTGGCACCATAATCTACGAAAATACAAACGACATCGGCTACGTCTTCTTCAAGGACATCAAGTCCTCCACCTCGCTTTCAAACGCCCTGGCCGTAGCCGACGTAATGAACGACGGCACCCTCGATTGCCTCTCGATAGCTACGCCGCCCAGGATATCGCTCAACGGCATCCTCGCCGTCAACCCCGCCCATGCCGCCACGAACAGGCTGGACGGGACTCTCGCCTTTGAGAGAGGCTCATTCTTCTCCATTCCGCTCACCCACGCCACTACCGAATTCCACGTGCACGGAACCGACGTGTCCTTCTCGAACGCGCGTGCTACGGCGCCGCACGGCGGGACGGTCTCCGGCGATGGTCGCATCTCCATCCCTGACTTCAAGCAGGAAAAGGCCTACTTCACCGTCGCGGTCAAGAGCGAAGGCGTCTCGCTGACCGACATAGCGGAAATCTTCAAGTTCGACGTCGGCGACAAGCATGGCACCGTTTTCGGCAACGTCACCCTCTCTGGCCCGCTCCAGACAAACATCTCCAGTCGTATCTGCGGCTCGGGCCACATCGAATGTCGCGACGGACACCTCGTGCAGATGAAGGTGTTCGCCGGCCTCACCGACTACCTCGCGAAGCATGTCCCCGGCATCGCGTCGTTCGTCAACCAGTCGCGCGGCACAATGGACTTCTCGCTCACAAACGGAATCTTCCGAGCGACGAACATCCGCATCGAGGGCGGGTTCTTCTCTATACAGTCCTCCGGCACGTACGACATCCCCAATGACAAGATCGATTTCTCCGCGCACGTCACCTTTACGAAAAACGAAGGATTCTTCGCAACGCTCGCCACCCCGATCACATGGCCTTTCGCCAACCTCTCGAAGATGCTTTTGGACTTCAAGATATTCGGCTCCCTGGAACATCCCGAATGGAAGTACAACAAGAGCCTTATGGACCGGCTGAAGTAAGTTATAATGAAACCGGTTTGCTACATATCGCTTGAACACGAGCGCACCTTCGGCGAAGGCACGACCGTCATGGGCATCGACGAGGCCGGGCGCGGCCCGCTCGCTGGTCCCGTGTTCGCCGCCGCAGTGTCCGTTCCCCTCGACCGTGCGGCTTACCTGCTCGCCAACGATTGGAAAACCGTCACCGACTCCAAAAAGCTGTCCCCAGCCAGGCGCGACGCCCTCGCCGCCGTCATAAGGACGACGACGGGCTGCACCTTTGCCGTCGCTTCGGCGTCCGCCCTGGAGATCGACCAGTCCAACATCCTCCGCGCCACCCACCTCGCCATGCGCCGCGCCGCCCTGTCGCTGGCCGAGGCATTGGACAATCAACGCCCGACATCCGACACCCCGCCCGCACCACGCCCCAACCACCAGGCACCAAGCACCAGCTACCGCATCCTCGTCGACGGACTGCCCGTGCCGTCTCTCCCCTTTCCTTCCCAAAACCTGGTAAAGGGCGACGCGAAGTCGCTCTTCATAGCCGCCGCGTCGATTCTCGCGAAGACAGCTCGCGACGCCTACTGCATGGAGATGGAGGCGCGTTTTCCCGGATACGGCTTCGCCGTCCACAAGGGATATCCCACCCAGGCGCATCTTGCAGCGCTAGAGCGCCTCGGCCCTTGCCCCGAACATCGGCAGAGCTTCGGGCCGGTCGCGGAAGCAATCTTTTTCAGGGGCGGCACCTAGGCCCTGGCCTCTGGCGGCATTGGCGGCAGGCGGCCGAGATCCAGCAGGTCCTGCACGATCATACGCGCGTCCGTCTCGAAGTTCCCCTTCGCGAACCACTTGAGCCAGTTGCGCTCGTGCGTGAAGAGCTCCATGAGAGGAGTCCCCTTCTTCTTGCCGAAGTTCACGCACAGCCTCCCGCCGATCCAGCGAAGAAGCCCCATGCGGTCGGCGTTGAGAGGATCGCGCGGCACAAGGTATTCGTCGAGCTCCGCCGTGGTCTTCGGCAGGTCGTCGTACTTCGCCATCTGCGCCTTGAGGACGTCGAGCGTCGCCCGCGCGTCCGCCTCCGCGCCGTGCGCTCCCGCATGGTCGCGCCCGCAGTAGAACTGTACGGCCGCCGAGAGGTCGCGCGGCTCCTTCTTGTGGTAGATGCGCTGTACGTCCACGTGCCTACGGGTACTCGCCTCGAAGCTATGGCCCGCGCGCGCAAACTCCTCCTCCAGGCACGGCACGTCAAAGCGGTCGCAGTTGAAGCCGGAAAGATCGCAGCCCCTGAAAAACTCCTCCACCTCGTCCACCACCTCGGCAAACGTCGGACAATTGCGCACTATCTCGTCGGTGATTCCATGTATCTCCGTCGTCTCCTTCGGAATCGGCACTCCCGGGTTCAGCAGCCAGCATTTAGAGGTCTCGGTACCGTCAGGGTCGACGCGAATCGCCGCAAGTTCGATGATGCGGTCCGCGCGGGCGTTGATGCCCGTGGACTCGATGTCGAACACGACTAGCGGCTTGTCAAGCTTAATGGCGAGTTCCATCACTTTACCATCCAGTCCTCGGCAGGAATCGTGGCCTCCTCGCCTGCAAGCGCGAACGGAAGCTTCGTGTAGTTCACGTACACCTTTGTGCCGTTTGCGTAGCGAGTCACGTACACGCCAGGCGCCAGCTCGTCGTGCCCCTCCATGTATACGTACTGCAGCTTCCATAGCGAACGGTAGTCCTCCAGTCCGCGCTTGATAGACGTGACGGCAGTGCGCAGCTCGTCGTCGGTAGCGCAACAGAGGTCCTCGTCGCCCATCCAGTTCTTGCCGCTACCAGGCGTAAGGAAGTTCGCGTAGAAGTAGAAGGTCGGACGCGCCCCGAACTCTATCGTCTTCAGTTCACTCGGCCGTCCCTTGATGGTGGCGTTCACAGTCGTCGTGAACGGGTTGGAGAGGATTATTCCGTTGTAGACGAGCTGGAACATGGGCACGTAGCGGTCGACGAGCGCCGGATACTTCTCCGTCTCGAACGGACGCGCGAACGACGTGTACAGGACATAGTCCAGCTGCCCGGCGTTGTGGTCGTATGAACCTTCTGACGCTATTCCGCCGAACGTGTCGCGCCCGAGCTGGAGGATGTGGCCCATGTACTTCGCCGCATCCCGCTCGTTGAGCGGATGGCGCGGGTCGACGCAACGCGGCACGCCGACGCAGCTGAACACGTCAAGGTAGTGGAGCCCCTTGAAACCCAGCGTTGCGACCATCGGCATGTCCTTGAGCGCGAACCTCTCGTAGGCGCGCTTCGGGCAGATCGTGTACATGCGCCCGCCGCCCCAAGTCGTATCGCCGCGCCTCAGGGAACCGTCCTCGTTCTTCTCCATGATGTACTCTGCGTCCCAAGAATCGGCGATCATGTAGGCGTCGCGATGGTTGCAGTGCGCCACCACGCAGTAACCCAGGCCCTGCGCATGGGCGATCGCCTCCTTCAGCTTCGCCTCGCCGCCGAGAGACGGCTCCACGGGGAATATCTGCGGCCAGCGCCCGTCGTGCCCGCCTACGTTCCAGCCCACCAGGCAGAACTCCGCGCCGTCGATGCCCTGCCTCTTGAACTCGTCCACGATTTCCTTGAAGCGGTCGAACGTGACAACCGGCTTCACAGGCGGCTCGTTCTTCACGGTCTGCTCCGGCACCGGACTCGGCACCGGTTTCCATGCGTTCCGTACGCGCACCTCCGGCCACTGAGCCATGTAGTCCAGGAGCGGCTGCTTCTTGACACGCTCTGCGAGCGGCACGACAGCTCCTCGGTTCAGCTGGTAGTTGCGGTACGTCCGCGCCATGCCGGAGTAGTCGGCGTCCGTCCCCTCCAGCCACGTGAAGCTGACGGCCAAGTCCTCGTATGCGCCCTGCATCTCGCGATCCCATACGATCGCCAGCGAGTACATGCCGTCCTTCAACTCGGCGGAAAGGGAGTAGTTGTACGGCATCCCGGTGACGATGGCCACCCACGCGCCTGCAGGCGACTTCATTCCGAAGAAAGGCATGTGCGGCCGCGCACTGCGGCGCGACCCGTCCTTCTCGCGGTTCTTGAACGTGCCTAGCTCTCCCTCCGAGTTCACCCAGTAGCCGTCGACCCCGGCTTTCACACGGGCGAAGTCGGGGCGGATCCGCACCCACTTCACGTCGGCAGGCAGACCCTTCTTCGCCAGACGGAAAACCGCCTTGCCGTCCTTGACGGCAAGCGGCGCCTTTTCGCTCGTCATGTGCCCGTTCTGACGGCAAATCTCAACTGTCAGCTCCGCGCCGCCAGCCGCTGCCGCAACCGCCGCGATCGCCGTAACAATCATGCTCTTAATCATCTTCGTATTTCCTTTCGCCCGCTCGAGGCAGGCACGTCCATTATACCATGCCACTTCCGTGCCGCCTATCCGCGGCTAGCAGCGCGCGCTGCAAGTTCCAGGCGGTAAACGTCGAGATCCACCGGCTTTTGCGCGACTCCCGTCCTGATCGCCGCCTCGGCGACTGCGTGGCTCACCTCCACGAAAAGGCGTCGGTCGAACGGCTTGGGGATGATGTAGCCCGTGCCGAACTCCAGCCTCTCGTTCGGGTAGAGCGCCTGCACCTCGGGCGTGACCGGCTGGCGCGCGAGCGCCGCGAGCGCGTGGGCCGCAGCCACCTTCATCTCCTTGTTGATTGTCCTCGCGCGCACGTCCAGCGCGCCGCGGAACAGGTATGGGAAGCCCAGCACGTTGTTGATCTGGTTCGGGTAGTCGCTGCGCCCCGTCACCATCACGTAGGGCCTGTCCCCCATCGCCTCAGCCACTACGGCGGGCGCGATCTCGGGATCGGGGTTCGCCATCGCGAAGATAGCCGGAAACGCGCCCATCGCCTTCACGTCGTCTCCAGTGAGGACGTTCGCCGCGGAAACGCCGATGAAAACGTCCGCGCCCTTAAGCGCCTCCTTGAGCGTCTTGGCGTCCGTCGCCACCGCATGGCGTGCCTTGTAAGGGTTGAGGTCCGTGCGGGACGTGGATATGACACCCTTGGAATCGCACATCGTGACGTCCTTCACGCCAGCGGCCTTGCACATCTCGCAGATGCGGATGCCGGCCGCGCCCGCGCCGTTCATCACTACCTTGAGATCGGAGAGTTGCTTTCCGGCGAGTTCCGCGTAGTTCATAACGCCGGAGAGGGCGATTACCGCAGTGCCCCACTGGTCGTCGTGGAACACCGGGATGTCTAGCATCGCGTCGAGCTTGTCCTCGATCTCGAAGCAGGCTGGCGCCGCGATGTCCTCAAGGTTCACGCCGCCGTACTGCGGCGCGAGCGCGGCCACGGCGTCGATCACGCGCTGCGGGTCCGTCTTGCCCGTGTCCTGACCGTCCCGGCGGCAATGCGCGAGCGGCACTGGCCATGCGTCAACGTCGGCGAACGCCTTGAAGAGCACGGCCTTCCCTTCCATTACCGGGATGGACGCGGCGGCGCCGAGGTCGCCCAGCCCGAGGATCGCCGTGCCGTCGGATACGACCGCCACCAGGTTGGACTTAGCCGTGCAGTCGAACGCGGCCGCCGGGTTCGCGACGATCTCCTTCACCGCAAGCGCCACGCCTGGGGTGTACGCAAGACAGAGATCCTCCTGCGTCTTGAGGGGCTTGGGCAGATGGACCGCCACCTTCCCGCCCTGATGGAATTTCAGTACCTCTTCACGAGAGAACGTTGCCATTTGTTGTTCCTTTGCTCGAACTTCTTGTTTCAAAAGGTTTGCCATAGCCTACCCGCGCGGCAGGAGGAAACTGCAGGAGAGTCCCTGATTCTCGCGGACAACTATCTTCCAGAGCTCGCGGTCGGCGGGATCCATTGGTTCCGGGCGTGGATAGAAGAAATCGCGCTGGCGGAGCGTGACGACGGCCTTGTCGGCATCAGTGCGCATGAGCGCGTATCCGATGTCACCCCAGTGTCCCGTAGACGGCAGGCAGAGCGAGCGCTTCAGCAGCGTATCTACCCAGTTCTTGCACATGTGCTTGGTGTACCAACGGTGGTCGTGCCCGTGGATGTAGCCCGCAACGTTCGGCGATGCAAGGAGCAACCTGTCGAGCGGCTTGCCGCCCGCCGTCAGCTCGTGTACGGGGAAGTGCGAGCAGACGAACACAGGCTTCTTCCACTTGGGCAGGGCGTCGAGCACCCAGTCCTGCTGTTCCGTCGATAGAGCACCGTGTCCAGGCCCCATATCTTTCGGTCCGCGGTCGTCCGTCCCCTGCAGGGCGTCGAGCATCAGCATGTCAACCTTGCCCGCGTCCACCACGCTCACGATCCGCCCAGGCACCTTCGTCGACCGCGCGTACTTCGGATGCACCTCAAGGAAGGCCGAACGACGGTCATGGTTACCCATGCCGATCGTCACCGAAATGCCCGCGTCCTCCAGCAGCTTGAGGTACGGTGCGCTGCACTCGTAATCCATCTTGTTGCCCCACAGCCAGGCGATATCGCCAAACAGGACCGCTCGCGCCGGAAGCGGATCGAGCCGGAGAATCTCGGCCACCGTCTCCGCGAACTTGTCGCGCTGATATGTCGTGCCTTCCTTCTGCCCGTTGACGTGGATGTCGCTCATGAGGACGGTCAGGTTTGGGTCGTGCTCAGCCGCGCCGCCCGTGAACAGCCGCCCGGACGCGCACCCGCCCGCGAACGACGCGCCCTCCGCACCGGCGAGCCAAAGGAAACCTCTGCGTGAAACGTCCATTGTTTTTCTCCTTCCTCTACTTGCCTTGACGCCCGGACGCGCACGAAAGCGCCTTCGGGGTCCATACGTCGGAATTCTTCATGTCCAGCAGCCTGATCGCCCAGAGCCAGCGCGAGAGGTCTTTCGGCTTCGGATCGAAATTGTTAGTGCCGAACGAGAACTTCGCGCCCATCGACTTTGCTAGGCGCAGGAACTTTTCCGACGGGAACTTCGATTCGGCCTGCACCTCGAGCGCGATCCCGCGCTCTACGGCCTTGGCGATAACCGCCTTCATGCGCGCTTCCGTCCAGAGCTTGTCGTACATCGGCGCTAGTGGTGCAGGCAGGTACGTCGGGTTTGCGAGTATTGAGATCGGCTCGCCGAGAATCTGCAAGTTGTGCGCCATGTACCGCTCCATCCACTTCTCGGGGTCTCCTATCTCGGAGATGTCCTTGATGAGCCAGAGACGACGATCGCGCCCATCGGGGAGCTTGCCCATGATCATCGTGTCCGCAAGCACGTAGTCTAGCTGCGCGCGCGTGGCGGCATCGATCTGGAGGAACCAGTCGCGGTCGTTCACCTGCGTGCCCACGGGCATCTTCGGGTTTACCTTGCGCGAAGCGGCGGCAAACGCGGCAAGCTGCGAGTTCTCGTGGATGTTCCACTCGCGGCCGTGGTTCTCCATCGCGCTGGACAGGATGCCGCTCGCACGCTCGCGCTCGGCGGCCATCTCCGGCGTCATGCCGCCGCGGATGTGCAGGTGCCAGTCCGTGATCGTTATGCCGCGCGCCTTGCATTCTGCCAGCAACGCCGCAGTTACGCCATCCCTTGGATAACGGAATTCCAAGGCGTCAGCCCCTTGCTCCGGTTTTGACCTTGCAGATACAGACCCGACTTCACGACGGCCGATCGCGCTCTCTGGCGGAAGCGGCTCGAAGCCGGGGATGGACGAAAGGTCCGCCGGAAGCTTCGGCACGTACACGTTCCCGCGCATGACCGTCGTCGCAGGCGCACGCCACGTAAACGACTTCTCGTCGCCCTCGAACACGTTGCATTCGAGCGTGTTGCGCATGGGCGTGTCGAGGGCGGACGCGAACTCGGGATACTTCGCCTTGAACGCCGCGCCTTCGACGTTCGCCGCCTCGCGGGAGGTCTTGCCCCGCGCGCCGGAGAGGAAATTCCGCCAGTGACTCTGTGTCCATGGAGAAAACGTGACGCCGTAGCGGCAGCGTGTGAACACGTTGTTGCGCACCACGTTGTCGCGTCCGCCGTTCATCTGCACGCCGCCGAAGTGCGCCCTTGAGCAGTTGTCGAAACGGTTGCCGTACACGAAATTGCCGGAGATGGAGTCGTCGAATCGAATGCCGCCCTGTCCGCACCGTACGAACGCGCCGCCGCGCCCGACGTCGCGGAAGATGTTGTGGATGAACTTGTTGCCGCGATACGTGGGATCGCCCCACATGTCCACCGCGCCCTGGTCGTCGGACTCCTGCACCACGCGCTCGACGAGGTTGGATGCGAAGAGATGCTCGTTTCCGATGATCCGCACCGCACTCGAGGGGAGGTCGTGGAAATCGTTGCGCACGATGCGGTGCCCGCAGCCCGTCACCCAGATTCCCGGCGTGTAGGTGCGCATCGCAAGGCCGGTGTCGCTGAAGTCGCAGCATTCAATCGTGACGCCGGACGACGTAAGCGTCTTCCTGTCTCCGCCGTCAAGCGTCATCGCGCAGTGTCCGAACGTGCGGAACGAGCAGTCGCGCACGAGCGAATCACGCGCATGGTCGAGCACGAGGCCGTGTCCGCCGAAGTTGCGGAAGTCGCAGCGCTCGATCTTCACGTCGGAGACGCCGCGCAGCTCCACGCCGTGGTGGCGTCCATCGCGAAACGCGATTCCCTCGAAGCGGATGTGTGCGGCGTCCTTCGCCGAGACGAGCGACTTCCCCGCGCGCGAAAGCTCGTAACGCCCCCGGGGAGGGTCGTGCTTGTCACGACCTTCTTCGGGATAGACGTACAGAAGCCCGGTCGTGCGGTCCAGGTACCATTCGCCCGGGGCGTCGAGGGCCGCGAGCGCGTTTTGCAAGTAGAACGGCATGCCTTTGACAAGGAGCATGCTGTAAAGCCGATCGGCCTTCGCGGCGGCGGCGCTCGTCTCGCTCAGGTGGAACGACGTTTCGGCGTTCGTGCCAAAAGCAGCCGCGTCAAACGCGAATGAAACCGTCCCCGCGACAGGATCGACGCAGACCGGAACGGTCTGGTCGGCCCACAGGTACCTCCAATATCCCAGCGCCTCAAGACCCGGCGCGTTCGCGCGCGACCAGCGCGTCATGTCGCCGAGATCCGCCTTGAACACACCGGCCTTGTCGATGACCGTGCCGGTGCGGAGGAATCCCGTGTTCGGGTGACGGGCGAGCGTAAGACGCTTTCCGTTGCAGGTGAGCGAGCGGATTCGGAACTTGGGCCGCGCGGTGTGGAATCCGCATAGCGCGTCAGGTTCAAGCGCATCGTAGCCGAGCGACTTCACGTCCGCCATCCAGACCTTCCCCTTCGCCTCTGCGGGGATGCGCGGGTCGTCGGCGAGACGCCAGGCGGACGGCGGTACGGTCCACGCGCCCGTGAACACGGGCGTTTCGCCCTTCCACGCGCGGTATGCGACGGGCGCCCCGTCCGCACCGGAATCCTCCTTGCCGAGCACAAGGGATTCGCGCATCGGGTATTCGCCGCCGCGCAGCCATACGTTTACGCCGCCCTTGGGCAGCGCGCCGGATTTCTTCAGCGCGCGCACGGCGTCACGTGCCCGTGCCACCGTGGCAAACGGCCTTTCACACGAACCGTCTGCCGAATCGTCGCCCGTGGGC
>Ga0310697_10006742_pt1 | contig 10868 bp, 12 predicted proteins | sample 172DNAGHGlowgp2_FD_203883 | JGI IMG/M metagenome (GOLD analysis project Ga0310697, IMG submission 203883) | Sheep rumen microbial communities from Palmerston North, Manawatu-Wanganui, New Zealand - 1728 DNA GHGlow gp2 (v2) (version 2) | ecosystem: Host-associated > Mammals > Digestive system >...
CATCATCGACAAAATCAGTGCACTGACCGTCGCTCAATACATCAATTACTTAAATAATCAACCGATTGGCAGAGTTAAATATGCACTGGTTTAATTCCGCCAACGGGTTAAAGATATTAACATTTATACCTTCGGCTCGCGTGGGCGTACGCGCGATTAAAAATGCGCATGCGCCCGCGAGAAGACTGTTGATAACTTTTCCTGTTTTTAATCATTAATCTCCAAGAGGGTACAAATAACCCACGAAGAAGGCATAAAGAATGCAGGCGGTCATCTATCTTTTCCAATGATATGTAAGTGTTGTTTCTTGATTTCTTTTTTTTCAATGGCAGGATGGTTGTTACTCATCACTTCACACCTGCACTGAGCTTCTTGAGCCTCCTTTACCTTGTTCCGGGCAAATGTCATTGGTGAGTTCCGTAAATTTGTTTTGAGAGCGCGTGCCTCCGGCACGCTAAGATGTATTTGCATGGCATACCCCACACTATAAGTGCGGGGTTATTGAGAGTTTGCCCCCTCCGGAGCAATTTATAGAAGTCCTCTACTGTTATTTTGAATGCGACTTGCATACAATAGCTTAATTCTTCTGAAAATTTGAATAGAAGACGTTGTTTGTTTCCATTCGGATCATCGGAGCAAACCCACAATTCATTCTCGAGAGAAATCAAAGACTCCAGATAATACAATGTTAGATGTCCAGCTATGATTTTTATTTTTCCAGTTTGAAAATTTGTTGTACCTTTGCATTCCAAAAAGTGGCCAAAAACGGCAAAAAAATGAAATTACATGGTTGTAAAAAGATAGCAATGTGTTGATAATCTTGTCGGTTCAATGCATAATGGACTTATTAAAGTCGTAACAGGGATACGCCGATGCGGCAAGTCTTTTCTGCTGAATGAGCTATTCCGCAAGAGGCTGCAAGAGATGGAGATAAAAGAAGACAATATGCTTTTCCTCAAAATGGAGGACTGGCGCAATCGCAGTCTTCGCAATCCGGACACTCTGCTCGACAAAATCGAAGCATTCGCGAGAAATAACAGCGAAAAACAATAAAAACGCCCACTTCTTCAAATCAAGGATTCTTTCAAAAAAATACTTATAGTGTCGGGACATTTCCCTCCCATGTACGACGACAACGGTGTTTTGACAATAGGGCTTTTCCAATTCTTGACCAACCCGAATATCATTGAGCAGATTTGATGCAGAAGTGTGCTGTCCACTACCCACTAGTCCCACCCTACTTCAGCGCTCTAAGGTGGGATTTGTGGGCGGGGGGGATGCGGAAGCTCTCGATGGCTTTCTGGATGGCCTTGCGGCGGACCCAGTCGGGGAGGCGGCCGTCGTGCATGTAGGGCTCGGCAGCGGACCATTGCTTGGCCAGCGCGGTGGCGAAAAACCAGGCCTGCATCATGCGCACATAGTACTCCTCGCGGTCGATGGCGGCAACCCAACGCAGGTACTCCACCGAGAAAGTATTGTCCTCCAGGTAGTAACGCATCAGCATCCCGATGCCGAAACGGCAGGTGTACTCGTGGCCGGAGGCCATCCAACGGCGCACTTCGGGCAGCAACTCCGCCCTGTGGCGGCCAAGGCCGCGGGGCGACAGCTGGTCGCAGGTGGCCCAGTTGTCCACAAACGGAAGGAAACGCTCCAGCCGCTCGATGCAACGGCGGTAGTCCCGCTCCTGGGCAACGAGGAAGGCATGCAGCTGATTCTCTTCGAAATAGCGATGCGGCAGCGCGGCAAGGAAGGTCTCCGCTTCAACGGAACCGCGCAACTCCTTGGCCAGCAGTCGCAACGCTGGGGTGCGCACGCCGATGATGCTCTCCGGCGCAAGGTTGGGCAACAGGGGGCGCTGGAAGGCGGCATACTTTTCGTCGCGCAGCGAGAAGAGACGGTCGAGAGTGGAGAGCGGAGAGTGGAGAGTGGAGAGCTGGCTGCCGCATCGTGTTGTTCTCCGCTCTCCACTCTCCATTCTCCGCTCTCCGCTACCCTCTAGAATCTTGTTTCTTACGTGCCTGAGGCCGGGCTTCAGGAGGGCGGGGTCGAGCATGAGGAGGCACTGGCGCAGCTCGCCGAGCAGTTCGGGATAGTGGCGGCATTGGCGATAGGCCAGCTTGGCGCAAAGGGCGCGGACACCCACAGCCTCGGAGGGATCCATCAGATGCGCCAGGCAGAAGTCCAGCAGGGCGGTATCCACCTGGTCGACAGACCATTCCACCCTCTCCAGCAGCGTCAACGCCAGGCGTCGGCGCGTGACATCGGTGGCCTCCAGCGCCAGAGCCGTCAGCTCCCGCCGGTGTTCGGCGATGAAAACATCGTCCTGAGATGGCAAATGCGTCAGCGCCCACAGGGCATTCTCACTCGCGCGCCCCTCCCCCTCCAGCGCGTCGGCGAAGAGGGAACGGCGGGCACGGGCATCGCCATGGGCGCTCATTGCCAGTGCTTTGACATCGTCTATATGCAGGCTCTCCATGGTGCAAAGATAATGAAAAAATTAAAAAAAAATAATTAAAAATTAAAATTAAACCTTAAACTTTAATCCTTAAACCTTAATCCTTAAACCTTAATCTTTAAATTTTTTTTTGCATAACCGGAGAAAAAATGCTAACTTTGCACCCGAAAACAAAACACCTCTCGTTATGGAAAACAGACATATTATCGACGGACATCGCGTGGCCTCCGACAGAATCGCCACCCTCAACGAAGGCGAGATCTTCGTCTTCGGCAGCAACATTCAAGGCATGCACGGCGGTGGCGCTGCCTGGTACGCCAACAAGAACTTCGGCGCCGAATGGGGCGTCGGCGAAGGCCTTACGGGTCGTACCTACGCCCTCCCCACCATGGAGGGACAAGCCTCACTGAAACACGCCGTGGAACGCTTCACCGCCTGCGCCAAGAACCATCCGGAGCTGACATTCCTCGTCACCGCCGTGGGCTGCGGCATCGCCGGATACCGTCCGGAAGAGGTGGCACCGCTCTTCAACGAAGCCTCCAAACTGGAGAATGTCTACCTGCCCCAGCTGTTCTGGGACGCCATGTGAGCCACCCACCAAACAGGGGTCAAAGAGGTACATAATTCGGCCGTTCTTATATCGTTCTTATATCGTTCTTATATACTTCTCATATACTTCTTATATAGGTAATATAAGAACTATATGAGAAGTATATAGGAACTATATAAGAAGGGCCGAATTTGGTACCTGTCGGACAGGGGTCTGGGGCAGGGTAAAATTTATGTAGAGGAGGATGAAATAATATTGAGAAAATGGCGTTTCTTTGGGAGGAAATGTTAAAAAAGACAACTATGGAGAACGAGAAACCTACTGGAAAAGACTATGTTGGCAGCGACGACGTGTATGCCGAGGTGCAGCGGACGATGCAGTTGGCGGCCTATATGAACACGGGCTGGCGTCCGGAGGAGGAGGTGCGCACGTACCTGGAGAAGATTACGGGCCGCGAGGTAGACGCTACGGTGCGGGTGTTCACGCCGCTGCACATCAACTACGGGCCTGGGGTAAGTTTCGGACGCGACTGTTTTCTGAATTTCGGCTGCACGCTGCTGGCCCTGGGGGGCATCACGATCGAGGACGGGGCGTTCATCGGTCCGCACTGTGTGCTGGCCACGGAGTACCATCCCGAAGAGCCGGCGCGCCGCCATTCGCTGCTGACGAAGCCGATAGTGATCGGGCGCAATGCCTGGCTGGGGGCCAACGTGACGGTGCTGGCGGGGGTGACGGTGGGCGAGAACGCCATCGTTGCCGCGGGAAGCGTGGTGACAAAGGATGTGCCGGCAGGCATGGTGGTGGCTGGGACGCCGGCGCGGGTGATACGGCCCATCAAGGAGGGGTGATTTTTTAACGACGACGTTTTTTTTTTTACGACAACAGAGACAACCAGGACAACGGGGAAACGCCAACATGGCGTTTCCTTAGGGTTGATTGTTTATATAGCGGATAGGGGGAAAATAGAAAAACGCGTGTTGCGTTTTTCTTGTTGTTTGTGTTGTCTGTGTTGTCTTTAAATTTTAACGACAACAGAGACAACCAGGACAACGGGGAAACGCCAACATGGCGTTTCCTTGGGAATGGTTGTTTTTCTTTCTGTTATTGGTTTTCGCAGGCTGGCAGCCTGCGGTCCAATGTCAGGCCCAGCGGAAGTTGTCGGTTCCGGCGCCGAGTTCGAAGTGGCATTTGACGATGCCGAGGTCGATTTTGAGGTAGGTGCCAATGAGTGCGAAACGGGTGCGGGCGGCGACGCGGCCGTCGGCAAGGAGTTCGAATTCAAACTTCTGCATGTTCATGGCCGTGGGTGCGAGCACGGCGGCTTCCACGCCGCGACGGAACCAGTCGGGGACTTCCTTCGACGGGGCTTTGCAGAAGGTTTCGAGGGGTTTCTGCGGATGCTGGACGCCCTGGTTGGCGCCGTAGCCGAGGGCAACGACGCCGAGCATGGTCTCGCCGTCGGCGATGGTGTAGCGGCCGGGCTGTTTGCGGAAGGTGAGGCCGACCCAGCAGGAGTTGAGGCCGAGGGTTTGGGCGAGGAGGACGATGCGCTCGGCGCGGTAGCCGAGGAGTTCGTCCTCGCCGCGGCGGCAGACGAGGGCGATGTAGTTGCGCACGCCGCTGAATTTGCCGTATTTGGCGAGGCCGTGGGCGAAGGCTTCGGGCTCGTCGGCGACGAGCTGGAGGTGGAGGCGGCCGTCGGCATTGGCCTCGGCGATGGCGGCCTGGAGGCTGTCGAGTTTTTCTTTTTCGATGGGTTTGTCGAGGTATTGGCGCACGGAATGGCGTGCGAGGATGGCTTCTTGGAGGGACATGGGAAATTGAAAATTGAAAATTGAAAATTAAAAATTAAAAATTAAAAAATAATAATTAAAAATTAACACTCATCACTTAACATTAAACACTCATCACTTAACACTTAACACTTAACACTTAATACTCAACACTTAACACTCAACACTTAAAACTTAACACTTAAAACTTAACACTTAACGCTTAACACTGTCCGGGTGGCGGTATTGGCGTTCTTTGGGGACGGGTTTGCCGGCGACCTGGATGGCCTGCCGGGGGCAGACGTGCAGGCAGCCGAGGCAGGCGGTGCAGGCGGTGCCGATGGCGGCGTGGTTGAGGTCGTCGAGGGTGATGTTCGATATGGGACAGGTCTTCACACAGAGGCCACAACCGACGCAGAGGTCGGCGTTGACTTGGGGTTTGAAGCCTCCGAGGAGTTTGCGTTCGACGGCGGGGATGCCCGTGAGCCAGCCTGCCAGGCCAGGGGAACCGAAGTGGTTGGCGCGGCGGCGGGCGCGGACGTCGTCCACGATGCGCTGCAGGCGGGGGGCGTACTTCTCCAGTTTCCACAGCTGGTCGTTGGGGTTGCGGCCGAAGAGGGTGGCGCTGTTGTCGGGCATGCGGATTTTGTGGCAGTAGGCCACGCGGACGCCCTTGCGGCGGAGGATGCGCCGCACCGTCCAGACGGAGTTGCCAGTCTGGGCGCCGCAGGTGACGACGATGAAGAGGTAAGCCGAGGGGCTGAGCTGCAGACGGGCCACGAGGTCGCGCACAGCGGGCGGGGTGTTGAAGTCGTAGCAGGGGTAGACGAGGCCGACGGTGGTTTCGGCGCTGAGGTCGGTACCGGCGGCTTCGGCCAGGGGAAGGAGGCTGTCGCCGGTGGCGGCGGCGATGTGTCGGGCTACGGCAAGGCTGTTGCCAGTGCCGGTGAAGTAGAGGAGCATGTTAGTGTTTAGTGTTTAGTGTTCAGTGTTTAGTGTTAAGTGTTTAGTGTTAAGTGTTAAGTGGTGATTATTGTTCGGGGACGATGGCGAAATAGGTCAGGGGTTCGGTGGGCGAGGCGTTGATGAGGCTGTGGCTGTGGCCTTTGGGACAGTAGTGGCACTGGCCGGGGGCGAGGCGTTCCTCGCCGTCGTCGTAGAGGCAACGGGCGTCGCCGCTGAGGATGTAGATGACCTCGCTGCTGGTCTCGTGGGTGTGGTAGCCGATGGTGCAGCCGGGCATGAGGCATCCGCGCATAATCTTGTTGACGCCATCGAAGAGGGTACGGCTGCGGGTCTCCCCTTCCCCACCCTTGAAGCGGGGGATGACGGTTTCTTCTATCTGGTCGAAGTCGATTTTCATGAGGGTTTAAGATTATTGTTCTTGGGTGATATAACGAACTGTGACAGGTTTTATTGCATCGATACAATAAAGACGGCATATATGCCGGCGGGACGCCGGCGCTCCACTTTTTACCGTTCGCGGCGGTCGATGACTTCTTTGAGCTTGTAGCGGTTGCCGGTGGCGGCAGGGAGGGCGTCGATGAAGGGCTGCGAATAGCCCGGGGTGTCGTAGCCCCAGCGGAGGAAGATGCCGTCGGCGTCGGTGCGTTTGACGACCTGGTCGTTGTATTTCACTATGAGGTATTTGGCGAGTTGTTCCCAGCGCTGCATCATGCGTGCGGCGTAGGCAATGCTGCGCTTGTTGAGGTAGCTCTGGCGGTCGGCGGGCGTGAGGTTGCGGATGGCGGCAAGGACGGAGTCCTGGTCGGCAAGGTAGTAGTTTTCTAGTTCGCGCTGTGCCAGGCGGAGGTCGCCGATCATCATGCTGTAGCGCGGATAGACCATGTTGGCCACCCAGTTGTTGAGCCAGAAGGCCGACTGGAAGGAGAATTCGTTGCGGGGGTTGTTTTCGGGGCGGAAGGGGTCGGGCACCTGCGTGAGGCAGCAGTAGAGGGGCACGTAGGCCACCATGTCGGCATCGTCGCAGTTGAACCAGGTGACGCCGCCGACGTTGTCGGGCAGCGAGGAGCGCATCTGGCACACCATGGTGAAGCCCGTCTGCTGGGTGGCGATGGGGCGTTCTCGGAAGAGGTGGATGCTGTCGGAGGTGGCGAAATGCATAGGCAGCGGACGAATGGGCATGCGCCAGGGGCCGGCGGAGGCGTCGGCGGTCATGTCGAGGGGCGTGCCTTCGAAGTGGTCGCGCATGTCGGCCATCACGTCGGTGAGGGTCAGCGGTTTCTCGGGTTTGACCCAGAGGGGCAGGTGGTCGCACTTGTCGAAATCGCCGTTGATATAGGGCAGATACTGGTCCATGTCGGAGCGGTGGTGGCGGAAGAAACTCCACACGCGGGCGTCGGCGTAGCGGACGTTCTCGAAGTCGATGGGACAGTAGCTGTCGCGGAACGAGAACTCCTCGTCCTTGCCGTTGAAGAAGCCTTTCTCGCGGGCGAAGTCGATGACGTCGGCGGCATAGACGCATTCCACTTCGGGAAGGGAGATGTGCTTGAGGTTGCGGCTGCTGATGCTACGGTAGGATCGTTTCTTCTCCTGCGGGAACTGCCGAATACGGCTCAGGTTGGCGTGGGCGGAGATGCAGTCGTCGGGGATGCGGAGGGCCACCCATACGGCACCCTTGCGGCCGGGACCTTTGCCCACCATCTCCATGATCCACGCCTCGTTGGGATCGCAGACGGTGATGCTCTCGCCGGAAGAGTTGTAGCCGTAGCGTTCCACCAATTCGGCCATGCAGCGGATGGCCTCGCGGGCCGAAGAGGAGCGCTGGAGGGCCAGGCGCATGAGGCTGAAGTAGTCGAGCAGGCCGTCGGGGTTCTGCAGCTCCAGGCGTCCGTCGAAGGTGCTCTCCACGATGGTCACCTGCCGCTCGTTCATGAATCCCACCACGTTATAAGTATATTCCACCTGCTCGACAAACTGGTCGTCGTGCGAGGGACCCCAGCCGTGGATGGCTATCTTCTCGCCGGGGGTGTGGCGGCCGGCGGGGGTGTGGAAGAGGGAGCCCGCGAAGCCGAAGCCGTCGCAGTTGTAGGTGCAGATGACGCTCCCGTCGGAGGAGGCCTTCTTGCCCACAATCAGGTTGGTGCAGGCCTCGGCCTGAAGGGCGGAAGACAAGAACGACAACAAAAACAAAGGGATGATGACTGTTCTCTTCATAATGTAATCAAAATTAAACAATTTAGTAGTTAAGTAGACAAGTAGTTAAGTCGTAAAGACAAATGTGCAGATGACGGCATTGTCCTTTCACTCCTTTTCACTCCCCTTCACTCCCTGTCACTCCTGAATACATACGGATAAAATGCTCGTAGCAATGGGCACCGCAGAGGGTGAGCTCATGCTCTATGCTTTCCGCGTATATCGACTTGCGGACCTTGCGTGCGCGGTCGGGGTCGGCATCGTAGCGGGCGCAGAAGTCGGGGTATTTCAGCTGGAGGTCCTGGGCATGCAGCAGATCGCCGACAATATGGCATGTGCCAACCAGGTAGATGGTGTGGCCGGGGGTGTGACCCGGCAGCACTTCGGCATAGACCAGGTCGTCGAGTATTTTCCCGTTCCCGGCAAAGGGCTTCACCCGCTCGCCGTAGGCCGCCAGCACCTGCTGCCAGCGTTCGTTGTCCTTGCCGGAAGCCATCTCCGCCTCCGAGAGGTAGATGTCAGCATTGGGGAAGACGACACGTCCGGCGGTGTCGAGTAGCCAGCCGAGGTGGTCGAAGTGGAGGTGCGTGAGGCAGACGGCATCGATGTCCTCCGGCTCAATGCCGATGCTCTGCATGCGCTCCAGCAGCTTGCCACCCGCCTGCGGGCCGATGCCGGCGTCGAAGAGGACGGTGTGGTCCACGGTGTCTTCGTAGTAGGCTCGGCCACGGGCGATGTAGACGTTGAACGCCGAGCGGAACGCCGTCTGGCCGGGAGCCAGCAGCGAGTCGAGCAGGGCGTCGTCATGCGAGCCGCGGAAGAGCTCCACGGCCTGCTCGCCCTCGCGGTCCTGTATGCCAATGATCTCCACACAGTCGTTCTCGCTGCATACCGAAACGCCGTTCCATTCCTGTGCCGTCTGCACACTGTCGTTATTCTCTGCGGGTTTGTTCCCTCCGCCGCAAGCGGCAAAACCCATTGCGGCAACGGCCACCATGGCCATCATCTTCATTCCTGTTTTCATCGTTATACTTTTTATTTACTGAGTTTTATGGCTCTTACGTGTATATTGCTGTTTCACTATCTCATACGAATTCCTCACCAACTCCCGCATCATCCCCTCCTCGGCCACCTCGGGCAGTATGCCTATCCAATGGCCGGGACTCATATTATAGGGCTTGCAGACGGCGGAGGAACGTTCCCTGAGATCCTCGATGCGGTCGGGCTGGCATTTCACCGTCACCACCTCGTAGCGGTCCACGTCGAAGTAGCAGAACATGTGGCCGCATACGTAGAAGGCCAGCACCCCTTGGGCCGCCTTGAAGGCCTGGAAGGGCATCTTCTCCTCCACGTCGGCGCCCAGCGCCAGGCAGTAATTGCGCAGTTCCTCAACGTTCATATTCTTTTATTTGTTATATCTCCCGCTTCGCGAAATCATGGAAATCTTGGAAATAACATTTTGATTCATATAGATTTCCATGATTTTCCTAGCGTAAATCTTTGAAATCCATCATAATCTATGATTTCCTCGATTTCCAGGATCTCCGCCGCAGGCGGGGGGATTGTTCTCGGAAAGGCACCACACGAAGCCCCGGGCCATGCGGGCGGCGGGGTCGACGAAGTGGCCGCCCTCCTCCCACACCAGCGTGGTGTTCTCCTCGCCCAGCTGTTGCTGCAAACGTCTGTGCTCCTCGCGGATACGGTCGCCCACACGGGCAAAGGTCTTGTTGCGGCTGCGTTCCTCGCGGTCGCCCAGGCTGAGGTACACCTGCCTGGCCTGCATCGCATGCCCCGCGGCATACCCCGGCCAGTCGCCAGCCCACAGCGACGGCGACCCCGCCACAACAGCCCCGAAGCGGTCCGTCTGGCACGCCGCCCAGAGGGCGAAGAGTCCAGCGAGGGAGTAGCCACCCAATATGATAGGTGCAAACCCCTCAGTCGCTGCGCGACAGCTCCCCTTGTCAAGGGGAGCAGCACAGAACTCGCACGCTGGAACTTCCATCGCTCTCCCCGGCTCTCCCCCTTCACAAGGGGGAGTCCCCGCAGGGGGAGGGGGTAAGACAGCGGGCAGCAACGCCTCCATGAGGTAGCGCAGCATCTCCCCTGCCCCCGTGCCCACCTCCGGACGCTTGCTGACGGCAGGCTCCGCCCACGGCATCAGCTCCAGCTCCCAGTCGCGGACCGGAACGGCCACCAACGTGAACGGCATCCCTGCGGCGGCTATCATATCCACCTCGCGCTCCAGCTCCTCCTCCTGCCGTTCGCTGACCAGCTGCACCAGCAGCGCCCCTCCATCCCCATCTGTAGAGACGCGGCATGCCGCGTCTCCCCGTCCGTCCCCCGAAACAGAAGGTCGGAGGCCGGCACAGAACACCCTGCACCTCCGGCCTCCGACCTCCATCCATCCCGGAGACGCAGCATGCCGCGTCTCTACAGAAGGAAACGATGGGCTGCCAGCCCGCGATGACTCTACAGTCATTTCTTCTTAATCAGCGAGATGACCCAGAGCAGCAGCAGCGCGCCGATAACGGCGGTGACAATCTGGCCCACAATGGTGCCGCCCCAGTGGATGCCTATCCAACCCAGAACGTTGCCGCCAATGAAACCGCCGACAATGCCGACCAACAGATTGACCCAGAATCCGAATCCGGACCCCTTGAAAAGCTTCCCGGCCAGGAATCCCGCCAGCGCTCCAATCAGAATCGTGATAATGATACCCATTTTTTTATAAAGTTTAAGGTTTTACTCATCCTTGTACCCCGCCGCGATGCGGGCGCGCTTGCGCTCGATCTCGTCCAGGATAATCTTGCGGATGCGCAGGTTCGTCGGCGTAATCTCCAGGTACTCGTCCTCGCGGATATACTCCATCGCCTCCTCCAGGCTCATCTTGATGGCGGGACTGGTGGTCGACTTGTCGTCCGCGCTCTTGCTGCGC
>Ga0310697_10006745_pt1 | contig 10866 bp, 10 predicted proteins | sample 172DNAGHGlowgp2_FD_203883 | JGI IMG/M metagenome (GOLD analysis project Ga0310697, IMG submission 203883) | Sheep rumen microbial communities from Palmerston North, Manawatu-Wanganui, New Zealand - 1728 DNA GHGlow gp2 (v2) (version 2) | ecosystem: Host-associated > Mammals > Digestive system >...
CCGGGAACTGGCGCAAGTAACACGATACTAACTGCAAGTCGCAGCAACTAACCGTAACTGACACGGAAGTTGCTGCGACTTGCATATAATGACATGTTACTTACACGTACTTGCTCGGGCGCTTACTAAAAAACCGGGGGCTTCAATTGAAGCCCCCGAATAAAACAACAAAGAGTAACTCTAAAGAACCTCACTCACCTCACTGATGGAACCAACAGTTTCAGGAGTGAAGGCTTTGTGTTCCACAGTAATATTGGCATTGTAAAACTGGCTGTTTACCACACCGCCAGAGATGACCTTTTCGCCAAGATAGAGCTTATTATCATCTCCGACAACGGAGAAAGTGTATCTTTCAGCATCAGTATTCTCGTTGCGGATAGACACCAGGGAAGGCGTTTGTGCGGATAAGGTATTCACGAAGAGATTTCCGTAACTCGAATTCCAGCCGCTATTATAACTCCTGGAACGGACTAACTCCCCTCCATCGGAAGCCACGATAAAGGACTTCACAGAAATGGCAGTACCGCTGACCTTGAAATGGAAGCGGTAGATGCTCTGCTGGTTCACGAAATGAGCCTCATCGCTAGTGACAGTGATGGTCTGAGCATCGGAATCCAACGAAGCCACCTCGAGCTCGGAAGCCGCATAATCAAAGGCTTCCGGAAGCTCTCCGCTCTGACGAAGGTAGGTCCAAGCTCCATCCTCACTTCCCGGGAACAGGAGGAACAACTGATTGCCCACTTGGAGATTCTCCACAGAAACCGTACCCTCAAGGGTAGCCGTTCCTTCATCACTGACGGCTGTGACCGTCAATGTTCCCAGTTTGTCCCCGCCGAGGTACACATCCACCTTCTCGTCATTCTGCCAATAAGGCTTCATCGTGTTTCCACTATAATTCAACGCTCTGGTGTCCACATCCTTTACGGCCAGAACCTTGAGCGTCCAAGCCTTCACATCTCCGGGTTTCTCCTCCGGATTCTGGACTTCAGTAACTTTCTGGCAACCCGCCAGGACAGTGCCCAGGAGGGCAGCAACCAAGAATAATTTATTCGTTTTCATATTGATGTCCTCCTTTATTCGCTAACAACATAATACGCCTTGTTGGCCGGGATATCCGATCCAAGGAACTTGTAGAATCCGATAACATTCTTCTTGCCCAGGACATACTGAGTCCCGTCCCCTTCCACGGGGAAATCGTCTCCCAGAAGGATATTATCGCCACCATTCACGGTGACAGCATCGGCAGGCTCGCCCTTGGTGAGGGTGATAGCCTGGACATCAGCGATAATGACAACGGCGATGCCGGCAGGAATGATGCGGCCGTTTCTTCCCAGACGGTAAAGCTGCTTGCTGGCATTCATCGTGAATGCCTGAGCACCCTCAGGGAGCTCATACCAAGCCACACCATTGTAGAAGGTTCCCCAATAGCCACCGTCACCTGCAGTCAGGGAAAGTGGATAAGTGTCGGGAGCGGCAGCCTGTTTCTTGGCAAGCGTGATGTTCCCCAAGGCAACGTTGCCGCTAGACTTCTGTGTATAAACCCACTTTATGTAGCGCACACTTTCATCCAAGTTATCGAATTCCTCTTGGATATCACCAATGGCAGTATAAGTTTTAAGATCAGTATATGCCACGCCATCAGCAGATACTTGCACTTTGAAAGTTCCTCCGTTGAAACCATTGCCTTTGATATGATAGGTGAGAACGCCTGGGGCTTGATTGATTCTCAAAATCACCCTGTCGTCCGGATCATCAAATTTTAGTTTCGGCGATTCTTTGTAATCCGAACCAAGACCGTACATTGTTAAACCATTTGTAGTTGTAATATCTTCTTTACCACCATCAAACTCAAACGGAAGCGTAGCGTAATCCCGCACCGGAGCAGCCTGGTTAATTGTCACGAAGTTGGAATACACCTCAACATCATCATCGTCCAAAGCGTACACCATGAAGTAAGCCGAACGAGCGTCATTCTCATTTTCAATCACAGAATAGGACACGACATAGCCTTCGCCAACACTAGGATCCTGTTCGGCAACTAACACGTCAATCCAATCAGGGGCGCTTATTGAATTGCCACCGACAGCATCAAAGAACTGAATGCTGAAGTCATTCATATCATTGACTGAGAAGTTCTCGTATTCAATGTCCAAAGTGCCCTCACCTTCGTCAGCATTGATGTCCGTCACACTAGGAATAACTGTTATCGTAGGAGATGGTCTCCCGATAATAATTGTAACCTTTGACATATCACAACGACTGCTTCCACTCCCCGTGAATAAGACAGACGGAGCCGCGCCAGTCCAGGTCTTAGTTGAGCTATTATACTCTCCGCTATCAGCAGAAATCGTTGCGCCCCAGGTCCCATCAGAAGTAAAAACTATACTCTTGATATCATATCCAGAAGGAGCCTCAAAAGACAACTTATTATTTGGATAAAACCGAATTTGATTGTTATTTACATAATGATTACCACTACCAGCATAGACAACAGAAACATTATTTTTAACTCCACTAATTGGCGAATCATCCGTAATTCCAGCAGCAGATCCATTATAGTTGGTCCCGAAAAGACTATTATTTAGATTAATATCAAATTCTGTTGGCTGAACATAAGGAGTACTATCTGTAACAGTCATTTGATATGTAGCGGCGGAGCCAGCGTATTGGCCAGACACACCAGCATATGTAGCGGTGAAGGTGACGGTTCCCGCACTTACGAGAGTTACCGCACCCGAACTTGCATCAATAGTAGCAACTTCGTTATTATTTCCGCTCCATACAACAGAGGCACCAGAAATAACATTATTGCTATTGTCCATTACAGTGGCAGATAAGACGCCCGCACTGGTGCCGACATAGACATCCGTATTCGTAATACCAGAATGGTCAATTGTCGTAACAGTTCCAGGGTCGGCGGTCTCTTCTTCCCAGACAATGGAGATACTAGAAATTGAGGTTGAAGAAGCTGTACCCTTAAGCGCCAAGAACTTATAATTGGAACCAAAAGTATAGGTACTCCCGCTAGTAGTGGCGGCCAAAGTAGAAAGAGCCGTACCAGAAGGATAACCAGTATACGCCGAGTTTTGAGCAAATATGTCAATATTCTTATTGCTCGTTGTGGTTATCGTGACACTCTTGAGTTTGTATCCCGAAGGTGCAGTGGTCATATACAAATAACCATTAGCGTTCCACTGTATCGCATTCGATGATCCCTTAGTACCCATTGAGCGAATAGAATACTTCGCTCCTGAAGTACCTGTAATACGAAAAACATCAACCCAAGATGAATAAGCAGCATTCCCCAAATATGAAGATGTCGCAGAATGATCAATGACATCTGTTACTTCTGCTGCAAGCAAAGTACCAGCAAAAGCCGTGGCGAGAATAGCGACCATCGACATTCGCGTAAAGAGTTTAGAAATGATTTGTTTCATCGATCTATCCTCCTATTTAATTAAAGCTCGCGATAAATATACTCATCACGATATCCAGCATTAATTGTGTCATCTTGGGGAGAGTCCTGAAGGAAAGCCTTCTCAAACTTCACCGCAAGAGTTTCGGCCTTGGGGGCCTCGTAGAATTGCTTTTTTTGCATAATGAATTGATTTATAATTATTTATTCTAATTCAATCTTATTAAGATTTTTGCAAAACCCACAATCCTTAAAGATACTCATTATTATGCGAAAAAACAATAAAAAAGTGGCAATCAAATTGATTGCCACTAGGCGAATAAAGCTCTATGAACCGCTCCCCTACAACTTCCCCAACTCCGCCGGCTTCATCAGGTGGCTCTTGAGCTGGACGAAGAACGTCCTGAACATGGACTCAGGATATACCAGCTTTTGTTTCCAGGCACCGCGCCGCCAGCGGCGAAAACGCCAGAGCCATTGGGAGAGGATAAAGGACGGACAAGGGTCCGTGAATTCGGGGCAAAGGACATCGGCGATGACGCGCTCCTCCGCCGCATCTCGCCCAGTCGGAAACGCCTCGACTGGGAACCCCAGATAATCCACACAAATCCCATTCAAGACCCGGTAAAACGCTGTCATTCCAACCGACTCCACAAAGGCCTCAAGTCCCGCCCAATCGATCCGGGAGTGGTACTTCTGAACAAAAGTGCCCCAGTCCAGAATATGACGCAAGTGCATCCTTATAGCGGCGAAGTGGCCGGCCGTGTGCCGCAGCAAAAACAGTGCGTTGAAGTCCGGAGAGGGCAGGTAAATCGCCTGCCCGTCGATATCGACAGCCTCCTCCCCCACCACCGCTAAGTCCTTCAGACGCGCCTCGACGACCTTACTGGAGGGGTGGGCATGGACATTCACGAAATCGTAGTGGTTCTCAAAGTATTCTCCTTCGAAATGGAAGGTGGTGTGATGGTGGCGGAAACGGTCGATCCGAATCCCGAGTTCGGATTCCAGCGCTGCGTCGGCACGTTCGTACTCGCCGAAGTTCCAGAAATCAACATCCCCGCATGGCCGATGCATAGGCACTGGATAGTTCAGGCTCAGGCCATACCCCTTCAGCACCATCATCCGGATGCCGTGCCGCGCATAGACCGACGCAAGATGGCCGATGGTCGCTCGGTACACGGGATACCGCTGTTCGAACGACTGAAACACAGTAAACAGCCACAGCTTCTTTACCGACTCGTCCATATCCACCGTCACCATCCCCGCCTCGAACAGCCTCGTATAGCCATCCCACGCAATCGCCGTCACCCTCTGCACCGCAGCCAATTCCTCCACCGCCGCCCAATCGATATCGGGGGGTGTCGGGGAAAGCGTTGCATCGGGATGAATGCCGAGGCGGACGAGTTGAAGCAGGAAAGCTGAGGTGGCGTCCATGGGGTATCTAATTCAGTGCCACCTACAGCTTCATCATATACACATTCGTATCCCTCTTCTCAAACCCCAACGCCTGATACAGCGCATTGGCCTCCGTGCGAGAGGGGTTCGAGGTAAGGCGAAGATCAATCGGGGAGAGCTTGCTGCCAGCGAAGTCGATAATCCGCTGCAGGAGCGTGCGGCCGATCCCCTGCCCCCGATAGGCAGGCAGGACCACGACATCCTCCACACTCGCCTTCCGCCCCGTCGGCGACTCAAACACGCACAGCGTGGCACATCCAACGATATGCTTTTCATCGTTCTCCGCGATGAAGATTCGCGTTCCCGGCGATGCCACCGAACGCTGCTGCTGCAGCGGCGTGACTTTCAGCTCGGCGTTCAACTCTTTCATAAGTCCCAGCAGATCAGCAATCTGGGAGTCGCTTAAGGTACAAAGTTCAAGGTATCTCATAGTATTAGGAATTAGTATTACTGCTTTGTAAATCAATTATGTCATTCCTAGCGCGCTTCTTGTCATTCCGAGCGAAGCGAAGGAATCTCTTTTCCGTCATTCCCGGCTTGACCGGGAATCTCCTTGTCATTTCGACCGAGCGTCAGCGAGCGGAGAAATCTCCTCACCAGAGCCCCCGCACCTGCCCCAACTAACGCTAGAGCATTTTGACCATTGAAAAAAACTTCAATCCAATAAGGCGAGAAGAAGACAATTTGATTATTCGTGCAACAGTCCTAATTCACGAAGACAATGACGAACACCACTTTCAAAATGGTTGAATGACGGAAGCGTTCTGAGTTTGTCAAGCCCTAAACGGTTACCTAATGGCTCATAGAGATCATTTAAAGAAATTGAATCACGACGTTTCTTGGGAAGACGCGCCATAGAAATACTGATAGCATTCTCTATCGCCTCCTTGGGATCAGCATAAGATTCTGGCGCTCTTTCAATTCCAAGATCCACGTCTCGCATATCACTGGCATTGATAAGCCTCTTGAGCAGTACACGATCGGCCAACATCCATGATTCAATCTCTTGAATAGGAATCGTTGGAATAATATGCTTGCAGTACTCTGCGTCATCCATCTTCTCCAATTCCGCAAAGAAGGGCAAAAACTTATTGTCCATGACGGACTGTAATGTCCTATGGTCGGAATCGGCATGGACACAAAGAATCGTGATACATTCTTTGTTTGCTAAGGAAGATGCAGTCAACATCTTCTGGACGAAACTATCCCCAAACGCCTTGATATCGCGAACATCGAAAATCTCAACTTCACTTTCACACTCCCATGAGATATCTTGTATTGAGTTGAAAATCACGCTCTTCAAGAATCTCACATCTGTATTGCCCTCAGCAATCAACCCAATAAACAACTGGTACATTATCTTCTTACTCCTTCAAGGTATTCTATTGCATCTGCGAATGTCATTTTATTCTCAGCATCAGTGAATGGAATCTGAAAAGACCGAGTCAACGGGGTCAGACGGCTTATTTTGATGCTGGTTTTATGGTCACCTACCTGGATGGTCCGGGAAATCAATCGTGAGAACCACACGCTGACACCTTCCTCAGTATCAAAATCTTGGTTCGTCAAACTCCTTAAAAGAATTGGTGAATGTGTATTGACGATTACTTGCCTTAAAAGGTTGTCTTCATCACTGAAATCAGTCGTCAAGAGACGAAGCAGTTGGGCCATCGCATTAATACGATAAGGGTGAATACCGTTCTCAGGCTCTTCAAAACAAAGCAACCCCTGAAATTTGTCATCATAAAGCAGAACGCACAAAACCAACAAGCGTAAAGTCCCCTCTGAAAGGACTCTTGATGAATAAGAATTTCCGTCGCTGCTTTGAAGATCAAAGATAAACTGCTTGTTGGCGGAGTCATCCTTTACCTCCAATTTTGTATAACCGGAAAGGAACGATGACAGTCTCATCACAATCTTCTCCATCACATAAGAATCCTGTTGATTCAGGCGATGGAGAGCAGCGGCCAAATTTTCCCCTGCATGCCCAATCACATCAGAATAATTCGCATCATATCGAGTAGGCTCACGAAGCAACTCCGGGTTCAATTGCATGAAATTCCAACTGGAAATCTCCTGCTGTGCCGCATATATATGCGGGAAATCCACGGAATTGATACTCCCCAAGACTGTTTGGTTCACAGAATTAGCCAACATGGAACGGCCACCCTGTCCACCATCCTGGCGTATTTTAATCGTAGGATGGCCTTTTTCCGTTTCGGTATAAATGTATGGTTTACCGCTACCGCCTGCCTTTTTTGTCTTCCATATATCCGGTCTTGCCTTCAAATAACGTTTAGACCACTCATCTTTATCCGAAATGATTCGTGACAGTTCTTCAAATGCAACGGTAAGCTCTTCGAAACCATATGGATTATGCGTTTTCTTAATAATCAATTCATAACGTAACCTAGGGGTCTTCACTTGAGCGGATCCACCCCAGTTGTCTCGAATATCACGAGGAACCAGCATCTCAATGACAAAATGCATCTGATCAGAAGACGTCGAGTCATCATACTTGGTGAACAATTCAGACACTTCTCCACGCAACTGCTTACTTGAGAACGCCGATCTCAAATCCATTTTGGACAAATTGGACAACAAGTGCAATGCATCAAACAGATTACTCTTTCCTGATGCATTCGTACCGGCTATCACCGTCAATGGAGCCAACTCCATCTGGAAACCCACAAAAGACTTAAAACCGTCGATTTCAATTCTCGTTATCATAAGCAACGCAATTCTCTAGTAGTTTTAGCGTTAATACAAATATACTCTTTTTGGCATAAAAACACAATCAGAGAACAATCCGTTCTAAGAATCTTAATCTGAAACGCAACATACCTCAATAGTATTGGCATCGATGCTGCAACACCTCTCGTCAACGCCTCCGCCACTACTTCTCCATCACATCTCCGATATCATTCTTAATCAACTAATCTTAGACTGATATAACGTATACTAAACCATATTCACTCTTGAGTTGCAGCTTTTTTGATTATTTCAAGCACTCTTTCTTTAGTTTCATTGATGAAAGCTTCCACAACTGATGCATCGGGATACTGACCATAAGCATACTCTTGACCATTAAACACATATGATTGTAACTCGTATTGGACATCAGCCCTTACGTTAATATGAGTCTCTTTCATGTTATACAGAGCTTTAACGCCCTTGAAATACATCTGAAACATGATGCTCTGTGCTTCCTCAAGTATCTTGATTTCTTTTGCCGGGAGATTCCTTGCCATGGGTAAATCGGCATTAAGCCTGAAAAAGCCACCAGAAGAGATTCCCTCTCTCTGATTACTCATAAAATAATGAATCTCAACAGAATTGAAAAAACTATGTACCGGCTTGAGCTCGACCAACAATTTAGACGCAAGAACACGATGGAAAAAGTTGAACACATTTATTTTCTCCTGGACCAAATCTTTCGGTGCACTCAGAGGAGATTTCTTTCTAGTGCTCTTCTCAATAATACTCAGGGCCTTTGCAAAATCATCTGGTTCTTCAATACTCTCACCTTTTGCCGCCTTGATACAGATGTGAAGCGAATTCACCAAACACTGAGATAAATAGTCAGTAAAAGGGATTATCTGATCGGACGTAGCATTAGCCCCTATCGAGGGGACGGGGCCAGTAACGATATCACACCTATTCAATGCTTCGAGATAATTGTCCTTATCGTCACTCTTAATAACAATCATGGGGTAGCCATGTCTCGCCAAGATATAATTTACAATCAATCTAGAAATACGGCCATTCCCATCTTCAAAAGGATGGATTCTGATAAAACGGTAATGAAAAAGGGCCGCAAGTTCAATTGGTGATAACGTCCCGGCAACTTCCTCAGTATTATACCATTGAAGCAAATCAGCCATTAATGCTGGTGTTTCTTCTGGCGATGCATATTCAAAGATAACCCCTGTTTTTGTTTTAACCGAATTCGGTCTAGTTTTATAGCATCCCGCGTGAACAGTATACTCCATGAAACTTCCATCAGGCAATTGAACAGAAACAGAATAGTCATCACGCAGCATTGTCTTGTGAAGTGTTCTAATAAAGTACTCCGTCAAATGATGCTCTCTATCTCTTGCCTCCTCTTTTATCATCTCCAAACATACGTTAGACGCCTTCATCTCTTCCAAGTCACGCATATTCGCATTCTCAACAACTCGCCCAAAAAGCAGTAAAAACTCAGTCTGCCCATAGGTTAGCGTGTTGCCTTCTATATGGTTAGAGTTATAGTTGAACTCCAACATGAACTTCCTATCTAAAACAGCTTGACATGAAGCGTTTAATGGCTGAAGACTTTGCCACTCAGTGAATAATTCTTCAATTCTTTCCATATACCCCAATTACTGCATTTTTCACAAATATAACTAAAAGACGATGATAAGCACTATACCTCCACCTCCACCAACCTCCTCATCTCCCCATCCAACCTCATCGGCTCATTATCCACAATATACTCAAACCTCCCATCTACGTTCTCAGCACCAAAGGCCGGGCGAAGAGTCATCTTAATCTCTTCCAATCTTAATTCCGTAGAGGACACGGGCTCGCACTTGGTAACATCGTAAATGGTCAAGTTGAACCCTCCTCTGTGCAGCGAGCTGCTATACCTGATTCCGTCATATCCCAGATGGCGGAAGAACTCGGCAATGATCTGCGACGGGATGTAGTCGTCCGGATTGTTCGTGGGGAAGGAGAAGGCCGATTGAACAAAACTCAGCAGCCACTCGTCCTGGCTCCGCTCCTTCGAAGAATCCAGATCGATGTCCCCTGCTATATCCGCTATCTTCAAGGGTTCTTTCACTTCGATTCCAGCCACATTCACCGCACTGTGCAAGATAGGACGGACCTCAAAAACCGCCGTCGTCGGGCTCTCCGAGATGTACAGATATCTGATGAATTTGGGATTGGACCGTCCATCCTTGACAAGTTCCGGCTTGGGTGGAACATAAGAGCCTTCTTTCGTCAATCCACGGAACTTATTCGCCTTATCCCGATACCATCTACGTTCCTCCTCCGTGGCATCTGGGGAATAACACTTCGCCAGCATATGCTCATTCCGTGCCGCTACTTCGTCAATGATTCTCGCCCGATAGTACACCTTGCCCGGGTCGATCGTTACTTCCCTACCCCTGGCAATCTCGACAAGTTTGTCAAGAACCGGATGGTTGAGAAAAAACCGCTCCTTGAACATCACCGCATCGCGGAAAGAGTTCCAGAGGTCGTGAGCTATTTCATAATTCGACGATTCCATCATAACAGCTATTCATGCTCCTCCACTAACAACTCCACCTTACGCCGATTCAATCTCCTTCAACCTGTCCAATCACTTCCGCCAACCTCACCGGAAACATCGTCACTTCCTCGATAAAGCCTTTCAAGATCGCCTTCTGTTCCTTCAGGGTAGCAGCATTGCGGAGCGCCGTCATCGAATCAGCCGAAAGGTCGAAGTACCACTCTCCCCCTGTTGGATAAGGCAAGGAACAATACTGCAACGCCACTTGAGAATGGAAGGTCTTGTGCTGCTTCAGGAAGTCACAGGCTTCCCGTGCCCATCCTGCGCGTTTGTCGAATCCGCCCAGAATGCACGGTTCGTCGTCCTGATACCGAATCCCGACGAAAGGATACTGCGAACTCCACTCCGGAAAGGCCGCGTACTTTACACTGTAATACAGCCACCGGACCTCTCGCCGGTCCTGGTTCTTGTAGAATGAAGAGGTGTAATGGCCTGTCTGACAGGCCGTCAGTTCCTCGACCAGGAGCGTCAGCCGATACAAGGCCGACATCTTCTCAATGTCAATCTTTTCTGTCAACATAACAATACCACAAACTCGTTGCAGATACTCACGATAACCGAAAATCAAATCCCTTTCCGCAGCAGGGACATCATCGACCTTTCCCAGTTCATAACAGAATGCACTCCATTGCCTTACCCGATAATTCCCTTCCTGTTTCAAAGGGTAATTGGTGATATATCC
>Ga0310697_10006746_pt1 | contig 10864 bp, 7 predicted proteins | sample 172DNAGHGlowgp2_FD_203883 | JGI IMG/M metagenome (GOLD analysis project Ga0310697, IMG submission 203883) | Sheep rumen microbial communities from Palmerston North, Manawatu-Wanganui, New Zealand - 1728 DNA GHGlow gp2 (v2) (version 2) | ecosystem: Host-associated > Mammals > Digestive system >...
TTTCCGCGCTGATTATGTTCGCCGGCATCGGCTGTCTGATTGTGGCGAAACATCCCGCACTGCGCTCGTTGGCGTTGGTCACCATCATCGGTATGGCCACGGTGGTGATGATGGCCTCTTTCCTGCCGCCCGTCGTTTTCGACTGGTTGACGAGAAAGAACGGCGAGCTCCGGGAGACGCCGATTACCTTTAAGAGATTGATTTACACTATTTTCCTCGGATTTTGTTTCCTGCTGTTGTTTTTGTGGCTGATTCCGTTCACGGCAGTCTATTTTCTGTTTGGGAAAGATTCCGAGGCCAAGAAATTGAAATACCATACCATGTTGCACCGTATGGCGGTCTTTTTCCTGCAGCGTCTTCCTGGAATCGGTTTTCGGATGGAAAATCCCGAGTCTGAGACGTTTGGGAAGCCTGCGGTGATTGTGGCCAACCATCAGAGCCATTTCGATCTGGTGTGTATGATGGCGCTCACCCCGAAAATCGTTTTTCTGACGAACGACTGGGTCTGGCGGAATCCGTTTTACGGCTTGGTGATCCGCAGGGCGGAGTGTTATCCGGCGAGTGACGGCATGGAGCAGAACCTGCCGCGGCTGCGCGACCTCTATGAACGCGGCTACAGTATCTGTATTTTCCCGGAAGGCACGCGTTCGCCGCACTGCGACATCTTGCGCTTCCACAAGGGGGCGTTCGCGTTGGCTCGGGAGTTGGGCGCCGACATTCTGCCGGTGTTTCTCCATGGCACAGGCCACGTGCTTCCCAAAGAGGAACTGATGGTTCGCGAGGGTGAGATGTTTTTGGAAGTGACAGAACGTTGCCGTCCGTACGAAAATGTCGAAGCCGACACCGAAAGCGAACTTGACCGTGTGGTGACCCGCCGGATGCGACAGTATTACATCGCCCATTACGACGAATTACGGCAGAAGTTGGAAACGCCGGAATACTGGCGCTTCTTCAAGAAGTACCGGGAATACTATTTAGTTGGCAGTTAGGATATTTCTTGTATTTTGCAACTCAAAATTGAATTGAGATGAGTAGAGGATTTGTAAAAGAGGGGGACCAGGAAGAGGTCCCGATGCTGACGCCGCGTGCGTATTTGCCTGCGGGTGTGGAGAATTTCGTGACCACGGCGGGGCTGGAGGCGCTGAAAGCCGAGCGCGAGGAGATTTTGCGTGAGCGCAAACAGTACGAGGGTGTGGACAACAATGATGCCCGCGTGAACAATAACTACCTGACGGCAAAGCTTCGCCAGCTGGAAGAACGTATCCATTCTGCCCGTGTGCTCGACTTTGACCCGCAGCGGCAGAAAGAGATTGCTTTCGGGGCGATTATCAAGTTCAAAAACTTAAAAACCAATCAAATAGCTACTTATCAGATTGTTGGAGTCGATGAGGCCAACATCATGCAGGGCAAAATATCCTTCATCTCGCCCCTCAGCAAAGTGCTGATGAACAAGAAAGTGGGGGAAACCGTCATCTTCAAGACTCCCGCCGGTGAGGTGGGAATGGAAATCTTGGAGGTGAGGTAGAGGTAAGTCAGACATTAGTATTTCTCGTCGCCGAACACCATTCCGACTCCGCGCGCGGCGGTCACCAGGAAATCGTCGGGCTTCACGAGATGCGGTTCCTTGAGGGCTTCTTCCAGCGGGACATACGAGATGTTCGGGTGGCGATAAACCACGAGGTTGCCATATTTCTTCTCTTTGACCAGTTCGAATGCCTTGACGCCGAATTCGGTGGCGAGGATGCGGTCGTATGCCACGGGGGTGCCGCCGCGTTGAAGGTGCCCGAGCACTGTCACGCGGATATCGTGCTCGATGCCGAGGTCGACCAGTTCCTGTCGCAGCACGTCGCCGACGCCGCCGAGTTTGATATGGCGGTCGCCCGCGGCGGTCGGGGCTTTGCCCGTGACGGTGCCGCCGACGCGTTTAGCGCCTTCGGCAATCACGATGTTGCAGAATCCCATGCCGTTCTGGTAGCGCGCCTCGATTTTGCGGGCGATGGCTTCGGGCTCGTAGGGGATTTCCGGGATGATGCAGACGTCAGCGCCGCCGGCCAGTGCGGTGTGCAGCGCGATCCAGCCCGCATCGCGGCCCATCACCTCCATGATGAACACACGGTTGTGGCTCTCGGCGGTCGTCACCAGCTTGTCGAAGGCCTCCGTGGCGATTTGCACCGCCGTCTGGAATCCGAACGTGAAATCCGTGCTCGACAGGTCGTTGTCGATGGTTTTGGGAACACCCACCACGGGGATGCCGATATTGAGGAGCTGCAGGGAAATGGCTTGCGAGCCGTCACCGCCGATGTTGATGATGGCGTCGAACCCCATGTTCTCGAAACGCTTTCTCATCAGCTCGGAACGGTCCTCGATCTTCCAGCTGCCGTCGGGTTGGCGAACGGGGAACTGGAACGGGCCGCCTTTGTTGGTGGTCTTGATGATGGTGCCGCCTTTCACATGCAGCCCGGAAACCATGCTCTCGGTGAGCTCCACGATTTCCACGTTGTCTTTCAGCATGCCGTTGAACGACTCGATGCAGCCGAAAATCTGCCATTCATCCTGTTCCAGCGCGGCTCTCTTCACAATGCCTCGGATCACCGCATTCAACCCGGGACAGTCGCCGCCGCCCGTGGCTACCAATACTTTATGCGCCATATTGCCTTGTTTTTTAGAAAAGGCAAAAATACATTTTTTTTGTTTTGAAAAGTCGGAAAAACGGTCTGCCCTTCGTCGGAGCGGTTAAAACTCCACCATGAGTTTCACGTTGATCAGTCGGCCTGTCAAATAGGTCGGCACCGGACGCTGGTTGTTGTAGATGTCGGTGACCCACATGAAGGATGACACGTTGTAGATGCCCAGCAGGTTGAAGACCTCCAGATAGACGCCGGCGTTGCGGATGCTGCGCACGAAGGCGGACTTGTGCTTCATGCGGTCGCGGCTCTGCTCCAGAATCATGAACGACATGCCGAGATCGACGCGGCGGTACCACGGGCTGGTGAAGACGCGGTACGAGGGATCCATCTTCGGTGGACCGTAGGGGAGTCCGCTTGCGAACACGAAGTTCAGGTGCACGCGGAACTGCGGGAAACTCGGGATGTGGTCCTGGAAGAAAAGGTTGAAGGAGACGCGCTGGTCGGTGGGACGGCGGATGTAGCCGACTTCCGTCTGGTTGCCTTCCGCGTCGGTGCGGTAGTCGCCGTGCACGTCTTCCATGGTTTTCATCAGGGACACCGAGAACCAGGACTCCAGTCCGCGCACAAATTCACCACTGATGCGCAAGTCGAGGCCGGTGGCGTAGCCTTTCGCGTTGTTCTCACCGCTGTAGATGATCTGCACGTTGTTGACGTTGTACGTGATCAGACGGTCCAGGTATTTGTAATATGCCTCCGCCGTGAATTTGAACGGTCTGCGCCACAGGTTGAAGCTGTATTCGCTGCCGGCCACCACCTGCGCGGAACGTTGCGAGCGGATGTCGGGGTTGAGCGTGCCGTCGGCATAGCGCATCTCGCGGTAGAACGCCGGTTGGTAGTAGAGACCCGTGCGCAGGCTGAACTGCCAGTCGTGTTTCCAATGCGGCTTGTAAATGAAAGCCAAGCGCGGCGAGACCGTGAACTCCTTGGGGTTGTAGGTCCAGAAATGGTAGCGCAGACCGCCGGTGAGCGTGAACCGGCTCAGACTGTCGCCGTCGATTTTCCAGGTGTCTTGGATATAGCCGGTCATTCGCCACGTGTTCAGGGTGTTGTGCGCCAAAAGATAGTTGCCCTCGCCGAAGTAGAGCTCGCGGGCGGGGTCGCCGGGGACGACAATTTCGCCCGGTGTGGTGGGAATGTACGGCAGCGTGAACCCGGAGGAGTCGATCATGGTCCATTCTTTGATGTTATCGCGGATGTACTCGTTTTGGAACTTCACGCCCCATTCCAGTTTGTTGAAGAAGGGAAGCTGGTGGGAACCCTGCAGGTCGGCAGCTGAAACCACCGAGTTTAGGTGGTTTCGGGCATGTTCCAGATAGCTTCCGTAGCCTAATTGATCGCCGATTTCCACTTCACCGTTGCCGCCAAAACGGATCTCGTTCAGCCAGTATTGCGCCAGAATGTCGTAGGTTTCGCTCTCCTTGGCGTAAAATGACGACAGAATCAGACGGATATCGCTCTTTTCGTCGGGCCGGTAGCGGAATGTGAGCCCGCCGAGGTAGTTCTGGTAACGGTCCACCTCCTGCCCTTCGTAGAAGGCGCGCAGCATTTCAGCGTCGCCAAAACTTCCGAACTTGGTGCTCACGCTATCAGGTTGGAACAGATAGTAGTTGTAGGAAAGGTTGCCGAGAAGGCTCATTGATAGTTTTTTGGTGAGATCCCACTTCAACAGGAACTGCGAGTCGAAAAAGCGGGGTTTGTAGTTGCCGGAGGTCTCCATCGACTTCAGCAGGTAGGCGTTCGATTTGAACCGCAGTCCGACGAGGAAGGAGAAGTTGCCGGCTTTGCCTTCGGCGTGGGCGGTGGCGCCGAGGAGGCTGGCGGACACGGAGCCGCCGTAGCGCACGGGTTCTTTGTAGGTGACATCCAGCACGGACGACATTTTGTCGCCGTATTTGGCGTCGAAGCCGCCGGCCGAGAAGGTGACGTTGCCGGTGAGGTCGCTGTTGACGAAGCTGAGGCCTTCCTGCTGGGCGTTGCGCACGAGGAACGGGCGGTAGATCTGGATGCCGTTCACGAAGACCAAGTTCTCGTCGAAGTTGCCGCCGCGCACGTTGTACTGGGCGCTGAGTTCGTTGTTGGAGGAGGTCCCGGGCAGCATCTTGATGAGCGACTCCATGCCGCCGGTCGGGGAGGGGAGCTGGAAGCTGAGTTTGGGGTTCACCTGCACGTAGCCTGTCGCGGCCGCGCCCTGGATCTTCACGGCCTCCAGCCGTTCGCCGGTGGTGCGCAAGACAAGGTTCATCGTGCGGGTCTCTTTGGCGCTCAGTTTCAGGGATACCAGCGTGTCGCTGTGACCCAGGTGCTGCACGAAGATGCGGAGGTCGCGGTTGGCGGGCAGCGTAAGGCTGTATTGGCCGTGCTCGTTGCTGATGGTCTGCTGGTTGTAGTCCAGGACACGCAAAAAGGCGGTCTCGATGGGGTCGCCGAATTCATCGGTGACCACACCTTTGAGCACGGCGTTTTGCGCGACCCCGATGACCGCGGACAAAACGAACAGAATGGTAATGAGTATTCGATGTTTCAAATTTTCCAGCATGAAATACTATTACGCGGACTTCTCCTTTTTATTGTATTCCGGCAAAAAAAAACTGCTGTGTGGAAACAGCAGTCCTTTTTTCTTTCGCGATGGGAAACGGATTATAAAATGCCTTTCTCGCTGGCTTCCACCAAGCATTGGTAAACACCTTTCTTGTTGATGTTACGCATGCCGTGTGCGGAAACTTTCAGGAAAATCCATTCGTCCAGTTCCGGCACGTAGAATTTCTTGGTGTGCAGGTTGGGTTTGAATTTCCGTTTCGTTCTGATATTGGAGTGGGAGACGTTGTTGCCCACAATCGCTTTTTTTCCGGTAATTTCACAAACTCTTGACATAGCTATCTTCTTTATTTTATTATATTTCGGTTTTGAATTTTCGAGCGGCAAAAATACACTTTTTTTCAATACGCCCGGCCGCGTTGTGAATTTTTTTTAACACCCAAAAGCTAACAACTTTTAACCCTCATCCAACATCCAACAGCTAACAGCCGCTACTCCACCGACACGGACTTCGCCAGGTTTCTCGGCTTGTCCACGTCGCAGTCGCGGATGACGGCCACGTGGTAGGCCAGCAGTTGCAGCGGCACGGAGGCCACCAGTGGGGTGAGCAGCTCCTCGGTTTTGGGGATCTCGATGCAGAATTTCGACATTTTCTTCACGGCGGTGTCGCCTTCGGTGACCACGGAGATGATGGTGCCCTTGCGGGCGATGATCTCCTGGATGTTGCTCACCACCTTGTCGTAGGTTTTCTGCTCGGTGGCGATGACGATGACCGGCATGTTGGTGTCAACTAACGCGATCGGGCCGTGCTTGATTTCGGCGGCGGGGTATCCTTCCGCGTGGATGTAGGAGATTTCTTTGAGCTTGAGGGCTCCCTCCAACGCCACCGGGAAGTTGACGCCGCGTCCCAGGAACATCGCGTTGGGCTTGGTGGCCACGTATTGCGCGATGCGCTGGATGTGCTGTTCCTGTTCCAGTACTTGGCTGATTTTGTTGGGAATCGACTCCAAGTCGTTGATTAGCTGGTGGTACTGCGATTTCGAGATGGTGCCTTTCTTCTCGGCCAGGCTCAGGGCCATCAGTGTGAGCACGGTGACCTGCGCGGTGAAGGCTTTGGTGGAGGCGACGCCGATTTCGGGGCCTGCGTGCGTGTAGGAGCCGGCCATTGTCTCGCGGGCCAGCGTGGAGCCCACCACATTGCAGATGCCGATGACCGTCGCCCCGTGTTTCTTGCCGATCTCCACGGCGGCGAGCGTGTCGGCGGTCTCACCCGACTGCGAGATGGCGATCAACACGTCGTCCTCGCGTATGATGGGGTCGCGGTAGCGGAATTCCGACGCGTATTCCACCTCCACGGGGATGCGCACGAGCGTTTCGAACAGGTGTTCCGCCACTAATCCGGCGTGCCACGAGGTGCCGCAGGCCACGATGATGAAACGTCTGGCATTCAGCATTTTCTGCTCATATTCGATGATGCCGCCCAACGAGACCACGTCCTTTTTCAGGTTGATGCGGCCTCTCATGCTGTCGATCACCGCCTTGGGTTGCTCGAAGATTTCCTTCAGCATGTAGGTGTCGAAGCCGCCTTTTTCCAACTGCTCCAGACTGAGCTCCAACTTTTGGAAGGAAGGACGTTTCAGCAAGTGCTTCTCGTCGTTGATGTTTCTGATTTTCAGTGCTTTGCCGCGTTTGATCACGCCCACGTCGCCGTCTTCGAGATAGACGACATCCTGGGTGTATTCCACGATGGGGGCGCCGTCGGAGCCGACGAAGTAGTCGTGGCCGTCACGTCCGATGAGCAGCGGGCTGCCCTTTTTGGCGACGATGAGCCGGTCGGGGTCGTCCACCGACAGGATGGCCAGGGCGTAGGTGCCTTCCACCATGCTCAGGGCTATCATGACCGCTTCGGGCAGGGCGACATCCTCTTTCTTTTGGATGCTTTTGATCAGGTGCACCAGTACCTCGGTGTCGGTTTCGCTCTTGAAGGTGAAACCTTCCTGTATCAGCTGTTTTTTCAGACTGAGGTAATTCTCGATGATGCCGTTGTGTATCAGCGCCATGGAACCGTCCTCGGCGATGTGCGGGTGGGCGTTCTCCTCGTTGGGCTCGCCATGGGTTGCCCAGCGGGTGTGTGCGATGCCAACCGTGCCGCGCTTGTCCCTGCCGGAACAATATTGGTCCAGCTCGTCCACGCGGCCTTTTTTCTTATACATTTGGATATGGTCGTCCTGCATCAGGGCAATTCCCGCGCTGTCGTATCCGCGGTATTCCAATTTGCGCAAACCTTCGATCAAAATAGGGTATGCGTCACGATTTCCTAAATAAGCTACAATTCCACACATTTAAAAGGTTAAAGGTTAAAGGTTAAAGGTTAATGGTTAATGGTTAAGGCTCCGTTTGGGGGTTAATACGTGGAATATGCGATTTCGAGGCGGAGTCGGGTGGGGGAGGCGGGATCGGTGCCGTCGAAGACGAGACGGTGAGGACGGACGCCGGAGCCGCGCACGATAAGGTTCACGGAGCTGCTCCAGTCGCCTTGTCCCAGGATCAGTTGCTGCACATATTTGGTGATGCGGAAGCGGTACTCTTTGTTGGAGCCGTCGTAGGTGCCTCCGAAGTAGATCGTACTTGTGTAATAGTCGTCGTCAGGCAGGAAGCGGATGGCGCTGTCGGACAGACCGATTCCCTGAAGTGTCAGGGCGGTGGGGTGGGTGAGCGTGCTGTTGTTGGGGTCGAGGTCGGTGATGACCAGTTCAGCGCGGTGTATGACCACTCGGTTGTTGTATTGGGCGAAGGCTTCTTTCAAGTAAGGGAAGGAGATGCGGGTTTTCACGCCGCCGCCGCCCTGCAGGAAGAGCATCCGTTCGCCGACGTTGTGCTGTCCTTGCAGCACTTCCTCCACGAAATTGTTGCTTTGGGAGGCGGCATAGTCGTGGGTGACGTGCGTGAACCGTGCGCTTTTGTCGGAGAAGGTCATGGCGTACCGCAAGGCTTGCTCGCTGTTGTTGTGGTAGTACAGCGTCAGTCCGCTCAGGGCGCTGGTCAGGTTGGAAATCATCATGTAGCCGTGGGCGCCCGAGTGAGAGACGGCCTCGATGTAGAGTCCCTTCAGGAAACTCTGGAGGTTGTTGTTGAGGTCGTCCTGGTGGTTAAGCAAGTATTGTCCGAACTGTTGCGAGAGCCGGATGCGCATGTGGGCGTTGTACATGCCCGTGTCCACCACGATGGGGGTTGTGGGTTGTAGGGTGATGCCGTCGAGGCTGTAGTTCAGCGGGGCGGGGTCGTATCCGACAGTGCTGGACATGTAATAGGTGGTCTCCTTGTTCATCTCCTCGGTGAGTTGGTGGACACGGATGCCCACCGCGGAGGTGGTGTCGCCGTAGTAGCCGGAGATTTGGAGGGTGAGGACAATGGAGTCGATGACGGGGTTTTCGCCGAAATTGACGGCGGCGCCGTTAAGGGCGACCTGGGTGAAGATGCCCGCGGCGCTGTTCCCGAAGACGGGGTCGCTGAGGTGGCCGAGGAAGTTGGCCGAGAGGTTCGTGGTGTTGATGGTGTCTTCCAGCACGGAGTAAGCCTCCAGGGTGACGGTGTCGGTGAAGCTGGTGGCCATCTGGTCGTCCAGCATGTCAAGGCCGATGTCGGTGATCCCGTTTTTGCAGCCTGACAAAAAAATGCACGTTAGTAGAACTAATGTGCAATGGATGATTTTTTTCATGGGTGACTGTTGACTTTTATAGGTTTGCGTTTGCAAGAAGTTCGTCGTAAAATTCATCGTACATATCGACATAGTTGTCGTCGTCAGGGTGTTGCAGGACGGGTTTGCCGGATTTTTCGACGTATGTGAGGAGTCTTTTCTTGATGTCTTTGGTAAGGGCGATGCCGTCGGAGTAGTCGATGGCGGTTTGGATGATCTGGTCGTACCCGGCTTTCCGGAAGTGTTTGAGTCCGGAGGTGGGGATGTTGGTCTGTTTCAGTTTCTTGGCGAAGTTGGGCGAGAATTTGTCGGGGAATTCATCGGGCATGATGGAGAAGACGATTTGGGTGCCTTGGAGCAGGGGGTCGTCTTTGTAAACGGTTTTCACGAAAAGCGGCACCAGGGCGGATATCCAGCCGTGGCAATGGATGATGTTGGGATCCCAGCCGAGTTTCCTCACGGTCTCGATGACGCCTTTGGCATAGAAAATCGCCCGCGAGTCGTTGTCGGGGTAGAACATCCCTTCCGCGTCGTGGTATTGTGTCTTCCGTTTGAAGAAATCCTCGCTGTCGATGAAATAAATCTGCATCCGGACGTTCTGCAGCGAGGCCACTTTGATGATCAACGGATGGTCGGTGTCCTCGATGATGATGTTCTGTCCGGAGAGCCTGATGACCTCGTGGAGCATGTGCTTGTGGTCGTTCACGCAGCCGAATTTCGGCATGAAAGTGCGAATTTCGTTCTCTCTCTCCTGAATTCCCTGCGGGAGAAAGCGGCAGATGTTGGAGATGTATCCCTCGGGAAAATAGGGGTAAATCTCTGGTGTGATGAATAAAACCTTCTTCTGAGCCATTATAATAATTTTAGTCGGCAAATATACGATTTTTTTGGACACAAAAAATTTTTTTTTGAAAGTGGAACACCATATCAAAAAAATTGTATTTTTGCCGCGTCGTTTTGCCCAGGTGGTGGAATTGGTAGACACGCTACTTTGAGGGGGTAGTGGGAGTACTCCCGTGCAAGTTCGACTCTTGTCCTGGGCACCAAAAAAAATCCGGTCTTTTGATCGGATTTTTTTTTGCCCGGGTGCCAACCCGCGTTGGCACCCGCTGCTATTGATAATCGGATATCATCGTTTCACGACTTTCCGTACAGCCACCACATTCCCGTTCGCCACAGCCTTCACGAAATAGACCCCGTTGGCATAGCGCGACAGGTCGATTTGTGCGGTCGCGGGCTCCCCAGATGCGATGAATCGCGTTTCCACGACATCCACTAATTTCCCGTATGCATCATGTACGTGGAATTCCACCGTTTCCGTTTGCATATCGGTCATCGTGCATTGTACATTGACGATGCCGCTCGTCGGGTTGGGATAGACCGTCATGGAACTGGCGAGGCTGTGCTCGTCGATGCCGACGGTGATGGTCAGGTGCAGGGTGACGGTGGAGTCGCAGCCGTTGACGGTCTGCAGGGTCTGCGTGTAATCGCCGGAAGCACAGTAGGACTGGCCGTTCCAGATGTAGCAGGAATCGGGACAGGAGACGGTTGCTTCGGTGCTCACCGACTGGTTGACGGTCAGGTGCAGGATGACCACGGAGTCGCAGCCGTTGGCGGCCGGGAAGGTCTGCGTGTAGTCGCCGCTTTCGGTATAGGTGATGCCGTTCCACTCGTGGCTGTCGCAGACGGTCTCGTACAGGTCTGACTGTACCGCGCTGTTCAAGGTGAGCGTCATCGTGATTACGGAATCGCAGCCGCTAACTGTTTGCAGATTCAGCACCTGCGTGCCGGCGGCGTCGAAAGTGATGCCGTGCCAGGTGTATGGCAAGTCGCTCTGACATACGGACTGCGTTTCAGTAATGTTATAGGTCGGATTCACCGTCAGCGTCATGATCACGGTGGAGTCGCAGCCGTTCGCGTCCTGCAAGGTGGCCGTCATCACGCC
>Ga0310697_10006750_pt1 | contig 10858 bp, 12 predicted proteins | sample 172DNAGHGlowgp2_FD_203883 | JGI IMG/M metagenome (GOLD analysis project Ga0310697, IMG submission 203883) | Sheep rumen microbial communities from Palmerston North, Manawatu-Wanganui, New Zealand - 1728 DNA GHGlow gp2 (v2) (version 2) | ecosystem: Host-associated > Mammals > Digestive system >...
CATCCAATCAGATTCATCGAGTCAATGGGATTTGCAGTTTTAAAAGCCAGCGCCGAAGGGAAGTTGACTCTGATGGTAGCAGGTAGCACATCGACTGATGGCCGTTCAGTTGCGATAACCAGATGAATGCCAACTGCCCGTCCCAATTGTGCAATTCTGATAATAGTCTCCCGAATGCTCCGCTCGTACTGACGGTTATATCCAAGAATCAAATCAGCAAAATCATCAATGACACATACTATGAAAGGAAGCTTGTCTGGTACCAGCCGGTTATACTCGCTGATATTCCGACATTTAGAAACTCGCAGGATGGTAAACCTGCGATACATTTCTGAGCAGAACTCACGCAGTTTCAAATCACAATCAGGAACATCTTCCGTTCTTAGTGCAACGTTCCTGAACTCCGAGAAAGAGACGAATCTGGAATCCATCAGCAGTATTTTTATATCGTCAGGGGCTTTGGTTTTCAGTAATGACCCAACCAGTAACCTTAGCGCACTCATCTTACCCTTATGGGGAGCGCCTGCAACAATCAGATGCGGACATTTTGCCAGGTCTAGACTCACAGGGAAACTATCAGCTGAAAAGCCAAGAAACACAGGAAGGTCACAGGAGGGAATAGCGTCATCCATGAATTTTGTAACTTTCATAGTTTTCAGTATTAGGCGATTGTTAGAGGCCCTTGTTTCTTGAGAGCCGCCATGAAGGGAACCCACATGGGCTTTCGTTTGTCGATTCTGCCGGGGTTCTTCGGGCTCTCCGGGTTAACTCCGGTGGCCGTGCAGACGGAGTGGTAGAACTCCGTGGTGCGAATCAGAAGATCCAGCGAAGCTTCAGGGGCATCGTGCCCCGTCTCGATAATCACGAGCTTAGTGGCCGGAGGGAGGAAGGCCCTGGTCCGGGCTACGATGTCCTTCTCCCGGGGAGATACCAGCAGGATGACAACTGAGTCCTCCAGGTGGTTGGAAGTGAAGATGAATCGGCCGTGGCAGTAGTTGCGGTAGTCATAGACTCCGGCGCCTGCAAGGCCGCACTCGACCAGCTTACCTTCGAGGTTGCCGGCCACAGGACGCCCCCAGCTCCCGTGCAGGATGATATAGTTCTTCACCGGTTTGAAGGCCTCCGGAACCAGCGGGGTGCCGTCATTGAGGCAGAGGGTGAAAGGCTTCTCGGGAAGGACTTTGTACTTCTCCAGGTCTACGTCGGGCTGGAAGATTCGGGTGAATATGGAGAAGTAGGACAGTGATGTGCCGGTGGACACAAACCCGTCTTGGACGCTTTTCATCGGGACAACGAAGGACTTGTCCGAGCCTGCCTTCAAGAAGAGTTTACGGGCCTCGTTCCGGTCTGAGTCCGAGAAATTGACCGCTGCCGTCTTGTCCGGGTTAACCTCAAGGGCACGGCGGGTGGCGAAGACGATGTCGTTGTTGTGGCCGCCCTTGCTAATCAGCAGGACTTTGGCCGTCTTCAAGGCTGCATCACTGAAGGAGTTGAGTGTATAGGGAGAGACGCTGGTGGCAACTCCTCCACGGGCCCCGTATAGAAGTGCTGCAAACTCGCCGGCCGTCTCGGCTCCTCCGGATCCGGTCGTGATAAGAGGCTCCGAAGGATTGGAGAAAAGGAAGTCCTTGATAGGATTGAGGTCGGCCGAAAGGGTCTGGTCGATAACGGCCTGGAGGGTGGTTTGGGTGTCTGTCATCTGTCTGGTGTTTTCTACATATACACCGGACAAACGGATTTCTTTCAGGCCAAATCAGAAAAATGCATCACGTCATCCGGGAGGTGATAGCCCAAAGTCCCGTTGTCGCGAAGCTCCATCAGCAGGCGCCCCATGATGTTGGGGCCAATCCAGGCCCGGCCGTCTTCGCTCAATTTGGCGCTCCAGGCCCCGGCCGGACGGCGAGGGTTGGCCTCCTGCTCGACGATGAAAAGTCCATTGGACCTTTCCAGTTCACTGCGGAATGCCTCACTTTGTACGTACTTCTGCACTAGGCAGAACCTCATTGCATCGATAAAGATCCGGCCCCAGTCCGCGCGGACCGCTCCGACCTTCTCCTGATGCTTCGCCATCATCTTGATGGATTGCCCCTTCTGGGAGTAAATGATGCGGCGCGACTCCGAATCGGCGAACTTCATGACCTGAAAGAGTTTCTCCGTGCAGTCAAGGGGAACGCCGTCCACCACAATGGGTATTGGGGCAAAGTTCCCGAAGATGCCCCACTCATCTGCCACTTTGCAAAAAGCGGCGGTCCGGTCCGCCGGATACTCCTGGATGCCGTACCACTCCGGATAGAATTCCTTTATGAATCCCGCAAGCCGCATCTAGAACTCCTTGATAATATGCCGGGAGCCCTCAATCAGCTGATGTCCTTTCGGGTCCAGTTCCACTTTCTCGATACGGACGATACGGACTTTTTTGTCATCCAGGACAGCCATATTCTTCTCCGCCTGCGGCTTCTGCCAGTTGTAGGGCCACTCGATGAGGTCCACGCCAAGGCTGCACAACAGCTCGGATGCGGCCTTCTCCCCGGCCACGGTGGCCTTGTCAATCATCTTCTTGACAGGCAGGTCCAGACCTGAGAGCTTGTTGGCAAGGAATTTCCTGAACGGGATGCCTTCCACCTTGGCTTCGGCCGGGATGGTTGTTCCCAGTTTAGCCTCTACGCGTTTTACAATGGAGTCAGTGACAGGAACGCCTTTCAGAAGCGACAGGCAGTTGTCGTCACTCCGGTCGGGAATCTCCACGGTATAAACATAGAAATCCCGATTCTCCGGGCGATGCTTGTTGAATGCATAGTGCGCCGCCGTGGTGTATTTCTCCGTGACATAGACACCCCAGCCGAACTTGACCTTGCCGTCTCCTTCCAGAGCGTGCTCCAGGCTGAATCTGTCGAAGGGTTCAGCCGATGATCCGTGATAGAACTGCATATGAACTCTTTTTTATTGCTCCTCCTGGTTCAAGTAATAGACCGGTGGGGTTTTAGACTCAAAATAACCTTGCGCTGCCCGAGTCGCTGAAGCGAGCTCATCGAGGATGGCATCCACCTTTCCGGTCACACCAGCGCAAAGGGCCCTGTATGCGCCGGTATCCATAGTAGGTTGATTACCAGACAGAAAGTTCGAAATTTCCTGCTGATGAAAAGGCAGGATGGCATCGAGTAGTGAATTGAAATACGGACATTCTTCTCTTTCCGGGAACAGGTTTCCAGATTCCAGAATCCATTGTTCGGCGCTCACCTGTCCTCCCAGTCCGGCGCTAATCCGGGGCCAGCCGCTGGCTTTGTGGAAAAGACTGGCCGCTTCCTTCCCCGTCACACGGCAGATGACCTGAGGAATTAACACCAGGAAGAATACCGATGCGGAGAAGTAGTACTGTTCTTCACTGGAGGCGTGTCGGAAAGAACAATACACGTCTTCCTCTTCCGGGGATGTGTCCGGTCCTGCGGAAAGGTAGCGTCTCATGTTTTTGTCCCTTGTTGCCGCGAGTATACAATCCCCAGTTTTATTACGATAGGGATAGTACCACTGGAACAACTCCGGAAAACGGTTGAAGAAGAAATCCCTGTATTCCTGCAAGGTGGCGGAAGGGTTTGTGGAGAATTCTTTGTACTTCATTGCACTTTTATTGCTCTTATTCTACGAACATTATGCAAGAGGGTGATATACATATTGGCTAATAAACCTCTATGTGCAAATTCAATCCTAGACGAAGCGATATTTCATCGATCTTTGACCGGATATCGCCAACGCTATATTTCACAAAAACCATATGGCCATCAAGCTCTACTTGTGTTTTCGAAGCTTTATCGACATTGTCAAGATATACATCGTCACCAATAAAAGGAACATACGGAGTACCTCTCCGGCCAACTCGACCCGCGAGTCCCAACTGTTTTACTTCGTTGACTCCAGCCCGTCGGATAACCTCCAGAAGCGTGCTTCTATTTGATGTCTCATAAATATATTCTCCATTCGGATAGACCACCAAAAGCTTGTTCTGTGGACGCAATTGTTCTTTGATTATTTTCAGTCTCTGGCTGATTGCATCCTTATCTTTTAGTTCAGCTATCTGAAATTCGTCTAAGTCAATCTGAGTGATAAAACTTGTAATATCATTCCCACGCAGTTGACGTGTAGATGCGTCCGCTCTGACATACAGAGACACCTGTTTAAACCAGATAGGCACCTTACTCTTCGTTATGGCAATCTTGCAGATTTTAACTCCGTCAACATCTTGGAAATCAAACAGAATCAACGTGGTTGCAAAGTTGCCAAGATTTCGCCCCACCCAGTCTGTTATAAACCTTTTGTAGCCGTCAACACTTGAGGGATATCTGTTTTGCTCATACGGAGGAAAGGAGTTCATGTAAGCGTACTCCTTCTCTATACTATGGGTTGCATTCCCTTGGTCGTTCACGCCGACATACAATATGCCGCCGGCAGTATTCATCATAGAAGCGATGGTGCGAGTAATCACATCCATCTGTTCTTTACCAGCAAACGGATTGCCAGCACAAAAAAATAGCGACGTCTTAAACTCACTTGAGACGCCTTCTTGTCCAGCTTTAAAAATACTCATAACAATACTTGGTTATAGCTTATGCCTTGTTTTTCTCTTCGAGCAGTTTTATTGAGTTCAGAAAGTCTTTTTCCACATCACTCAACGTCTTCTGCTGGTATTTTTTATACTCTCCGGTGGCCTTTTCGATTGCCCGCTTATGGCTAACCTTCCCTGCTCCGACGAGAAGTTGCTCTCCGTTCATGGTCAGGATATTATCCAGGTGTTTTGCCCAGTCCTCCATTGTCATGGGCTCGTGGCGCTCCGCTTTGCGCTCTGCAAAATCGAGGTAACCGGACACCAATTGCCCCAGAGAGCGGAGTTCCTGCTCTGAGAGATAATTCTTGGCTACGACGGCATCGGCAAGATGCGGACGGTTTCCTTTGAAGGTAGTCAGGCCCATAAACTCTTTTTCGGCATCTGCCCGGGAATAGATGACTTCTGCGGCGGTCTGTCCGTGTACGGCATAATGAATCTTGTTCTGGACCTGCTTGAAAAAGGCAATGGAGACTTCGGCATGCGGGTCATAGTCTATGCTTGTGGCATAAATGTCAAGCACCTGACGATAAAAGACCTTTTCGGAGGCACGGATGTCCCGAATCCGCTGCAGGAGTTCTTTCCAGTAGCCGCCGCCACCCAATTCCTTCAGCCGTTCATCATCCATCGTGAAGCCCTTGCGGATATATTCGTTCAAACGCTTGGTGGCCCAAATCCGGAATTGAGTACCTCGGATAGACTTTACACGGTAGCCAACGGAAATAATCACGTCCAGGTTATAGTAGTTGGTGGGTTTGGTGGAAAAATCGGAAATTCCGATTTTTCTCACCGACTCCTTTTCTTTGAGCTCTCCTTCTTCGAAGATGTTCAAGATGTGCTCATTGATAGTTGACCGGGCCTTGCCGAACAACTCGGCCATGCTGTCCATGGTGAGCCATACCGTCTCGCCACTGAAAACGACATCCACATGCACCGAACCATCTTCGCTCTTGAAAATGATGATATCGCCCGTATTGTCAAAGCTGGGTAACATTTCGTCTTCCATATTCCAGACACTTTTTCTTCAAGCTGAATGTAAATTTACATCATATTTTATCGTTATCCAAAATCTTTCTATTTTTTATCCAAATCTTCCATTGCGTCAACGTACTTGAACTTGCCCCAGCAAGGATCCGACCTGTATTGCGGAATAAGATGGCGAGGCACGAACAGGTGACAGAACGACAAAGGAAGGGTGTCTAGGTCCCTGTCATCCGCCATCACGACCGCGTCCGAGCGCAGTACCAATCTTTCCAGCGAAACGTTCTCCATGATACCGTCGGTGGCAATCTCCTTCAGCGTGCCCGGCATATGCAGCCTCTTCAGCTTGTGATTGCAGGAGATGGCACATCCGAGAACAGATTTAACGACTTCAGGAACATAAACTTCCTCCATATCGTGAACCAGATAGATTAGTTCCATCCCGTCCTTGGAGAGTACCATATGGCCGTCATCGGACATCTTGATGTAGGGATTTCCCGCATCGATTTCCACCTTGACATCCGGGACGGCCGACCGCAGCGTCCAGTACATATAGTGCCGGAATCCTTTCCCGAGACGCACTTTCCTGATTGGCGAGCAGCAGAAGGTGTATTTATCGAAATACTCGTAACTGTCCGGGAAATACACTTCCTCCAGGTTTGTGTCATGAGAGGTGCGATAGGCGCCAATCTCCACGCTGGTAATCGTATACTCTACGCCTTCGATGGTTACTTTCCCGGGCATCGTATAGACCCGGGCTCCTCCGCAATGGCCTTCGCTGATCCAGGCAGTGCGGTCATCATCATCCACCAGGTACTCGAAATCACCCTGACGGACCCGTCGTCTCTCTTCGTATGTTTTACTCACTTGTACCTTCCTCCTCTGTATCATCACTCAACGAAGAAGCGATTCTCATAATCGGACAGGATTCTCCCGACTCGTCATCGTAAAAGACTTCCATGGCCGCCTTGAGAAGATGAGACTCCGAGATGAAATCCCTAATCCAATCGGGACTGGGCAATCTGTCTCTCTCGCAGAAAGGGATGTCAAAGGCCCGGTCGGGAGACCATTGGGCGCCATTGTTTCGGATAGTAATGCGAATCAGGTCCATGGCTCCCGGGACAGAATCGGCAATCGTGCAGGATACAATCTCCCCGGGGACATCGCCATTGAAGAGCCGATTAATATACTCTTCGGCCAACTTTTGCCGGATTTCCCGCTCTTTTCTCTCCTTAAGGCCGTCCTGATACGCTTCCAGGCAGGCAGACTGGGCGGCCGGGATACTCTCGTTGACAGCCAGCATGAACGTCACCAGCTCGTCGGCAGAGCACCGGGGATTGACGAAGGCGTGTCCGCACTCGCTGAATCTCCTTCCCCGGATATGCGGGGATACTTGAAGCACGGGGCCGTCGTGTCTGTATTGCTTGTCCCGGTAGACAAAGGAGATATTATCCAGCTCCAGCAGGGTATGTTTCCCGGACTTCTTGATTGACTCGGAAGGGACGCCTGACGCAATCAATCTCTTGTTGAGCTGGTCGGTCGTAAGGGTATTGCCTTGGCTAACGGGTCTGAAGGGATTGAGCCAGGCAAGTTGGATGCCCGGCCACCAGTATGAGTCCGGAGACCACTGAAGATTGGAAATAGAGCGCATAATGCTCAGGGTGTTATTGACGCAAACACCGACGATTGCTTCGGAGAGATTGCTCATATGTTCGTTGTCTGTTTTTTTCTGGACTTTATACCGACATCATCCGGTTTTCTTTCACAGGATTGAACTATTCTTCTTCGCCCCTGCCTGCTCCTGTGAAAAACTGCACTTCCTTGATCATTGAGCGCTCCAGACCGAAAAAGACTGCTTCTGTGCGCCCGCCGCGACTGGTGTCGAATACCAGGTCCCAGGTTGACGCATCGTACTGACGACGATCCGCCTCGGGCATAGCATAGAGGCCGTCCAGCCACCTTATATACTCATCGCTGTCCATGGCTTCCTGCTCGGCTGTGACGCAGGCAAATCCGCTCAGTCGACATTGCCACTGGTCCGAATCCATCAATAGTACCTTGTCTTCCGGCACTTCAAGTGTCAAGCAGCACAGTTCCTTGCCCGCCGTGCTCTCCTTCCGAAGGGTTCTGACGTCCGGTTTGCGGCGACTCTCCCCATTGAAGCGGTACCAGGCCCAGATCATGCCGCGTCCGTTGTCTACCAGTCCGCGCTCCGCAGCCTTGCCGTGAAGCCAGGCATAAGCCTCCTTGAACATATCGAATTGACTCTCATAGGAATCGGGATGATTGGGATTCACGCGGTAACCCCCGGCGCTCATAACCTGGTTATAGACATCGATAGTTTGTACTGTCCAAAGTCTCATGTTCTGTTCGTCTTTTGCTATATATACCGGGGCAACTGTGAATTCTTACAACCGAGCTGATCGTTTTGGTAAAAGCCCCCCGTGTCAATGAAAAGCTTCATCATTTCCAGTTTGCCAAGGTCCCGGAGGTAGTTTTCAACGGTCTGGGTCCGGGCCGTCACGGATGGGGTTATTTTCAGTTGCCTCATGGTTTAACTTGCCGTGTAGTTGGGGTTTGTTTGCGAAAAAAATTCTATGTCTTCTTTCCTGCCATCGTCGAATACCAGGAAATCTTCGACGAAAAAGTCATATGTCAAGCCACATTTGAGGGCCACCCTCTTAGATGCTTCGTTGCGCGGGAATATCCCGACCGTCAGCTCGGAGACGCCCCTTTCGAAGAGCTCACGCTTCAAGGCGTTCACGGCCTCCGTCATGAAGCCGTTACCTCTTTGGTTTTTCCTGGTATAATATCCAAGGCAATAAGAGCCTTCGATGCAGTAAGGGCCGAAGAGGTTGGACTTTGGGTAGAGTTCGATGATTCCAACGACCTCAGGGGCGCCATGCTCACGGACCATGACAAACTTTTGGCCATCTATGGTCTCCCTTGTCGCATATCCGAGTGCCGCCTCCATGTTGGTAATGGGTTCTATTGCTCCCAGCTCGGCGGTCTCACGGTCTCCGAGAATCTCAATCACATCGGCTGCGTCTGATTCCTGTATCGGCCTGACCTGTAACCTGGGGGTGTGGATGATTTGTATGTTCATTGCAAAGTCGTTTATAGATATTCATACTGTACCATCCCGGATTCCTTTCATCGCATATTCTCATTTCTTTTCTGAAAGGGAGTGCAAGAATCTGAAAAGGTGCGAGTAAGAGTTTTTGCTGCCGACTAATCCGGTTGCCCAAACGGACTATGAAAAAACATATCACACTTGCCGCCCGCTTTATCTTTGATGCCGAGACGGCTCTCAAATCGGCCAATCTCGCAGTACTAGGTCTCTCGTCAGCCTTGAAATACAGGCTTGGTGAGTCTGACCGGAAGGAGATTGTGGCGGAGACCGTGGCCAAGGCCTGGACCCACCGTGCATCCTATGACCCCGGCAAAGCGTCATTCCCCACCTGGGTAGGACGCATTGCCCGGAACACCCTCCTGGATCATATCAGAAAGAATAAACCCAAGGACAATGTGGTGGGGCAGGCAGATGAAGGCATTTTAGCCAAAGCCCCGGACCTCCTCATGATGGAAGACGAGTGTTTGGATGCGGTTATGAAAGCTGTCAGCAGTTTGCCGGAATCCTACCGGCGCATCATTCTTCTCCTGTCAGAAGGGAAAGGGCCCAAGGAGATTGCCGGGATTCTGGGCTGCTCGGCCAATGCGGCCACCATCAAATGCTGCCGGGCCCGCAGGGCACTGAAAGAAAAGTTGGACAATATGGTGTAAGAACGCCATAATCCGGAGGTATGAATAATAAACGAACCGAAATATGAGAAAGACCAGAGAACCAAACCTGTTTGACGAGAAGAGTTTCATTTCCGAGGATGCTAGCGTGCAGAGCCAGGCCGCGTGCCTGAATCGCATCTACAGGAAAGTCCACTGCGAAGGCCTGTCTGCGGAGACCATCCAGGAACTTCGAGATGACATTGACTATATCGCCGAGTTCTATAGTATCGACAATCAGAGTGCAGTCCTTCTTGCAGCCATTCTGGAAAAGTCTGCCACCAACAACCTGATGGACGATGAAGATCTCGCCCAGTACCTTGGCTGCACAAACATCGAGTTCATCCGCTATCACAAGAACCTTCGCGAAATGGACAAGGCGGGCATCATCCAGACGGGAGGCGGCCGCGGCCCCCGTCGCATCTACCGGGCTAGCCAGGAGACGCTGAAAGCCGTCGAGAACAACAGCGAGTTCAAGCCGGTGAAGATGACCGGACTCACCGCGGATGAGCTCTTCACCCGCTTCCGGAAGCTCTTCGGCTCCTTCCGGAACGACAACATCGATGCCGAGCGTTTGATTGAGGATCTTGACACCCTTATCGGCTACAACGACCAGCTTCAGTTCTGCAGGAAGGTGCGGGAATCGGCCCTTTACGGCGACTGCCCCGACACAGAGCGCCGCATGTTCCTCTACCTATGCCATCGTTATGTGACGCACGGCGACAAGTCGATTGAGATTGACACGCTCACCGACTTCACGGAGTTCATGGAAGACGACGAGTGCCTTAAGCGGCACATCATCCATGAGGATACCGTCATGCAACGGAGTGGCCTGGTGAGCTTCGCCATCGAAGACGGGTTTGTGGACACCCACTCACTGTCTCTCTCGGACCGGGTAAAGGCGGAGTTCTTATGCGAGGTCGCGCTGGCTCCGGAGGAGATTGTCCGTCACCGTGACCTCATCAGCGCAGATGCAATCCAGGCCAAAAATCTCTTTTACAATGAGGCCGAAGGCGCCCAGGTGGCCAGGCTGGAGAACCTGCTGGACGCGGAAAACTTCAAGCAAGTGCAGGGGCGCCTTGCCTCTACCGGCATGAGAAAGGGCTTCAATGCCATCTTCTATGGAGGGCCCGGCACCGGCAAGACTGCCAGCGTACTGGAACTTGCCCGTCGAAGCGGTCGTGATATCTTCCGTGTAGACATGTCCAAACTCAAGAGCAAGTGGGTTGGAGACAGCGAAAAGTCCGTTCGCGCCGTCTTCAAGATGTATCGTTCGCTTTGCAAATCCTCAGAGAAAGCTCCCATCATGCTCTTCAACGAGGCCGATGCCATCTTCACCAAGCGCATCGAAAATGTGGAGCAGAGCGTGGACCAGATGAACAACGCCATCCAGAACATCATTCTGGAAGAAATGGAGAATATCGAGGGCATCCTCATTGCCACCACCAACCTCCTTTCCAATCTGGACCCTGCTTTCGAGCGTCGATTCATCTTCAAGGTGGA
>Ga0310697_10006751_pt1 | contig 10857 bp, 8 predicted proteins | sample 172DNAGHGlowgp2_FD_203883 | JGI IMG/M metagenome (GOLD analysis project Ga0310697, IMG submission 203883) | Sheep rumen microbial communities from Palmerston North, Manawatu-Wanganui, New Zealand - 1728 DNA GHGlow gp2 (v2) (version 2) | ecosystem: Host-associated > Mammals > Digestive system >...
CGGGAGATGTTCGAACTGAACCCTTCTGCGGAAGCGCCCAGGACCCGCTCCGCCCCCGTCGCCCCGCCGGAGCCGAAGCCCGACGTACAGTTCACCTTCGTGGAGCCGGAGGAACCCATCTCCGTCTCCCAGATCGACAGCGAGGCCGAGTTTGAGGCCGAGACCCCGCCCCCGCGCAAGAAGCGCCGCTTTGGGAAGGGCCTGCTGGTCTACATCCTGGTCTTCCTGGTCCTCTCCGTGGCCGCCCTGGGCGTGTTCTGGTACTGGCTGGACAACTACGAGCTGGGCCGCCCCCAGCGCACCATGGAAAACTACCTGAGCGCGGCGGACAGTGCCTATTGGGAGAACTTCCTGCGCACGTCCGGCGTGGAGCAGGGGCTGCTGGACAGCCTGGACCTGGAGGACACGTCTTATTTCAAAAAGGTGGACCTCTACACGGACGAGACCCCGGTCTTCGGCATTCGCTTCGGGGATCGGGAGATGCTGCTCACCAGCCTCAGGCCGGGCCGGGCGCTGCCCTTCGGCCAGACCACCTGGGACGTGGACAAGGTGGAGCTGGTGCGCAGCGGCCTGGTGGTCTACGCGCCCCCCGGCGCGCAGCTCCTGGTGGACGGCCAGCCGGTGGCCGAGGACTGCCTGACGCAGCCCAACGCCCAGAAGCTGAGCCTGAACCCGCTGGAGCAGTCCCGGACCGACATCCCCGGCCTGGACCGCTATGAGATCGACTACATCTACAGCGACGAGCGGTTGAGCGTCTTTGACGCGGCGGGGAACGAACTGCCCCTGAGCCAACGCCGGGGCAAGCGCTACTACTACGCCCCCCTGAGCCGGACCTACACGGTGGAAGCCCCCCTGGACGCCACGGTGACGGCCAACGGGGTGGTCCTGAGCGAGGCCAACGCCACGGTCAGCACCGCGCCTATGGCCGACTTCGAGGGCCTGGAGACCTGGATCGACCCGCTGCCCGTGGTCACCCGCTACGAACTGGAAAACCTGCTGATGGAGCCGGAGCTGATGGCCTACAACGCCGACGGCGCGCTGAGCGTCCTGCAGGACGGGGACCACTACCTGGTCTCTCTGAGCGCGGACGAGACCTTCACCGAGGAAGTGCGCCAGCGGGTGCTGGACGCCTTTGACGCCTACATCGCCTTCAGCGGCAACCGCAACGCCAACCTGAACGCCAACTACGCCCGCTACAACAGCTTCCTGGTCCCCGAAAGCATCGCTGCGGACCGGGCCGGCAAGGCTTTGGACAGCCTGCTCTGGGTCAAGGGCAGGGATACGGCCCTGGAGTCCCAGCAGCTCACCAGCGTGCTGCGCTACGGCGAGGACTGCTTCACCGCCCGCATCGACTACGCCATGCAGACGGACACGGAGGTGCAGGACAACAGCATCCTGATGATCTTCGTCCGCTACAACGACGGCTGGAGCATCGTCAACATTCTGAACAAGACCACGGCGGTCTGAACCCAGCGCCGCCGGGCGCGGGAGCGGCAGAACAGTCAGCCGCTTCCGTGCCCGGCGGTGTGTCGTTTTTCTTCGTGGCAAAGGATCAGGAAAGATGAAAGCCACACGTTTGTTTTTCGATATCATCGCACGACGGTTTCTGTGCCCGGGCCCAAATCCCCCTTGCGAAACGCCGCGAAAGCGGGTATACTGACCAGAGCAACATAAGAACGAAAGGAAGCGCCCGCCATGACCCAAATCGCGGAAGAGAGCCTGCAGCTGCACTATGAGACCCACGGGAAGATCGAGGTGATCTCCCGCCTCCCGGTCCGGACGAAGGAAGACCTGTCCCTGGCCTATACCCCCGGCGTGGCCCAGCCCTGCCTGGAGATCCAGCGGGACCCGGACCTGAGCTACGCCCTGACCCGGCGCTGGAACCTCTGCCTGGTGGTGACCGACGGCAGCGCCGTCCTGGGCCTGGGGGACATCGGCCCGGAGGCGGGGATGCCCGTCATGGAGGGCAAATGCGTTCTGTTCAAGGAGTTCGGCGGGGTGGACGCTTTCCCCCTGTGCATCAGGAGCAAGGACGTGGACGAGATCGTGCGCACCATTGCCCTGATCTCCGGCTCCTTCGGCGGCGTGAACCTGGAGGACATCTCCGCGCCCCGCTGCTTTGAGATCGAGGACAAGCTGAAACAGTGCTGCGACATTCCGATTTTCCACGACGACCAGCACGGCACCGCCGTCATCACCCTGGCGGGCCTGAGCAACGCCCTGAAGCTGGTGGGCAAGCGACGGGAGGACGTGCGCGTGGTCATCAACGGCGCGGGGGCGGCGGCCATCGCCATCTGCCGCCTGCTGCTGCGCGCCGGTTTTGCCGACATCATCCTCTGCGACCGCAGCGGGGCCATCTACGAGGGCCGGGCGCGGGGTATGAACCCGGTGAAGGAGGAAATGGCCCGGCGCACGAACCGTGCGCGGCGGCAGGGGAGCCTGGCGGAGGTGCTGGTCGGCGCGGACGTGTTCATCGGCGTCTCCGCCCCCGGCGTGGTGACGGCGGACATGGTGCGCACGATGAACCGGGACGCCGTGGTCTTCGCCTGCGCCAACCCCACGCCGGAGATCTTCCCCGACGAGGCCAAGGCGGGCGGGGCCAGCGTCGTGGCCACGGGCCGCAGCGACTATCCCAACCAGATCAACAACGTGCTGGCCTTCCCCGGCATTTTCCGTGGGGCCTTCGACGTGCGGGCGCGGGAGATCAACGAGGAGATGAAAATGGCCGCCGCCGCAGCCCTGGCGGGCCTGATCTCCGAAGAAGAACGCAGCGCGGACTACATCATCCCCGCCGCTTTCGACCCCAGAGTCGGCCCGGCCGTGGCTCAGGCCGTGGCCCAGGCGGCCAGAAACACCGGCGTGGCCCGGCTGTGAGGCCCATTGCACCGAGAAGCCCCTGCACGGGCGGGCAGACAAGCCCGCCCGTGCTTTCCGTCTGCGCGAAGCAAAAGACAGGAGACCAGGGAGGAAGCGCCATGCTGGAAACAAAACGCCTGAGACTCTACCCCGCCAGCCGGGCACAGATGGAAGCGGCCATTGCCGCCGCGCCCTCGGCGGAGCTGCAAGCGGCCTATGCCGAGATGCTGGAGGGCGGCCTGACCCACCCGGATCAGTGGGAATGGTATGCCATGTGGAGGATCGAGCGCAAGGACGGCGCGCTCGTCGGCGATCTCTGCTTCAAGGGCCTGACCCCCGCCGCCACCGCAGAGATCGGCTACGGCATACTGGAAGCATACCAGGGGCAGGGCTACGCCACGGAGGCGGTGCAGGCCGCGGCGGCCTGGGCGCTGTCCCACCCGGCGCTCCGGGCGGTGGAGGCCGAGACGGAGCCGGACAATGCCGCCTCCCGGCGCGTCCTGGCCAGGTGCGGTTTTCTGCCCACCGGGGAAACCGGCGCGGAGGGCCCGCGCTTTGCCCTGCGACGAAATATGAAACCGTCTGCGTGAGCCCCTTACAAAACTGTCACATGCCTGTCATCCCAGGCGATTGCGCCGCCGCCCCGGGCTGCGGTACAATCGGAGCATCCAAAGAAACGGGAGGGAAACCGTTATGACGATGCTGGAAGTACGGGACCTGGAGAAGACCTATTCCGGGCGCTTCGGGGCCAATCCGGTCCGGGCGCTGAAAGGCGTCAGCTTTTCGGTGGAGGCCGGGGAGTATGTGGCCATCATGGGTGAGTCCGGCTCCGGGAAAACCACGCTGCTGAACATCCTGGCCACGCTGGACCGGCCCACCGGGGGCAGCGTCCTGTTGGACGGGCGGGATCTGGCGGGGCTGAAGGACAGCGCCCTGGCCGCGTTCCGCCGGGAGAACCTGGGCTTTGTGTTCCAGGAGTTCAATCTGCTGGACACCTTCACCCTGCGGGACAACATCCTGCTGCCCCTGGTGCTGGGCGGGAAAAGCGCCGATGAGCTGGAGAAGCGGCTGGAGCCGGTGGCGGCCTCCCTGGGTATCACCGAGCTTCTGCACAAATACCCCTGGGAGGTCTCCGGCGGCCAGAAGCAGCGCGCCGCCGTGGCCCGGGCGCTCATCACCCGGCCCCGGCTGATCCTGGCCGACGAGCCCACCGGCGCGCTGGACTCCCAGTCCGCCTCCGAGCTGCTGCGGGTCTTCTCCCGCCTGAACGGGGAGGGGCAGACCATCCTGATGGTGACCCACTCCATTGACGCGGCCTCCCACGCCAGGCGGGTGCTGTTCATCCGGGACGGCGTGGTCTTCCACCAGCTCTACCGGGGCGAGGGGAGCAACGAGGCCCTGTATCAGAAGATCGCCGACACCCTGACCATGCTGCGGACGGGGAGGTGAGGCGGGATGAAACACAGCGTCTATGCCCGCATCGCCGCCGCCACCGTCCGGGCCAACCCGCGCCTGTACGTCCCCCGCGTCCTGGCGGAGGCGGGGCTGCTGGGCTGCTTTTACATCCTCTACACCCTCTCCCGGGACCAGCGCCTGGCGGAAGCCCTGGGCGGGTCCTATCTCCCCACGATGATGGGCATGGGGACGGTGGTGATCGGGCTGCTGTCGGGCATTTTGATCTTGTACATCAGCCGCTTCCTGATGAAGCAGCGGACCGGGGCCTACGGGCTGTACAACGTGCTGGGCATGGAAAAGCGCCATATCATCCGGGTGCTGTTTTCCGAGTCCCTGTTCACGTCCCTGCCCTCGCTGCTGCTGGGCCTGGGCTTCGGGGTGCTGTTCTATAAGCTTTCCTCTCTGCTGATCTGCCGGATGCTCCGCTCCGGGCCTGTGGCGGGCTTCTATTATCTCAGCGCCCCCACGCTGCTCTTCCCGGCCCTGCTGTTTCTGGCCCTGGACTTCCTGGCCTTTCTGACCGGGAGCCTGAGCATCGCCCGGATGAAGCCGGTGGAGCTGCTGGCCCAGCAGCACAAGGGGGAGACGGAGCCACGGGTGAAGTGGCCCCTGCTGGCGCTGGGGATTCTGACCCTGGGGGCGGGCTACGGCATCGCCCTGAGCGACCAAAGCCCCCTGCAGGCCATCTTCCTGTTTTTCGCGGCGGTGGTCCTGGTCATCGTCGGCACCTACTGTCTCTTCGTCAGCGGTACGACCTTCGTGCTGAAACGACTGAGACAAAACCGGCGCTACTATTATCAAAAGCGCCATATGCCCGCCGTGGCGGGGCTGCTGTTCCGCATGAAGCGCAACGCCGTGGGCCTGGCCTCCATCGCAATCCTGGCCACCGGGGTGGTGGTGATGCTCTCCACCACCGTCAGCCTCTACAGCGGCGTGCAGGACACCATGGAGGCCAACTACCCCCGCCAGCTCTATCTCTCTGCCTATCAGGTCGAGGACGGCGAGATCCGCCACGTCCCCTTCGACACGCTGCAGGCCGTGGTGAGCGAGGCGGCGGCGGAATATGGACTTGCCGTCCAGGACGAGGAACAGACGGATATGCTGACCGTGTCCTATCTGTTCCGGGACGACACGCTGCTGACGCGGACGGAGGTGGAGGGCGGCTGGGACCTGGAGGAACTCACCGGCGCGATTTTCATCACCGAGGATACCTATACCCGCCTCAAAGGCCAGACCTACATCAGCACGGACCGGCGCCGCCTGGACCTGGACGCGGACGAGATCGCCTTCTGCCGCATCTATTCCACCGTCCGCAGCCTGTCTGAGGTGCCGGAGACCCTGACCATCGGCGGCAAGCCCTTCCGGGTGAAGGAGACCATCACCTACTTCCCGGTCAGCAGCAACATGGGGGCCATGGTGGACGTGATCGGCGTGGTGGTGGCGGACCAGACGGTGCTGGACGGCATATACCGGGCGCAGAAGGCGGGCTACGGGGACTACGCCTCGGAGTACGCCAACCGGATCGGCGTCAGCTTTGCTGACGAGGAAGCCGTCAGCGCCGTGGGGGAGGCCTTCAGCCAGACCGTGGTGGAAACGCTGCGGAAAGCCTGCCCCGGCGAACTCAGCTATACGCTGGACACGAAATGGGAGAGCTTTCACAACACCCTGGATATGTACGGCACCTTCCTGTTCCTGGGGCTTCTGCTGGGCTTCGTCTGCCTGTTCTCCACGGTGCTGGTGATCTACTACAAGCAGATCGCCGAGGGCTACGAGGACCGGGCGCGCTTTCAGATCATGGAGAAGGTGGGCATGGAGCCAAAGGAGGTCCGGGAGACCATCGGTACCCAACTGCGCTTGCAGTTCTTCCTCCCGCTGGCCACGGCGGCGGTCCACACGGCGGTGGCCTTTCCCATCCTGCTGAAACTGCTGAAAATCTTGATGCTGAGCAACACCGGACTGTTCGTGCTTTGCACCCTGGCCACCTTCGCCGTCTTCTCCCTGGTCTATGTGGCGGTGTACCAGTTGACGGCCAGGACCTATTATCAAATCGTACACTAAAAAGGGGCACAAAACCGCCGGACCCGTTCCGACGGTTTGCGCCCTGTGTGGGGAGGCTTTGGAGATGTATCGGATCTTACTGGCGGAGGACGACGCGGCCCTGGCCGGGGCCATGGAAAAGACCCTGCTGGACTACGGCCACGCCGTGCGCCGCGTCACGGACTTCCGGGACGTGACCGGGGAATTTCTGGCGTATCAGCCCCAGCTGGTGCTGCTGGACCTGATGCTGCCCTACTACAGCGGCTACCACTGGTGCAGCGAGCTGCGCAAGCGCTCGGACGTGCCCATCCTGTTCCTCTCCGCCGCCTCGGACAACATGAACATCGTCACCGCCATCGGCCTGGGGGCGGACGACTTCATCCCCAAGCCCGTGGACGGGATGGTGCTGAACGCGAAGATCCAGGCGGCCCTCCGCCGCAGCTATGAGCTGCATGGCGCGGGCCAGACCCTGCGCTTCCACGGCGCGGAGCTGCACCCCGGCGACGCCTCCCTGGTTTACGAGGGCCGCCACATCGAGCTGACGAAAAACGAACTGCGGATGCTCCAGGTTTTGCTGGACAACAAAGGCCGCATCGTCAGCCGGGAGGATCTGATGCGCGCCCTGTGGCAGAGCGACCTCTATGTGGAGGAGAACACCCTGACCGTCAACGTGGGGCGGCTGCGGAAAAAGCTGGAGGAAAACGGCCTCCGCTCGGTCATCGTCACCCGGCCCGGCAGCGGGTATCTGATCCCATGACCGGCCGCAGAGAGCGGGCGGTTCTCCTGGACTGTCTGCGGCGTTTCCGCATCCCCGCCGCCGTGTATCTGCTCCAGACGCTGGGCAGCCTGGCCGTCTTCCGGCTCTACGGCCTGGAGACGGAAGCCTTCTGGTACGCCTTCGCCCTGAGCTTCTGCTTTCTGCTGGGCCTCTTTCTGCGCGCGCTGTCCCGGGCGCGCAGACGGGCGGCGCAGCGCTGGCGGACGCTGCAAAACGTCCAGACGGAGTGGAAGCAGCTGCCGGAGCCGGAAACGCTTTCCGAAGCCGACTGTGCCGCAATGCTGGCCGGGCTGGGGACGGCGCTGGAGCGGCAGAGCGCCCAGAGCGCGGCGCAGCAGCGGGAGGCCCAGGACTTTTACACCGCCTGGGTCCACCAGGTCAAGACGCCCATCGCGGTGATGAAACTGGCCCTGGGGGCGGGGGAGACCCCCGACCCGGCGGAACTGCGGGAGGAACTGTTCCGCATCGAGCAGTACACGGACATGGCCCTGGTCTACCAGCGCCTGGGCAGCCGCAGCAACGACCTGGTGGTGGAGGAATACCCCCTGGACGCCCTGATCCGGGAGACGGTGCGCAAGTTCGCCGGCCAGTTCATCCACAAAAAACTCCGCCTGGACTACCCCGGCACGGATCTCCGCATCGTGACGGACCGGAAGTGGTTCCTCTGCATCCTGGAGCAGCTGATCTCCAACGCCCTGAAATACACCCCATCCGGCTCCATCGCCATTGCCGTGGCAGACGGCGTCCTGACCGTGGCCGACACCGGCGTGGGCATTGTCCCGGAGGACCTGCCCCGCATCTTCGAGAAGGGCTACACCGGGGTCAACGGCAGACAAGGCGCCAGCTCCAGCGGCCTGGGGCTGTACCTCTGCGGGAAAGCCGCGGCCCTGCTGAACCTCCCCATTGGGGTGGAGAGCGCCCCGGGGCAGGGGAGCCGCTTTTCCCTGGACCTGCGGGACAAGCTGGGTTCCGCATGAAAAAGGGCTGTTTTTGCGTGCAAAAGCGTGAAAAAATCCTTGCATTTCCCCCTGCGCCGTGCTATACTACCATAGCCTGCCGGATTGTGGGCAAACACGAACGCAGACGGTCCGCTGCCGCGCCCTTCGCGCCTCCGGTAAGAACGTCTATAAACGAAAGGAAACGCAAAGAACATGGCTGATCTGATCCAAACCCTGACCAACAAGTATATGAAGGCCGCTCTGCCGGAGATGAACGTGGGCGACACCGTCCGCGTCACCGTCCGCGTCAAGGAAGGTTCCCGCGAGCGCAACCAGGCCTTCGAGGGCACCATCATCGCCAAGAAGCACGGCGGCATCAACGAGACCATCACCGTCCGCCGCATCAGCTACAACGTCGGCTGCGAAAAGGTGTTCCCGGTCCACTCTCCCACCATCGTCTCCGTGGAGACCGTCCGCAGAGGCAAAGTCCGCAGAGCCAAGCTCTATTATCTCCGCGACCGCGTGGGCAAGGCCGCCAAGGTCAAGGAGCGCCTGTAATCCAGACCCGAACAAAGCGCAGAAAAAAGAGCCGTCCCGAAAAAAGGGAGGCTCTTTTTCTATGCGTTGTATGGGCCGACGTCCCCGACGCCCCCGCAGCAACGGCGCGTTTTGCGTAAACGTCCGGCGAATTCGCAACCGCCCCCGTAGGGAAGGGGCTTGCCCCTTCCGCGCAGAACAAGCCGTGTCTCCTTGCGCCCTTCGGCGAATTCGCAGACGTGAATCGAATGCGACGGACGCTTGTGTTGAACGCGGCATACGCTGCGCGAAAAGGGCAAGCCCTTTCCCAACACGCACGCAAAGCGACCTTTTCCTATATCACCCCAAAAGCGACAAAACTTCTACCCTCCCCCGTCACATCTCCCCCCATTTTCCCGTCTACATAGATGAAGGGCCTTTCAGAAAGGAGGCGATGCGCCCCATGGACGAGCGAAGCATCTTCACCCAACTGGAACACCGGGACGAAGCGGCGCTCACGGCGCTGGAGGAACGCTGCGGCCCGGAGTGCCGCAAGCTGGCGCGGGACCTGCTGGGCAGCCGGGAGGATGCGGAGGAGTGTTTCAGCGACGCGCTGCTGCGCCTGTGGAACACCCTGCCGCCGCCCCTGTCGCCCCGGGCCTGGCTGCGGAAGGCGGTGCGCCGCCTGGCGCTGGACCGGGCGGAACGGCGAAACGCCCGCAAGCGGGGCGGCGGCACCCTGCCGCTGCTGCTGGACGAGCTGGCCGAGTGCCTGCCCGGGGGCGAGGAACCGGAGGCCCGGCTGCTGGCCGGGGAGCTGGGGGCGGCGCTGGACCGCTTTCTCCGCGCCCAAAGCCCGCGGGACCGGGCGCTGTTCCTGCGCCGCTACTTCGACGGCGCGCCCCTCCGGGACATCGCCAAAGCATATGGAATGAAGGAGAACAGCGTGGCCGCGGCGCTCCGGCGGCTGCGGGAGCGGCTGCGGCGCACGCTGGAAGAGGAGGGATATCTGTCATGACGAGCAAGGATCTGTTGTACGCGCTGGACGGCGTTGGAGACGATCTGCTGACCGCGTTGGACGAAGCGGAAACCCGGACGCGCTCCGAGCCGCGCCGTCCAGGCCTCCGTCGGAGCCTCTGGACCGCCGCAGCCTGCGCCGCCGTGGCCGCTTTGGTTCTTTTGACCCTGCCGCGGCTGCGCCAAAACCCCGAACCGACCCCGGCGGCGACGACCGAAACCGCCGCGCCCCAGGAGACGCCCCAGCCTCCCGCCGCGCAACTCCCGCAGCTGCTGTGGAACGAGCCGGGCACCCCGCCGCCGGGGGTCGGCGGGACGGACGTGGCCGGGGTGATGATGGTTTCGGAGCCGCTGACGGCGGCGCAGCTGGCCCGCTGCGCCCCGGACACGCTGCCGGAGGGCCTGCGCATCCGGGAGAGCGCGGCCCACTACTATCTGAAAAACGGCGCGGGCGGCCTGGCCAGCGTAGAGCTGCGCCTGAGCGCCCCGGCGCTGACGAACCGGATCACCCTGCGCCTGTGGCTGCCGGACAGACCGCCGCATTCCGACTGCGTGATGGAGCCCACGCCCACGGAGACGGCGGCGGGGGAACTGGAGGGCCTTGTCTACCGGGCGTATCAGTATGAATACTGGCACGGGGAGGGGGACTCCGCCGAACAGCCCCCCACCCGTTGGCTGTCCCTTTTCCTGTCCTTTGAGCGGGCGGGGACGGCCTACCAACTGGTCTGCGAAGTCCCCGAGGCGGAGGAAGCCCAGGCAAGGGACGCCTTCGCCGCCCTGCTGCAAAGCTACGCCCGGAGCCAAAACGCCCCGGAATTGGAGAGCTTCCGCTGCGGAGAATATGTCCACCGGGACGAGACCCTCAGCCCGGAGGAAGCCCGGGCGGACCCGGATTTCGGCGCGTACTATCCCGCGCAGCCCCCGGAGGGCATGGAAAGCGACTTCATCCGCCGCTATCAGTTCCAGGACAGCGACAACAACCTGTACGCCAACTGGACCGGGGACGGCGCCAGCCTGGAGTGGCTGATCAGCTACGCCGACGCCGAAACGCAAGAGCGCCTGACCCGGCCGGAGGAGCGGGAAGCCTATGACATCTCGCTTTACCCCGGAGCCTGGTACCAGAACGCCCCGCCGGAGGTCCGGGACCGGCTGGAACGACCGACGTTCCGGATCGAGACCCTGAGCCCGGACATGATCCAGTCCCGCCAGCGCAGCGACGGCGACATCACCTGGACCGTCCAGTTCTGCGTCCTCTATCCC
>Ga0310697_10006752_pt1 | contig 10857 bp, 4 predicted proteins | sample 172DNAGHGlowgp2_FD_203883 | JGI IMG/M metagenome (GOLD analysis project Ga0310697, IMG submission 203883) | Sheep rumen microbial communities from Palmerston North, Manawatu-Wanganui, New Zealand - 1728 DNA GHGlow gp2 (v2) (version 2) | ecosystem: Host-associated > Mammals > Digestive system >...
GTCTGATGGGCGTGTCCGGCCCAGTTGTGCACCTTCTTGAAACTGCGTATCAGTTTGGTGTATTCCTCGCCGTACAGGGTGTTTTCATCCTTCCAGACCTCGTGGCCGCTGACTTTGCGGAACATGGGGGCGTGGGAGCAGACCATCAGGGTGGTGTTCCTGTCGATGAAGGAAAGGTCGGCCTGGAGCCACTTCCAGTCGCGTGCGGTAAGGCCGGTATTGTAGCCCTTGAGGCCGGAGGACGTGCGGTACATCACCATGTCGTCCAGCATCACGAAGTGCATGTTGCCGATGTTGAACGAGTAGCAGGTGGGACCGAAGTGGGCCTCGTAGTCCGCTGCACCGGCAGCATCGTCAGCGGCGTTGGGATTGTGGTCGTGGTTGCCGATGATGTTGTAGGTGGGGTAGCTGACGGTGCCCATATTGGCCTCGTAGTCGTCCAGCAGGGACATGTTCTCGTGCACGAGGTCTCCGAGGCAGATACCGTATATCTGGCGGTCGGTGACCTGCTGGGACATCTCCTTGAGTTCCTTGTACAGGTCGTTCACGCAGGTGGTGGACTTGTAGGCAACCTTGTCCAGCGTGGCCGTGCGTCCGCGAGGCTGGGGATCTGCGGTGATGTAGAGGGTGCAGTTGTCCGGATTGGCCACCGGCGTGAGTTCAAAGGAGCATTGGTATGCCCCGCCGCTCATGCGGAGGGATGAAATCTCCTTGTAGAACACCGGTACGCCGCCGTTCATGGGAGGAAGGTACCCCGAAGGGGTGCTGACGAAGATGTATTTGGACTCGCCGACGTCGGTCATCAGGTAGAAATTACCGTCTTCATCGGTGCGTACGCACTTGACCCCGTCGGAAACGACCACCTTGGAAAGAGGCTTGCCGTCGGTGTCGGTCACCCGGCCCTGTACGTTGTATCTTTCCAGCGTGAAGGTTTCTTCCTCCAGGTCCGGTATCGTAAGTTCGCCTGCATTCGCATCGGCTGCGGGTGTATAACCGAAGGCCGCGGGAAGTACGAGGCGGCCGGCATCGAGCGTTGCAGATGCCTTGCGGACCATCGTCATCGAGCCGCCGTCGGCATCCGTCAGGGTTACGGAGAAGCCTGAGGCATAGGTGCGTGCGGGTACGGGGAAAAGAATCTCCACGGGCACGGAAGGGTCGAGAGCCTGCGAAAGGCTGATCTGCAGCGACTGGTCCGCCGGTGCGGATGACGCCCCTGTCAGCATGCCGGCGGCGTAATCGATGGTGAAATCGCCGCTTACCTGCTCGCCCGCACCGCCCTTGAAGACGATGGAGGTGATGGTCTTGCCGGGCGCTGATGCGCTTGCGAGGACCGAAAGGCCGATTACCGGGCAGAGGCTGCCCAGCTGGGCCGCTCCTTCGGACGTCATCCGGCAGGCCATGGGCACCGGTACACCGGCTCCTGCCGTGTAATCCAGCACGGCGGGAAGGGTGACGGTGGATGCGTCTTTCCAGTACGACGCCGGATAAAGCAGGTCGTACGGAAGCGTGTGCTGGCCGTCAAACGTGAAGGTCGCGCTGGTGCTGCCTGCCGCTACTCCTGAAAGGGGAGCGGAAGCCGTACCGCCGAGGCTCACACAGTCGCCGTCGGCCCAGAAGACCTTGCGCTTGCCGTTCTCGGAAGGGCCGACGGTGGTCTTGGTGGCTTCGGGAAGTCCGACCGAAATGACCAGCGGTCCCGGGACGTCAGGTTCGATGCCTGCCTCCTGGCATCCTGCCGGCAGAAGCAGCGCCGGCAGGAGCAGGAAACTGATAAGACTTGAATGGATCCTCATCATCCGGAATGCTAAAGGTCAGCCGCATTGCCGCCGCCGTCGGTGAATTCGGCGTCACCGCAGATGGCTATGCCTGACTTGTAGTGGCTGTTCTTGATGGTGGTCTCCTTGACGGACTGTCCGGCTATACCGCCAGCGGAGGTAATTGCCGTGTCGTCACTCTTGCTGACTGCGGTTACATAGCTGCTGCAGCCGCTGACCATGGAGCCGGTATCAAGCTTTCCGATGATACCGCCGCCGATCTGGATCTGGGACGACTTGATCGAGTCTCCGTTGAAAGTACAGGAGTTGACGGTAGTGTACTGGGCTCCTGCGACGATACCGCCGTAGAAGTATCCTGACTGGGAACCGATGGCATTGGGATACGTACAGCCGGAGATCGTTGCATACTTTGCAAGTGCGACGATTCCGCCTACCGCACCGCGGCGTGAGACCACGGAAGCCTGGTTGCCAACCGAACAGTTGCTGATGCTGATGAGCGCACCGTCTGCTCCGTCCACAAATCCGGCTATACCACCGGTGACAGGGCAGTCGTAGCTGCCTATGCCACGGTTGCTGAAGTGGTCGTTGTAAACCTGTCCGGAGCCTGTGAGGGTGCATTTGGTGATGGAGGAGGTTCCGCCGATATAGCCGGCGATGCCGCCCATCGTGAAGGAAGGAACGGAGCGTTTGTTGTTGGCGCTGCCGTCGCCGCCCTTGATGACGCCGCTGTTGCTGCAGTTGCTCTTGAATGCGGCGTTCTTGGCGTAACCTGCGACGCCACCCATGTAGATGTAGTCATAGGCGACTACGTGAGGGTCGTCGTCATTACCGGCGTGACCGTCTTCCGAGCACTTGTCACTGGCCGTAAACGTTACGTTTCCGGAGTTGGTGCAACCGGATACGTCAACCGTTTCCGCGGCTACGAGTTTGCCTACTACGCCTCCGAGGTAAACGTACTGGATACCGACCATGTCAGAAACATTAGACTTGGCCGCGCAAGTGTATGATACCTTGCCGCTGTTGGACGCACCGGTCATGGCCTCTGTGCTGTATCCGGCAACGCCGCCGATGAAGAATCCATAATCATTGGATGCTGTGGGCGTGCTGCACTTTCCTACACCGTTGGACTCGGCAACATCTCCGGTGTTGACGTAACTGCCAGTGGTGAGCGGGCTTTGGTTCTTACCTATCACGCCTCCGATGTGGATGGCGTAGCCGGTGGTGGTTTCGATACGGCTTATATTGAGTTTGGCCGCGTTGCTGAGGTTGCCTGCGGTGGCTCCGGCCTCATTGCTGCCGATGGCGCCGCCGAGATAGAGCATTCGGGCGCTGTAGGGCTTGATGTGTGCCGTACCTACGCCGATGGTCGCAGTCGACACGTTCTCGCATTGGGAGACCGTTCCGTAGTTGCGTCCGACAATGCCGCCGACATAGTGCATCTTGGGTGTTGCACGGTCGATGATGCTACCTGAGTTGTTGCACCCGGATACGACCGCCTCTGCGCCGTTGTAGCCGACGATACCGGCTACGTTGAGGTAACGGCAGTTCATATTGCCGCTCGTTCCGCGGTCGCCGTGGAACATATTGACTATCTTTGCCTGGTTTGCGCAGGAGTTGACGGTACCTTCGTTCCTGCCGGCTATGCCCGCAAATGCATAGTGGTATGCATTGACGGTGTGGTTTACGAGGGTTCCGGTATAGGTATGGTCCGAACCGTCGTTCACCGTAACTGATACTCCGGTGGCGTCATCCATGGTGTTGCAGTTGTCGACGGTTCCGTTGTTGAATCCGACGATACCGCCGATAATCAGCTGGGGATTGGACTTGAAGTCGCTGGTCTCGGAAGATGCTACCATCTTGGCCTGGTTGTCGATGGTTCCGCTGAAGGTGCAGGACTGTACAACACCGCTTTCGTTGGAGATGTATCCGACGATACCGCCGGCGATGATCTTCTTGTCATTGGCTATAAAGCCGTCGCTGAGGACAAGTTTGCCTCCGAAGGTGCAATCTTTGAAGGATCCGGTAGTGGAACGTCCGGCGATGCCGCCGATGTATGTGGCCTGAGCAACTTCGGCGTCCGCCATGCCGATGGTGGCGTTCACGTTGATGTTGCTGACTTCTGCCTTGTTGTAGCCTACAAGGGCTCCGAAGCGGCCTTCGGCTTCATTTCCGTGGACGAAGGTGTAAACGCAGGAATTGTCGATTGTCAAGTCCTTGATGACACAGCCGCCGCCTGTGGCTACCCACAGAGGGACGCTTGCGGTGAAGTTCTTGATGGTCTTGTTGTTGCCGTTGACGGTGCCGTGGAAGTGGACGTCGGCCGTTGCGATACCGCCGGTGGCGTTGAACGCTGCGGAAGTGGATGCGTCGAAGCTGATGTCGCTGGTGAAGTTGACAACCAGGTCGTCGCCGAGGGCCTCGTAATCACCGGCGTTGTACTTCTGGGCGAAGGTTACGAGGTCGGATGCACTGGCGATGTTGACGGTTGGATCCTCACCGGAAGGAGTGAATGCGAATTCACCTGCAAGGTAGATCTTGCCGGCAACGAGCTCCTTGGACTGGGTGTAGCTCTTGGTCATCATGTGGCCGGCTTCGTCGGTGATGGTTACGGTGAAACCGGAAGCATACTCACGTGCGGGAACGACGAGGTAGATTTCCAAGGGCTCGCTTGTGCTCAGGGTCTCGTAGATGGAGTTCATCGTGACCGTCTGGTCAGCTGCCGCGGAAGAAAGGCCGCTCAGGATGCCAGTCGCATTGTCGAGCGAAAAGACACCGCATACCTGCTCGCCGGCATTGCCCTTGAAGCTGACGGACTGGATGGCGTCGGAATCTGTGCCCTTGAGGATGGAGAGCTTCATGACTGCGCAGAGGTGCATGAGGGAGACCTCGGATACACTGTTGCCGCTGCCGGCCATGGGGAGGGAGCCGCTGGCGAAGCTGCCTGCGACATACTGTTGGTTTGCCGGCAGGGTTATCTCGCCGGCGTCGTGATAGAATTCGGCAGGATACAGTACGTTGAGAGGGGTGGAGACAGCCTGGCTCAGAGTGAAGACCGCTGAAGTGCTCTTGTCGGCTACGCCGGAGAGGGCTGCGGACTCTACGCCGTTGACGTTAATCTTGTCTCCGTCTATCCAGTAGACTTTGCGGTTGGAGCCTTCCTTGTCGCCAAGGACAGTCTTGGAGTCGGCCAGGCCGACGCGGATTTCGGTGATGCCGTCAGGAATGACGTTCTCGGGAACAGCGGGTTCAACCGAGCAGCTTGCGAGCAACGCCGTTGCCGCGAAGCAGAAGAAGAAAGCACGTGTTCTCATAGCCATTCAAGATTTTCTTCGATTAAATCAGGGGTGTCCAGTGATCCCGTGAGGGAATCGTCGAGGAGCCTGTCCGGAAGACAGGCGACTTCCTCGAAGGAGGGTGACTTGTAATACTTTTTCTTCATAGGGAACTGTTTTTATTTAGTGTTGATAATTACCAGTTTATGCTTTGGGTATATACGTTTCCGAAGAGGTCGGTGACGCGTATTTCACCGCCGGTCGCACCGTGGGTGGGTTTGACTTTGAATATGACGGCCTCCGGGTCGGGCTTGCAGTATTTGCGGGTCGTCTGGTTGGTGATGGTACCGAACAGGTCGTAGTAGTCCGGGTCTACGCCGGGGGCGTATTCCATGTCGGCGACAAGCTGTCCGCCCTCATACCACTGGGGGGTGCTCCAGCCTTCGGACCAGTTCCAGATGTTGACGCGCACGCAGCCATCCGAGCTGCGTTCGGGCGCAAATGCGCGCATCTGGAAGTCCTTGTCCTTGCCTACGGACTTGTAGTACCAGCTGAGAGAGTCGCCCTTCACGCTCATGACCATATAGCCCTGGGGGTCTCCCTTGGCGCCGAGCCAGTTGTTGAAGCGGAGCGCGCCGGTGCAGCGTGCCACGCTGATGCACTGGATGTTGGGGGCTCCGTGCCGGGTGTCCTTGCCCTTGTAATTGTAGTAGAAGTTGACGTGATTGTGTCCGTTCCATGCATAAACCTCCTTGTAGGCGGACAGGATCGGAAGATAATCGTCGTAGTGCAGGCTGTAGACGTTGTGCGAGCCGTGAGGGGACTTGTTGGGGGTCTTGAAGGGATTGTGGTGCGTACATGTCACGAGGACGCGGTCCCTGGGTATGTACGCGAGGTCGGCCTTGAGCCATTCCAGGGTGCGGTCGTCCAGTCCGTAATGGTACGAGGATTTGGTGTCGGGACGGTCGTACAAGATGTCGTTCATCACTATGTAGTGGATGTCGCCGAGGTCGAAGGAATAGTGGTCGGGACCGACGTAAGTCTCGTAATAGACGTTGCCCTGCTCGGTCTCGAAGAGGGTGCCCTGGTCGTAGTCGTGGTTGCCTATCACGTTGAAAGTGGGGCAGTTGATTGTTGCCGCGATGTCCATGTAGTCGTCCCAGGCGTACATATAGTTGTACACCAGGTCTCCGAGGTTGATGGAGTAAACCTCTCCGGGGCAGGAGGCGCGGAATGCCTCGATGTCCGGGGCGACCGATTCGGCCCAGGCTTCCATGGAGCCGTCGACTCCGTACGGGCGCACCTGGGGATCGGCCACCATCATCACCGTGTAATCCTTGACGGGTTCGCGCGTGGACAGGACGAAATCGGCCTGCACGGCCTCGGCGTAACGGGGGATGCGGCGGAAGAACATCGGCACTCCGTTGAGCGTGGGAATGTTGACGCTTGCAGGGAGGCTGAGGTAGATGAAACGGGCCTCGGCGAGGTCGCTCGTCATGGAATAGGTGCCGTCCGCGGCGGTGCTGACGCACTGGCGGCCGTCGGTGACGACTATGCCTTCAAGGGGCTTGCCCCCGGTGGTGACTACGCGTCCGGATACATTCGGTGCGCCGGCCGCCGCCTTGACGGGCCTGGCGTAGGTGTCGGGTGCGTCGCCGCCGGTGACAACTCCCACTGAGGTCGCGCAGATCTGTCCCTTGCGGCCGGAAACGCAGGTGATCTGGCCGTCGGAGGAGCAATCCTTCACGAATGCCCTCAGGCCCTGGCCGCCTTCGGCATAAGCCACGATTCCGGCGGCGTGGATGGCGTTGCGGTTGGTGGCGTCGTACTTGTTGCCGCCCGCACCGGCATAGATGCTGCCGTGGTTGATGCAGTCGCGTACGTATGTGCCTTCCTTGGCGTCCTTCACGACGTAGATGTTGCCTGCGATGCCTCCGGCGGTGCTGCGGGAGCGTGAACTGATTCCGTCGAAGCGGATCTCGCCGTAGTTGATGCAGGCGCGGATGCGTACGGGACGTCCGATGTTGCCGGCTATGCCACCGGTATTGGAGGGCTGCTCCACGGTGGATACCACCTTGCCGTAGTTGAGGCAGTCGGCTATGACCAGCGCGGCGTGGGGCATGCCCACGATGCCTCCGACGTTGGCTGCGCACTCGCCTGTGGCGCTTACGGGGCCGAAGTTGTCGCAGCGGATGATGTCGGCCTTTGTCTGGCCAGCGATGCCGCCTACGCGTTCGACGCCCTTCACGCTGCCGTCTTCGGTGGCGCGGATTTCGGACTCCACCTTGCCGCGGTTGATGCAGTACTTGAGCGTGACGGGAGCGGCGTTGCCGCAGATGCCGCCGACGAACATCGAAGCGATGCTGCCAATGGCCGAGACGTCGCCGGTGTTCTCGCAGCGGGCGACGGTGTTGCCGGCCTTGGCACGGCCGCGGGTGCCTCCGCAGATGCCGCCCAGGTCGAGGGTGACGGTTTCCTTGTTGTCTCCGGAGACGTCGGAGAAAATCTTGCCCTCGTTCCTGCAGCCGAGGATGACGAAGCCGTTGTATCCGCAGATGCCTCCGATGTAGATGGGTGCGACGGCGTAGGAACAGTTGTGCTTGATGCTGCCGCGGTTGATGCAGTTGCGTATCATGCCCTCGTTGGTGTCGGCGATGAATCCGGCGCGGAACTCGTCAGACTTGGAAGAAACCTGCATGGAGCAGGAGGCATCGATTACGAGATTGCGTACCTCTGCACCGCTTGCAATGAGGTGGAAGAGGCCGCCGGAGGCCTTCCAGCCCTTGATGCAGAAACCCTTGCCGTCGAACTTCCCGGTGAAACGCTCGATGCGGGGCAGCTTGCGTACCTTGGAGAGGTCGATGTCGGCGGTCAGCACGACCGTGCTGTCGGCATCGCACCACTGCGAGACGTCCGTCCCGGTGTTGCAGGCTTCGATGAAGGCCTGGAGGTCCTTGGCGGAGCCGATGCCGCTCGCGTACGAGAGCGCGCACGCGAAAAGGGCGGCGATTATGAGAATGTGCTTCTTCATTACCACGTGATTGTTGATGAATATGTATTGCCGAACCTGTCAGTTACACTTACCGTGCCACTGCCGTGTTCGCTGTCCACGTAGACGCGGAACATCGAGTCGCAGTTGTTGGGGTCCGGGTTGAATTCGTTGGCCAGGTAGGAGTTGTTGTTCTTGTAGAACAGCGTTATGTCCCAGTCGGAATAGGAATACCGGTAGTCCTTGGTTGTCACACGTTTCATCGCAGCCGGAACGCCGTCGGACGTGAATACCGGGGCCTTCCACAGTTCGTCCCACATGAAGACGTTGGCATACAGGTACTTGTCGCCATAGACCCCGGGGGCGTAGAGCTGCATCTGGTACTTTTCGTCGAGGGGCTTGCCGTTCGACTTGAGAATGGCCCTGCCGCTCGCGTCGTAGTCCCAGTCGCGCCACCGGTAGTCCGGCTTCTTGCCGCTCCCTCCGTGGGAACTGTCGTATTTGCCGGTCTGCCAGAACACGGGCTTGAAGTACCAGCTGACCTCGCCGCCGTCGCAGTCGAGCACCACATAACCCCTCGGCGTGCCGTTGGCTCCCAGGAACTCGTTGGTCCAGAGGGCACCCGTGACGCGGGTGAGGGTGTGGGTCTCTATGACTGGATTGGACGTGTCCACATAATTGCAGGTGGTGTGCGTGTGCCCCGCCCAGGCATAGACCTTGGCATATTTGGACAGCAGGCTGCGGCAGTCGGCCAGCAGTTTGCCCTTGCGCTCGCCGCCTCCCTGGAGATGGAACATGGGGGAATGGGCGCAGACCATCACCGTGCTTTCGCGGGGGACTTTGGCAAGGTCGTTCTGCATCCACTGCCATATCCTGTCGGTGAGGCCGGTGTCGCAGTTGTCGCGGGCGCGGCCGGTGCTCTCGTCGGGGGCGATCATGTCGTCCAGCACGAGGAAATGGATCCCTCCGAGGTTGAACGAATAGTTGCAGGGACCCATGTACGACTCGAAAGTCTTGCAGGAGGTCCTGTCGTCGGGAAGGCTGACGTCGTGGTCGTGGTTGCCGATTACGCTGTAGGTGGCCATTCCGGTGGTGGCGAGGCCGTTCTTGTATGCCGGCAGGAGTTTTAGGTCACGGTGGACTATGTCGCCGAGGCCCATACCGTAGACGGGGCGGCCCTTGACCGAGGAAACCAGGTCCTTCATGTCCCTGTACATGTCGTCGCAGCAGTCCAGCGAGTGATAGGCCATCTTGTCGTATCCGGCGCTGCGGCTGCGGGGCTGGGGATCGGCGAAGATGAGCATCGTGAAGCGCGAAGGATCCTTGATTTTGGTCAGTTTGAAATCGACGCCGCCGTATTTGCCGTCCGTTCCGGCCTTGCAGTCCTTGAGGAACTTCCAGAACACCGCGAGGCCGTCCTGGACGGGAGCCGCCCAGCCGGATGGCGTGGAGACGAATACGTAATCCGTATCTGCCAGGTCGGCGTTGAGGTAGTATTTGCCGTCGGATCCGGTAACGGTGCAGTTGAGCCCGTCCGAAACCACGACACCCTCAAGCGGCGAGCCGTCGCTGCCCGAGACCGTGCCGCTTACGGTGTACTCCTCAGGCACCGGCGGTTTGTTCCCGCCGGGGTCTGAGGGGTCGACCGGGTTGCAGGCTGCAAGCAGCGCAACGAAGCAGATTATTTGAAATATCCTTTTCATCGGGATCAGTTTCCTGCCCAGTAGCCTATGCCGGAGACGTTGGCAGGGCCGCTGCCTGCGGCATTGGTGGCTACGTTGTTCTCGGTAATGTTGATACCCTGGATGTTGCCGCCGAACTTGCAGCCCGATACGGTGGTTTCCACGATGGCGAGTCCGATTATGCCGCCGGGGTATTCGGGTTTCTCGGTGCTGACCTTGTCGGCCTTCAGGGTGCCGTAGTAGGAGCAGCCTTCGATGCTCACCGTGCCTTCTCTGGCGATGCCGAGGATGCCGCCAGCGCATGCGTAATCGGCGCTGCCGTACACCTTGGCAAGTATGTCGCAGGTGGCGGTGCAGTCGCTGATCTGTGCGTTGCCGGCAGATCCTGCGATGCCTCCGCGGTATGCGCTGAGGTCGTTGTTGCCGTTGCTCAGGCGTCCGGCGTTGTTGCATCCGGAAATCTTCGCGTTGACGCAGAAGCCGACGATGCCGCCGGTATATCCGCGGTAGGCCATGACGTCCTTGGCGTTGGTGCAGGAGGTCATCGTAAGCGTGAAGGACTCGGCAGCCGTGCCGTAGTTGAACGCTCCGAGTATGCCGCCGGACACCAGGGGAGTGTACATTCCTTCCCAAACGCCGGTGACGCCGTTGTTGTTGTAAAGCTGGTTGGCGATGTTGCCCTGGTTGACGCAGCCCTGGAAGGTGACGTCGCCGCCGTGGGCATATCCGGCGATACCGCCACTGATCTCGTTGTAGCCGTTGGACCTGGCGCAGTAGGTGCCGCCCTCGTACTTTGCGACGTCTCCCTTGTTGGAGCAGTCCTTGAAGGTGGCGGGGCCGTTGATGTAGCCGGCGACGCCTCCGAGCCACAGGCGCCGTATGTTGCAGGCGATGGAAGTGTCGAATTTGTTCCTGCTGCTTCCGGACGATACGATTCCGTCGAAGGTGAGCGATCCGGCCGGTTTGGCGGTGTCGCAGCCGCCCAGGATGCCGCCTATGCAGACGTTCCTTGCGGCCTGGATGGATGCGGCGAGGTCGGTGTTGATGTTGGTCTGGGCCTCGAATCCCTTGAAGGAGACCTTGGCGCCGCCGGCAACGAGGCCTGCGAATCCGCCGGCATACACCACTGCGGATGAGGA